>Ga0105090_10001915_pt1 | contig 11437 bp, 11 predicted proteins | sample PPLLak3March2015_FD_79110 | JGI IMG/M metagenome (GOLD analysis project Ga0105090, IMG submission 79110) | Freshwater sediment microbial communities from Prairie Pothole Lake near Jamestown, North Dakota, USA - PPLs Lake P7 Core (1) Depth... | ecosystem: Environmental > Aquatic > Freshwater >... | reverse complement strand
TGCACCACTGCGTGCATCGATGGCGATGGCGATGCGCTCGTGGCCTTCCTGGCCGAGATGCTCGACCAGGCTTTCGAGCATGGCCAGCGGCAGGTTGTCGACGCAGTAGTAGCCGGCGTCCTCAAGCACCGCGATGGCGATGCTCTTGCCCGAGCCCGACAGTCCGGAGACGAGGACGATCTGCACCTCAGTCTCCCTTTTCGATGGCAGCCTGCTGGCGCGCCATGAACTGCTCGACCGGGTTGATGCCGCGGCTTTTGAGGATGTGGTTGCGCACGGCCACCTCGACCAGTACCGCCAGGTTGCGGCCAGCAGCAACTGGAATTCTCACCTTAGGAATGGCGACGTCGAGGATGGTTTCGCTCGACGCGACCATGTCGATGCGGTTGAGGCCGACTTCTCCGACTTCCTCGGGGCGCACCAGTTCGACGATCAGCTTGAGGTTCTTTTGCAGCTTGACCGCGGTTTCGCCGAAAAGGAAGCGGATGTTGAGGATGCCGAGGCCGCGCACTTCCAGAAAATCGCGAATCAGTGCCGGGCAGGAGCCTTCCAGGGTGTCTGGTGCAACGTGCTTGAGCTCGACCACGTCATCCGCGACCAGGCGATGACCGCGGGTGACGAGTTCCAGCGCGAGTTCGCTCTTGCCGACTCCGGCATCGCCTTTGAACAGGACGCCGGTGCCCAGCACCTCCATGAAGACGCCGTGCACCGATGTGGATTCGGCCAGGCGCTGGGTCAGGTAGTGCCCGAGGTGGGACATCAGGACCGGGCTGGCAAGAGGCGATGTCAGCAGCGGCGTCTCGGTGCGGTCCGCACTTTCCTTGAGGATGGTGGGTACGCTTTCGCCGTTGGACACGATGATGGCGGCCAGTTCGGTAGAAAACAGGTGATCGATCGCCTCGTTCAAGCCGGTCGGGATTAGTCCATGCAAAAACGTCATTTCGGCGCAGCCGAGCACCTGGACCCGGTTGGGGTGGACGAAATTGAGATGACCGATCAGCGCCAGAGTCGGCTTTTGTACCGTCTCGGAGGAGAGTTTTCGATTGCCGCCATTGAGTCCGGCAATCCATTGCAGACTGAGCTGGTCCGCCAGATCGCGGAACAGTTCATCGACTGAGACGCTGGTCAGCTCGTCCATGCGCCGAGCAGCGCAATCAGATCCGCCACGCTTTCCGCCTGCAGCATGCGTGCGCGCATCGCCTCGTCGCCGAACAGCTGGGCGAGCTCGCCGAGAATCTGCAGGTGCACCTCGTTGGCGTCCTTGGGAACTAGCAGGATGAAGCACAGGGATACCGGCTGGTTGTCGGGCGCGTCGAATTCAAGCGGGGTTTTGAGACGGTAGAAGGCACCGCTGGCTTCGTTGAGACCCTTGATGCGGCCATGCGGGATGGCAATGCCGTAACCTAGCGCAGTCGAGCCGAGGCGTTCGCGCTCGAACAGGCTGGTGAAGACATCCGCCGACTTCAGGTCGCGGGTTTTGGCAAACAGTTCGGCGGCATGCTCGAACAGTTTCTTCTTGCTGCTGAACGAGATGTCCAGCAGGGTGGTTTCGGGTGTGATCAGGGGTGCAATATGGTTCATGCCGGATCGCGGTGCCGTTATGGGTGGTCCGAAACGGCGAAATTATACGCCCGGGAGAATGGAAACTCCCCCGGTGCGTGCAAGGTCATGCAGGGCTCTCGGTGGGCTGGTGCTTGAGGCCGCCCTGGCCCTGATGGACATCGGAGGTTTTTTCCTTGTGCTTGACGATCTGGCGGTCCAGCTTGTCGGCCAGCAGATCGATCGCAGCGTACATGTTCGCATCTTCGCTGTGCGCGTGAAAATCGTGACCCTTGACGTGCAGGGTGGCTTCCACTTTGTGCACGAGTTTTTCTACCTGCATGATGACGGACACATTGATGACATGGTCGAAATGGCGTTTGACGCGATCGAGCTTGGCAGAAATGTAGTCGCGGATCGCGGGCGTTATCTCCAGATGATGACCGGAAATAGTCAGATTCATACAGCCTCCTTTTACGCTGGGTAGAGTCGGGAACCGTTGGGCGGTTCCGCTTTAGATGGGCGTTTGAACACGCCCGGGTTCATTGTGGAACCAAAGCCTGTCACATTCAAGCAATGAAACGGGTGCAGGGGGTGCGGGTGACGCCGGCTCACATTGCCCGGCGCATGTTGGCAGGCGGAATCTGCAGCGTCTCGCGGTATTTTGCGACGGTGCGGCGCGCGACGACTATGCCCTGCTGTCCCAGTACTTCGGCCAGCTGCCCGTCTGACAGCGGCTTCTTGACGTTTTCTGCGGCAACCAGCTGCTTGATCAGGGCACGGATCGCGGTCGAGGAACAGGCGCCGCCATTGTCGGTCGAGACATGGCTGCCGAAGAAATACTTGAGTTCGTAAAGGCCGCGCGGAGTCATCATGAACTTCTGCGTGGTGACCCGTGAAATGGTCGATTCGTGGAGCTCCACGGCGTCAGCGATCTCGCGCAGCACCAGCGGACGCATCGCCACTTCGCCATGCTCGAAGAAGTGCTTCTGGCGGTCGACGATCGCCTGCGACACCCGCAGGATGGTGTCGAAGCGCTGCTGCACGTTCTTGATCAGCCAGCGCGCCTCCTGCAACTGGCTTGCCAGCTGGTTGCCGCCCTGCTCGCGATGGCGCGACAGGATGTCCGCGTAAAGACGATTGATGCGCAGCTTGGGCATGGCGTCCTGGTTCAGGCTGGCGATCCACATACCCTTGATTTTTCTGATGTAGACATCGGGCACCACATAGTGGGTCTCGTCCACCCCGAATGCCGAGCCGGGCCGGGGATTGAGGCTGAGGATCAGCGTGCGCGCAGTGCGTAGGGCCTGGTCGTCGATGTTGAGGATTTTCTTCAGCTTGCCGACGTCGCGCGCCGCCAGCAGATCGAGATGGCCCATTGTGAGACGCAGCGCGTCATCCCGCCCTGCAATGTCGGCCGGCAAGGCGCGCAACTGCAGGCTGAGGCATTCGCCCAGGTTGCGTGCACCGACTCCTGTCGGGTCCATGTTCTGCAGGTGTTTCAGCGCGGTCTCGACCTCTTCCGGCTCGAGTTCCTCAAGTTCGTCGGCGAGGCCGGCATGGATGTCGTCGAGGCTTTGCGTCAGGTAGCCGTCCTCGTCGAGATCGTCGATCAGTGCGGCTACCAGGGTGCGATCGCGCTCGGAAAGAGGCGTGACGATCAACTGGTTGAGCAGATGTTCGCGCAACGTCGAGCCGCTGACCGCGCCCTGCTGGAAATCGCTTTCATCCTCGTCGCCCGAACCGCTGCTGTAGTCGTTCCAGTCGGTCTCGTCGAGGCTGGCCGTATGCTCGCTTTCTGCCGCCCTCTCGGGGGTCGTGTTGTCGCTTTCGGCCGGCGCGGATTCGGTGCTGGCAGCCGATTCGCCTGGCTGGTAGTTGGCTTCGTCGTCTTCGCGTTCCAGCAGCGGATTGTCCTGGAGCATCTGCTCCAGTTCCTGGTTGAGTTCCAGCGTAGACAACTGCAGCAGCCGGATTGACTGCTGCAGCTGGGGGGTCAACGTGAGGTGTTGTCCGAGCTTGAGTTGGAGGCTGTGTTTCATGGTGAAAGACTACGGCAAAAATCGTGCCGACTTGAGCAAAGTCTAGCGCGATTCGGCCGCGCGTGTCAGGACTACAGGCGGAAATTTTCGCCCAGATACACTTTGCGGGCGTTGTCGTCCTGGATGATCATTTCCGGTGTGCCGGCGGTGAGTACCCGGCCGTCGTTGATGATGTAGGCGCGGTTGCAGATGCCCAGGGTTTCACGCACGTTATGGTCGGTGATGAGCACGCCGATATCGCGTTCGACGAGAAAATGGACCAGCTTCTGGATGTCAAGCACGGCGATCGGGTCGACCCCGGCGAAGGGTTCGTCGAGGAGGATGAAGCGCGGGTTGATGGCAAGCGCCCGAGCAATCTCGACCCGTCGACGTTCGCCGCCGGAAAGGCTGGTCGCAGAGGCATTGCGCAAATGACCGATGTGCAGATCCTGCAGCAGGTTGCTGAGGTGTTCTTCGCGTTCCTCCGCAGAGTAGGGTTTCATTTCGAGGATGGCCAGGATGTTTTCCTCGACGCTGAGCTTGCGGAAAATCGAGGGTTCCTGTGGCAGATAGGACAAACCCAGGCGCGCGCGCTGGTGGATGGCCATGTGGGTGAGGTCATGGCTATCGAGGTGCACCGTGCCGCCGTCTGCCGCCACCAGTCCGACGACCATGTAGAAGCAGGTGGTTTTGCCGGCGCCGTTCGGGCCCAGCAGGCCGACCACCTCGCCGCTTTTGACCTCGAACGAGACATCGTGGACAACGGTGCGCTGTCCGTAAGTCTTGCGCAGGGACTGGGCGTTGATCTGGCTCATGGCGCGGCTTGCTCTGCGGCCGGCTGTTCGACCTTGGGACGAGGGCGGATCACTGCGCGCACCCTGCCCGCCGGCGTTTGCGCATCGGCCTGTCCGCTCACCTTGTAAAACTCGGTGTTGGCGTTGTAGGAGATGCGCGCGCCACGCAATTCGTCCTGTCCGCGGCGCAACTGCGCCTGTCCTGTCAGTTCGAGCTGGCCGGTGGCATTGCTGAATTCGATGCGCTGGGCAAAGCCCTCGATGTAATCCTCGCTGCCGTCCAGCTTCTGGCGAAACGAAACCGGGCGCCCGCTCGCCTGGACGGTTTGCAACCCACCCTGAGGGTCCTGCTTGACCTCGACGCGATCGGCACGCAGCAACATGGTCCCCTGGCTGAGGATGACGTTGCCCTGATACACGCTGATTTTCTTGATGTCGTCGAGGGTGACGCTGTCTGCCTCGAGGTTGATGGGTTTGTCGCGATCGGCCTTTTCCGCGTACACGGGTGCAATCAGTGACAGGGTCCACAGCAGGACAAGCAGTTGCTTATTTATTCGCATGGTCATAGCGGGCTTTCACCCGGCCAGTCAGTTTGATGACGCGCGTCTTGGCGTCGTATTCCATCGCGCCAGCACGCGCGACCATCAGGTTGTCGCTGATTTCGACCGCCCCGGGCGAAGTCAGGCGATCCTGCTCGAGGTCAATCTTGAGGTGGGCGGTCTTCAGCATCATGTCCGCCAACTCCGAAGTGGCGGCGCGAACGATCTGAACGTTGCCGCGCAGATCGACCTCATTGCCGTCTGTTGAGACCGTGGCACTGTCTGAAATTGCGCGTACCTCACTGCCTTGATAGCCAAGATGCACGAATTGCGGAGACTCCATTTCAGTCAGGCTGCTGCCCGAATAATGTCTGAGTTTGCGGGCGGAAAGCTGATATTGCGGATTGCCTTCGGCATCGGTGCGGATGGCTTCGAAATTCTCGATGATGCTCTCGGGTTCGACCTGGCTGCCCTTCACACCATTCCCCGGCAAGCGAACCATGCTCTCGATCCAGAAGGAAAGGCCTGCAAGCACCAGCAGAATGACGAGAGGAAGCCATGCTGAACTGCGCGAGATCATTTAGGCCAGGCGCAAGGATTCATCTCAGATAGGGCGCCAGCGCAGCGTCGAGCGTTCCCTGCGCGCGCATGATGGCTTCGCAGGCTTCCCGCACCGCACCGCGCCCGGCTTCGCGGCGGGTGATGAAGTGGCTATAGGCCTTGACCAGATCCGGCGCTGCCGGGACCGTAATCGCAAGTCCTGAGCGCCGCATCACCGGCAGGTCGACCACGTCGTCGCCCATGTAGGCCGTGTCCTCGCAGGCGATGTTCAATTCCTTGCAAAGGGCTTCGTAGACCGCCAGTTTGTCGTGGGCGCCCTGATGGAGGATGTCGATGCCAAGGTTTTTGGCGCGATGCTCGACCACGCGCGAACTGCGCCCGGTGATGATGGCGAGTTCGATTCCCGAGCCCTTGAGCATTTTCAGGCCATGGCCGTCGAGCGAGTTGAAACCCTTGTATTCCTGGCCGTCGTCGCCGAAAAACAGGGTGCCATCGGTCATTATCCCGTCGATATCGAAGGCGACGAGCTTGATCCTGCGGGCGCGGGCGAGAGCGTCTTGGTTCATTACACTACCCCCGCTTTCAGCAGGTCGTGCATGTTGAGTGCGCCGACCAGTGTCTTATCAGGGTCGACCACCAGAAGGCCGTTGATCTTGAGCGTATCCATTTTTTCCACTGCAGCGACGGCCAGTTCATCCGGGCCGATGGTTTTTGGGTTGGCAGACATGAGCCTGGCCACCTGCGCGTGATGCAGGTCGAGCTCGTGTTCCAGCGCGCGCCGCAGGTCGCCGTCGGTGAATATCCCGACGACTTTGCCGGCGCCGTCGACTACCGCGGTCATGCCCAGACCCTTGCGGGTCATCTCCAGCAGGGCTGTCTTTAGCGGGGCATCGAGGCCGATGCGCGGCAATTCATCGCCGCTGTGCATGACGTCGCGCACATGCACCAGCAGGCGCCGTCCGAGACTGCCGCCGGGATGAGTACGGGCAAAGTCGTCGGCCGAAAAGCCGCGCGCATCCAGTAGCGCGACTGCCAGCGCGTCGCCCAGGGCGAGCGCGGCCGTGGTGCTGGCAGTGGGGGCGAGGTTGAGCGGGCAGGCTTCCTTGTCGACCGCCGCATTGAGGTGTACGTCGGCTTCACGTGCCAGGGTCGAGGCAGGATTGCCGGTCATCGAAATCAGCTTGGCCCCACGGCGCTTGATCAGGGGCACGATGGTGACGATCTCGGCGCTCTCCCCTGAATTGGACAATGCCAGCACGACGTCGTCTGGGGCAATCATGCCGAGGTCGCCATGGCTGGCCTCGCCCGGATGCATGAAAAAGGCCGGGGTGCCGGTGGACGCGAGGGTGGCGGCAATCTTGCTGCCGATATGGCCGGATTTGCCCATGCCCGACACCACCACCCGACCGCGACAGGAAAGCATCAGCTGAACCGCGTCGGTGAATCGCTCATCCAGTCGCAGCGATAGGTTGCGTACCGCGTCGGCTTCGATGTCGAGCACCTGTCGGGCCAGCTGGAGTAAATCTTGGGGCGGGGTGTGAGGGGAGTTCATGGCCGCAAGTATACTAAGGAACGTCCTCCAATACCCCGTCGCCTATATGCACAGCAGCCTCGAGCTGGCCTTGATTCTTCTGGCGGCCGCCGTCCTGGTGGCCGCCGTGACACGCGCTTTGCACCTGCCGACCATGCTCGGCTATCTGCTGACCGGCATTGCAATCGGGCCGTTCGCGCTGGGATGGATTCCCGATAGCGAGGAGGCCCGCTATCTTGCCGAGTTCGGCGTGGTGTTCCTGATGTTTTCCATCGGCCTTGAATTCAGCCTGCCGCGCCTGATGACCATGCGCATGACGGTGTTCGGCTTCGGTGGCGCGCAGGTCGTGCTCACCATTCTGATTACCGCGTTGATCGCATGGCTGCTGGATTTGCCGCTGCTGGCCGCGATTGCGCTGGGCGGCATCATGTCCATGTCGTCCACCGCGATCGTGTCGAAGCTGTTGGCCGAACGACTGGAAATCCAGACGCCGCATGGCCGGCAGATATTCGGCGCGCTGCTGTTCCAGGATCTGGCCGTGGTGCCGCTGCTGATCCTTATTCCCGCGTTTGCCAAGGACGCCGATGACATGGGGCTGGTGCTCGGGCTGGCCATGTTCAAGGCCGTGGTGGTTCTGGGTTTCCTGCTGTTCGTCGGGCAGCGCATCATGCGCCCCTGGTTCCAGTGGGTTGCGGGCCGCAAGTCGCCCGAGATCTTTACCCTGAATCTGCTCCTTTTCACCCTGGGACTGGCGTTCCTGACCGAAAGCGCCGGCCTGTCCCTGGCGCTGGGTGCTTTCCTCGCCGGCATGCTGGTGTCGGAGACCGAGTACCGCTACCAGGTCGAGGATGACATCAAGCCCTTCCGGGATGTGTTGCTGGGGCTTTTCTTCGTCACCATCGGCATGCGTCTCGATCTGGCCCAGGTCTTCGTCAACTGGCTGGATGTCCTGCTGCTGCTGCTGGCGATCATCGCCGGCAAGGCCCTTCTGGTGGCTGGTCTGGCGAGGCTTTTCGGCAGCGTTCGTTCAACTTCCGTCCGCACCGCGCTGGGTCTGGCGCAGGCCGGCGAGTTCGGCTTCGTGCTGCTGGCCCAGGCGTCCGACCTGAAGCTGCTGGGTGCTGAGGTCACCCAGCCGGTGCTGGCTTCGATGGTGCTGTCGATGCTGGTCGCGCCGCTGATCATCAACAACATGGACAAGCTGACCAGATTGCTTGCCGGCAGCGAGTGGGCCGGGCGCGCAAAGGAGGTCCACGACATTGCCGTCAAGACCTTCGGCAAGAACCAGCACGTCATCATCTGCGGATACGGACGCAGCGGGCAGAACCTGGCGCGCCTGCTCGAGACCGAAGGAATCAGCTTCGTCGCGCTGGAGGCCGACCCGGAACGGATACGTGCCGTCGCCGCATTGGGAGTGTCGGTTGTCTATGGTGATGCCAGCCGGCGCGAAGTGCTGATGGCTGCAGGACTGTCGCGTGCGCAGGCGGTGGTGGTGACTTACTCCGACCTGCATTCCAGCATGGCGATTTTGCGTCACGTGCGCGAGCTGCGACCCGAGGTGCCGGTGGTGGTGCGCACCATCGACGACACTCATATCGACACACTCAAGGAAGCGGGTGCCGCGGAAGTGGTGTCCGAAGTCATGGAAGGCTCGCTGATGCTGGCATCCCAGGCGATGATCCTTGTCGGTGTGCCGTTCACGCAGGTGCTCAAGCGCATCCGCGAGGTGCGCGAATCCCGCTACGCGATGATGCGCGGATTCTTCCGTGGCGCTTCCGATGTCGATGACGTACTTGATCACACCACTCATTCACGCCTCAATACCATCCTGGTGTCGCAGGGGGCGGCTGCCGTCGGGCGGACCTTGCAGACGCTGGCACTGGATGAACTGCTGGTCGAAGTGATCGCCATCCGCCGTCAGGGCGGCAAGAGCCTGGAACCGCAGCTGGAAACGGAGATTCAGGCCGGTGACGTACTGGTGCTGCGTGGCGCCGCCGACGGGTTGGCGGCGGCGGAGTTCAAGTTGCTGCAGGGCTAACTAGCCGGTGCATTATGTTGTCGCGCATGGACGCAAAAAAGTCCGCCGGATCTCGCGGGCTTGAAAAGATGAATTTGACTTAAACGCCCATGCAGACCGTGTAAGAGGTGGCGTCGTCAATGTCGGCTGTTGCAGTAGCTGTTTCGCCTTGTGTATAGCCGGTTGTCGGGGTGGCCATCATCGATCCTGCCGCAGTGTCGCTGTCGTCCATTTGAATATCGAGTTGTTTTACGAATTTGCCGAGGATGCCGGCCGAGCAGATTACATAAGCCCCGCCAATGGCAACTCCGTTCGCTCCCACAACGGGAGCCGTACCGACGGCTGTGGTGCCGCTCTGGATTCCGATGATGCCGCCAGATGCATTGGTGGGCATGAAGTCGCCAGCAGGAAATGTGGCCGGTATGGTTGTGACCCCGGGGGCTAGGCCCGCCAGTCTGACGTGCTGCCAGAACAGGACGGACTCAGCTCCGGCAGTGGGGCTGTTCCAGGTGCCCTCGATGACGCCATTACCGTTGCCCGAAGCCGGGGTGATTGCTGTCGTCCCGACATGATCGTTGGCTTTGGGATCATCGCCGGGCAGCGTTCTGAACTTGTCCTGGTAGCCGTAGATGAAAAGTGGAATGTTGCGAAAATCGGTTGCAAGGTTCTTCACACGGGCACTGTTGATCAGCTCCTGACCCTTGAGAATGCCGCCGAGCAGGAGACCGACGATGACCAGTACAATGGCGATCTCGATCAGGGTGAAGCCGGATTGGCGCTGAGGCATGATGGAGTGCTCCGAAAATAGTTAGCCTGCAATCTGCATTGCAAAAGATGTGCCAAATTTAATAAAACAATAAGACATTGATTTACAAGATGAAAAAAGAACCCCCGAATGGTGGGTAGTGGAAATTTCGATGAAAACACGACGGCCCCGCCAGGATTCCGACAAATTTTGATCCGATACAAACGGTCCGCAGTCTTGATTTCCATGGCGCAATGCCGATAGCAACTCCATGCAGATTTTCTCTTCCTCTTATTGCCTTTACCTCTCGCGTTATGTCTGAGCCATCAGGGGCCATCGCCACGCGGCGACTGAACTTGCTGGAGGGACTGGCTTCACTGATCTCGCAGGTCGCACCCGGGCGCTGGCTGGCACTGATGCTGCTGGCGCTGCACGCTGCGGTGGTGCTCGATGCTGACACCACGCTGACCCGGGCATTTCTGCTGGCGCATTACGGACTGTTTCTATTGTGGCAACCGCTGGTGCGCAGCGAAGCGCGCATCGAGCCACGTCTCGCACTGCCGGTCTTTGCCATGGCCGCGCTGCTGGTGCTGGTGGAAAGCCCGTGGGTGATGGCGCTTTGGCTGGCTATTCTGACGGGGCTGGTCGGTGCCGCAGCGGCCTCGCAAAACCAGCGCAGCCAGCGCGTTGCTTATTTGCTGGCGCTCACTTATCTGCTTGCCTTGCTGCTCGCGTGGGTTTTGCCGCAAAGCCTTGGGGATGACGCCCTGCCTGCCGAGGTTCGGGTCGTAGTGAGTTATGCCTTGCCTTTGCTGCCGCTGGTGATCCTGTTTCTTCCCTCTGCCCGCCAGCGGGGTGCCTCGTCGACGCTCGATTTCGTCTATGGACTGATGCTCTCGCTGCTGGTCATGGTGGTGGCGCTGGGCGCGTTTGCGGTCGTGGCCGTGGCCAAGGTGAGCTATGCATGGGCCCTGGTGCAGACCCTGCTGGGGATGGCGGTTCTGCTGCTGGCCCTGTCCTGGCTGTGGAATCCGCGCGCGGGTTTTACCGGCCTGGGACAGGTGACTTCGCGCTACCTGTTGTCGGTCGGCCTGCCATTCGAAGGCTGGGCGAGGCGTCTCGCCACCCTGGCAGAACGCGAGCGCGATCCTGAATCCTTCGTCCGCGATACCCTGGCCGACCTGCACGAACTGACCTGGATACGTGGCGGACGCTGGCAGGCGGCGCGTGGCGAAGGCACGTTTGGCGAGCCAGCGGAGCACGCCATCACCCATGAGTTTCACGGCCTGAGCGTGACCTGGCAATCGCCACGTCCGCTCACGCCTGCGCTGGCCCTGCACGTGCGTTTGCTGTCGCAGTTGCTGGGCTACTTCTATGCCGCCAAGGTGCGCGAGCAGACCCTGCGCGAGCAGGCCTACAGTCAGGCGATCCACGATACCGGCGCGCGCCTGACCCACGACGTCAAGAACATCCTGCAGTCCATGAAGACCCTTCTGGCCGCTGCCGACACCTCCACGCCCGAGGATAGCGAACGCCTGCTGGCCCTGATGAAGCGCCAGTTGCCACAACTCGCTTCGCGTCTGTCGCAGACCGTGGACAAGCTCAGACAACCTGCCGAGCTCGATGTCGCACATGTACCCGCACCGGTCTGGTGGACGGCCTTGCAGACCCGCTATGAACACGATGATGT
>Ga0105090_10001914_pt1 | contig 11439 bp, 11 predicted proteins | sample PPLLak3March2015_FD_79110 | JGI IMG/M metagenome (GOLD analysis project Ga0105090, IMG submission 79110) | Freshwater sediment microbial communities from Prairie Pothole Lake near Jamestown, North Dakota, USA - PPLs Lake P7 Core (1) Depth... | ecosystem: Environmental > Aquatic > Freshwater >... | reverse complement strand
GTATTACGAGCCGTCCTCGGAAACGGTGATCGACTATCACCACGGCGTGGCGGATCTGCAGCAGAAGACGCTGCGCATGATCGGCGAGCCGAAGCAGCGCTATCGCGAAGATCCGGTGCGCATGCTGCGCGCCGTGCGCCTGTCCGCCAAGCTGGGCCTGGTGCTCGATCCGGCGGTGCGCGCGCCGATCCGCGAAATGGCGGAGTTGATGGAGAACGTGCCGGCGGCGCGGCTGTTCGACGAGATGCTGAAGCTGCTGTTTTCCGGGCATGCGGTCGAGGCTGTCCATCGCCTGCGCGACGACGGCCTGCATCACGGCCTGCTGCCGCTGCTGGACGTGATCCTCGAGCAGCCGCTGGGCGAGAAGTTCGTCATGCTCGCGCTGGCCGGAACCGACGCGCGGGTCAAGGCCGGCAAGTCGCTGTCACCCGGCTACCTTTTCGCCACCCTGTTGTGGCATGAGGTTCTGGCGGCATGGGAGACGCGCAAGGCCCGCGGCGAAGTGCCGATTCCAGCGCTGTACGAGGCGATGGACGAGGTGTTGAACGTGCAGGGCGAAAAGCTCGCCATCACGCGCCGCATCGCCGGCGACATCAAGGACATCTGGGCGTTGCAGCCGCGCTTCGAGAAGCGCGCCGGCAAGTCGCCCTACCGTTTAATCGAACTGCCGCGTTTCCGCGCCGGCTATGATTTTCTGGCGCTGCGTGCCGAGAGCGGCGAGATCGACATGGAAATCGCCGACTGGTGGCACGATTTCCAGGATGCCGACCACGACGGGCGCGAGGCCCTGCTGATTCCCGACAGCGGGCCGAAGAAGCGCCGCCGTCGCATCCGCGGCAAGAAGCCGGCGGGCGAGGGCGACAGCGGCGGCGGTGACGTGGCCAGCGACGCAAGCAGCGAAGCCTGACGTGGACCAGCGTTGTTTCATCGCGCTGGGCGCCAATCTGGGAGACCCGGTCCTGACGGTGCAGGCGGCGATTCTTGCCCTGCGCGAGTTGCCGCAGACCGAGTTCATTGCCTCCTCCTCGCTGTATCGCACGGCGCCCGTGGGTCTCAAGCATCAGCCCGACTTCATCAACGCCGTGGTCGAGCTGATCGCCGTGGCGCCGGCGCCGACTTTTCTGGAATCGCTGTTCGAAATCGAAGCGCGTTTCGGCCGCCGGCGCAGCGTGAAAAACGCGCCGCGCACGCTGGATCTCGATTTGCTGCTCTACGGCGACGAGGTCAGCGACGACCCGCAGCTCACCCTACCGCACCCACGCTTGCATGAGCGCGCCTTCGTCCTGGCGCCCCTGGTCGAAATTGCTCCGCAACTGGTGATTCCCGGCCGCGGCCGCGCCGCCGACCTGCTGCTGGAATGCGCCGAGCAGCGCATCGAAAGAATGCTGGCGCAGGCCGCCTGAGGGTGCAATCGAAAGTGTGGGAAATCCCCCGTTCGTGGTGAGCTTGTCGAACCACTGCTTCCCGCGCCGGCAAGCCCTTCGACAGGCTCAGGGCGAACGGAGGAGGGTCGTTGTTCCACACTTTCGATTACACCTGCTGCCTGAACCAATTGCTTGTCGGTGGGCAGGTTTGTGTATCCTAGGCGCCGTTTATTTCATATTCCGCAGTCCATGACCCCATGACCTACCTAGCCAGCAACAAGACGATCACCCTGCCCGAGTTGGCCCGCATGAAGCGCGAGGGCGAAAAAATCGCCATGCTGACCTGCTACGACGCGAGTTTCGCTGCGCTGGAGGACCGCTGCGGCGTGGACGTGATGCTGGTCGGCGATTCGCTGGGCAACGTGATCCAGGGCAAGACCTCGACCCTGCCGGTGACCATGGAGCACATGGTTTATCACACGGCCTGCGTTGCCGCCCTGCCGACCCGGCCGATGCTGGTGGCCGACCTGCCCTTCGGCGCCTACCACGAGTCCAAGGAGCAGGCGATCCGCAATGCCGGCAAGCTGCTCGCCGCCGGCGCCGAAATGGTCAAGCTCGAAGGCGGCGAAGTCATGGCCGAGACCGTGCACTTCATGGTCGAGCGCGGCGTGCCGGTGTGCGCCCACATCGGCCTGACGCCGCAGTCGGTGCATGCCCTGGGCGGTTACCGCGTGCAGGGGCGCGACGAGGAGGGTGCGGCGCGCATGCAGCGCGAAGCGGTGGCCCTGGAGCAGGCGGGCGCGGCGCTGATGGTGCTGGAGATGGTTCCCGCCGGGCTTGCCTGTGAAATCACGGGCCTGCTCAAGGTTTGCGCCACCATCGGCATCGGCGCCGGACTGGCCTGCGACGGCCAGGTGCTGGTGCTGCACGACATGCTCGGCCTGTATCCGGGCAAGAAGGGCCGCTTTGTGCGCGACTTCATGGCCGAGTCGCAAAGTATCGAAGGCGCCGTCAAGGCCTATGTCGCCGCCGTCAAGGACGGTAGTTATCCCGGCCCCGAACACAGCTACTGATCATCACGATTCCAAGATGCAGATCCACGAAACCATAGCGGGCGTGCGCGCCGCAATGAAGAAGGCCGGGCGCGTGGTGTTCGTGCCGACCATGGGCAACCTCCACGACGGCCATATTGCGCTGATGCGCCAGGCACGCTCGCACGGTGATGCCGTGGTGGCATCGATTTTCGTTAACCGCCTGCAGTTCCGGCCCGGCGAAGACTTCGACAAGTACCCGCGCAGCTTCGAGGCGGATTGCGAGCGGATGGTCGAGGCGGGCGTCGACCACCTCTTCGCGCCGGCCGAAAACGAACTGTATCCGACACCGCAACGCTATGTCGTCGAACCGCCGGCCGAGCATGCCAACATCCTCGAGGGCGAAATTCGCCCCGGCCATTTTCGCGGTGTAGCCACCGTGGTCATGAAGCTGTTCGCCATCGTTCAGCCGCAGGCCGCGCTGTTCGGCAAGAAGGACTACCAGCAGTTCATGGTGCTCTCCGCCATGGTGCGCGAGTTCGGAATGCCCATCGAGGTCATTCCCGGCGAGACGGTGCGCGCGCCCGACGGGTTGGCCCTGTCCTCGCGCAACGGCTACCTCTCTGCGGCGGAACGCGCCGAGGCGCCGCGCCTGCATCGGGTGCTCGCCGACCTGGTTGCCGATGTTCGCGGGGGTACACGGGACTACCCGCAGCTAGAAGCCAAGGCCATGAATATATTAAGAATTAACGGGTGGGCGCCGGATTATGTTGCCTTGCGCAAAAAACTTGATCTACAATCGCCGTCCGCTCACGATTCCGGGTTGGTGGTGCTGGCGGCGGCGCGTTTGGGTAGCACGCGCCTCATCGACAATCTGGAAGTTTAGGTCACCGCGATGCGCTCATGCCGGCGGTGTGCCAGAAGGGGAAAGGGACGGGAGTCCGGGTCTTAAGGGACGGCTCCCGATTGGTTGCCGCCTTTGCATGAGAAAGGTCTGACGATGCAACGCACGATGCTCAAGTCCAAGCTGCACCGGGTCACCGTTACCCACGCCGAACTGCACTACGAGGGTTCCTGCGCGATCGACGAAAATCTGCTTGATGCAGCCGACATCAAGGAATACCAGCAGATCGACATCTACAACGTGAATAACGGCGAGCGTTTCACCACCTACGCCATTCGCGCCGAACGCGGCAGCGGCACGATTTCGGTCAACGGCGCCGCCGCACGCAAGGCCGCCACCGGCGACCTGCTGATCATCGCCAGCTACGCGACGATGAATGAAATCGAGCTGCAGAATTTCGAGCCCGATCTGGTGTATGTCGACGCCAGGAACCGCATCACGCACCACAGCCGGCAGATTCCGGCACAAGCGGCCGCCTGATTTCCCCGCTTTGCGGCGCGCCGGGCCCACCCTCGCGGTGGGCTTTTCTTTTGCGGCGGCGGATCCTTGTCATCTGCGCCCTCGCCGGTTTGTGACAGGGCCTTTCGCGGTGTATTCTTATCCTCGGAACAATTACATGCCTATGCCGGAGGGGAGCCATGGCCGCAAAGATCCTGATCGCCGACGACGAGCCGAACATCGTCATTTCGCTCGAGTTCCTGCTCAAGCGCGAAGGCTACGAGGTGGTCGTCGCCCATGACGGCGCGCAGGCACTCGAGCGCATCCGCAGCGAGCGGCCCGACATGGCGATCCTGGATGTCATGATGCCGCATCGGAACGGCTTCGAGGTCTGCCAGGACCTGCGCCAGGATCCCGAGTTCGAGACGCTGCGGATCATGATGCTGACCGCCAAGGGGCGCGATACCGAGGTGGCCAAGGGCCTCGCGCTGGGCGCCGACGTGTATATGACCAAGCCGTTCGCGACCCGCGACCTGATCGCCAAGGTCAAGGCCTTGATCGACAGGGTTTGAGGACCGGTCGTTGTTCCAGCGAGTCGAGTCCATCGTGAATCGCCGCATGAAGCCCATCGTCGCCGCCGACGTTTACCTCAAGATGCTGCCGCTGCCGGGCGGGAAGGGCATCCGCACCCCGGGCCAGGCGCGCGAGGCCGGCGAAAAGACCTGCCATGCCCGCATCACCTGCTGACGCCCGCCTGGCGGATGCGGCGTCGGTCAATCTCAATACGACGCTGTGCAACCTGCCGCTGATGCCGCCGCTGGTGCTGGATCCGGCGACGTCCGTGCGCGACGCGCTGCGCGCCATCGACCTGCGGGGCGCCGAGGCGGCGGTGATTGTCGACGGCGCCAGCTCGATGCCGCTGGGCATCGTCACCCTGCGCGATGCCCTGCGCTGCATTGTCAACGAGGATTGCGACCTGGCCGGGCCGATTGCCGGCATCATGACCGGCGGCCTGGCCAGCCTGTCGGCCGATGCCACGGTGCATCAGGCCACCGTGCTGATGTTTCGCCGCGGCATGCGCCACCTGATCCTGACCGGCGCCGACGGGCAACTCTTCAACGTGGTCTCGCAGGGCGACCTGTACGGCATGCAGGCGGCCGATTCGGCCAGCCTGGCCAACGCCATCCTGGCGACGCGCAACATCGCCGAACTGGCGGCGCAGACCACGGCCGTACGGCGCTTTGCCGCGCGACGCCTGGCCGAGGGCAGCGGCGCCGAAGCCCTCTGCGAATGGATCTCGGCGCTCAACGACCTGATCGCCCTGCAGGCCATCGATCTGGTGGAAGGCGAATTCGACCTGCCCTATGTGCCCTGGTGCTGGATCGTCTTCGGCTCCGAAGGCCGCCTCGAACAGACGCTATTTACCGATCAGGACAATGGCATCGTTTTCGCGGCGGCAGCGAACGGCGAGGCGGAACAACTGCGGCAGAAGTTCCTGCCTTTCGCCCGGGCCGTGAATGTCGCGCTCGACGCCTGTGGCTTTCCGTTGTGCAGCGGGCAGGTCATGGCGAGCAACCCGGCCTGGTGTCTTTCGCTGGACGAGTGGAAGCGGCAGTTCGGCAACTGGATTTCGGTGCCGGAACCGGAAGCCCTGCTCAATGCCAGCATCTTTTTCGACTTCCGTCCGCTCTACGGGCGCGAAGAGCTGGTGGCAGACCTGCAGCATTGGCTGCTGCACAAGGTCAAGGGGAATGCCGCCTTCAGCCGCGCGATGACCGTCAACGCGCTCGGCCAGGAACCGCCGCTCTCCTGGTGGCGCGACTTCCGTTTCGGCGGCGGCAAGGAGTATCCGCATACGCTGGACCTCAAGGGCCAGGGCATCCGCGTCTTTGTCGATGCCGTCAGGATATTGGCGCTGGCGCACGGGGTGGCGCACACCAACACCATCGAGCGCCTGCGCGGCGTGCGCCAGGCCCTGGGCATGCCGGTCGAGGAAGCGGCGGCGATGGTTGCCGCCTTCTACCAGATCCAGCGCCTGCGCCTGCAGAACCAGGTGTCCGGCGAGTTTCCCGCCGCCGCCAACCGGCTGAATCCGGATCGCCTGCATCAACTCGACCGGCAGATCCTCAAGGAAGCCTTCCGCCAGGCGCGGACGTTGCAGCAGAGGCTGCGGCTGGACTATCTGGGTTAGAGCACAGTCCGTGGGGCCGCCAGCAGCCGGCCATGAGGGCGAATCGCCGTGTCGCCGGCACCGACTTTTTGCCTGGGGAAACACCGGCCAAGTGCCAAATCGTCACACCGGCGAACGCCGGTGTCCAGCGCCTTGATCCAGCCTGGATTCCGGCGTTCGCCGGAATGACGGCTTATACGGTGCTTCCCTGCTGCTACCGGGCGCCGATCACCGTTTGTTCCTGTTCGCCCAGACCCTCGACGCCGAGCCTGACCCTGTCGCCAACCTTCAGGAAGCGGCCGCGGCCCATGCCGACGCCCTGCGGCGTGCCGGTGCAGATCACATCGCCGGGCAGGAGTGTCATGAAGCGCGAGACATAGCTGACGATTTCGGCACAGGAAAAGATCATGTCGGCGGTGGATGAATCCTGCATGCGCTCGCCATTCAGGTCCAGCCAAAGGCGTAGCGCCTGCGGGTCGGCAACTTCGTCCGCCGTCACCAGCCAGGGGCCGATCGGCCCGAAGCTGTCGCAACCCTTGCCCTTGTCCCATTGGCCGCCGCGTTCGAACTGGAATGCGCGCTCGGAAACGTCGTTGAACACGCAGTAGCCGGCAACCTGATCGAGCGCCGCGGCTTCGCTGACCTGCCGTGTTTCGCGGCCGATGACGATGCCCAGTTCGACTTCCCAGTCGAGCTTGGTGCTGCCGACCGGCATCATGATCGGATCATCGGGGCCGCTGATGCAGGTGGTGGCCTTCATGAACATCACCGGCTCGGCCGGTATCGGCATTTTCGTCTCGAGGGCGTGGGCGCGGTAGTTGAGGCCGATGCCGACGATTTTGGAGATGCCGGTGAAGGGCACGCCGAAGCGCGGCGTGCCGCGCACTTGCGACAGGCTGGCAGGATTGATGGCGCGCAAACGCCTTTGTCCGGCGGCGGAGATCTCATCCCAGCCGATGTCGGCGACATGGCCGGACAGATCGCGCAGCGTGCCGTCGGCGGCGATCAGGCCGGGTTTTTCGCGGCCTTTCGGGCCGTAGCGGACGAGTTTCATGGATTCTCCTGTTCAGGGTGCGGACTTCTGCTTCTTGCCGCGCCAGATCGCGTCGGGTTGCTGCTCGAGGGTTTCCGCCAGCAGGCGCAGCGCGTCGGCGGCGCGGGCGATTTCCTTCAGCGCGGCATTGACGTTGTCGACTGTCGGCGATTCCTGTTCGGTCAGCTTGCGCACCGCGCCGGCGGCCCTGGCCAGTTCCTCGCTGGCCTGTGTCATGCCGGCGACCATGCGCGAATCGGACCGCGCCAGGTCGGCGACGCGATCGGCTGCGGTATCGAGCTTGGCCAGCGCCGCCTGTGCCGCCAGCAGCGCCTTGTGCATCTCGGCCAGGTTGTCGCGCACGTCCTTGAGGATCGGGCCGCCCTGTGTATCGAAGCGTCTGGCCAGCGATTCGAGATGGCGCAGCGCGGCGTCCAGGCGCTGCGGCAGTTGTTGCGTCGCCTGCGCCGACATCAACTGCTTGACGGCGCCGCTGATGGCCGCCACGTCGGCGAGGAACTGGTCCATCGGGAAGCCTTCGAGCTTGCTGGTCAGTTCCTGCACGGCGGTGCGGATCGTCGGAATCTCGCTGAGTTCGGGATCGAGCGCGGCAAAGATCGCCGGTTTGTCGGGATGAAAGTCGAGATCGACATACAACTGGCCGGTGAGCAGGCTTTGCAGCCGCAGCCGGCCGCGCAGGCCGCGGTCGACCAGTTGGCGGACCGTGGCGCGGTCGCGCAAATCGACGCCTTCGCCGCCGTGGGTGTGCACCACTTGGGGCAGCACCTCGATCATGACCGGCACCAGGAAGCGATTGCTGTGGGCATCGAGGCCGAGCTGGATCTGCTTGACGGTACCGACCTTGACCCCGAGGAAGACCACCGGCGCACCGACCTGCAGGCCCTGCGCCGCGCCGGCGAAATACAGCACATGCTGCCGGCGTTCGCCGAACCAGCTGCCGCCTGCCAGCAGCAGCGTGGCGGCGATCGCCAGCGCCACCGCGCCGAGGACGAAGGCGCCGATCAGGGTCGGGTTGGCTTTTCTGCTCATGCCGCCCCCTTCCTGGACCCACGCAGTCCGGGCGCCGGGCCGTCCCAAGTCCGGACGGCACGCGCCGGAGGCGCAAACCGCGCCATGATCCGGATCGAAGTCACCCGTGATGATCGAGCGCAGCGAGCATACAGGCTCCCCCGCCCCGGGGCGGGGGTCGGGGGGAGGGGGGTCATAATGTTCCCCCGCGTGTCAGAAAATGGCGCACCTTGGGGTGGCCGTTCTTCAATGCGTCCTGCGGATGCCCGGTGGCGATCATGGTGCGGCTTTCGGAATCGAGATAGATCGAATTGTTACCGATACTGAGGATGCTGGCCAGTTCGTGCGTGACGACGACGAAGGTGGTGCCGAGGCTGTCGCGCAGTTCCATGATCAGCTCGTCGAGGCGCCGTGCGGTCAGCGGATCGAGGCCGGAAGAGGGTTCGTCGATGACCAGGATTTCCGGATCGAGCGCCATGGCCCGCGCCAGTCCGGCGCGCTTCTTCATGCCGCCGCTCAATTCGGAGGGGTAGAAGTCCTCGAAACCGGCCAGCCCGACCAGCGCCAGCTTGAAGGCCACGATTTCGTCCACGCGGGCCGGCGGCAGGCCGGTGTATTCGGCGATCGGCAGCGCGACGTTTTCGGCCAGGGTCAGCGAACTCCAAAGCGCGCCGCCCTGGAACAGGATGCCGAGCCGGCGCTTGAGCCGTTGCTGCGTCTCGGCTCCGGCGCTCCAGAAGTCCTCGCCGCTGTACCGCACCGAGCCGCCCACCGGTCGTTGCAGGCCGACCAGGGCGCGCATCAGCGTGGTCTTGCCGCAGCCGTTGCCGCCCATGACGACGAAGATGTCGCCCTTGTCCACCGTGAAATCGAGGCCGCGCTGCACCACGAAGTCGCCGTAGCCCAGCGACAGGTCGCGTACATCGATGTGCGGCGCCGCATTCATTTTTTCAGATGCCCAGCTGATAATAAACGATGGTCATGATCGAGGCCGCGATCGTGATCAGCAGGATGGCGGTGACCACGGCGGAAGTCGCCGCATGGCCGACCGCCTCGGCACTGCGGCCGCACTGCATGCCGCGCAGGCAGCCGGCGAAGGCGATCATCGCGCCATACACCGTGCCCTTGGAGAGGCCGACGGCGAACTGCTTGAATTCCAGCGCACGCAAGGTCTCGGTGTAGTACTCGAAGACGCCGATGTCGAAGATGGTGACCGAGACGAGCAGGCCCGCCAGCATGCCGATGAAGCCCGAGTAGAGCGTCAGGAGCGGCACCATCAGCATCAGCGCCAGCATGCGCGGCAGCACCAGGAAGTCGATGGCGGAGATGCCGAGCACCTTGTAGGCGTCGATTTCCTCGTTGACCTGCATGGTGCCGAGCTGGGCGGCAAAGGCCGCACCGGTGCGGCCGGCGATGATGATGCCGGTCATCAAGGCGCCGACCTCGCGCACCATGCCGATGGCAACCAGGTCGGCGATGAATATCTGCGCCCCGACCAGCTTCAACTGGTCGGCGCCGAGGTAGGCGAGGATCAGTCCGACCAGGAAACTGATGACCGAGACGATGGGCAAGGCGCGCGGCCCGACTTCCTCGATCTCCAGCCAAAGGTCGCGGGCGCGGAAACGGGCGCGGCCGGAAACGAGCCGCAGCAGCGACAGCACCACCTCGCCGAGAAAGCCCAGCATCTGCGGCGCACCGCGGAAAAACTCGAGCGTCGCCTCGCCAACCCGTGCGAAAGTTCCCTGTGCACCGCCATCACGTCCGGCGAGTTTCTGCTCCGGAACGGCCGTTGCCATTGCCAGCAGGCGTTGCGCGCCGGGCGGCAGTCCGCTGGCGTCGACCGCGATGCCCAGGTCCGCACAGGACTTGCCGATGCCGGCGACGAAGGTCAGCAGGCCGGAATCCCAGTCGGTGAGCCCGCTCGCATCGAAACCGAGGCGGCGCACCGGTGCCGCCAGCCTGGCTTTCAGGGTGTCGGCAGAGGGCAGATCCTGATCGATGCGCCAGCGCCCGCCGAGAACTACGAGCAGCGTGTCCGGAATGTCGACCGGGGCCGGCCGCACCTCGAGCTGCCATGCTGCCGCGCCGCGCATGGCCAATCCTGCCTACTTCTTGCCGAATCCGCCGAGCAGCGCGGCCACGGGTTTTTGCGGGCGTATTGCGAGCGTTTTCTCGGTGACGGTTTCGGCGCTTGCGGATTTGCTGACGTAGGGCTTGTTGGGGTCGAAGTCGAGCTTGGGCAGGCGCGGGTCGAGTCGCGGCACGTGGGCGACGGGGCTGGGCAGCTCGCGCCCGGCCGGCTTGGTGCCTTCCAGCGTCAGCGCGCGATCGCGCTCGCGTGCCTTCTCGCGGGCACGCTCGAGGTGCTCGCGCTTGTGGCCGCGATTGCTCGGCGGTGCGCTTTCGCGCACCTGCGCCAGCTCGGCGAAGCCGGTGATCTCGACGCGTTCGATCTTGCGCTTGATCAGCTTCTCGATGTCGCCCAGGCGCTGGGTTTCCTCGGGCGCGAACAGCGACGTCGCGTCGCCGTGCTTGCCGGCGCGGCCGGTGCGGCCGATGCGGTGGATGTAGTCCTCGGCGGTGTGCGGCAGTTCGTAGTTGATGACGTGCGGCAGGTCGTCGATGTCGAGGCCGCGCGCGGCGACGTCGGTGGCGACCAGGACGCGGACCTTGCCCGACTTGAAGGCTTCGAGCGCCTCGGTGCGCTGCTGCTGGCTCTTGTCGCCGTGAATCGCGTCGGCGGCGATGCCCTGGCGTTCCAGATAGACCGCCAGGCGGCTGGCGCCGAACTTGGTGCCGACGAAGACCAGCACCTGCTTGGTGTTTTCCTCGTCGTGCGTCAGCAGATGCACCAGCAGGCTGCGCTTGAGGTCGGAGGCCACCGGATAAACACGGTGGGTGATGGTTTCGATGACAGTATTGCGGCGTGCCACCTCGATCAGTTGCGGGGCCTTCAGCATGCTGTCGGCGAGGTTCTTGATCTCGTTGGAGAAGGTGGCCGAGAACAGCAGGCTCTGGCGTTCTTTCGGCAGCATGGCGAGGATGCGCTTGATGTCGGGGATGAAGCCCATGTCCAGCATGCGGTCGGCTTCGTCGAGCACCAGCACCTCGACGAAGTTGAAGGTCACGCTCTTTTGCTGCACGTGGTCGAGCAACCGGCCCGGCGTCGCAACGACGATCTCGCGGCCTTCGCGCAGTTCGGCGATCTGCGGCCGGATATCGACGCCGCCGTAGATGCAGACCGAGCGCAGCGGCAGGTGCTTGCTGTAGGTGACCACGCTTTGATGCACCTGCAACGCCAGTTCGCGCGTCGGCGCCAGGATCAGCGCACGGACGGGATGGCGGGCGGGCGAAGGCGAACTGCTGGCATGGCGCGCCAGGCGCTGCAGCAGCGGCAGGGTGAAGCCGGCGGTCTTGCCGGTGCCGGTCTGGGCGCCGCCCATGACGTCCTTGCCGGCCATGATGATGGG
>Ga0105090_10001912_pt1 | contig 11442 bp, 3 predicted proteins | sample PPLLak3March2015_FD_79110 | JGI IMG/M metagenome (GOLD analysis project Ga0105090, IMG submission 79110) | Freshwater sediment microbial communities from Prairie Pothole Lake near Jamestown, North Dakota, USA - PPLs Lake P7 Core (1) Depth... | ecosystem: Environmental > Aquatic > Freshwater >... | reverse complement strand
GAAGTCGTCGAGCGCACACCCCTCGGCCAGCGGAAACGCGTCGGTGCCGGTCACGTGACACCCTCGCTGGCGCAGCATCTGCCCCAGGTACCCGCCGGCGCACCCGATATCCACCACGCGCGAACCGTCGGGGATGCGGTCGAGGGCCAGCGTGTGCGCGCTCTCGAAGCCCAGCCTGGGCTTGTAGTGCACGTTGCTCGTCGTCGACGGAACGCAGTCGAACTTCCGATCGTAGAAGAGCGCCCACTCCTGCGCCAGCGCGCGCACGCTCGCCAGCAACACGTCCTTGGCGTACCTGATTCCGTTGACGCGGCAGATCTCGTTTCCGTAGTAGGTTGGAATGGGCACCTCCTTGATGCGCAGCCCAGCCCCCATCAGCTGGATGATGATCTCGGTATCGAAGTGAAAGGCATTGGTGTTGAGGCGAAACGGAATCCGCCGCAATGCGTTCGTCGCGTAGACCCGGTACCCCGAATGGAACTCGCTCAGGCGGGAGCGGAGCAGGCGGTTCTGCAGGCTCGTGAGGACGATGTTCCCGACGAACTTGTAGAGGGGCATGCCGCCGCGAAGGGCGTCACCCTTTCGGAGCATGCGTGACCCCAGCACCGCGTCGGCCTCGCCCCTGGCGAGCGGCTCGACCAGGTCGGGCAGGCATTCGGGGGCGTACTGACCGTCCCCATGGAGCAGGACCACGAAGTCGAACCGCTGCTGGATCGCGTAGTGCAGGCCGATCTTCTGATTCCCCCCGTAGCCCTGGTTGACCGGATTGGAGAGCACCGTCAACGGGAATGGCAGGGCGTTGGCGCGGCGGACCGCGTCGCTCTGCTCGAAGGTGCCGTCGGTCGAGCCGTCGTCGATGACGAGCGCCTCGACGTCGTAGGCCTCCAGGAGGCCCGCCGGGATCCGCTCCAATGTCGCCCGGATCGTCGCCTCCGCATGGTAGGCGACGATCAGCACGAGCAGGCGCGGCCGGCTGTTTCCGCTCATCGTCGTGGCAACCAGTTCCTGCGAGGGATGCGATGGGTGGGGTCAGCGACAATCGGAACCGGTCGGGATCTTAGCAAATGGCAACCGCGGCCGCAAACACCTGGTGCGACGCGGCAGCGACGGACGCGTGCGCCGCTCCGTCCCGCCGCCCCTTCACCCCTGAACGGGCGTATAATCGCCGCATCGGCCTCGCGACCTGACCTTCTGCCGCCGGTCCCGAAGGACTCGGAGTGCTCGAATCATGAAACGGTCCTCAACGCCACTTCTCGTCGCGGCGTTCGTTGCCGTCCCCCTCCTCGTGTCCCTCCCTGGCAGCCAGGCGCCGGCGGGGCAGCAGGGTCAGAGGGAGCAGTCTCAGCCGGTCTTCCGGCTGCGCGTCGAGTACGTTCAGGTCGACGCCACCGTGAACGACGGCACCGGCCGATTCGTGCCCAACCTCACGAAGGACGACTTCGAGGTTCTCGAGGACGGAAAGAAGCAGAACATCGACCGCATCGAGGTGATCGACGTGCCGGTGGAGCCCCGCCCCTTGCCCGCGCTGCTGGGCGGCCGGCCCGTCGAGCCAGACGTGTACACCAACAAGGTGGAGCCGGGCCGCCTCTACCTCATCATCATGGACGACCTGCACGTCAACCCGGCCCGCACCTCCGCGGCGCGGCGTATCGCGCGCATGTTCATCGAGGAGAACCTGGCGCCCAACGACGTGGCCGCCGTCGTGGTCGCGTCAGGAAACCGCCGGGCCGCCCAGGAATTCACCAGCAATCGGCGCCTGCTGCTCGATGCGGTGGACAAGTTCCAGGGGCGCAAGGTGGTGTCCCCCGGCCTGGCGAGCCTGTCGACGATGGGGGCTCCGGAGGAGGGAACCGCGGACATCGCCGATCCGCAGCGCATGTTCAACGCGCGCACGTGGCTCGACACGCTCTCGGCCATGGCGACGCTCGCCGGCCGGATTCCGAACCGGCGCAAGTCCGTCGTGATGATCAGTGAAGGGCCGGACATCGACCTGGCCGCCAGCGAGATCCGGCCGATGTACGCCCCGATGAACAACCGGGAGAGCCAGGGGGTTACCGGCGAGGACCCGATGAAGGCCGAAGCGCCCAAGGGCTTCCCGCTGGCGCGTACCGAACTGCGCGAAAAACTGCGTGACTTCCTGGATGCCGCGAACCGGGCCAACGTCAGGCTGTACGCGTTCGATCCGACCGTGTACACCCAGGGCGGCGACGACATGGTCGACATCGCGAGCGCGAACCCGGGCGACTACGACGCGGCCACGGGCATCGAAATCGTGCGCAGCAGCCGGGTGCTGGATGGGATCCTCGCCGCGCAGGACAACCTCCGCACGGTCTCGACCCAGACCGGCGGCTTCGCGGTCATCTCGCGCTCGTTTCCAGCCGCGTTCGCGCGGATCCGCGCCGACAACAGCCACTACTACATCCTCGGCTACTACCCGACCAACGAGAAGCGCGACGGGAAGTACCGCCGGATCGACGTCCGCGTGCGAAAGGCCGGCATGAAAGTGACGGCGCGCCGGGGGTACGTGATGCCCAAGGCGGACAAGAAGGATGCGGCCCCCGTTCAGACCGCCGATGGGACGTCGGTGCAGCTGCGGGAGACACTGATGTCACCGCTGCCCGTCACCGGGCTGCCCATCGCGGTGACGGCGGCGCCGTTCAACGCGGCGCCCGGTCGCGCGTCCGTCCTGCTGATGCTGCAGACGCCGCCGGGCGCGGTGCAGTTCGTCGACCAGGGCGGTCGCTTCGACGGCAATCTGGAGCTGTCGTTCGTCGCGGTGGACGAACTGGGGACGACGACCGGCGGCGAACATGTCGATCTGACGATGCCGCTGAAGCCGGACCTGCACAAGCTGGTGAACGGGGCCGGCCTGCTCGTCGAGTCCCGGGTTTCGCTCCCGCCGGGACGGTACTCCCTGCGTGTCGCGGCGCGCGATGTCAATGCCGGGCGCGTCGGGTCCATTCGCTGCGACCTCGAGGTGCCCGACTACGCGAAGCTGCCGCTGTCGATGAGCGGCGTGGTCATCGCCTCCGCCCAGTCGATGGCGGCCAACCCGAGGCCGGACCGCGAACGGGCCCGGTTGCTGGGCGACACGCCATCGGTGCTCCGCGACTTCCACCAGGGTGACGACCTGTCGGTCCTGGTCGAGGTGTACGACACGAAGATGGCCACACCGCACAGCCTGGACATTGCGGCGACGGTCATGGACGAAAGGCGACAGGTGGTGTTCCGGCACGAGGACTCTCGGTCGACCCGCGAGATCCAGGCTGCGGCGGGAACGACGGGCGGGTTCGGGTACGTGGTGAAGGTGCCGCTCGCGGGCCTCGTGCCAGGGCCCTACGTGCTGGCGATCGAGGTGCGCTCGCGCCTGGAGCCGGACAAGCCGGTGCGCCACGAAACGGCGTTCACCGTGGTGGCGCGCTGAATCCTGACTCGACGAACTTTCGTCCCAGGCGGGTGGCGTTCCGGCTGCGGTTTCACCGCGCTTCGCGGAACGCCCGGCCGCTCATGTAGAGAGAGAGGCGGTCGGCCATCGATCGGTCGACCGCGCCGCTCGTCGCCAGCAGTCCCAGCGCCTCGCGCACGGTGCCGGCCGCTTCGCCGAACCGGCCGGCCTCGGCGTAGGCGGCCGCCAGCGTGTCCAGCGACAGCGCGTCCCGACGCGACGTCAGGCGGACGGCCCGCTCGCCCAGTTCGATCGCCCGCGCGGCGTTACGCACGTCGTCTTCCGGGGACGTGGCAAGGAGCCACCCAAGCCGGTTCAGGAGGAACAGCTTGTCGGGTTCCCACTCGAGGGCCAGGGCGAAGTGCCTCGCCGCCTCCGCGCGGCGGCCGAGCGCCCCATAGGCTTCTCCGAGGTTCGCCTGGGCGGTCGAGAGTTCGGGGTCGAGCGCGATCGCGCGCTGCAGGTGCGGGACCCCTTCCTCGAAGCGCCGTTGGGCGCAGAGGATCGAACCCAGGTTGAGGTGCGCCTTGGCCACCGGCTCCTTCAGACGCAGGGACTCCCTCAACTCGGCCTCAGCGTCCGGGTAGCGTCGCTGCGCCCCAAGCACGACGCCAAGGTTCAGCCGCGCTCTCGGATTGTCCGGGCGCTTGTCCACCGTGTCGCGCCAGATCCGTTCCTCACTCCAGTAGTCGCGATTCCTGTCGAGGGTCAGCCACGCCAGACTGCCCGCCACGCCCACGACCGCGACGGCGGCGAGGACGCGGCCCATGAGCTGCGTTGGCCGACCCCGGGCCAACCGGTCGAGCAGATGCCGGCCAAGCGCGTACGCCCCGATCACCGCGAGCGCCACGATGCCCACGAGCGCCGTGTACATTCGCCGTTCGGCGGCGATCTCGGTGGCCAGCGGCAGGACGCTCGACGAGGGTGCCAGCAGCGCCACGCACCAGGCACCGGCGAATCCCCATGGCGCCCGCCGGACGAGGGCCACGACCGTGGCGCCGACGAGAACTCCGAGGAACGCCAGTTGCGGCGCGACGTCGAGGACGGATCGCGCCATCGGCCAGCCGTCGTAGTCCAGGACGAGGGGAGTGGGCACGAAGGAGAGCCGGAGGTAGTGCACGATCACGCCCGCCTGCGTCAGCAGGTACGTCCACGGCGTCCAGCCCTCACGGTCCATTCCGATCGAGTGTGGCCATCGTTCCACGGCGAGGCCGCCCGCGAGCACTACCCATGTCGCGGCCAGTCCCGCATACAGCCGCCATCGCGGCCACCCCGCGCCGGCCGACGGAAGGAAGCCGGTTCCCGTCCCGCCGGGCGCAGCGGCCGCAGCCGTCCCGGGTCGGAACATCCAATCCCACAGCAGGACGACGAACGGGGCGGTCACCATCGTCTGCTTGCTGCCCATGCCCAGCGAGCACGCGACGACCGCCGCGGCCGTCCACCAGCGCTGCCTGGCGCGATCGATGCCGGAGTCGGCCCCCCGGATCGCGCAGTACAGCGTGAGGAGGTAGAACAGCCCCATCAGGACCTCGGTCCGCTGCGTGACGTAGGTGACGGCATCGGTCGTCAGCGGGTGGACGACCCACACGAGCGCGACGACCAGCGCCAGCACACCCGACAGCTGGCCGAACGACGGACGGAGCCGATCGGTGACGAGCGTGCGACGCACGACGCCGTAGACCGTGAGCGCCGCGAACAGGTGCAGGGTCAGGTTCAGGAAGTGATAGCCCCACACGTTGGCCAGGAAGCGCCGGGTGAGTTCGGGGGACGCATTCGGACCGCCCGGCGCCATCACGTCGCGCGACTCGAGCGGCGCCAGCGCGTAGTTGACGGCCAGCGTGAGGCTTGCGACCGGCCGCGCCGACACCGGGCTCTCCGGCGGCGCGGACAGCGCCCGGGTCAACGGCCAGAGCGTGCGGATGTTCGGGTTGCGCTGGATGGCGAATTCGTCGTCGAAGACGAACACACCGGCGAAGCTCGTCTGGTAGGCGAAAGCCGCGGCGGCGGCCAGGACGAACGCGGCAAGGACGGTGGAGGCGAAGCGAGACCTTCCCCGGGCGCCGAGTGGTGCGACCGCGGGGCGGCTGGCTCTGCTGCGGCGCCGTCGAGTCGTTCCGCCCATCGAGGAATCCTACCGTACGAGGCGCGGCGTACGAATGAAGGGCCCCGCGACGCGCACGCCGCGAGGCCCTTCAATGGCGATTCGGTCCCCCCAGCCCTCGAGCCCTTCAGCCGAGAGCCGGAAGCCCGTCAGCGTCAGTTCCCTAGAACGTGAACTTCGCGCTGATCCGGATCTGCCGGCGACCCTGGTACTGATCGTTCACGCGGAAGAACGGGTTGTCCCACAACGCGCCTCCGTAGGCGCCACCAGCCGACCTCGGCTGGGTGTAGATGCGCGCCGCGTTCTCCACGGTGTACGCACCGGGCTGATTCACGCTGCCCGTCGGGAAGGTGTTGAGGTTGCCAGCGTAGAAGTACGTGATCGGCAGGCGCACGTTGGTCTGCGTATACGTCAGCACGTTCCCGTACCCCTGGTAGTAGTAGTTGGTAACCGTGTCCTGGTCGAGCAGATTCTCGATGTTCGCCTGCAGCATGAGCCGCCGGTTCCCTCCGAGCTTGAAGGTCTGCGTCAGGACCATGTCGAGGTTGGTGTAGGTCGGCAGGCGTCCCATGTCGCTGCGGCCGTACGCGAACACCGGGTAGCCGCCGCCGCTGGCGCGGAACACCGTCGTGTTCGGCAGGCCGCTCTGCGCGATCCAGAACGCGCCAACCGACAGGCCGAACCTGAAGTCGTAGCTGCCCGAGACCTTGAACTGGTGCGGCCGGTCCGAGTTCAACAACCCGAACACCGCGTTCTGGTTGATGTCGTAGCTCATGACCGTGTTGTCCCACAGCCGGTTGACGTTCGGGGAGTTGCGGCCCCACTCGTCCGAGCTCGCCAGCCCGGGGTAGTTGCCGTAGATGCGGCTGTAGGTGTAGGTGGCATCCGCCTGCCAGTTCTGGGAGAAGCGCTTGCGCAGGTGCACCTCGAAGGCGTCGTAGTTGCGCTTCGGCTTCGGCGTGATCAGGCTCGGGAAGCGCGGCTCCATGACGCTCGCGTACCCCTCGCCGGGGTTCGAGATCAGGTAGTCCTCGACGAGGGTCTGCCCGGTCGGATCGGACTCGAGGTCGGGCGCGTAGATGCCCACGTCCTCGATCGTGCGCGTCACCCACTTGTGGATGTAGCGGAAGCCGAGCGACATTCTCGCGTTCAGCTCGCGGTCGAGGCCGACCTGGAAGTCGCCCGTCTGGACCGGCTTCAGATTCGGGTCGATGCCCGTCATGCCCGGCCGGTCGTAGTAGGCCGCGAAGATCGGGTCGGGCTGGTTCGAGCTGTGCCGCCAGTCGGTGGAGGTGATGAAGGTGCCCGGGCAGCCCGTGTTGCCTTCGCCGCACCTGATCTGCGTGAAGTCATAGCTGTCCAGCGTCCAGTCGTAGGTGATCCAATGGTCGCCGCCGAACGAGCCTCGAGGCAGTTCCAGCTTGGTGATGTCGTAGTACCAGCTGTAGCTCCCGTAGGCCTTCCACTTGCCGTCGCCCTTCAGGTCCCAGGCGAAGCCGAGGCGCGGGGCGATCTTGTCGCGCATGGAGAAGCTGATGTCGATCTGGCAGTTCGGATCGTTCGGTGCGTCGTTGCAGTTCGGCACCGTGTCCCCCTTGTAGGACGGCACGTACTCGTTCTCCATCCGGATGCCGGCGTTGATCGTCAGCCGGTTGGTCACCGACCAGGTGTCCTGGAACCAGATCGAGTAGTTGTTCGAGTGGACGTCGCCCACCGTGCCGTTCTGCACCAGCTCGTAGTAGCCGTACTTGCCCCTGACGCCGCCGTAGTCCTGGTTCCAGTAGATGGTGATCTGCGGGAACGTGAGGCCCGACCGCACGTCATTGCCGAACCGCTCGTAGCGCAGCCCGGTCTTGAACGTGTGCTGGCCGGCCAGCGACTTGAAGAACGTGGCGTTCGCGTTCACGAACACCCGGTTGAAGATGTTCTTCTCGGTGCCGGCCGACGACAGCTGCGTGTTGGACCAGCCGGTCGTCTGGCAGAGGCTCGACGGCACGTCCGAAAAACCGCAGGGGGACTGGTTGTAGATGTAGCGGATGTCGTTGAACCGGACCTCGGGCGGCGTGGTGGCGTTGTAGAAGAAGTAGCCCGCCGTCGCATTGATGAACACCGTCGGGGTGATCACCCAGTCCACGTTGCCGGCATAGGTGTTGTTCCACGAATCGCCGCCGTTCTTCACGTAGGTGCGGTCGTACACGTCCTGGTCGAGCTGGCCGTTCACGAGCGGCAGCGTCGTCGTGGTGTAGCCCTGCATCGACTGGCCCTGGGCGATCCACGGATAGTTGGAGTTGTACGCGAAGCCGAGCGGGTCGTTGTCGGGCTGCAGGCCGGGCGCGCCGCCGCGGTTCTTATTCTTCTGGTTGGACCCGCTGAACCGGAAGCGCAGGTTGCTGTTGAGCTGAGCGGTGGCGTTGTAGTTGAGGTAGTTCGAGTAGTTCGACCACTCGAAATTGCGGTTCACCTGCTGCGGGTCGTTGATGAAGATCGCGTTCCGCTGGTAGCTGTTGTTGGTATACGACCAGCCTGCGTAGTACCAGATCTTGTCCTTGAAAATCGGGCCGCCGATGTCGGCGACCGGGCTGAGGTAGGTCCACGGCGTGTCGGGGGAAAGCAGGTCCGCGCTGCCGACGCACGGGACAGCGGCGCCGGCCGGCTGGGTGGAGGTGGCGACCGAGCCGGGCACTGCACCGATCCCCTGCATCAGCCTGGAACTGTTGCAGTTGGTTCCCTGGGGCGTGAAGTTCGCGGCGTTGCCGTTGTAGGCGTACGGGTAGAACCGGTGATACCCGCGCCGATCGCCGTAGCCCCAGTCGCCCTGGTTGTAGATGCCGACAGAACCGCGGATGCTGTTGCTGCCCGACTTGGTGATCGCGCTCACCACGCCGCCGGTCGATCCGCCGAACTCCGCGTTGTAGCCAGACGACTTGACCTGCACTTCCTGGATGAAGTCGAGCAGCATGGTCTTGCCCTGAACGCCCGTCTGCAGGTTGGTGGTGTCCATGCCGTCGATGATGAACCGGTTCTCGGAGCCCGATGACCCGTCCACCTGGATGCCGCCCTGACGAGACTCGTTCTGCGCGCCGGCAGCTGTCGAGACGACCGAGGCGAAGTCTCGCCCCTTCGGGATGCGATCGATAGTCGCCTCGCTGACCGTCGTGAACGTCGCCGACTGCTTGACGTCAATCAGCGGCGATTCGCCCGTGACCTGCACCGTCTCGGTCACGCCGCCGACCGCCAGCGTCAGGTTGATCGTCAGCAACTGGCCGAGCGCGACGACCGTATCCTCGACCTTTCCAGGCGTGAATCCCTGGAGCGTGGCCGTGACCGTGTAGGTTCCGGGCGGGAGTGCCGGGAACCGGTACCTGCCCTGGGCGTCGGTGACCGTCGTGCTCACACCGACCACCCTCGGGCTGCGGGCCTCGACGGTCGCCCCGGGCAGAATGGCGCCCGACGCGTCCTTGACGATGCCCTGAATCGCGCCGGTCTGTTCCTGGGCCTGAGCCGGCCAGGAACAGAAGACCAGGCCCACGCACATCAGCGTGAGCAGAGACCTCCTGAACATCATGAGCCATCCTCCTATGAAAGACGCCACCCGCCTTTGAACATCATTCGCTGAACTCTTCGCAGCATCGGTGACCCCCTTCGAACGATCGCCGAGGCCATCCGAAACCGCACACGAAACCCCGCCCGAACGATCGGGTCATTCAGCCGGCCTGGGTGGAACCGGTCTCCTCCTGGGACCCCGACGGCGCCATCGGGCGTCGCTGCCGCAGGCCGACGTTGTCCGGGGGCCCGAAGTCCGGGACGACTTGTGGCCCTCGCTGGTCGATAGGTTCGAGAAGAACGCCGCACGAAGTGAGCCGCAGCGTATAACGCGCGTAGTCTAGAGCGTTGGTGCACCAGAGTCAAGCGGCAGGCGCAACAGCGGCAGGCGCGCCAGCGGCGGCCGCCGCGGCGGGACGCCCCGAGGGGGGCGGCTCAGCCCCCGATCCGCTCGTGTATGATCACGAGGTTGTCCGCTGCCTCGTCGGGATCGTGATGCCACCCAAGGAGTTCGACGATGTCTGCTGCCCGAATGCGTCATCGCCTCTGGATCGTCCTCGCGCTCGTCGCGCTGGCCGGGTCGGTCGGCCTGGCACAGGTCCAGCCGGCAGCCTCTCAGGCGCCGGTTACTGCCGCGGACTATTCGCGGGCCGAGAAGTTCCTGGCTGCTACGGTGAATCCGCTCGTCGTTGGGGGCAGCGTCACGGTGAACCGGCTGCCCGGGGAGCGATTCTGGTACCGCAGCGTGACGCCGGGCGGCATCACGTTCTACGTGGTAACGCCGGCGGCGAAATCGCGCGTGCCGGCGTTTAATCACGAGAGGCTTGCGGCCACGCTGGCGACGGCAGCAGGGGCGAAGATCGACCCGAAGCAGCTGCCGTTCCAGACGATCCAGCTCTCGGCCGACGGCTCGTCGGTGTCGTTCGACTACGAACGCCGTCGGTGGACCTGCGACGTCCAGGGCGCCGCCTGCACGCCGGGCGGCGATGCGGCCGGAGCCGACGCCACGTCCGGTGGACGAGGCGGCCGGGGGGCCGGCGCCGCGCGCGGCACGGGCGCGCCGCCGGTCGTGACGTCGCCGGACGGGAAGCGCGCGGTGTTCATCAGGAACTGGAACCTTCTGGTCCGCGACGTGGCGACCAGGCAGGAGACCGCGCTCACGACTGACGGCGAGACGAACTTCGGCTACGCCACCGACAATGCCGGCTGGGCGTCGAGCGAGCGCGCCATCGTGCTCTGGTCGCCCGATTCGAAGAAGATCGCCACCTACCAGCAGGACGAGCGCAAGGTCGGCGACATGCACCTGGTCGAGACGAAGGCGGGCCACCCGGTTCTCCGTTCCTGGAAGTACCCGCTGCCCGGCGACGAGCACGTCGCGATGATGCACCGGGTTGTCATCGAGGTTGATACCGGCAAGGTCGTTCGCTTCCAGATGCCGCCCGACTACCACCGCGCGATGCTCGGCGACAACTTCAGCCTGAACGACATGCAGTGGAGCCCGGACGGGGCCCGGCTGGCCTTCGTGTCCACATCGCGCGATCACAAGCAGGCGGTCGTGCGCGTGGCCGACGCCGCCACCGGCGCCGTCCGGACGGTGTTCGAAGAGCGCGAGAAGACGCATTTCGAGTCGCGAGCCGGCTGGCGGGTGCTCTGGGCGACCAACGAGGTCATCTGGTCGTCACAGCGTGACAACTGGAGTCAGCTCTACCTGTACGACCTGTCAACGGGGGTCCTGAAGAACCAGATCACGACAGGCGAGGGACCGGTGACTCAGATCGCGATGGTCGACGAGAAGACCCGCACTATCTGGTTCACGGCCATGGGCCGCGAAAAGGGGCAGAACCCGTACTTTCGGCACCTCTACAAGATCGGTTTCGACGGCCGAGGCCTCGTCTCGCTCACGCCGGACGATGGCGATCACGAGACGCAGCTGTCGGCGACGGGCGCGTTCATCGTGGACACCGTGTCCACCTGCGAGAAGCCACCCGTGGTGGTGCTCCGCGACGGCGAGGGCCGCCTGGTGATGCCGCTCGAGAAGGCCGACGTCACGAAGCTGCTGGCGACGGGCTGGACGCCCCCGGTGCCAATCGTCGTGAAGGCGCGCGACGGGAAAACCGACCTCCACGGCATGATGTTCCAGCCGACCAATCTCGATCGAACGAAGAAGTACCCGATCATCAACCAGGCCTACCCCGGGCCGCAGTCCGGCAGCGTCGGGGCGCGCACGTTCGCGGCCGCGCGCGGCGACAGGCAGGCGCTGGCCGAACTCGGCTTCATCGTCGTGTCGATCGACGGCATGGGCACGCCGGGCCGCTCGAAGGCGTTCCACGACGCGTACTACGGTGCCATGGGG
>Ga0105090_10001911_pt1 | contig 11443 bp, 9 predicted proteins | sample PPLLak3March2015_FD_79110 | JGI IMG/M metagenome (GOLD analysis project Ga0105090, IMG submission 79110) | Freshwater sediment microbial communities from Prairie Pothole Lake near Jamestown, North Dakota, USA - PPLs Lake P7 Core (1) Depth... | ecosystem: Environmental > Aquatic > Freshwater >... | reverse complement strand
GCGCGCAGGCTTTCCATGTTGGACAAGGCGGACTCATGGGTGCGCAGTCTGGCGAGTATCGCGCTGCGTTCATTGAGCAGGTCATCCAGCAGCAGGATGGAATACGGCGGAGCTTCCTTGAAACCAGTCCAAGCGGCATCTTCCGCCCGGGCACTTTCCATGGTTTTGCCAGCCTGTTCAACGGCGGCGAAGTTCTTGAGATGAGTGGTGGTGGCCAGGATCATCTGCTCGAGATCGCGGCGCCGTTCGTTGACTTCGGCGGCGGTGATGCCGGTGGGCAGCGCCGCATTGCCGGCGGCGGCTTCAAGCCGCCCCAGCATCTCGCGCGCCTCATTCTGCCAGCGCTCAAGTCGTTTGCGGATTTCCTCAGGCGTTTCCGGCGCGGCCTCTTTCGCGGGTTTTGATCCTTCCAAGGTCTTTTGGAGGGAGGGGATCTGCGCGTGGGCCGGCTGAAACACCGTCAGCGCGCACAACAGCACCGGCAGGATCCGGCGCAGCGTGGTGGATAGCATGGGCGATGTGTGCATGGGCGGAGATTCATCCGCATCGGACGCCGCATCAAGCGGATTGCTGCGGAGCCAACTTCGGCTTTCCGATCCGTCTTTTTTCATCATAGTCCCAGCCGATGCGCGACGAAACCCGCCGTTGGATTCAGACTGACCAAGCCCACTGCTGGCACCCTTTCACCCGTCAGGGCGAGTGGTGTGCGCCGGGCCACGAACCGCTGGTGCTCACCCACGGCATGGGCGCGTGGCTGTGGGATTCCGAGGGCCGCCGCTATCTGGATGGCAACTCGTCGATCTGGACCAACATCCACGGCCATGCGCATCCGGCGATCTCGGCAGCCATCCGCGCGCAGTTGGAAAAAACCGCGCATGTATCGTTTCTCGGCTTCACCCATCCCGGAGCGGTTGAACTGGCGGAAAAACTCTGCGCGTTTTTCCCCCCGCAAACGCTGGAACGCGTCTTTTACTCGGATGATGGCTCCACCGCCGTCGAGTGCGCGCTCAAGATGGCCGTGCAATACCGCATGCAGACCGGCGAGCCCGGGAGGACCTCGTTCGTTGCTTTTGCCGATGGCTATCACGGCGATACACTGGGCGCCGCTTCACTCGGCGGTGTGAGCCGCTTTTTCGAACGCTTCCGCAGCCATGGCTATCCGGTGCGGCACGTTCGCTCTCTGGACGAGCTCCGCCAGAGCGACTCGCAACACATCGCCGGAGTCGTCATCGAGCCACTGATCCAAGGCGTCAACGAAATGCGCCCGTGGCCGGCCGGCATGCTGGCGGAACTGCGCAATTGGTGCGATGAAACCGGCGTTCATCTCATCCTGGATGAAGTCATGACCGGCTTCGGCCGCACCGGGAAAATGTTCGCCTGCCAGCACGAAAACGTGATCCCGGATTTCCTCTGTCTCGCCAAGGGTCTCACCGGCGGCACCCTGCCGCTGGCCGCCACACTCACCACCGGCAAAGTTTATGAAGCCTTCCTCGGTGCGCCGGAGAGGGCTTTTTACTACGGGCATAGTTACACGGCCAATCCGCTCGGCTGTGCCGCCGCTCTCGCCAGCCTGCGGGTTTTCCAACAGGAAAACACCTTGGAAAACCTGCCCGCGAAAATCGAGCACCTGCGCGCCGGACTCGCCGCCCTCAAGTCCACCCAGCCGCTCATCCACCAAGTCCGCCAGTGCGGCTTCGTCACCGGCATCGAACTCCGCCAGCACGATGGGGTGAAATTTCCGCCGGAAAAACGCATCGGTGAAAAAGTCTGCCTCGCCGCGCGCGCCCACGGCCTGCTCACCCGGCCGATTCTCGACACGATTGTCCTCATGCCGCCGCTCTGCACCACCCCGGCGGAGCTTGACCATGCCATCCACGCGCTGAACGCCGCCGTGGAGTGCATTTCAGGCGATGCCGCCGAACCCCGAGACAAATGCCAAACCCATGATCCTTGACCAGCGCCTTTGGATGGCGTGTCTCTCCCTCGCGAGCTGCATGCCTGCGGCTGCGGAAATGCGCGCCGGCGCGCTGCATTGCGAAAACCTCGTCAATCCGCTCGGAATCGATTGCCGCAACCTCGCTTGCGGTGGCTGCCGTGGTCCGGCGGGCGCGGCCAGCACCAGACGGCATGGCGTGTCCTTGTCGCCACCAGCCAGACCGTGTCGCAGGAGGATCGCGGCGACCTTTGGGACAGCGGCAAGGTGGATTCCGACCAATCGGCGCATGTCCGCTATGCTGGCAGGCCGCCCGGGCAGGGGCAGGCGGCGTTCTGGAAGGTCAGCCTCTGGGATCGTGATGGAAAGCCCGGCCCATGGAGCGAGCCGGCGATGCTCAGGCCGGGGCGCAACGCCATTGGCGCCATGCTCGGCAACGGTTGGTATAACGTCCAATACCGCAGCGCGTGGGATTTAGACAACGCACCGCGCCGCGCATGCTTTGTTCACTGCGCATCGAAATGGAGGACGGCGGCTCGCGGGTCGTGGGCAGTGGCCGTCACCGAGCCGAAGCCCGGCGTGTTCGTGTTCGACCTCGGCGTCAACATCGCCGGATTTCCCGAGTTGGAGGTGAGCGGCCCGGCCGGCACGCGGTTGACCATGAAGATGGGGGAGCGCCTGCTGCCCGATGGCACGGTGGATCAGCAGGCCATCGCCGAGCATGTGGTGCAATATGATCCAAGCCAGCAGTTCCAGACGGATACCTATCTTCTGAAGGGCGGTGGCGTGGAGCGCTGGCACTCGCGCTTCACCTATCATGGCTTCCAATACGTGGAGGTCACCGGTCTGCCGTCCAAGCCCGGGCCCGACACGCTGCGCGGCATCTTCATCCACGGTGCGGTGCCAGAGGCGGGTGGGATCGAGTGCTCCAATCCACTGCTCAACCGCATTTGGCAGACCGCCCGCATGGCCTATCTCGGAAACCTCCACGCCATTCCCACCGATTGTCCGCACCGCGAGAAAAACGGCTGGACGGGTGACGCGCACCTCGCTGGGCTGTGAGCTTTATCACGATCTGGTTCCGCCGCAGCAACGCGCACGGGTCCTCGACAATCTCGTCGCCAACATCGGGTGCCGCAACAACGGCCACATCGACGCTGGCATCCTCGGCTCGAAATACATCCTCAACGCGCTCAGTGAAAACAGCCGCCACGATGTGGCCTGCCACATGGCCACCCGCCGCGCAAGGGGCTGCCATCCTGCGGATGGATGATGGTTGCGCGCTTTTCCAAGTGGCCGGAGGCGACTATGCATTCGCGGTGGATAAGCCATAATCCGGCTATCCACACCGTGACTCCCGAGTTTTCCGCCAAAGACATCCAACTGCGGGAAATTGGCGGATGAATCCGCATGAAACCGCAATGGTGGAGTCGATCGCCAGTGCTGGTCCAACCGCTACTTCACGAAACCCGGGCTCTTTGGCCTGCTGGACGCCCGGGAATCGAGATATGTCAGTCTCCGTAATGGTGCAAGCCACTGACTGTCGATTCACTCGATTCCCACCAGATCAGAACTCGCAATGCCCCGGCGTGCGGGCGAAGGGGATCACGTCGCGGATGTTGGCCATGCCGGTGACGAACATGAGCATGCGCTCGAATCCGAGACCGAATCCGGCGTGCGGGACGCTGCCGTATTTCCGCAGATCGGCATACCAGCCGTAGGCTTCGGCATCGAGGTTGTGCTTCCTGAAGTTTTCCATCAGCACATCGAGGCGCTCCTCGCGCTGGCTGCCGCCGACGATCTCGCCGATGCCGGGCACCAGCACGTCCATGGCGGTGACGGTTTTGTCGTCATCATTGAGGCGCATGTAGAAGGGTTTGATCTCCTTGGGGTAGTTGAAAACGGTGACCGGTTTCTTGAAATGCACCTCGGTGAGCCAGCGCTCATGCTCGGACTGGAGGTTGAGGCCGTATTCCACGGGATAGTCGAACTTCGCGCCGCTGGCCTTGAGCAGTGCCACGGCCTCGGTGTAGGAGATGCGCTCAAACGGGCGGCTGGCGACGAATTCGAGCCGCTCACGCAGCCCCTTGTCCACGAACTGGCTGAAGATCTCCAAGTCACCCTCGTGATGATCCAACATTTCCTGCACGAGGAATTTCACCAGAGCCTCGGCGAGGTCCATGTCGCCCGCGAGGTCGCAGAAGGCGACTTCCGGCTCGATCATCCAGAACTCGGCGGCGTGGCGCGAGGTGTTGGAGTTCTCGGCGCGGAAGGTGGGACCGAAGGTGTAGATGTTGGAGAGGGCGCAGGCGAAGGTCTCGCCCTCGAGCTGGCCGGAAACGGTTAGATAGGCGCGCTTGCCGAAGAAGTCCTCGGTTTCCCGCGCGATCTTGTCGTCGGGCAGGGTGGTGACGCGGAACATCTCGCCGGCGCCCTCGCAATCGCTGGCGGTGATGATGGGGGTGTGGACGCAGATGAAATCCCGTTCCTGGAAAAAGCGGTGCACGGCGTAGGCCATGCGGCTGCGGGTGCGGAAGACCGCGCCGTATAGATTGGTGCGCGGCCGCAGGTGGGCGATGCTGCGCAGGAACTCCTGGCTGTGGCCTTTCTTCTGCAGCGGGTAATCCTCCGGCACGCCGCCTAACAGCTTCAGCGAGCTGGCGTGCATTTCCCACTTCTGCCCGGCGGCGGGGGAGGGGATGAGTTTCCCATGGATCTCGATGGCGGCGCCGGTGTTCATCCTGGCGACGTCTTCGTAGCCGGGGATGCCGGCGTCGGCGACGATCTGCAGGTTGCCGAGGCAGCTGCCGTCGTTGAGTTCGAGGAAGGAAAACGCCTTGGAATCCCGGCGGGTGCGCGCCCAGCCGGCCACGTGGAGTTGGTCACAAGGTTCTTCGCGGCGCAGGACATGCTTGATGAGCGATCGCATCGCCGTGCGTAGCGCTTGGGCCCCGGCTTGTCAAAGCGGGCGAACTGGAAACCACGGCTGCGGGGCGAAAGGCGGAAGTCTCACTCGGGTTTCGGCAGCGTCTTGTGCGAGCCGTCGCAGAGCGGCGGGTTTGCCGTGTGTTTACACTGGCACCACCAGATGGTTTTTTTCTCAGGCACTTCGAGTTTCACAGGCTGCAGGCCGGTGCCTTTGTGCGAGCCGTCGCAGAACGGCTGGTGCGCGGAACGGCCGCAGGAGCACCACCAATGCACGCCGGCTTCCACTTCGAGTGCCAGTGGCTTGGTATCGCAGATGATCGGTTTCTCAGACATGGAAACCAGCCTGCACGCGGCCCCGGCTCAATGCGAGAGGGAAACTTGGAAAAGTTCCGGCTGGAGGCCGTCTTCCGGGAGCCCGGGTGCCGGAGCCTGCGGTGGCGCATGCGTGTATCTGTCGAGCTTCGGATAGCGCTGGGCGGGCACTTCGTTGACGAAGGTGAATCCCAGCCATCCTGTCAGGACGAGCGACGAAGTGGTGACAAATTGCCCGAGTTTCATCAAATGCTTCGGAAATGTTTACTATTCCCGCTCGCGTTCCTTGCCTTTGATCGGCGGCGAAAGCAACCCCAAATGTGGCCGGCGGAAAAAGAACCGCCCGCACGGCGGAGCCATGCGGGCGGTGTTTTGGATTCGTTGCTCCGGTTAGACCAGGCGGGCCGCGAGCAGCTCGCGCTGGAAGATGAGTTCCTTTGGCATGTGGTCGTAGAGATCGATGAAGAACTCGCCCTGGCTGACCAGCTCGGCCTTCCACTCGTTGCGGTTGAAGGCCATCACCTTCTCGAAGTCCTCCTTTTCGAAGCCGTTGAGGTCGTCGATGTTGAAGTCCTCGAAGGTGGGGGTCCAGCCGATCTGGGTTTCATGGCCGGCGGCGGTGCCGTGGCAGCGTTTGATGATCCACTCCAGCACGCGCATGTTTTCACCGAAACCGGGCCACAGCCACTTGCCTCCCTCGTCCTTGCGGAACCAGTTGACGTGGAAGAAACGCGGCAGGTGGGTGAGGTAGCGGCGCATTTCCAACCAGTGGGCGAAATACTCACCCATGTTGTATCCGCAGAACGGCAGCATGGCCATCGGATCGCGGCGGACCTTGCCCAGCTGTCCGAAGGCGGCGGCGGTCATTTCCGAGCCCATGGTGGCGCCCAGATAGACGCCGTGGCTCCAGTTGAAGGCTTGGAACACCAGCGGCATGGTCGTCGCGCGGCGGCCGCCGAAAACGATGCCATCGATCGGCACTCCGTCCGGATCCTGCCATTTCGGGTCGATGGAGGGACACTGCGCGGCGGGCGCGGTGAAGCGGGCGTTGGCATGGGCGCAGACGCGGCCGCAGTCGGGCGTCCAGTCCTGGCCGGTCCAGTCGATGGCGTGGGCCGGTGGTTCGCCGTCGATGCCTTCCCACCACACGTCGCCGTCGTCGGTGAGGCCGACGTTGGTGAAGATGCAGTTTGCCTTGATGGATTCCATGGCCCGCGGGTTGGTGTTGTAGGCGGTGCCGGGAGCCACGCCAAAGTAGCCGGTTTCCGGGTTGATGGCGTGCAGCTTGCCATCCTCGTGCGGCCAGATCCACGCGATGTCATCGCCGACGATGGTGGTTTTCCAGCCGGCTTCCTGATAGGATTTGGGCGGGATGAGCATGGCCAGGTTGGTCTTGCCACAGGCGGACGGGAAGGCGCAGGCGAGGTAGGTTTTCTCGCCTTGCGGGTTTTCCACGCCGACGAGCAGCATGTGCTCGGCCATCCACTTGTGATCGCGGGCGATGTTGGAGGCGATGCGCAGGGCGAGGCACTTCTTGCCGAGCAGTGCGTTGCCACCGTATCCGGAGCCGTAAGACATGATCTCCCGGGTTTCCGGGAAATGGACGATGTATTTGTCCTCGTTGCACGGCCAGGAAACATCCTTTTGGCCGGGCTCGAGAGGGGCTCCCACCGAGTGGAGACAGGGAATGAAATTGCCGAAACCATCGCGCTTTTTCTCGATCTTGCCGGCGGCCTCGTCTTCCAGGCGCTTCAGGACATGCGTGCCCATGTGGGTCATGATGCGCATGTTGCAGACCACGTAGGCGCTGTCGGTCAGTTCGATGCCGATCTTGGCGAGTGGCGAGTCGAGCGGACCCATGCAGAAGGGGATGACATACATCGTGCGGCCCTTCATGCAGCCCTTGAATTTTTCATTCAAGGTGGCGCGCATTTCGACGGGATCCGCCCAGTGGTTGGTGGGGCCGGCCTGGTCACGGCGCTTCGAGCAGATGAAGGTGCGGTCCTCCACGCGGGCGACGTCCGAGGGTGTTGAGCGGGCGAGGAACGAGTTCGGGCGTTTTTCCGGGTTGAGGCGGGTGAAGGTGCCTTTTTCAACCATCATGGAAGTGAGGCGGTCCCATTCGGCCTGTGAGCCGTCGCACCATTCGACGGAGTCGGGTGTGCAAAGAGCGGTCATGTCTGCCACCCATTTCTCCAGAGCAGCGTGGGATGTGTTCGGATTGCTCATAGCGTGCGAAATTGAGCGGGCAGTTTGCAACTTGGCAATGGGAAGAGGGAAATCGCCCGGGATTTGGCGGAAAATGCGCAGGCATTGGCTCACTCACCGGTCATGGCGGCGGGAGCTTCATGGTTTCGAGCAAATCGATCAACGGCTGCTGGCTGATGAAAATGCGTGACAGGAATTCGTCGATCATGGCCGGGATGGAAAGAAATCACAAACTGCCACTGCCAACATGGTGAATCCGCATCACGCGTGATATTCTTGGATGCTCTTGACCGTGAGGTTGTTTCCCTTGAGCGAGCGCATTGCCTTCACGCTGGCCTCGGCGGCGGAGAGGTTGGTGGCGTGGGAAATTTTCTGGGCGATGGCGGTGGAGCGGATCTGGACTTCGTCGGCGCGGGCCTCGTGGCCGCTCGGGGTGTTGATGACGAAGTGAATGTCCCGGTTTTTCATCATGTCGATGACGTTCGGGCGGGCCTGCTCGGCGAGCTTGAAGAGGCGGGTGCTCGGGATGCCTTCGGCCGTGAGGCGGGCGTGGGTGCCGCCGGTGGAGTAGATCTTGAATCCAAGATCCACCAGATCGCGGGCGACGGCCACGGCGCGGTCCTTGTCTCTATCAGAAACGGAAAGGAAGACGTTGCCTTCCGTCGGCAGCGGGTTGAAGGCGCTGATCTGGCTCTTGGCGTAGGCCATGCCCCAGTCGGGATCGATGCCCATGACCTCGCCGGTGGATTTCATTTCGGGCCCCAGTACGATGTCGATGCCGGGGAAGCGGTTCCATGGGAAGACGGCTTCTTTCACCGAGAAATGCGGCGGGATGATGGTTTCGGTGTAGCCGAGATCCACTAGCTTGTGGCCGAGCATCACCTTGGCGGCGAGCTTGGCGAGGGAAACGCCGGTGGCTTTGCTCACAAACGGCACGGTGCGCGAGGCGCGCGGGTTCACCTCGATGACATAGAGCGCCTCGTCCTTCACGGCGAACTGGATGTTCATCAGACCTTTCACCTTGAGCTCGCGGGCGAGGTCTTTGGCGGCTCTCACGATTTCCGCCTTGATGCTTTCTGATAGAGAGAACGCGGGGATGACGCAGGCGGAGTCACCGGAGTGGATACCGGCTTGTTCGATGTGCTCCATGATGGCGCCGACGACGGAGGTTTCGCCGTCGCTGATGCAATCGACGTCCACCTCGGTGGCGTTGTCGAGGAAGCGGTCCACCAGCACCGGGCGCTCGGGCGAGGCGGTGACGGCCTCGTTCATGTAGCGGGAGAGTTCGGTATCGCAGTAAACAATCATCATCGCGCGGCCGCCGAGCACGAAGGACGGGCGGACGAGCACGGGGTAGCCGATGCGGTTGGCGATGGCGAGGGCTTCGGCCTCGTTGGTGGCGGTGCCGGCGTCGGCCTGCTTGAGGCCGAGTTTATCTAACAACGCGGAGAAGAACTTGCGGTCTTCGGCGAGCTCGATCGACTTGGGAGAAGTGCCGATGATGGGGACGCCGTGGCGTTCGAGATCGGCGGCGAGGTTGAGCGGGGTTTGGCCGCCGAACTGGACGATCACGCCGTGCGGTTTTTCCTGATCGCAGATGTTGAGAACGTCTTCGAGCGTGAGAGGCTCGAAGAAGAGCTTGTCGGACGTGTCGTAGTCGGTGGAGACGGTTTCCGGGTTCGAGTTCACCATGATCGCCTCGTAGCCGAGTTCCTTCACGGCGAAGGCGGCGTGTACGCAGCAGTAATCGAACTCAATGCCCTGGCCGATCCGGTTAGGGCCGCCGCCGAGGATGATGATCTTTTTCTTATCGGTCTCGCGGGCTTCGTTTTCGTCGCCGTAGGTGGAGTAGAAATACGGTGTGTAGGCTTCGAATTCGGCCGCGCAGGTATCGACGAGGCGGTAGGTGGGGATGATGCCCTTGGCCTTGCGCTCGGCACGGACCGTGTCTTCGTGTGTGCCCTTGGACTTGGCGATCTGGCGGTCCGAGAAACCGAGTTTTTTGGCGCGTTTGAGATCGAGCGTGGCGAGTTCCATGCCCTCATCGGCGATTTGTTTGAGGTGGCCGAGGAACCAGGGATCGATCTGGGTGGCGGCGTGGACTTCCTCGATGGTCCAGCCGTTGATGAAGGCGGTTTGCAGCCAGAAGATGCGCTCGGCATTCGGGATCTGGAGCTTGCGGGTGATCTCTTCCTTGGTTGGATTTTTCGGTTCCTTGCTGTCGAAGCCGAAACCCCAGCGGCCGGTTTCGAGCGAGCGCAGGCATTTCTGCATGCTCTCCTTGAAGGTGCGGCCGATGGACATGGCCTCGCCGACGGATTTCATCGAAGTTGTTAGAACCGGATTCGCGGTCGGGAACTTCTCGAAGGTGAAGCGCGGGATCTTGGTGACCACGTAGTCGATGGTCGGCTCGAACGAGGCGGGCGTCTCGCGGGTGATGTCGTTCGGCAGTTCATCGAGCGTGTAGCCGACGGCGAGTTTCGCGGCGATCTTGGCGATAGGGAAACCGGTGGCCTTCGAGGCGAGCGCGGACGAGCGGGAGACGCGCGGGTTCATCTCGATGACGATCATGCGGCCGGTCTTGGGATCGGTGGCGAACTGGATGTTCGAGCCACCGGTTTCCACGCCGATCTCGCGGATGCAGGCGAAGGAGGCGTCGCGCATGATCTGGTATTCGCGGTCTGTTAGAGTCTGGATCGGCGCGACGGTGATCGAGTCACCGGTGTGGACGCCCATGGGATCGAGGTTTTCGATGGAGCAAATCACCACGCAGTTGTCGGCACAGTCGCGCATGACCTCCATTTCGAATTCCTTCCATCCGAGCAGGGATTCTTCGATGAGCACTTCCGAAACCGGCGAGAGGTCCAGCCCGCGGGTGATGATTTCCTCGAATTCGTCGCGGTTGTAGGCGATGCCGCCACCTTGGCCGCCGAGGGTGAAGGCGGGACGGATGATGAGCGGAAACCTGCCGATTTGTTCGGCGACTTTTTTCGCCTCTTCCATCGTGTGGGCGGTGCCGGAGAGCGGCAGGTCGAGGCCGATCTTGAGCATCGCGTCCTTGAAGAGCTGGCGGTCCTCGCCTTTTTCGATGGCCTCGGGTTTCGCGCCGATCATGCGCACGCCGTGTTTGTCCAGCACGCCGGACTTGTGCAGCGCCATCGAGGTGTTGAGGGCCGTCTGGCCGCCGAGGGTGGGGAGCAGTGCGTCGGGCTTTTCGCGGATGATGATTTTCTCCACCACCTCCGGAGTGATCGGCTCGATGTAGGTGCGGTGGGCGAACTCCGGATCGGTCATGATGGTGGCCGGGTTGGAGTTGACCAGGATCACCTCGTATCCTTCTTCCTTGAGCGCCTTGCAGGCTTGGACGCCGGAGTAGTCGAATTCACAGCCTTGGCCGATGACGATGGGGCCGGAGCCGATGACGAGAATTTTGTGGATCGAGGTGTCTTTGGGCATGGTGGGAGGCTGGTTTTCGGCGCGCCGTGGCGGCTAAATTGGACGGGGTTTGGCAGGGAATTTCCCGCTTGTAAAGGGCTGGATGAAAATCTCCGGAGATCCACGTGTTTCCATCCGCCAGACGGCAAATGCGGCCCCTCAGCGCCGTTGCATGCCCGGCGGCAGCCAGTCCTTGGACGCCGGGCTGATGACTGGCTGCGGCGTAGCGGGTTCACCGTCTGCGTTGGTGGTCTGGGCGGGCGGTACAAGACCCTTGGCATGCATGTCGATCCGCTGCCGGACCTCGCCCTCGGTTGGCAGGCCGACGAAGCGGTCCACCTCCCGGCCATCGCGGAAAATCCGGACATCCGGGATGCCGCGGACGCCCTCCCTGGCGGCGAGTTGGCGGTTCTGATCCACGTTCACCTTGCCGATGAGGACGGTGCCGTGGTGTTCGGCGGCGATTTGGTCGAGGATGGGGCCAAGTTTCCGGCAGGGGCCGCACCAGTGCGCGTGGAAGTCCACGATGGCCAGCTTGCCGGGCTGCGAGCGGAACGAGTCGAACTCGCTTTCGGAAATCTCACGGACCCATGATCCGGAAGGGGAAACCGCGGGGGCCGGCGGTTT
>Ga0105090_10001909_pt1 | contig 11446 bp, 6 predicted proteins | sample PPLLak3March2015_FD_79110 | JGI IMG/M metagenome (GOLD analysis project Ga0105090, IMG submission 79110) | Freshwater sediment microbial communities from Prairie Pothole Lake near Jamestown, North Dakota, USA - PPLs Lake P7 Core (1) Depth... | ecosystem: Environmental > Aquatic > Freshwater >... | reverse complement strand
CGGTCTTCGCGGGCTGGGTGGTGGTACCGGGGTTGTCGTCGCGTGTCCAGAGACCTGGGGTCTGGAGGAAGAGCATGAACAAGAATCGCACCTACCGCTGGCTCGGCTGGCTGGCCGCCGGCCTGATGGCTGTCACGATGGCGGGTTGTGGGGGGGACGATCCCACAGGGCCGCAGGGCACACCGGGTGGTTCGGGCTCGCAAGGCCCGTCCGGCCCTCCGGGCCCGCCGGGAGCTTCCGGCAACTTCAACGTGGCCTTCGTGACGCCGCAGGAATGGGAAGCGGCGCAGTTCGAGGTCCGGGACGTCAGCATCACCAACGACGACAAGCCGGAGGTCGAGTTCTCGGTGTTCGACAACCAGGGGCGGCCGGTCCAGGGGCTCGAGACCCTCACCTCCAAGAGCTCCACGGCCACGGTGGCGCAGTATCCGAACCTGTCCTTCGCGATCGCCAAGCTGATGCCGCGCACCGACGCCAAGCCGTCCAGCTGGGTGAGCTACATCGTGACAGATCCGCCGACAACGACTTGCGACAAGACCCTGCCGGCACGCCCTACAACGGACAACACGGGCACGTTGAAAGCGGTCGAAGGCAAGCCCGGAAGTTATCGGTACACCTTCTACCGCAATGTCCGTAACATGGAAAGCGAAGTCGCGGCTCTGCCTGAGCGCCCGACCGACCCGAAGGATCCATGCTTCGCGACGCGCAGCGGAACCCCGCAATACCCGGCTCCAAGCAAAGGCGACCTCGGCAATCTCGCGTGGCAACCCGATCTGCCCCACCGGCTGACGATCCAAGTCGGTGGCGCGGCACCGGGCACCGGGTCCAACACGCCGAACGGCGTGCAGGTGACGGCTGCCGTGAACATGGCCAACCCGGTCAACGCCACGCTCGACTACGTGCCGGCCAGCGGCAGGCTGCTGACCCCGTCGGAGCTGACGCGCGAAGACGTGTCCATCGACAACTGCAACGTCTGCCACGGCAAGCTGGCCTTCCACGGCGGCAGCGCGCGCGTCGAGACGCGCTACTGCGTGGTCTGCCACACCGACCAGCGCGCCTATGGTCAAGTGAAGGTGACGTCGACGCGGGATACCACGACCAACGGCTTCGACTCGATCACCTTCCCGAAGCTGACCGAGACGGCCAGGGCCGATCCGATCACGGGCATCACCAGCTTCAGCTACAAGCCGGACACGGCTGTTGCCGACGGCGAGGTAGCGGGCAACTTCACCACGATGATCCACAAGATCCACCAGGGCCACACGCTGGTGAAGCAGAACTACCACTACGCTGGCGCAGCTTTCAACCTCAAGGGCTTCTCCAAGCTCAACGATGGCCAGAAGATGTGCACCACCTGCCATGGCGGCACGGACGCCACCACGGCGACGAACTACCGTGAAATTCCGAGCCGCAAGTCCTGCGGGGCCTGCCACGACGGCATCAATTGGGACACCGGCACCGGCTCCACGCTGGGCGACAAGTCGAAGGTGGTGTACGCCACCGATACGCTGCCCAGCACCGGCCACCTCGGTGGCAGTGCCAAGGATGACGGGACCTGCAAGTCCTGCCATACCTCGGACAACATCAAGATCGCGCACCGCACGGAAAACATCACGCCGAACAACCCGGCCATCGAAGCTGGCTTGGCGGTATTCACGTATGAGATTGCCTCGGCTGCGGTCAATGCAACAACCAACGACGTGACCATCAAGTTCAGGATCCTGAAGCAGATCGCCGACAGCACCGGCCAGGTGAAGGACGTCCAGGGCGAGTACGTGACCTTCCTGCCGCCTGCTGTCCAGCCGAATCCGGCGCTCATCCTGGACGGATTCACCGGGTCTCCCTCGTTCGTTCTCGCGTGGGCCATGAAGCAGGACGAGATCGGGAGCCCGATCGACTACAACAATCAGATGACGAATGCCGATGATGGCAAGCAGAACAAGCAGGCGCAGCCGCTGACAGTGGCGATCTCGGCATTGCTGAATGCGTCCACCAGCGCTACGTCTGCAAACATCAATACGGTAGGCTCCCTGTCGGCGCGGGACCCGAACGACGGCTACTACACCGCCACCCTGCGCGGCAACGGCAGTGCGGTCTGCGGCGATTCCAGCTCGCGCATGAAGTGCGTGTTCCCGGTCGGGGCGAAGCTGAGGGCCGTGGGTCTTCAGGGCTACTTCAGCCAGGTCTCGGGACCGGCTGCACCACCGCGAGCGGCGGTGCCCCGCGAAGCGATCTCCGTCGTCAAGTCGGTCAACGGGGATACAGCGCGACGCGTCGTCGTTGCGAAGGAGAAGTGCGCTGGATGTCATGAGTGGCTCGAACTACACGGGGGCAACCGCGTGCTCGATCCGCAGATCTGCGTCATGTGCCATGTGCCGGGGCTGGCGACCAGTGGACGCGGCATTCCCGACGCCACGCTCAACGTCTTCAACTTCAACATCGCGCAGACGAAGATCCTGTCGGACTGGAAGTTCGACAAGACCGCCGTCAACGCCGCGCTGAAGCTGCCGGTGACGAGCAACAACTTCAAGGACATGATCCACGGCATCCACGCCGGACGGGACCGGGTGACGCCGTTCCAGGACGCGCGTGACAGCACCAGCCGCGGCAGCATCGACTTGCTCGACTTCCGGCGCATGGACTTCCCCGGCAAGCTGAACAACTGCGAGACCTGCCACGTCACGGCCACCGGGACGACCGCCACCTACAACACCATTCCTTCGGGAGGACTGGCGTCGACCTACGAGTCCATCGATAGCCTCTACGCAGCTGCGATTCCGGCCAAGACTGCCACACCGGCCGACGCGAAGCGCTCTCTCATCACGGCCAACGCCACCGACACCGTGACCACGCCGTTCACAGCGGCCTGCGTGAGTTGCCACGACGGGTCGGCGGCCAAGGCGCACATGGCCATCAACGGCGGCCAGCTGAGCGTCCCGCGTGCGACGGCGCTTCCAAAGAACCGGCCGCTCGAGGATGTGGAGTCGTGCGCGGTCTGCCACGGCCCCGGCCGCGAGTTCGACACGGCGAAGGTGCACAAGTAGGCGTCTGCCGCAAGGGGAGGGTGAGAGGTGCCGCCGCTTCTTTCTCCCCCTCGCGCAACGACCCGGGGGCGACGCCCTGCGGGTCGTCTATTTTTCGGAGCCGGTGATGCGGGTGCGACGGTGGATATGCTGGTGTTTGGCTGGCGTCATGTCGGTCACGGCTGGCTCGGCGCTCGCGGCCGAGCCGCCCAAAGCGGCTGCGCCCCAGGCTTCCGCCAGCGCCGCCAAGCCCGGCGCTGCTGCGGCCAGCACCAAGCTGGTCGACATCAACAAGGCCAGCCGCAGCGAATTGAAGACGCTGCCGGGCATTGGCGATGCCGAGGCGGCGAAGATCATCGCCGCCCGGCCCTATCTGACGAAGACCGATCTCGTGACGAAGAACGTGCTCACGATCCAGGCCTACGACGACTTGCGCAAGGGCATCGTCGTCGTGCACAAGGGCCCGCCGCCCAAGCCGAAGCCATGAAGCGACCGACAGCGTTCGAATGGAATCCGTGGCTGAATGCGGCCCCCGAACCCGAATCCACCTCGGCTCACAGATCACCAGGCTGAATGCGATGAACCTCAACCGAACCCTCCTCCGGATGCTGTGCCTGGTGGCAGCGCTGGCATGGCAAGGCAGCGTGCAGGCCCAGCAGCCGGCCGCTGCGGCGGCCGCGGCCAGTGCGCCGGCCGCCGAGGCTGCGCCGCTGCCCAGGCCCGACCAGTACAGCGCCAAGGGGGCCGACACCTGCCTCGGCTGCCACGACGACGAAGGCGCCAGCTACTCGGCCGCGGCGCTGTTCACGTCCAAGCACGGCCAGCGCGGCAACAAGCGCTCGCCCTTCGGCGCCAACGGCCTGCAGTGCGAGGCCTGCCACGGCCCCGGCGCGCTGCACGCGCGCACGAAGAAGGCGTCGGCGATCAACACCTTCAAGGCCGACTCCAAGGTGTCGCTCGACGATCGCAACAAGACCTGCCTGGGCTGCCACGACGGCGATGCGCGCACCGGCTGGCACGCCGGCGCGCACGAGCGCAACAACCTGGCCTGCACCGATTGCCACAAGGTCCACCAGCGGCACGGCGACCCGGTGCTGTCCAAGGCCACCGAGTCGCAGGTCTGCCTGACCTGCCACAAGGGGCAGCGTGCCGATTTCCAGAAGCCGTCCACCCACCCGGTGCGCTACGGCCTGATGAGCTGCACCGGCTGCCACAGCGCGCACGGCTCCACCACCGTGGCGATGCTGAACAAGCCCACGCTCAACCAGACCTGCTACAGCTGCCACGCCGAGAAGCGCGGGCCGATGCTCTGGGAGCACCAGCCGGTGACCGAGGACTGCTCGCTGTGCCACAGCGCGCACGGCTCGGTGCGGCCGGCGCTGCTCACCAAGAGCCCGCCGCTGCTGTGCCAGCAGTGCCACAGCTCGGCCGGCCATCCGTCGGTGGCGCGCACCTCCAATTCGCTGCCGGGCGGCAGCGCGGGCGGCTCGATCTTCGTGGTCGCCGGCAGTTGCATGAACTGCCACCAGCAAGTGCATGGATCCAACCACCCCTCGGGCGTGAAGCTGATGCGCTGAGCACAGGCTGCCTGCACACTCGAAACCGGATGCGAACATGACCTCCTACAGCCCCCTGTACCTGCTCGCCGCGCTCGGCGTGCTCTCGGTGGCCGGCCCCGCCGGCGCCCAGGTCGACACCTCGCAATGGAAGTGCTCGAGCTGTCCCTTCCCGAAGAACGGGGTCACGGGCAGCGTCGATGTCGGCGTCATCGTGACCACCGACGATTCGCCGACCTTCGGCAACTACACCGGCCTGGACAGGAAGGGCGCCTATCTGGACCTGGGCGGCAAGGGCATCTATCGCGATGACGACGGCAACTGGGCCGATCTGGTCGCCGCCAACCTGGGAATCGACACCCGCTGGCTCGACATCCAGGGCGGCCGCGAAGGCCTGTTCGGGCTGCGCTTCGGCTTCGCCGAGGTTCCGCGCTACTTTTCCGAGGGCGCGAGAACGCCGTTCCTGGGCAACGGCGGCAACGTGCTGACCTTGCCCGGCGGCGTGGGTTTTCCGGCCGCCACCACGCAGGCGATGCCGCTGGCCAGCACGCTGCAGCCGCTCGAGCTGGGCTACACGGCCAAGCGCTACGAGCTGAGCGGCAAGTGGATCGGCCAGGACAACTTCACCTACCGCCTCAGCCTGCAACGCGACGTGCGCGACGGCACCAAGCCCACCGCCGGCTCGTTCTTCTCCACGGCCTCGCAGCTTGCCAGCCCGGTGGACCAGACCACCGATCAGCTCGAGGCCGCGGTGTCCTACAGCTCCGGCAACCTGCAGGCGGGGCTGGCCTACCAGTACTCGCAGTTCAAGAACGGTCTTTCGTCGCTGAGCTGGGACAACCCGTTCAACCCTGTGGTGCCGGGGGCGGTGCAAGGGCAGATGGCGCTCGAGCCGGACAACAACTTCCAGCAGATCGTCGGCTCGATCGGCTACCAGTTCATGCCCACGCTGCGCGGCAGTGCCGACATCGCCTTCGGCTGGGGCCGGCAGAACGCCGACTACCTGCCGTCGACGGCGAATGCAGTGCTGGCCCCGTCGGTGCCGCCGCTGCCGTCGCAGTCGCTCGACGGCAAGGTCAACACCTACAACGGCAACGTCAAGCTCACCTACCAGCCGCAGGACAACCTGCGGCTCAACGCCGCCTACGTCTGGAACCTGCGCGACAACGAGACCGGCGTACAGAGTTACCCGATCGTTTCCACGTCGATGTTCCTGAACCCGCTGCCGCGCAGCAACACACCGTTCAGCACGACGCAGAACCTGTTCAAGTTCAATGCCGACTACCGCGGGCCCGGCACCTGGCGGCTGAACGGCGGCATCGACTTCAACGACATGGACTACACCTACACCGCGGTGGCCAACACCTTCGAGACCACGGTGTGGGGGCGCGCCAGCGTGCAGGCGATGGAGAACCTGGGGCTGTCCTTCAACCTGGCCTACGGCGATCGCAACCCGTCCACCTACGGCGTGGCCTACTGGTTCCCCGTGCCGGAGAACCCGCTCAGCCGCAACTACAACCTGGCGGCGCGCAAGCGCGGCCTCGCGGCCGCGCGCGGCGACTGGACCGTCAGCGACGGCGTGAGCGTCGGGTTCGGCATCTCGTACACCAAGGACGACTACGACGAGACCACGATCGGCCTGCAGGAAGTCGATGCCCTGAACCTCTACGCCGACCTGGCCGTGATGCTGACGGACGACACCCGCTTCCACTTCTACTGGCAGGGCGAGAAGGCCGATTCGCGGCAGGCCGGCAGCCAGACCTTCGCGGCGCCCGACTGGACTGGCACGGTGGACGACAAGTTCAACGTCTTCGGGCTGGGCGTCCGCCATGCGGCGATCCCGGAGAAGCTGGAACTCGGCGCCGACATGTGGTTCTCGCGCGGCGACAGCGACACGCTCGTGCAGACCGGGGCCCGCGAGCCGGGGTATCCGACGAACACCACCTCGCGCAACGTCGTCAAGCTCTACGCGAACTACAAGCTCAGCGACAACCTGTGGCTGAACGGCAGCTACTGGTACGAGCGCTACACCTCCGCGGACTGGGCCCTGGACGGCGTGCAGCCCGACACCGTGTGGAACCTTCTGGCCTTCGGCAACCAGTCGCCGCGCTACACGCAGAACGTGTTCCGCGTGACGCTGCGCTACAGCTTCTAGCGCCGCATCGGCGGGCGGCGGCCCGCCGCACCGGGCCGCCCGCGGCGATGCGCCTGCCGATCAGCGGGGCGCAGGCAGTGCGAAGCGCGCCCGCTGTTCCGCGCGCTGGATCGCGCTGGACAACTGCACATGGCGGGCGCTGCCTTCGGGGATCTGTGCCAGCAGCCGCTTCCAGTGGACGGCGGCGAGCCTGTAGTCGCCCGCCTCCCAGGCCGCACTGCCCGCCAGGTCGAGGGCCTGCGGGTGTTCGGGGTCGAGCGACAGCGCCTTGGCCACCAGCTGGCTCGGCGCCCCGGCCAGCGTGCCGCCCTGCTGCAGGCCACGTGCCTCGGCGTACTCGACCCAGAGGCCGGCATCGCCCTTGGCCTTGGACTTGCCCTGCAGCGCGCGGTCGTAGGCCGCTGCGGCGTCCTCGTAGCGCTGGGCCTGCATGTCCACGCGCGCCTTCATGACCCAGGCCCGCGCGTCATCGGGCTGGCGCTTCAGGTGCTGCTGCAGTTCGGCCCGCACGTGCTCGGCGGCGGATCGGTCCAGCGGCGCCTCCGCGTTGCGCAGCTGCTCCGACAGCGTGCCGCGCGACGGCTGCAGTGCCTGCGGGTCGCCCAGCCAGAGGTAAAGCGCGCCGGCGGCTGCAAACAGCGCCAGCAGCGGCAGCACGTGCCGCCTGCGCCCAGCGGGCGCCGGCCCGGCAGGCGCGTGCCCGGCGCGCCGCAGCTGCCACGCACGCGGCCACAGGAACAGCGCGGCCACGGCCACCATGCCGATGGCCACGGCGGCGAAGCCCCAGGCCGCGCCCAGACCGCTCATGGCCCGCCCGTGCGCCTGGCGGCTACTTGGTGGGGGCCTGCGCCACCGGCACGGCCGCGGCCGGTGCGGCGCTGGTCGGGCGCGAGGCAGGCGCACCCGCGGCGCTGCGCTTCTTGGCCATGGCGTCGTCGAGCAGCTTGATGCCCGACTGCGAGATGGCCATGCCCTTGTTGACCGACGCCTCGAACTGCTGCGGGTTGTGGAAGTGCGCGCCGTTGGTCGCCGACCACCACTCGTACTGGATGTGCGCGTCGGCGTGCAGCGTGCGCGCCTCGGCCAGCACGGCCGGGTCCACCCCCATGTTCTGCGCCGCTTCGTACTTGTCGATCAGCCGCGTCAGCCAGAACTCGGCCTTGCGCATCTTCGCCGTCCACTTGTTCTTCAGCGAATCGATGGTGTAGACGGCCTGCTGCTCGGTCCACGTCTTGTGGCAGGTCAGGCAGGTCTCCTTGATGTAGTGCTTGGGCGAGGTCTGCCAGTGCGAGGTGTAGGTCTTGCCGGTCTTCGGGTCCTTGACCTTCGGCATGTGGCAGTCGCTGCACTCCACGCCTTCCTTCTGGTGCGTGCTGTTGTAGAACACCTCGACGTCGGGATGCTGTCCCTTCCACAGCAGGGCGCCGGTGATGCCGTGCTTGAAGTCGCCGAACTTCAGGTCCTTGTAGTGCTGCTGGATCTGGTCCACCGGCTTGAACGGAAAGTGGTTGGTGCGCGCGTCGGACATGCCGATCGGCTGGCCGGTGGTCGGGTCGGTGCCGGGGTTGCAGTTGTATTCCACGTGGCACTGGCCGCACTGCAGCTTGGTGTCGTAGCGGCTGAGCGTGGCGATCTTGCGCGTGAAGCCGCGTTCGCCCAGGTCCTTGACTTCGATCTTCGCGCCCTTCGGGTCCTTGTGCCAGAGCGTGTCCTTCTCGGGGCGGGTCAGCGCCTGGATCAGGCCGTCGCGGATGACGCGCGGCTTGGCCGAGTGCGGGTCGTGGCAGAAGTTGCAGTTCAGCGAATGGTTGGTGTCCTTGACGAACTCGTTCACCTTCGACAGGCGGCTCCACTTGGCCTCGGGGTGCGGGTCGCCGAGGTAGGCCCAGTCGAGGATGTGGTCCGAGGACTTGCAGGACATGCACACCGGGTTGGCGGCGGCGGCGGTGCCGGGCTTGAAGGCCTTGTGCGGCTCGCCCGGGTAGACGTCGACCAGCACGTCCCAGATCTTGAAGTTGCCGCCCATGCGCGACAGCCCGGCCTTGCCGTCCTTGTTCTCGAAGCGGCCGCCGAAGGCGCGGTCGACCACCACCTGGTCGTAGAGCGCGAAGGCGTGCGAGCGCGGCTCGTTGTGCTCGCGCGTGAAGCCGTGCGGCGTCAGGATCTTGTCCATCGTGGTGAAGGTAGGCACGGTTTTGTCCTTGTGCGCCGTCTTCTCCGGGTTCATCTTGTACATCGTGCGGTACTGGTTCTCGTGGCAGCTGCCGCAGTTGGCCGGATCCATGTTCGTCGTCGGCCGCCCCTTGCCCTTGGCCCGGTGCGTGTCCAGGCCGCCGTGGCAGGAATCGCAGCCCACCGACTTGTGCGCGCTGCCAACGTGGAAGTCCTTGATCGCGTCGTGGCACTCGTAGCAGGTGCCGGCGTCGAAGGCCGGCAGCTTGGCCTTGGCCTGGACCGCGGGCTTGCTCGCCTGCGCCAGAGCGGGCGCGCCGGCAAGGGCCAGCGCCGCAGCCGTCAGCAGGCCCGCCGCATGAATCCACCACCTGGTACCGAGAGCTCCACGCATGTTCTTCCCCTTGTTGGTGCGACACCCAGCCTCAACCCCAGCCCCGGACTGGCGAATGCCCCGGAATGGTGCCAAAACGGGCGGAGGGGCCCTTGACCCTTGTCAAGACCTGCTGGAATAGGGCGGGGCGGGGCGGAACTCCGCGCCGCGGGACGCTGCTCTCAGACGGCCAGACGGTCCCACGATCCCGGGCTGCGGGCGGCGTCCCGCGCCCGATAGCGCCGGTCCATGGCGGCCACGAGCCCGCCTGCGGCCATCAACAGGCACCCGAACCAGATCCAGGTGACGAAGGGCTTGTGGTACACGCGCACGCTCCACGCACCCTCCCCGGAAGGCTCGCCCAGCGAGACGTACACGTCGCCGAACAGGCCGCTGCGGATGGCGGCCTCGGTCATCGGCATGCCCGGCGTGGAAAGATAGCGGCGCTTCTCGGGCTCGAGGACGGCGACCTCCCGGCCCTGGCGGGTGAGCACGAAGCGGCCGCGATCGGCCTCGTAGTTCGGGCCCGCTGCCGGACTCACGCCCTCGAAGCGCAGCACGTGTGCGCCGACCGCCACGCTCGACCCGGGCGGCATGCGCAGGTCGGACTCGGTCTGGTAGCCGCGCACGACCGTCACGCCGAAGACGAACACGGCCACGCCCAGGTGGGCCAGCAGCATGCCCCACCAGCCCCTGGACGGCTGGGTCAGGGCGCGCCAGCCCCGGGCCGAAGTGCTGCGCAGGCGCTCGCGCAGCGTCTGGGCCAGGGCCAGCAGCACCCAGCAGCCCAGGCCCAGGCCCACCGCAATCATCGGTGACCAGCGGCCCCCCGCGAAGGGCAGCGTGATGCCGAGCAGGACCGCGCAGGTCAGCGCCCAGCGCAGACGCGTCCACAGGTCGGGCAGCGGCGCGCGCTGCCAGCGTGCCAGCGGGGCCACGCCCATCAGGAACACGGCCGGCGCCATCAGCGGCACGAACACGGTGTCGAAGTACGGCGGCCCGACCGAAAGGCGGCCCAGGCCGAGCACCTCCACCAGCAGGGGATAGAAGGTGCCCAGCAGCACCGTCGCGGCGGCCACCGTGAGCAGAAGCGTCTGCGCCAGCAGCAGGCTCTCGCGCGACACGGCGTCGAAGCCCTCGTGGCGGGCCAGGCGGCCGGCGCGCAGCGCGAACAGCGCCAGCGAGCCGCCGACCACGGCCAGCAGCAGCGCCAGGATGAACAGGCCGCGCTTCGGGTCGATGGCAAAGGCGTGCACCGAGCTCAGCACGCCGGAGCGCACGAGGAAGGTGCCGAGCAGCGACAGCGAATAGCACAGGATGGCCAGCAGCAGCGCCCAGCCGCCGAACAGGCCGCGGCGGTCGGTCAGGGCCAGCGCGTGGATCAGCGCCGTGCCCACCAGCCACGGCATCAGCGCCGCGTTCTCCACAGGGTCCCAGAACCACCAGCCGCCCCAGCCGAGTTCGTAATAGGCCCACCAGCTGCCCACCATCACGCCCAACGTGAGCAGGCACCACGCGGCAAGCGTCCAGGGACGGGCCCGGCGCGCCCAGTCGGTCTGCGCCTGGCCGGCCAGCAACGCGTCCATGGCAAAGGCGAAGGCCACCGAAAAGCCGACGTACCCCAGATACAGCAGCGGCGGATGGAACACCATGCCCGGGTCCTGCAGCAGCGGGTTCAGGTCGCGCCCCTGCGCCGGCACCGGAAACAGCCGCAGGAACGGGTTGGACGCGAACAGCACGAACAGCGCGAAGCCGGCCGCCAGCAGCCCCATCACGCCGAGCACGCGGGCGCGCACCGGCAGCGGCAGGCCGCGCCCGAGTGCGGCCAAGGCCAGCATCCACAGCGTCTGCATCAGCAGCCACAGCAGCATCGAGCCTTCGTGCGAGCCCCAGGCCGCGGTGAAGCGGTACATCGCCGGCAGCATCGAGTTGGAGTTCTCGGCCACGTTGCGCACCGAGAAATCGTTCAGCAGGAACGAGGCCACCAGGCAGGCCCATGACAGCAGCACGAACAGCGCCAGTCCATGGGCCAGCGGGCCCGCGAGCGCCATCCAGGGATCGTGCCGCCGCCAGGCGCCGGCCAGCGGCAGCACGCCCAGCGCCAGCGCCAGCAGCAGGGCGAGGATCAATGCGAAGTGACCGATCTCAGGAAGCATCGCAGGGCAGG
>Ga0105090_10001908_pt1 | contig 11448 bp, 10 predicted proteins | sample PPLLak3March2015_FD_79110 | JGI IMG/M metagenome (GOLD analysis project Ga0105090, IMG submission 79110) | Freshwater sediment microbial communities from Prairie Pothole Lake near Jamestown, North Dakota, USA - PPLs Lake P7 Core (1) Depth... | ecosystem: Environmental > Aquatic > Freshwater >... | reverse complement strand
GTCGGGCGACCTGCTTGACAGGTTGCACGTCGTCGAGTTCAACGACTACATCGAGTTGGTGCCAACGCTTACGGCGGCGGAGCGTACTGCCGAAACCAACGGCCCCCGGACGATCGGGCTTCGCGGCGTCCAGTCGATCAACGGAACCTTCAGCGTCGGCCAGAACGCGGTGGGGTTCTACATCGACGACGCAGTGGTGCCGTTCAGCAACCCTCGCCTGGTCGATCTCGAGCGCGTCGAGGTGTTGCGCGGGCCGCAAGGAACATTGTACGGCTCGTCCGCCATGGCTGGCGTCGTGAAGCTGGTGACTGCGAAACCAGATCCGGGGTCGTGGAGCGGAATGATTCGTGTGGACGGCAGCGACATGACGGACGGCGGGACCGGTTACACCGCCGAGGGCATGATCAACGTGCCCGTCCGCGACGACCTGGCGCTCAGGTTGTCCGGCTACTACGACCAGACGCCCGGGTACATCGATGTCCTGCTGGTGGACCTTCCCACGCAGCCCACTGGCAGGGTCATCCGGGACGGCAACGAGGTCGAATCTACCGGGTTCCGGCTTGCCGGCGCGTGGTATGCGGCCGACGATCTGACCTTCAACGCGTCATACGTGTACGGCAAGACCGAAGTGGCGAACCTTAGCGTGCTGACCAGGCCCACTCCGGACGGGCTGCCCGCGGCGCCGTGCACCGCCTTCAACTTCACGTTGTGCCCCGACCCCTCGGCTCCGATCCCTGCCTTGACGGGCCACGCGAAGGACCTCGATGACCCGAGGGCCTTGGCGAGGTTCCAGACCCCGTCGGAGACGTCGTTTGGACTGGCAAGCATCGGACTCACCTGGTCCTTTGCAGGTGCCGATCTCGTTTCCACCCTCTCGTACTATGAGGACGAGGGGCTTTACCAGACCGAGATCACGGACATCGTCGGCGGCGCCTGGGGCCGGGACCCGATCGTACTGATCCCGGAGGAGCCGTTCTTCGAGTTCGCGCCGACGGCCGTCGCCTTCACGCGGGACCTCCAGAACAGCGAGGTGACCAGCGAAACGCGGCTGGTATCGACGTGGGACAGGAAGTGGCAGTACGCAGTCGGCATCTTTTATACCGACCGCGACGAGGATTTAGTCACTGAGGCACCACTGGGTGAAGGGACGTTTCTCTTCGGCAGCCCGAACCTGAGCCCGGGCGGGAGTTTCCTCGCCACGGTCGGCTACCGCGGCCGCAAGGAGCTGTCCGGTTTCGGCGAACTGTCGGTCGACCTGACCGACAGTTTGCGCGGGACTGTTGGCGGGCGCCTCTACCGGCATGAGTTCGAACTCGCGGACACATTCACCGGCAATCCGCTGATCGTCGGCAACCCGACCGGCACCAGCAAGGTCCGCGACTCGGACGAGCAGGACGGCGTCCTCGGGTCGGCGAAGCTCGAATACCGAGTCGAGGACGGCACGCTGCTCTACGGCAGCGTGGCCGAGGGTTTCAGGATGGGCGGCGCCTTGTTCCGCGTGAACGAGCAAGAGCCGTCCTGCCGGCAGGACCTGCTCGACACCCTTGGAACCACGACCGCACCGACCAAGTTCGAGCCGGATGACCTGATCAGTTATGAACTCGGCGTGAAGAAGGCCTGGGGCCGAGGGCGCGCGACTACGAACCTCGCGGCCTTCCAGATCGACTGGGACAATACCCAGGTCAACATCGGCGCACTGTGCGAGATCTTGGGCTTCGTGGCCAACGCGGGAGCAGTCCGGTCGCGCGGGGTCGAGTTCGAGTCCCAAGTGCTGGCGCTCGACAACCTGGTGCTAGGGCTCGCACTTTCCTACATCGACTCCCAAGTGGAGGATGACGTGCTGGTGAACCCGAATGGCATCCCGATCGCCGTGGCGGGTGATCGCATGCCGAACATTCCCCGCTTTGCCGGCTCGCTCACCTGGGACCTGAGCTTTCCCGCCCCCTCCGGGTTCGGCGGCTACTTCCGCGGAATGTACGCATATCGTGACGAAACCACGGTGTTGCTGGGCGACAACCGGAACTTCGCCGACGACTACTCGATGCTGAACCTTCGGGTAGGACTCGCCAAGGGCGCCTGGGACTTCTCGGCCTATGTGGCGAACGCGCTGGACGAGCGGCCGTCACTGGCCGGGCAGCCGTCCGTGCTCGGATTCAACGCGTTTCGCGAAATCGACACGACCCTGCCGCCGCGTGTCATAGGCCTGAGCATCGGACGGCACTTCCGATGACGTCGGCCGCATGGTAGGCGTCCGTCAGAAATGTGCCCGGAAGTGCATCTCATCCGGGCGCGACATCGGCAGCACTTCGGATCTAGGGTCGAGCCGACCGAAGTCGAGAACAGGACGCTAGAGGTTTCTCAGGTCATCGGTCTGCCGGCGCAGGCTGTCGATGAACGACTGCAGCTCTGCGCGTCGCGCGTCGACCCGTGACCGGCCGGCGGGCGTCAGGACGCGCGGCGGGACGCGTGCAAGATTGGCCTCGAGCATCGCGATGGCCGCTGGTCCGTCGGGCGGCCCGCCATTCGCGTCCACGAGGGATAGGATTCGTGCGGCGCCGATCGAACCCAGCCAGTCGAGCGCATCGGCGTCGTGGAGATAACGTGCCTCGGGGCCGACCGGGTCGCGGTCATACATGTGAGTGCGTATCGCGCTACCAACCTCTTCGATCTGCTCCATAGGGAAGCCAGTGCCGGCCAGCAGTCCCTCGACGATTCGCGCGGCCTCGTCTGCGTGGTCGAGCTTCGGATCGGCCCAAGGTGGAAAAGCAGCGACGTCGTGCAGGAACGCGGCGGCAAACATCACGTCCTGATCCAGGTCCACGCCGTCCTCCGCAGCGAGCTCCAGCGCGAGCGCGTGGATGCGAGCCGAGTGCGAGTAGCCCCAGGCCGGGTGGCGGAAATGCTGTCTGGCGAACTCCCGGACGCTGACGCGCCAATCCGGACCAGGCTGGGGCCGTGGCATCGCCCCCGATCCGGGCGAACTGTCTGCATGCGCCGGGGAGCCTGCCCACAGCAGTGTCATGAAGAACAGGATCTGGTGTGGCGCGCGTTTCGTCAGAGTCATGAAGTCTCCAGGCCGTCTTGCGGGGTCAATGCCGCAACTGCGCCCATACCGCACGATCGCGTTCGGCTGTCCAGATGCGAGGCCACTCGATGCCATCGAATTCGTCCCAGAGGCGCTGCACGTTGAACGGTAGACAATGTTCGAAGATCGGCCAATGCCCGAATTTCGGCGCGAGCCGGGCGCTGGTCGCTTCGAACGCTTCGCGGAGCGATCCCCGGCGGCGATGTACGGCGCCGACCTCTTCCATCATCCCCTGCAGAAACTCGCGGGTCTGTTCGATCGCCGCGCTGCATGCAGCAGGCCCGCGAGCGACGGCGCCGCGACCCCCGACCAGGATCCCTGCACCGAAGGCCTGGATCTGATCGAGCGTCCGCTCGGCCCAGACCCGGTGGAATGCGTCTCCCGTGTACAGCGCCGCCTGCGCCTCGACGAGGTCGCCAGCGAAGAGCACCTTGTCACGCTCGCACCAGGCGACGATGTCGCCGGCCGTATGTCCGCGACCGAGAAACCGCAGCTCGAGTTGTCCGCGATCGCCGCCCAGCTCGATCGACACACTGTCTGCGAAGGTGAGGTGTGGCCAGGTGAGGCCGGGGATCGAGTTCGGTTCCTTGAAGAGTCGCGGCATCCGTCCGAGCTCGCTCGCCCAGTCCTGCAGGCCACGCTCTGCGATCAGGTGGCGCGTCATTTCGCTGGTGATGATCGTTTGCGCATCGAACGCGCTCGCTCCGAGGGTGCGAACCGCGTGGTAGTGCGTCAGCACCAGATACCTGACCGGCTTGTCGGTGTATTGCCGCAGGCGCGCAAGCCACTCCCGCGCCGCAAACGGAGTCGCGCGAGCTTCGATGCAGACCAGGAAGTCCTCCCCCTCGATGGCCCCGACGTTGGGATCGCCCTCGGCCGTGAGGGCATACACCCCGTCCGCAAGCACCTCCAGCGTCTCGTGCTTCGCTGTGGTGTCCGCTGTCGATGCAAAGGGCTTCATGGCGAAGGTCACACGGCAGCGTTGATCACCTTGATCGAAGTGCAGGCCTCCAGGCCCTCGTCACCGAACTCGCGGCCGATTCCGGAACTCTTGACGCCACCGAAAGGCACGTGTGGTGCAATGTCGGCGTGCTTGTTGATGTACACGGTGCCTGCCTCGAGGCGCGAGGCGACGGCGCGAAGCTGCGCGGGATCCGTGCCCCATACCGACGCTGCAAGCCCGAACTCGCCCCGGTTGGCACGCTCGATGGCGTCGTCGAGGTCACGATAGCGAATGATCGGCAGGGCGGGGCCGAATTGCTCCTCGTCCACCAGACGGACTCCATCCTCAATGCCGGTCAACAGAGTCGTGGGATAGAAGTAGCCCGGGCCCGGCAGCGGTGCTCCGCCAACGATCGCCGCGCCGCCATGCCGCCTGGCATCCTCGACGAGATCGATGACTTTCTCGAACTGACGCTGGTTCTGCAGTGGCCCGAGCAGGTTGGTCTCGACAAGACCGTTGCCCATCGGAACCCGGCGGGCAATGTCCGCAAGTGCGCTGCAGGTGCGATCGAACACGCTGTCGTGGACGTAGAGGCGCTTCAGGGCTGCGCACGTCTGGCCGGAGTTGATCATCGCACCCCAGAACATGCCTTCCGCCAGCTGCTCGACGTTGGCGTCCGGAAGTACGATCCCTGGGTCGTTGCCGCCAAGCTCCAAGGTCAAGGGCTTGAGCGTAGATGCCGCGCCGGCCATGACCTTCTTGCCGGTCGGGATCGATCCGGTGAACACGATCTTGCCAATGCCCGGGTGCCGGGTCAGTTGCGCGCCGAGCGAGTCGCCGCCTGCCACGACGTTGATTACGCCCGGCGGCAGCACCTTCGCGATCAACTCGATCATCCTCAGCGTGCTGAGAGGCGTGAACGGCGACGGCTTGATGACGACCGTGTTGCCGGCGCGCAGAGCCGGCACGATGTGCCAGATCGCGATCAGCAGCGGCCAGTTCCAGGGCGTGATCGAGCCGACCACACCGATCGGCACGCGGTGCATTTCGATGCGGCTGCGCGCGCTGTCCTCGAGGACGCGCATCGGCAAGGACTGTGTCGCCGCGAACCCGGCCCACGCGGCGCAGCCGCCCAGCTCGAACTCGGATCCGAGACCCTTCAGGGGCTTGCCCTGCTCCTTGCTGAGCAACAACGAGAGCTCGGCGGCGTGATCGGTCAGCACCTTAGCGATCGCCGTGCAGGCCGACGCATGGGCGTCGTCACCCGTGTCGCGCCAGCCCTCGAAGGCTTCGCGGGCCGCGACGACGGCAGCTTCGAGATCGTCCTCGGTACCGACTGGGGACAGCCCCACGACGCTTCCGTCCGCCGGGTTGTGCACTTGCTGATGACTGCCGGACTGGACGCGGCGACCGCCGATCGTCATGTCATACTTTTGACTCATGTCGCTGCCGACCTCGTGGTTGAGCTGGGCATGAGTGTGGGCCGAGGCACGGCGTGCAGGTCTAGGCGCATCGCGCAGTCCGCTTGTACCAGAGCGCGTGTAGTTGACAGCATCGGCGAAAAGAGCAACAACTAGCCGTGCGAAGGTTGGCGTCGGCTGGCCGCGACTCGGGGGGAAACTTGCTGTACCAATCCTATGCCATTGTGGGCGCGCTGCCACGCGAGCGCTTCGACTGCTTCCGTTCGAAGGTAGACGATCTGTTTTGCCCGATGGAAGTGGATGCCAGCCGCAGTGTCCGCGACGCTTTCGCCGCCCGGCTCGATGCTGTCAACCTCGGCCGCATCCAGTTGGTTCGGGTTGCCACCAGCGCCATACAGGTCAGGCGCAGGAGCCAGGACATCGCGCGTATCGACGCCCCGCCGTACCTGGTCAAGTTCCAGCTGAAAGGCGAGTGCCACTGGACGCAGCGCGGCCGGCAAGTGCATGCACGGACCGGTGACTTCCTGATCTGCTCGACCGCGGAGCCATACACGCTCTCGTTTCCCTGCGACTACGAGATGCCGGTCATGGTGGTCCCTGATGCCATCATGAGACGGCTCACGCCCGACCCGGACCAGTTCCTCGGGCAACGCATGGGTGCCGAGGATGCGGACTGCGGCCTGCTGAGCAGCTTCGTGGCGCAGGTTGTGGCGCGCATCAACCGGCTTTCGCCGGCGATGGTGCGGCGTGTCGAGGCAAACGTGCTCGACCTGCTCGGGGCGGTGCTGACGGCCCGGACCCGAACCGCGCCGCGGTCACGCAGCCAGATGCTGGCGCAGATCAAGGCCTACGTTCAGGACCACCTTCACGATCGCCAACTGAGTCCTGTGAGCATTGCGGCCGCGTTCGGCATAAGCACGCGCACGCTGCACATGCTGTTCGAGTCGGAGGCGATGACGCTCGGTCGCTACGTTCGAGCCCAGCGAGTCGCGGGCTGCCGCTCCACCCTGGAGTCCGCCGGTCTTGAGCGGGTGTCCCTGACGGACGTGGCGCTGCAGTGGGGTTTCTACGACCTGTCGCACATGACCCGCTGTTTCCGCGAGGAATACGGCGAACCTCCACGTCGCTTCCTCATGCGTGGAGCGGATACCTGACTGCAGTTTGATACAAGCTGCCTGCACTCAACGCCAATACAGTCCCGCTACCCGATTGCATTCTCGCCCCGACCGAACGAGCGCCAGGGACCGTGACCCCTCGGCGCAAGGAGGGGGGGAATGCGAGCAGCAGTACATGTCTTCCGGGCGCCCGGAATTGGTCCGGCCCTTGCCGAGGCCTACGCTTAGCCATGTCGATCGATCCGGGCGAGACCGAGGCGATCGAGCGAGCATCCCTGGACGAGCTGCGCGGACTCCAGGTTGAGCGCCTGCGCTGGACGCTGCACCACGCATACGAGCGCGTGCCTCACTACCGCAAGGCGTTCGATACGGCGGGCGCTCATCCCGCGGACTTCCGTAACCTGGAAGACCTTGCGCGCTTCCCGTTTCTGACGAAACAGGATTTCCGCGCCAACTACCCGTTCGGACTGTTCGCGGTGCCGCGTGAGGAAGTCGTGCGAATTCACGCGTCCTCCGGGACCACTGGCAAGCCAACGGTCGTCGGGTATACCAGGCGCGACATCGACACCTGGTCCAGCGTCGTGACCCGTTCGATTCGCGCCGCCGGAGGCCGGCCAGGCGACGTGCTGCACGTCGCGTACGGGTATGGCCTGTTCACCGGCGGACTGGGAGCCCACTACGGCGCCGAGCGACTAGGCTGCACCGTGATCCCGATGTCGGGCGGCGCCACCGAACGACAGGTCCAGCTGATCAATGACTTTCGGCCCCGGATCATCATGGTGACGCCCTCCTACATGCTGGCGATCGCCGAGGAGTTCGAGCGCCAGGGCCTGGATCCGCGTGCGAGCTCCATCGAGGTCGGGATCTTCGGGGCCGAGCCGTGGACCGAAAGCATGCGAACCACGATCGAGTCCAGGGTCGGGCTTTCCGCCGTCGACATCTACGGCCTTTCGGAAGTCATTGGTCCCGGGGTTGCGCAAGAGTGCATCGAGACCAAGGACGGGCCGTGCGTGTGGGAAGACCACTTCTACCCCGAAATCATCGATCCCGCGACGGGCGCGGTCCTGCCGGACGGGGAGCTCGGCGAGCTGGTCTTCACGTCGCTGACGAAGGAGGCGCTGCCCGTCGTGCGCTATCGAACTCGTGACCTCACGCGGCTCCTGCCGCCGACGTCGCGGTCGATGCGTCGCATTGCGAAAATTACCGGTCGCTCAGACGACATGCTGATCGTTCGCGGCGTAAATCTCTTCCCAACACAAATTGAAGAAGCTATCTTGGGTTGCAATGGACTTACGCCACACTTCTTCCTGGAGGTTACCCGGGACAAAGTGCTCGACGACCTCACCGTGCACGTCGAGAGTCAGCCCGGCGCGGACGCAGCGGCCGCCGCCCGCGAGCTCGCGCACCACGTCAAATCCTATATCGGGATCAGTGTCCGCGTAAACGTCGTTCCGCCCGGCGCCGTCGAACGCTCGCAGGGTAAGGCGTGTCGCATCGTCGATCGACGCAAGCTTTGAAGGTCATGGCAATGAATTACCGATCGCTCTCAGACGGGCCCGCGGCCCGCCGGACGTTTTTCCGCCGCTTCGGGCGCGTCGCTTCGGCAATCTGCACGGTGCTGCTGTACTGCGTCGCCTTGCCTGGCCACGCCCAGGATCCGCTCGTCCGTCGCGATCTGCCCGACAAGGACCGCGGGCACTGGGTGTGGGTCAACGACATCGTCTTCCACCACATGGCGGACGGCAAAGCCTTCCTGCTCGATGGCGACAGTGGCAGCATGCTAGGAATGCTCAGCACCGGATTCGGCTTTGGCGGGGTCGTCGTGCCGCGCGACGGATCCTACGTTGCATCCCCCGAGATATATTTCTCGCGCGGCACGCGCGGCAAGCGCACCGACATCGTCGCGATCTACGACGGCCGCACGCTGGACCCCGTCGCGGAGATCGAAATTCCACCGAAGCGCGCCAGTACGATGCCGATGAAGGCCGCAGCCGCCCTGACCGACGACGACCGATTTCTGCTGATCTACAATTTCACGCCGGCACAGTCGGTGACCGTGGTGGACATGAAATCGCGCCGTTTCGTCACCGAGATTGACATCACCGGGTGCGCTCTCGTCTATCCCACCGGGCCACGCAGCTTCTTCTCGCTGTGCGGCGATGGGACGGCCAAGGTCGTACGGCTCGACGACACCGGCTCGGTCGCGGGGTTCGAGAGAACCAGTCAGATTTTCGACGTCGAAAGGGATCCGGTGACCGAGAAAGGCGTGCGGAGCGGCGACACCTGGCTGTTTGCATCCTTTGCGGGCGACGTGGTGCCGTTCAGGACCGTCGACGGCCGGACGTTTCCCGGCGAGCGCTGGTCGCTGACCACCGACGCGGAACGGCACGAGAAGTGGCGGCCCGGCGGAATGCAGCACCTCGCGGTGCATGTCGCGGGCCGCAGGCTTTACAGCCTCATGCACCAGGGTGGACCCGACTCGCACAAGGATCCCGGCACAGAGATCTGGGTCTACGATCTCGAGAGCCGTACGCGCACTCGGCGGATAGCCCTGGAGAAACCTCTGACTTCGCTCGCCGTGACCGCCGACGACAAGGCATTGCTCTTCGGCATGTTCATCGGCGCGCCGGAGTTGCGGGTTTTCGACGCGTCCACGGGCTCGCTGTTGCGCGTCGTCGGCGAAGTCGGCTTCACTCCAACCATCATGACCACATACTGACCGTTGGAGGTTCGCCGTAGTGTTCGATCCCGTGATCGCTTGGATTCTGGCGCTTGGACTCGCAATCCTTTTCGGATCGGCGGCACGCCACAAGATTGCAGACCGGACGCTGTTCCGGTCGGTCCTGGCGGAGTATCGGCTCCTTCCCGCACGGGCGATACCGATCGCGGCGGTACTTCTCCCGGTCTTCGAGGTCGGTATCGCTGCGCTGCTCCTGGCCAGCGCCAGCCGTGCAGCTGGAGCGATGCTTGCCGCCATGCTGCTCTGTGTCTACGGCCTCGCAATTGCCATCAACCTTGTTCGCGGCAGGACTCACGTCGACTGTGGCTGCGGCGGATACGACCGTCGTGAGCGCATCTCCTGGGCCTTGGTTGGGCGGAATGCAGCGCTGGCTTGCGCGTCGGTCGCCCTGCTGCTGCCGGTCTCGCAGCGCGGCATGGTGGCGATGGACGGAGTTTCCGTCGCCGCGACCCTCGGTGCGGTGACGCTGCTTTGGAGCGCGATGGCCCACTTGCGAAGACACGCGGGTGACCGGGGAGGTGCGGCTTGAGTACCGCTGCGTGGGTGGCGATCGTCTGTCTGTGGGTCGTGGTGCTCGGGCTCGGCTTCGTGCTTCTGGCGCTGGCGCGCCAGATTGGCGTGCTGCACGAGCGGCTGCAGCCCGTAGGAGCGCTGTCGATAGCCAAGGGCCTCAAGGTGGGCCAGAAGGCGCCTGAGGTGACCGCGAGCACGCTGGCTGGGCAGTTGCTCGACGTCGGCGCGCCCGAGCCGTCTGGCGGGGACACCCTGGTCATGTTCGTGTCGCCGACCTGCCCGATCTGCAAGTCCCTTCTGCCGGCGCTGCGGGCGATTCGCCGCCAGGAGAAGCCACGCGTCCGGGTGATCCTGGCCAGCGATGGCCTGGAGGCGGAACATCGCGCATTCGTCGTCGCCGAAGCGCTGCAGGAGTTCCCGTACCTGCTGTCGGAGAAGCTCGGTCTCGTCTACGGGGCGGGGCGCCTGCCGCACGCAGTCCTGCTCGATGGAGAGGGCATCGTGCGCGCAACTGGCCTGGTGAACTCCAGAGAGCATCTCGACAGCCTGTTCGGCGCGCGGGAGGCCGGCGTCGCGTCGCTGCAGGATTTCTTCGAGCGGGCGTCGCGTCGCGACGTCGCGTGAAATGTTGGTGATCCCTCCGAGGACATACGATGGCCAGTTATGACGAAGCGGTCGAGCAACTGACGCGCAGGCTCGCAAAGACGGTATCCCGGCGAAGCGTGTTGCGGTCGCTTGGCGCTGCCCTGGTCGGAGCCGCGTCACTGCCATTGCTGCCGGTGGCAAGAGGCCAGGGCGTGGAGAAGGAGACCGGTGACCCCGCGTCGTGCGACTACTGGCGCTACTGTGCCATCGACGGCTTCCTCTGCGCCTGCTGCGGAGGCTCCGTGACCGTCTGCCCGCCGGGCACAGAACCGGCTCCCATCACCTGGGTCGGGACCTGTCGCAATGCGGCGGACGGGAAGGACTACATCATTTCGTACAACGACTGTTGCGGCAAGAGTTCCTGCGGACGATGCCTTTGCAATCGCAACGAGGGTGACCGGCCCCTGTACACGGCCGGCAAGTCGAACGACTACAACTGGTGCGTGGGCAGCAACGCCGACTTGCCTTATCACTGCACGGTCTCGCGCGTCATCAGCGTCGTGAGCAACTGAGATGCCATGCAAGCAGCCGCGGACGGGGGGGCGAGCGTGGGTCGGTATCGTCGCCGCGCTGGCGATGTCACCGACGGTTCAGGCAAGCGACGCGAGGGCTCGCTCGGACTACATGATCCACTGCATGGGGTGCCACGGCGAGACCGGGACAGGGTTCAAGTCGCAGGTGCCGAGCATGCGAGGGACGCTCGCGCGGATCGCAACGCTCCGTGATGGCCGCGCGTATCTCCTGCGGGTCCCGGGCGTGACGCAGAGCGGCCTCGATCCCGAGCGTACGGCCGAGGTCCTCAATTGGGCATTGCGGGAGTTCAGTGACCCGGAGCTGGCCGGGCGGATCCAGCCTTTCACGGCCAGTGACGTGGTCGCCGGCCGGTCCCAGCCGTTGCTCGAGGTCACGTCGACGAGAGAGGACATCCTGCGTCACGGTGGTCTCGCGGAGGGCTCGCCGGGCGACTGAGTGCGCGGGACTCGCGG
>Ga0105090_10001907_pt1 | contig 11449 bp, 12 predicted proteins | sample PPLLak3March2015_FD_79110 | JGI IMG/M metagenome (GOLD analysis project Ga0105090, IMG submission 79110) | Freshwater sediment microbial communities from Prairie Pothole Lake near Jamestown, North Dakota, USA - PPLs Lake P7 Core (1) Depth... | ecosystem: Environmental > Aquatic > Freshwater >... | reverse complement strand
TCGCCCAGCTTCTTGCCGACCAGGTTGTTGAACCGGCCGACGATGTCGCGCTGCTCCGCCGTGCCCTGCCTGACGAGCAGCTCGCGCAGCTGGGCGATCGAGCGGCTGACCGCCGGCACGGCCGCGTCGTAGGGTTGCAGGTATTCCTTGCGCCCGGTGAGCAGGTAGCCTCGGTGCCCGGCTTCGGCGCCGACGATCTGCGCCAGCGTGGCGTGAAGGGTCGACTGCATTTCGAGGGCCACCGACATTTCCCGGTTCGCCTGCTCGAGCCGGCGGTAGCCGAGCTCCGAGTAGCCGGCGATGGCGAGCGACACGACGATGCCGAGCGCCAGGGGCACGGCGACGAGCGAAGGAATCTGGAGACGTTTCACGCGCATGGCAAGCGGGGCGGGACAGGACTCAGCGTGCGGGTGTGGTGATCTTCGCCAGCAGGGCGGCCTTGCGGATGAAGTCCTGCTCGACGAAGTCCACCGCCCGCTCGCCGGTGAGCGCCACGATGTCGACCCCCTGCTCAGCCAGCCGCGTTCGCAGCAACGAGTCGTTCAATGCGGCCGCGACCGCGCGGCCGATTCGCGCGCGCAGCGCCGCTGGCAGCTGGGGCGGCGCCACGATGCCCGCCCACACGACGAACGACTGGCCGGGAAAGGTTTCGCCCAGCGCCGGCACGTCGGACAGGCGCGGATGGCGCTTCAGCGATGTCACTGCGATGATGCGCCGTGTCCGCACCGAACTTTCGATCGCGCTCGGCACGCCGTCGAAGACCATGACGAGCGTCCTGTCGTCCAGTTTCGGATAGGCATGGGCCACCGTCGGCACGGCTTCGTGCACCAGGTCGAGGTCGGCAGTCTGCCGCAGGAATTCGCCGGCGAAGTGCGCGGCCGTACCAGCGCCCGTGGTCGCGTAGCGCAACGGTCGACGCTGCACGCGCGCCCAGTCGATCCACGCAGCGAGCGTCGCCGGCGCATCGGCGGAGACGACCATCGCGGCTGCGTAGGTGCCGACGATCCCCAGCCAGTCGAAGTCGCGGAACACGTCGTACGCGCGCGCGCGCTTGAGCAGCGTCGCCGACACGATCGGTGTGCTGACCGCCAGTCCGAGTGTGCGGCCATCGGCGGCGGCGGCGGCCACCTGGTCCATGCCGGTGATGCCCTCCATGCCCGGCACGTTCACCACGCTCACCGTCGTGTCGAGGTAGCGTTCGAGAAAGGTCGCGAGCAGGCGACCCAGGCGGTCGGCCCCTCCGCTCTCGGGAAAGGGCACGATCAGACGCACGTGGGGGAGCTTCACGTCGCTGCCCGATTGCGCGCGCGCCGGGCAGGCCGCCGCCACGCCGGAAAGCGCGAGCAGTCGCAGGACGCTACGTCGGATGGGATCGCGCAAGAACGGGTCTCGCAGGAGCTTGAGGGCGCCCCGGCGGCAGTGCTTTGGCCGGGACAAGAGAACACGATTCTAGTCTGACCTGCAGCCCGCGCATCGAAGCCGCGCTCGGTGCACGTTCCTGGCCATCGCGGCGGCAGTTCCGCACCACCACCGGGGAGCCGCGATTGGCGAGCTGCCCTGAGCTTGCGGACTTGTCCTACACGCCGTCGCGGCCTTCACGCCTCGACCGGGTGCGCGCTGCACAACACACTGCATCTCACGTCGACTCGCTCCGCGACCGCAATGGCGGCGGTGACGGCCCGAAGCCGGCGAAACACTATTCCCCAACAGTTGTTGATAGGAGCCTGCGATGACCCAACGCACCCCCCCACAGCGCACTGTCCTCCACACCACGCCCCGCACCATCAGGCCCCCATCGACCTATCCCGACTCGGCACCGGAGGATCACGATGGCGACCATCCGGTCGGCACGACCATCGGTGTGGGGGCCGGCGCGCTGGCTGGTGCGGCGGTCGGTTCGGCGGTCGGTGGCCCGGTCGGCACGATGATTGGCGCCGTCGTCGGCGCGGTCAGCGGCGGTGTCGCCGGCAAGGGCTTGGCCGAAGTGATCAACCCGGAGCACGGCGACGAACTGCACGAACACAATCTTGCCACCGGGACCGGCGCCGGCGCAGGTGCCGCGACCGGTGCGGCGGTGGGTGCGGCGGCCGGACCCGTTGGCGCGCTCGCGGGCGCGGCGATCGGGGCCGTCGCCGGCGGCATGACCGGCCGCGGCGCCGCCGAGGTCGTCAACCCGACTCCGGGCGACGAGGTCGGTGCGCACCATCTCGGCACCGGCATGGGTACCGGCACCGGCGCGGCGACGGGTGCGACCGTGGGGTCTGTGGCCGGCCCGGTCGGCACGGTCGCCGGCGCCGCCGTGGGCGCGCTCGTGGGCGGTCTGGCCGGACACGGCGCAGCCGCGGTGGTCAACCCCGAGGACTCGTACTGGCGCACCGTGTTCGACACGCAGGACGGGTATATCCCGGGGTTCACCTACGACGACTACGGACCTGCCTATCGACTCGGCTACGAGGGCCATGCGCGTCACACCGGACGCGCCTTCGACGAGGTGGAAGGGGACCTGCAGTACCAGTGGGAAAGGACCAAGGCGCGCTCGCGCCTCAGCTGGAACGACGCGCGCCGGGCCTCTCGCGCCGCGTGGAACCGCGTCGAGGACCTGCTTCCGGGCGACAGCGACGGCGACGGACGCTGACCGCGCAGCGCTGACGCGTGGGCATGGCGGCGGGGAAGCGGGTCGAGTGACCCATTTCCCCGCCTTTCGTTGACTGGCGGCGACGGCGCCGGCGGGTCGACTGCGACGGAAACAGGACGTTCCATGGCACCGACTGCGCCAAGCTCCACTGCAGGCTTCGAACCTCCCCGCGCCGTCGGCACGTATCCGCGACCCCGGCTCGGCGCGTTGGTGGGCGGTGCGGTGCTGATCGCCCTGCTCTACTTCGGCCGCGACGTGCTGGCACCCTGCGCGCTCGCGGTGCTGCTTGCATTTCTACTCGATCCGCTGGTCACGAGCCTGAGGCGGGTCGGCCTCGCGCGTGGCTACGCGGTCGCGCTCGCGATGTCGCTCACCGTGGCCGCACTCTCGGCCGCCGCGTACTTCGTCGTGCGCCAGGTGACCGCCCTCGGCAGGGATCTTCCCGCCTATCAGACGACAATCCAGAGCAAGCTCCGCGGCATGACGAGGCTGACCGCCGAGAGTCCCGTCGTCGGGGATGCCTCGCGCGTCATCGATGCGGTCAGCGCCGAGCTCGAGAACGCCCGTCGCGAGGCGAAGGCCGAGACCTCGCCCGCCCCTGCGGTGAAGCCGCAGCCCGTCGTGGTGGAACAGACGCCGGAGAGTATGTGGGAGTCCACCAAGGCCCGGGTGATGTCCGCGGTCGGATTCCTGACGACTGCAGGCATCGTGCTGCTGATACTCGTGCTGGTCCTGGTCCAGCGCAACGACCTGCGGGAGCGGCTCATCAGGCTCGCCGGAGACGATCTCCACCTCACCACCGACGCGATGGACGAGATTGCGCAGCGGGTGGGCCGATACCTGGGAACGCAGTTGCTCATCAACGTCATCTACGGCATTCCGATGGCCGCCGGGCTGTTCATCATCGGTGTGCCGGGCGCATTGATGTGGGGGTTGCTCGCGGCGTTGCTGCGGTTCGTTCCCTACGTCGGCCCGGTGATCGCCGCGATGTTCCCCCTCGCCCTTTCTGCGGCCGTGGACCCGGGCTGGTCGATGCTGCTCTGGACGGCGGTGCTCGTCGTCACGCTCGAGGTGGTGAGCAACAACGTCGTCGAGCCGTGGCTGTACGGCGCGAGCACAGGACTGTCCGCGCTCTCGATCGTCGTGTCCACGATCTTCTGGACGGCGCTCTGGGGTCCGATCGGCCTGGTCCTCTCGACGCCGATGACGGTCTGCCTCGCCGTGATCGGGCGTCACGTGCCGCATCTCGCGTGGCTGGACGTGCTGCTGGGCAACGCGCCGCCCATCGACAACGCGACGCGCCTGCATCAGCGACTGCTGGCCGGCGACGTCGAGGAAGCGATCGAGCTCGCGACCCGCAGCATCGCCTCGAGCAGCGTGACGGACTACTACGGCGATGCCGGCGTGCCGGCGCTGCGCCAGGCCGTGTTGAGCTACGCCAGTGCGGCGAGCGTCGAGCACCGCCACCGCGTCAGCAGCGGCATGGCGACGCTCGTCAGGACGCTGCGCGAAGAGATCCCGGGAGTCGAGGACGCCGACGATGCGCGCGTGCTGTGTCTCGGGGTGCGCTGGGAAGTCGATGCGCTCGCTGCCGAAATGCTCGCGCACGCGCTGTCGACCGAGGGCGTCCACGCCCGAGTCCTCGCGAACACCACGGTGACCGCCGGAGACATCGGCCAGCTGGACGTCGGCGACGCCGACACGGTCTGTCTCTCGGTCTTCAGCCCATCGCCGGACGCCAAGGTGCGCTTCATCGTGCGCCGTCTCAAGCGCGGACACCCGCATCTTCGCGTGCTCGTCGCGGCATGGAATCCTCCCCCGTCGCTCGCGGACCCGGATGCGGCGGCGGCGCTGGGCGTGGAAGCGGTGGCCGTCACGATGCGCGATGCGGTACAGCGGCTGGCGACGTGGACACGGGAAGGTCGAAGCGGCGCTATCTCGGCTGCGTCCACGACGACGACAGGCTCGCCTCCGGCTGCGGCTGTTGGCGTCGCAGAGGAGCGGTCAGCGGAACTGCGCGGGGATCTGGTGCGCTCGGCGCAGCACGCGGTCGAAGTGTTCAACGTCCCATTGGCCACGATCACGTTGACCGACCCCGGCATCCGCGTAGGCTACGACCGCACGCGCGAAAGCAACGACGTGGAACCGTACGCATCGGTGCCGCCGTGCGCTGACGACCTCAGTGCCGCGATGGTCGCAGAGGGGCGGCCACTGTTGTGCGAGGACCTTGCTCGTGATGCGCGATTTGCCGACGTCGCGATCCAGCAAGGCCAGGGGCTGCGCTTCCTCGCGGGTACCCCATTGACCCTCGACAGCGACAAGGTTGTCGGCACGCTCTGCCTGTTTGATCACGCGCCACGTCCGCTGGGCGACGACGAGTTCAGCCTGCTCGCGCGGTTGGGGCGGGAGATGCTGGCGCCGCTGGCCACCGCGGTCGCCGATCTGCGGCGCGAAGCGCTCGCAACCACGACGTCGAGCGCCGAATCCTTCCAACCGGATCCGGCGCCTTCCTGACACCGCCGGTTCGACGCCGGTGGCGTGCGTCAGCGGCGAGAGGTGAAGAGTGCGACCAGGGCTCCGGTCGCCGCGGCGATCGCGATCGCTTTCCAGGGATCCTCGCGCACGTAGCGCTCAGCCCGGTCGCGGGCAACGAGTGCCTGGTCCGTCGCGGCCACGCGGGCAGCGCTCAAGCGGCGCTGTGCCTGCGTGACCACGCGCTCGAGCTGGCCGCGCGCCACCGCGGCGCCTTCGCCGGAGAGCGCCTTCGCCTGACCCACCAGTCTCTCGATGTCGACTGCAAACTGCCTCAAGTCGGCCAGGAACCGCTCGTTCTCGACGGGTGCCGGATGCGGAACCGGGTTCTGCGAGCGTGCAGCCGTCTCCGCCGCGTCCACGGCGTCCTTCGCAATGTGTTGATCGGGCATGGGGCGTCCTTTACTAGCGCTTGCGAGAGAGACCGATGACGAAGGTGACGGCGGCGATGATCAGGAAGAGGAAGAACAGAACCTTGCCGATCTCGACCGCCCCGGCGGCAATGCCGCCGAAGCCGAACACCGCGGCGATCAGGGCGATAACGAAGAAGACAATGGCGTACTGAAGCATGGGAGCCTCCCGGAATGGATGACGGAGCGCACCACGACAGCCGCGCTGCCCGGAACACTCGCGCGTGGCGTCCGAGCATTGCCCACGGTTCGCGTGCAAACAACAGGTTGACCCGCCGCGAGCGAGCGGATCGCACCACCCCCGACGCAGGGCAGCAGCCGGTCGTACTCTTGCTTCACCGTCGCATAGCACTCGCAGGTGCACTTTTCCAGACCCTTGCGATCCAGCACCGTGATGTGGCCGCGCGCGTAACGGATCAGCCCGGATTCCTGCAGCTTGAGCGCGGCGGCGGTCACGCCTTCGCGGCGCACGCCCAGCATGTTGGCGATCAGTTCCTGCGTCATGATGATCTCGTTGCCCGGCAGTCGGTCCAGGCTCAGCAGCAGCCAGCGGCAAAGTTGTTTGTCCACTGAATGATGCCGGTTACATGCTGCTGTCTGTGCCATTTGGGTGATCAATGCCTGGGTATAGCGCAGTAGCAAGTGCAGCACCGGAGGGGATTGGTTGAATTCGCTCTTCATCGCTTGGCCCTTCATCCGAAACCCCTGGCCCGCGCTTTGCACGACCGCCCGGCTGGGCGTGGACCCACCGCCCATGAACAGCGAGACACCGACAACACCTTCGTTGCCGACGACCGCGGTGCCTGCCGAGGCGCCGTTTTCCATCACATACAGGAGCGAGACGATGGCCGTGGTCGGAAAGTAGACGTGGGTCGGCAGGCTGCCCGATTCGAAGAGCACCTGGCCTTTCGGCATCTCGACCGCCTTGAGTTGCGGCAACCAGCGCTGCCAGTCGGTGACGGGCAATGCCGCGAGGAGGCGGTTCTTTCCTGGGTCCGGAGCAACGTCGTTGACTGTTAGCTGCCTCAAGTCGGCCAGGAACCGCTTGTTTTCGACGGTTGCCGGCTGCGGAACCAGGTTCCGCCAGCGTGCAGCCGTCTCCGCAGCGTCCACTGCATCCTTCGCAATGTGTTGCTCGCGCATCAGGTCTCCCAAGTTGAATGTGAATGACGGATTCGGCCTGTTCGCCGCGCTGCCCCCGCACTCGCACGTGCCGTGCCAACTCAAACATTGCCCGCGGCTCGAGCGCAAACAACGGGTTGTCATGTGGCATGCGGCCGACTGGTGCGGCATGCGCCCCGAATTTCCCGCACGGCCGGCAACCGTTTCATGAGCGTGTCATCGCGTCCTACACGCGAAGGCGGCGTTGGCCGATGCCGTGGCCGTTGGTGCGCCGCCTAGAGTGTGACGACGCCGCGCGCGCGCCGCATCGATGTACCACTTCAATTGCGGCGGGTCGAGCGAACGTTAATGCGCTGCTGTCATCGGTATGTCATCTGATATTGCGAGGAGTCCCCATGAAGCCCGCTTACGTCCTGACTGTCGTCGCGATCGCGCTCGGTGTTGCCGCGTGTGCCGACAACCCCGACCCTTCGATCAAGACCACGCTGCCGGTGACGCGATCAGCACCCCCTGCGCCCGCGCTCACCGACGCGACACCTGCGCCGACACCCTCCACGCATGCCGGCGCGCCGGCGACCGAGGCGCCTGCGACCGCGACGGCAAAGGACACGCCCGGGAACAACCCCCAGGGCAACCTGACGTCTGCCGAGGAGAACACCGCGATGCCAAAGGCCGGCCAAGCGAACAATCACTCGAGCCCGGCGTTCGATCCGGCCAGGGCTGAACCCAAATCGTAGGCAATGCCGCCTTGCGTCCGCGATCACGGGCGCAGGCGATCCCGCCCCAACCTGAAACTCGGAGAACCGCCACCATGCTGAGCTCGACCCTTCGCCGCTTCTTGGGCGCCACCATCGCTGCCGCCGCTGGTGCCGCGGCCTCGTGGGCGGTCCGCAGGTACCTGAACGGACGCCGCCTCCGCAGCCAGCGCGAACATGACCGGACGATGCTTCACACGTGGGAGTACGAAGGTGGCAACCTTGCGCCCGCTGCGCCCACGCGTCGCAGCGCTCACGCGCGTTGATGCGCCAGGTGTGAACCGTCAGGGTGTTGTCCCGGCGATTGCATGCCCTCTGTGCATGCGTCGTCCCCGCGCAAGCGGGGATCCAGCGACTTTCGGTGTAGTCGTTGGCTCGATCCAGAGACCCTGGGTTCCCGCGTCCGAGGGAACGACGGCGGGTGTATGCGCGAGACGTCGCAACTGTTTGCCGCCACGTCCCTGCCGCCGCGGGAACGTGCATCGCGTTCCTACGTCGCGCCGTCGCCGCGTCCGACAAGCCAATCAGGCGCATCCGGCAGTCACGCTGCGGCCCCGCGCGCGATGATCAAGCCACGACGATCTCGTCGCACACTGGATCGGAGAGAACCCTATGCGAAACGAACACAGCACCACTTCGCCAGCCGGCCGCTGGCTTCCTGCCATCGCGCTCGCGTCGGTCGTCGCCTTCGGCGGCTCCGCGCTCGCGCAGTCGGCGAAATCGGAGCAGCAGCAACTCGTCGACGCCGCACAGGCGACGCTGTCGGACTTTGTTCGCGATCCGGACATGGACTGGCTGCAGCGCAACCTTCGCGATGCGAAGGCCGTGCTTGTCGCGCCGCAAATCGTCAAGGCGGGTTACATCTTCGGCGGCTCCGGCGGCCGGGCCGTCCTGTTCGCGCGCAATACGCGCACCGACAAGTGGGACGGACCCGCGTTCTACAACGTCGGCGCCGCGACCATCGGCTTCCAGGCCGGAATCGCCGTTTCGGAGACCGTGACACTCGTGATGACCGACAAGGCCCTCGACTCGCTGATGGCGAACGCCATCAAGCTGGGAGGTGATGCGACCATTGCGGCCGGCCCCGTGGGTGCCGGCGCGGCAAGCAACATTGCCGCGGACTTCGTAGCGTTCAGCCGCTCGAAGGGCGTATACGGTGGTCTCAATCTCGAAGGCAGTGTCATCGACGTCGCCCAGGACTGGAACTCCGCGTACTACGGCACGTCCGTAACGCCGACCGACATCGTGCGCAGCGCGAAGGTGCGCAATCCGCAGGCCGAGCGCATGGCCGCGGAGCTTGCACGCGCGACGACGCGGCAGCGGACGAGCGCGGCCCGCTGATCGCCTGACGGGATCCGGGCATGGGAAGGGCCGGGACGCCTGCGCGTCCCGGCCCTTCGCACGTGGGCGTCCGGCGGCGTGCGCAACGCCTTGCCGCTGTAACAGTCTGCTACGCGGCTCCCCCCACGCATTGCTAGTCGTCGTTCCGTCTGGCGCAGCTTTCTGTAGGAGGATGATCGAACCCCGAGACGGGCAGCCTGTAGGACAATGCCCGACAGCGGTGCAGGAGTGCGGCCGATCCCGTCGCACCGGCGGAACAACCAGAATGGCGCATCCGGTGCACCGCCGGCGCGAGGACATCCATGAGCGAGCAAGCTGCTTCCGATAGCGTCACGCTTCCGCTCGCTCTTGCAGCACGCGCGGCGTCGGCGCCCGCGCCGGCCCGCTTCGGTGTCCTCTGGGGAGCCTCGCCGGCCATGCGCGAGGTCTACCGGCGCATCGACAAGGTTGCGCACACATCGGTCACGGTGCTCCTCTGTGGTGAATCGGGAAGCGGCAAGGAACTCGTGGCGCGGACCCTCCACGACCGCAGCGATCGAGGCGGCGAAGCCTTCGTCGCCGTCAACTGCGGAGCCATTCCGGCCAACCTGATCGAGGCGGAACTCTTCGGCTACGAGAAAGGGGCCTTCACTGGCGCAACCCGGCAGCACCGCGGCTGTTTCGAGCGCGCCGAAGGCGGCACGCTGTTCCTGGACGAGATCACCGAGATGGCCCCCGAAATGCAGGTGCGACTCCTGCGCGTCCTCGAGACCGGTACCTATCACCGCGTCGGGGGCGAGGACGAGCTGTGTGCCCGCGCGCGTATCATCGCCGCAACCAATCGCGATCCTCAGCAGGCTGTCCGCGAAGGCCGCTTGCGCGAGGACCTGCTGTACCGGATCGCGGTGTTCCCGTTCCTTATTCCGCCACTGCGCAAGCGCGATGGCGACGCCGAGCTGCTGGCCGAACGCTTTCTGGGGCGACTCAATGAAGAGGCTGGCACGCGCAAGGCATTCACCTGCCAGGCGACCGCCACAATCCGCGCGTACCCCTGGCCCGGCAACGTGCGCGAGTTGCGCAACGCGGTGCATCGCGCGTTCATCCTCTCCGACGATGCGGTCGACCTCGACTTCGGCGGTCTCGCGGGAGAGGACACCGACGGGGATTGCCTTCGCATTCCTGTCGGCACAGCGCTCGCGGAGATCGAGCGCAGGGTGATCTACGCCACGCTCGACCACTGCGGCGGACAGAAGAAGCGCTGCGCCGAGATTCTGGGCATCAGCGTCAAGACGCTGTACAACCGGCTGGCCGCCTACCAGGAAGCACCGCGCGACCGCCCCCGATCCTCCGACCTGGGACTTCGATGATCCGCATTCTCATCGCCGACGATCACGCCATCGTGCGCGCTGGACTGAGGCAGTTCATCGCGGACCAGCCGGATATGGAAGTCGCGGGCGAAGCGGCGACCGGGTCCGAGGCAGTCCAGCTCGCACGCAGCGCCGAGTTCGACGTCGTGCTGCTCGACATTTCGATGCCCGATCGCAATGGCATCGACACGCTGAAGACGCTGAAGCAGCTCCGTCCGACGCTGCCGGTGCTGATGTTGTCGGGGTTCGCCGAGGACCAGTACGCGGTCAACCTGCTGCGGGCCGGCGCCGCCGGCTACCTCAACAAGGAAGCCGCGTCGACGCAGTTGGTCGGTGCCATCCGGACTGTGGTGCGCGGGCGCAAGTTCGTCGGTACCGCTCTCGCGCAGATCCTCGCCGACGGCGTGACCGGGGACTCGGACCGACCGCTGCACGGGGGGCTTTCGCAGCGGGAGTTCCAGATCTTCTGCAAGCTCGCGGCGGGCATTGCGGTGTCGAAGATCGCCGACGAGCTGTTTCTCTCGGTGAAGACCGTGAGCACCTATCGGACGCGCGTCCTCGAGAAGATGGGCATGAAGTCTAACGCGGACCTCACATACTACGCGATCAAGAATGGCCTGATTGATTGAGCATCCGACGCCCGGAGGCCCCATGTCGGACAAACACCGACAACACGTCCCGCGACGCTCTGGTAGCGTTATAGGGGATCGTCCTTCGAGTGCAGCCGCGGGTGGGTGGTCGAAACGGCGAACAAGAACCTACCAGCAATGTGTTACGCGATCCGGCGCCCGGCGCAACGTCGAACATGAGCGAACCGATCCTCCGCGTGATCCTGGTCGAGGATTCGGCACGCATCCGTGCCCGGATCGCAGAGTCGCTGTCCGAGATGCCGAACGTGCGGATCGCCGGTGAGGCCGAGACCGAGCGCGAAGCGATTTCACTGCTGGAGCATGGCGATTGGGACGCAGTCGTGCTCGATCTGCAACTGAAGCAGGGCACCGGTATTAGCGTCCTCAAGGCGCTGCGGAAACTTGGCCGTGCGGCCAGCACGCAGGTGATCGTGTTCACGAACTACTCGTTCCCCCAGTATCGCGACCGCAGCATCGCGCTTGGCGCCGACTACTTCTTCGACAAGTCCCGGGACTTCCACCGCGTTCGCGAGGTGCTCGCCAACATGGCGGGTTCCGTGCCGGCGACGGGCTGACCGCAGTTCGCTGCACCGAAGCTAGCGGGGCACGCCGCAGCGACCCAGCACGTAGGCGCGTCACGACCAGGAAGATGTAGACGTGGTTGTGCGCGGCGAACACG
>Ga0105090_10001905_pt1 | contig 11451 bp, 13 predicted proteins | sample PPLLak3March2015_FD_79110 | JGI IMG/M metagenome (GOLD analysis project Ga0105090, IMG submission 79110) | Freshwater sediment microbial communities from Prairie Pothole Lake near Jamestown, North Dakota, USA - PPLs Lake P7 Core (1) Depth... | ecosystem: Environmental > Aquatic > Freshwater >... | reverse complement strand
TGCTGGCCATGGAGGAGCGCTTCGAGTGCTACACGCTCGGCCGCGACCTGGTCCCGGCGCGGGTCAGGGAGATCTACCGGCTGTACCGCCGGCACGGCTTCCAGATCGCGCCGCTGCGCACGTTCGGCCAGCTGTTGACCGACGAACTGGTCGAGGAGAAGCGTGCGCGCGCCGAGGAACTGCTGCGGGACCCGCAGCTCTTCGAACGCGTGAAGGCCGAGGCGGCGGCGAAGATCGCGAAGATTCCGCCGCGCGCCAAGGGCGTCGCCGGCATCACCGCACTCAAGGCGTAGCGGTCGGCGGCCCCGACGGCTGGATCGACGCCTTGCCGGCGCCGAACCGGTACTGCACCTCGAGCAGCATCGCGTCCACGCTCGAATCGTCGCGGGCGTTGAGCACTTCCTCGTCGATCGTGGTCGACTGCACCTCAAAGCGGACGTGCAGCGCGTCCGCGAACGTGACGCCGAACCCGACGCCGCCGAGCAGGCCGGTGCCGCTGTCCGTCACGCGTCGTGCCTGCACGTCGGGACCGAACGACTGGTCCAGGCGCTGCTCGCTTTCCCCTTCCCAGAAGCCCGCGCCGAGCCGCAGGTACAGCTCGAAGCGGTCCGAGAACGGCAGGATGCCGAGTACCGACACCCCGGTGACCTCGGCGGAGAAGTCCACGCGGTTGTTGTAGTAGTCGTCGAACTCGGGGAAATAGACCAGGTTCTCGTCCCAGCGGATGCTGCCGGTATCGAGGTAACTGGCCTCCAGGGCAACGTACTCGTGGACCCGCAGGCCGACGTGGACGCTGTAGCCGTAGTCGCCGTCGCCGTCGTCGTAGGCGTCGTAGTCGCCCCACCAGCAGTCGTAGTAGTCGTAGCAGCCGCTGTCCACCTCGACGCTCACGTTCGAGTAGGTGCCGCCGCCTCCCACGTACAGGCCGCGCCAGCCGTCCCCGGCTGCCTGGGCGTGAGCGCCGACGGCGAACAGGAGGGCGGACGCGAAACAGGCCGCGAGACCGGCGGCCCTGGCGTGACGCGCGTTCTTCATCCAGCACCTCATGCGCCGCGATCGGCTCGGCGGCCGACCAGCCTCCTTATAGGCGCGCCGATCCGCCGGTCTCATCGTGGTTTTCCGGAATCCGATCGGCACTTTTCTGCGATCATCCGTGTCAACGATTTCCCAGTTGTCGAAACGGTGTCCACATGCGCAAATTGTTCGTCCTCGCCGCTGCCCTGCTTGCCGGCTGCGCCCAGACCCCGGACGGCGTGGAGGCCGTGTCTGGCTTCGATGCCGAGCGCTACCTCGGCAAGTGGTACGAAGTGGCCCGGCTGGACCACAGCTTCGAGCGCGGCATGGACAACGTGACCGCCACCTACACGGCGCGCGACGACGGCGGCATCGACGTCGTGAACCGCGGGTACGTCCGCGCCAGGGGCGAGTGGGAGGAGGCGCGCGGGCGCGCGAAGTTCGTCGGTTCGCGCGACCAGGGCATGCTCAAGGTGTCGTTCTTCGGGCCGTTCTACGGCGGCTACAACGTCATCGACCTCGATCCGGACTACCAGCTCTCGCTGGTGGCCGGTCCCTCGCGCAAGTACCTGTGGATCCTGGCGCGCGAGCCCGCTCCGCCCCGCGACGCGGTCGACCGAGTCGTGAAGCGGGCGGGCGAACTCGGCTTCGATACCAGCGCCCTGATCTGGGTGAAGCACGATCAGTGATGGTGCGCGTGGACCAGGGCGTGGCCGCGGCCTCGTGCGATCAGCCAGCGGTTCACTGGCACGGCGGCAACCCCTGCGACCGCGAGTGACACGGCGAGGCTGCCCCAGAACAGCGGGCTCGCCAGCCCGGCCGACATCGCGCCGGGTATGGCCAGCATCAACGCGTTGTCGACGATCTCCATGATGAGGATCGAGGCCGTGTCGGCTGCCAGCGCGACACGCAGGGCGGGGCGCAGGCGCATGCCCGAGCGCAGCAGCGGCAGCATGGTGAGGGCGTAGCCGAACACGAAGGCGAGCGCGATCGCGAGCGCGATGGTCGCCCCGTTGCCCCAGCCGAGCGCCGTGCCGATCACCATGCCGAGGATCTCGCCGATGGCGCAGCCGGTCAGGCAGTGCACTGTGGCGCTGATCGCCGTACGCGTGAGCGAGGCGGCCGGCGCGGCGGAGTGCTGCGGGCCATGGCCGTGGTGGTGTGCGTGGTTCATGACTGTCTCCCGTGGTTGAGTTCGCGACGGTGACAGGCTACGGTCCGTACCATGGTACGGGGTCAAGGGGGGCGCCGCATGGCGCGCATGACGATCGGCAGGTTCGCACGGACGGGTGGCGTCGGCGTGGAGACCGTCCGGTACTACCAGCGCCGTGGCCTGTTGCCGGTGCCGGCGCACGGCGCGACGGCCTATCGTGAGTACGACGGTGAACTGCTGCGACGCCTGCGGTTCATACGGCGCGTACAGGCGGCCGGCTTCACCCTCGAGGAGATCCGCGAGTTGCTGCGCCTCGACCGGGGCCGCGACCGGCAGCGCGTGCGCACCATCGCCGGGCGCAAGCTCGACGAACTAGACGAGCGGATCCGCGAGCTGCGGCACCTGCAGCGCGCCTTGCGTGAAGTCGTGCACGATTGCGAGCACGGCGATGCGGCCGACCCGTGCCCCATCATCGCGTCGTTCGAGCGGGAGCCGCCGGCAGGAACGGTGCGCGGGACCGCCTCCGCGCATGCAGGTAAGATCGGCCCACGCCGCCGAGCGGGGACCTCGTGAGCATCGCACTCGTCATCTTCGTCGCCACCCTGGTCGCCAGCCTCGCCGGGCTGTATGCGAAGCCGCAGCTCGTCGAGAGCAGCCTGTTCCGCCCGTACTGGTTCCTGCGTCGCAGGCAGTACGCCACCGTCGTCACCAGCGGGTTCGTGCACGCGGACCTGCCCCACCTCATCTTCAACATGGTGACGTTCTGGTTCTTCGCATTCCCGCTGGAGAAGCAGATCGGACCGGTGCGGTTCGCGGTGCTGTACCTGCTGGGCCTGGTCGTGAGCGACCTCGGCACGTACTTCAAGCACCGTAACGACCCGCAGTACGCCTCGTTGGGCGCCTCCGGCGCGATCTCGGCGGTGCTGTTCGCCGCGATCGTGTACTTCCCGTGGATGAAGCTGTTCATCATCCCGATCCCCTTGCCCATCCCGGCGCCGCTGTTTGCAGTCGGCTACGTGGCCTATTCGTGGTACTCCGCCCGGCAGGCCCGCGGCCGCATCAACCACGACGCCCACCTCGGCGGCGCGGTGTTCGGCTTACTGTTCGTGCTGCTCACCGACCCCGCCGCATTCGGGCAATTGCTGCGCTGGCTGGGCGGCTGAACGCCGGGCAGATTGCGAACCACGTCAAGCGGATGGACGGCTGATCACCACTGCCGCCGGGTGCAGGTACACTGCGGCCGTCGCAATGCACTCAAGAGGGTGGGTTCATGAGCAAGCGTTTCGTCGTCTATGCACTGTGCCTGGCGATGCTGAACCTCGGCTCGCCGCTGGTGGCGCATGCCGAGCTGGTCACGACACTGCAGGCGGTGGAGGCGAGCACGCGCGCGCAGGACCTTGCGACCGTCAACTCGGCGCTTGCCCGTGACGAAGTGCGCGCCCAGTTCGAGGCCCTGGGCGTGGAGCCCGCACAGGTCGAGTCCCGCCTCGCCGCGCTGACCGACTCGGAATTGCGCACGCTGGCCGGGCAGGTCAACGAGTTGCCGGCTGGCGCGGACGCGCTGGCCGTCATCGGCATCGTGTTCCTGGTACTGCTCATCCTCGAGGCGGTCGGCGTCATCGACATCTTCAAGAAGTTCCCGTAGCTGCCTTCGCAGATTGCGCAGGATGGCCCGGGGCCTCGCCGGCGCGGTGCTGCTGACCGCGGCGGCGTCGGCACTTGCGGGCTGCGCCGCGCGCGGGCCGCTACTGACGCCGGTCGTCGCCGAACGCCACGCCTCGCACGTCGAACTCGAGGCGACACCGTTCTTCCCGCAGGATCAATACCAGTGCGGCCCGGCCGCACTTGCCACCGTGCTGGCGGCGGCGGGCGTCGCCGTCACGCCCGAGCCACTGGTCCCGGCGATCTACCTGCCCGGGCGGCGCGGCAGCCTGCAGCCGGAACTGCTGGCGGCCACGCGCCAGTACGACCGCATCCCCTATGTGTTGCCGGGCTCGACCGACGCGCTGGTCGCGACGCTGGCGGGCGGCTTCCCGGTGCTGGTGCTGCAGAAGCTCGGCGCCGGGCCGCTGCCGGGCTGGCACTACGCCGTCGTCGTCGGCTACGACGGGCCCCGCGACCGAGTGGTACTGCGCTCCGGCACCGAGCGCCGCAAGGAAATGAAGGCCGGTGACTTCTTCACCACCTGGGAGCGGGCCGGGCGCTGGGCCATGGTCGTCCTCGAGCCCGGCGTGCTGCCGCCCGACGCCGATCTGGGCCGTTACATGGAGGCAGCGGCGGGCCTCGAGGCGGTCGGTCGGCTCGAGGCCGCGGCGCCGGCGTATGCCGCGGCGGTGAGCCAGTGGCCGAGCGAGCCGTTGCCCCGGCTCGCGCTCGCCAACCTCGCCTACGCACGCGGCGATCTCGTGGCGGCGGAGCGGGGATACCAGGCGGTTGTGCGGCTCGACCCGTCCTCGGCGGCGGCCCGCAACAACCGCGCCGAGGTGCTTGGCCAACTGGGCTGCGGCGCGACGGCTCGCCGGGAAGTCGAGGCCGCGCTCGCGCTGGCGGGGGACGGGCCGTTGGCCGCGACGGTGGCAGCCACCGCCCGGAAGATTTCGACCCTGCCGGACCGCGACGCGGCCGGTTGCCCGGCGGACTGAGCCTCGGCACACTCGCGACCATGACGCTGAAGGATCGGGTCGATCAGGTGTTCCCGGAGTGGCAGCGCTGGTACCCCAGCCTGTTCGACGCCGCAGTGGACCTCGGCATCCTGCGCGCGCGTGTCTGCGATCCTTCGTCGCTGCTGCTGTCCAACCGCCACGCCGGCGTGCGTGCCGCCGCCGAACTCGAGCACCGGCGCCGGTGGAGCGCCGAGGAGAACGAGCCGGAGGAATGACGCGTCAGCCCGGCGCACAGGCCCGTCGCGGCAATGCGCGATGCGTCACGGGAGGGGAGCATGAGGAACGGACTGCACGGCTTTGCCTGTTGCCTGCTGCTCGCCGCGTCTGGATCGAGCGACGCACTCGCCCAGCAACCGGCGACGGTGCCTGCGGCTGAGGACGCCGAGGCGCGTTCGTTCGTGATCGACAACAAGCCCTGGAAGGGCGACTTCGACGCCATGCTCGAACGGCGGTTTATCCGGGTGATCGTGCCCTACAGCCGCACGCTCTATTTCAACGACAAGGGCCAGGAAAAGGGCATCACCGCCGAGACCGTGCGCGACTTCGAGCGGTACGTCAACCAGCAGTACCGCAAGGACAAGCGGCCGGTCACCGTGGTCATGTTGCCGGCGACCCGCGACCGCCTGCTGCGCGAAGTGGCGTCGGGCCTCGCCGACATCGCGGCTGGCAACATCACCGTCACGGAGTCGCGCCGCAGGCAGGTGGATTTCGCGACGTCCGCGAGCATGTCCGCGCTCAACGAGGTGGTGGTGACGGGTCCGAAAGCCCCGCCGGTCGCTACGCTCGACGACCTGTCGGGCAAGACGGTGCACGCGCGTCCGTCGTCGAGTGCCTACGAGAGCCTGCTCGCGCTCAACAAGCGTTTCGCCGCCGCGAAGAAGCCACCGGCGAAGATCGTCCGCCTGCCCGACGCGCTCGAGGCGGAGGACACGCTCGAGATGACCAACGCCGGCCTGCTCGACATCGTGGTCGTGGACGACGTGATCGCGGACATCTGGGCGCAGGTGCTGCCCGGCATCAAGGTGCACGACGACCTCAAGCTGCGCGCGGACGCCCGGCTCGGCTGGGCCATTCGCAAGGGCAGCCCGCAGCTGCAGGCCGCGATCCTCGACTTCCACCAGAACTTCCTCGTGAAGCAGGGCGTGAGCAAGTACCGCTACGCCCAGTACCTCAAACGCGTCAAGCAGATCCAGGACCCGACCGCGGGCGCGGAGTGGCAACGCTTCGAGGCGACCCTCGCGCTGTTCCGTGAATACGGCGCGAAGTACCGCTTCGACCCGCTGATGCTCGCCGCGCAGGGTTACCAGGAGTCGCGCCTCGATCAGCAGGCGCGCAGCGAGGTCGGCGCGATCGGGGTCATGCAGTTGATGCCGGCCACCGGCGCCGAGCTCAAGGTGGGCGACATCCGCCAGATCGAGCCCAACGTCCATGCTGGCGCCAAGTACCTCGACCAGCTGATGACGCGGTACTTCAAGGACGCGCACTTCGACGAGGCCAACCGCACGCTGTTCGCGTTCGCCGCCTACAACGCCGGCCCGGGCCGCATCCAGCAGATGCGCGCCGAGGCGAAGAAGCGGGGGCTCGACCCGGACAAGTGGTTCAACAGCGTCGAGATCGTCGTGGCCGAGAAGGTCGGTGCCGAGACCACGACCTACGTGCGCAACATCTTCAAGTACTACGTCGCCTACAAGCTGATCGAAGATGCCGAGGCGGCCAAGCGCAAGGCGCGCGGGCAGGCCGGCAAGCCGGCCGGCTGAGAGGGCGGTGCGAACCGCGGGCTACGGCGCTCAGCGCCGCGGCGGCATCTCCGCGAACTGCGGCAGCTCGTCGGTGATGTCGAACCACGGTGCCTTCGAATCGACGTAGATGTGGCCGGTGGGCGTGATGCCCGGGTCGCTGTCGAGCGAGCCGGCCGGCACCGATGCGACATTGCGCTCGACCGACACCCGCGGCATTTCGGAGCCGCAGCGCCTGCAGAAAGCCGTGCCGAAGAACTGCGCGCCCGGCAGCGGGAAGTCCTGTACCTGCTCCGCGCCGCGGATCCAGCGGAAACCCTCGGCCTTGTAGAAAACGTTCGAGCCGTGCGCGGCGCTGCGTCCCTGCCGGCAGCGCGAGCAGTGGCAGTAGTACATGCGCAGCGGCGCACCGGTGATCTCGTACGCGACGTCGCCGCACAGGCAGCTGCCCTGCGTCACGCCGGGCGCCACCGCGACGGGCTCGCGCGGCGTCGCCGGCATGCCGAATTCGGGCGGGAACTCGTCGTGCTGCGGCAGGTCGTCGGTGATCGGGTACCACGGCGCCTTGGAGCCGACGAACATGTGGCGGGGCGGCCTGAGGCCGAGGTCGCCCTCGAGGTTGCCCGCCGGCGCGATCACCAGGCCCGAGGCCTCGTCGATCATCGGCGCGACCGAGCCGCAGTTGCGGCAGAAGTCGCGGTGCCCCCGTGCGGAGGACGGGTACCTGGCCAGCGCGGACGTGTCGCTCAACCAGCGGAATCCGCTGGCCGGGGCGACGGCCCAGGTCGAGAACGGCGTGCCGTGATGCTTGCGGCACATCGAGCAGTGGCAGTGCAGCAGGTCGATGAACGGCCCGTCGATCTGGTAGCGGAGTGCCCCGCAGAGGCAGCGGCCGTCGGTCATGTGCGTGCTCCTCGCGTCGCCACTTTGGCGCGTGGACGCATACCTTATGCCGCGCCCCCCCGGCAGCGCCAGCCTCAGTCGAAGCTCCCGCCGACCTTGAGCCAGAGCGTGCGCCCGGGCTCGTTCACCCGGACGGTCTGCTCGTATCCCGGCACCATCGCGCCGCTGCGGCTCAGGTGCTCCGCATACGTCTTGTCGAACAGGTTGTCCACGCCGGCGCTGACCAGCACGCCGTCCGTGGGCCGCCACGCCGCATTGAGCGACAGGACGCCGAAGCCACCGGTCGGGCCGAGGTCCTGGCCGACGATGTTGCCTTGCCGCAGGGCGTAGCGATCCTGGTCCGCGACGGCGCGCCACAGCAGTCCCGCGGACCATTGCGCGCCCGCGTAGTTGAGCCCCGTCCGCAGTTCGAGGGGCGGCATCTGCGCGAGCGGCAGGTCGTCGGTGTCGTTCTCGCCGCGCGTGTAGGCGAGCGTGCCGACCAGTTGCCAGTGTGTGGTCAGCGCATAGGTCGCGTCGGCCTCGCCGCCCCAGGTGCGGGCGTCCACGTTGCGCGTGACCGTGACGCTGCGCATGCCCTTCGGGTAACCGGACTGGATGAGGATGTAGTCGTCCACGTCCGAATAGAACGCCGACACCGACGCCGACAGCTTCGCCCCCGCATACACCACGCCGGTGTCGAGCTGCGTCGTCTGCTCCGGCGACGTGTCGAACGCGCTCAGTCCGTCCACGCTCTCCTTGCCCGCGGAGACCAGCTCCCAGTAGTCGGGGAAGCGCTGCACGTGCCCGAGGCCTGCGAACAGGGTGGCCGGCCGGCCGGCGAGTCCGTGCTCGAGGCGCACGAAGCCGCTCGGCAGTGTCGTGCGCCGCGTCTCGTCGGCCGTCGGGTTCGGCACCATCGCCATGCCGATGCGCAGCGTGTCGCGTTCGTCACGCGCCTCCCAGGCGTCGAGCCGCATTCCTGCGACCAGGCGATTGCGCGCGGGCAGCGGCTGATTGACCTCGCCGAACGCGCCGATGCTGCGGAACCAGGCGTCGTCGATGCGCGGCAGCGACTCGTACGGCATCACGAGTTGGTTCATGGTCGCCCGCAGCGAGTGCTCGTTCTGCTGCAGGTCCGCGCCGAGGGTGGCGACCGTGCCACCGCTCCAGGCGAGGTCGAACGCAGCCCGGCCCCCGGTCGTACGCCGGTCGGGGTTCTGCACGGTCCTGCCCGGCATGGTCGGGGTCGGCGTGAAATCGCGCAGGCTGTAGTTGTCCATCACGTGGTCGACGTAGTTGTAGTACGCCTGTGCCTCGATGCCGCGCAGCCGGCCGGTCGTGTCGCTTCGCTCGTAACGCAGGCCGACGTTGTCGCGGTCGAAGGCGACGCCGTCCATGGCACGGTCGGCGTAGGCCGCCTCGCCGTCGCTGCGGATCCCGCTCAATTCGACGAGCGTCGCATCGTCCGGGGTCCAGCCGAGCGCGCCGCTCGCGCTCCAGCGCTCGTACTGCGAGTGCACGGTGGTGCCCGCGCCGTCCTCGTAGTCATCCGATTCCGCGCGGGTGCCGGTGAGTTCGCCGTACACGGACGGCGTGCCGAACCGCAGGTCGCCGACCAGATCGCTGCGGCTGGCGCTGGCTCCGAGCGCGCTTGCGTAAGCGGTGTAACCCGTCTCGTCGAAGCGCCGCACGTCGCGTTCGAAGGACACCGAGGCCGCCGAGTTGCCGGGGCCGTGCAGCACCGTCTGCGGTCCCTTGACCACGACGATGCGGTCATAGGCCTCCGGGAAGACGTAGGCGGTGGGCGGATCCATGCGCATGCCGCAGCCACCGAGGGCCTGCTCGCCGTCGAGCAGGATATTGACCCGTGAGGCGGCCATGCCGCGGAACACCGGGTCGTCTTCGTTGCCGGCCTCGCGGATCACCGAGAAGCCCGGGACGGTCTTGAGGTAGTCGGCGCCGTCGTGCGCCGGCACGGGCTGGCGCGGGGCACGGGCGTCCATTTCGAGGGTCAGCGGCGCGGTCATGCGCGCGGCGGTGACGACGATTTCTTCCAGTCGATCTCGATCGCCGGCGGCGGCCGTTGCCGCGAGGGCGATCGACGCAGGCACGGAGGCAAGCAGGCGCGCGCGCAAGGCGCAGCGGATGGTCGGCATGGGAGCACTCTCCGAAGCAGGGACGGTCTGGCGCGAACGGGCTAGACCGGACTCGGAGGTGCGCGTGGGGACTGCGGTCGATGGTGGAGGGGCAGTGCCGGTACCGCGAGGCGCGGCAGCCGCTCGGTCGTCGAGTCAGTGACGGTACCGAGCACGGCAAGCGGTGCTTCCGGCGGCGTGGCAGCGGCCGTCGCCGCAAACGTGCATGACGAGTGCTGCTCGTCGTCGTCGCCGACCGGGGCGGGCAGTTCGTCCTGCAGCATGCGCATGGCGGCGGACGACCGACCGTCGCCGTGGCACATCTGCATGGAGAGCTCGAGGTTCTCGCCGAACCGGGGCATGAAGCCTTCCGGCACGAGCAGGCGCAGCGCGAGCACGGGCAGCAGGGGCAGGATGACCCACCCCCGCAGCTTGCGAGCACGCAGCCTGCCGAGACTCATGGACGGAGTCTAGCGAATCGCCGCGTCGCGGCGCGACCCCCGTTGCCGCCGTGCGGATCCTCAGGACTGCGCGGGCCGGGCCGGCGGGAGGCTCGCGACTTTGCTGCGAAGGATCTCCGCCAGCCGTCGTGTGCCCGGGCCAGCCGACTCGGCATCCGCATAGACGAGGTAGAGCGTGGCGTAGCGCTCACGCCCTTCCGCGAGCGGCAGGGGCAAGAGCGTGCCGTCGGCCAGTTCCTCGCGGATGTTCTCCTCCGGGTACCAGGCATAACCGAGCCCCATGCGCGCCGCGCGGATGGAGGTCGCCTTGTGGGTCATGGTCCAGCGCTTTTCGTTGAGCCAGCCGCCACTGCGACTGCGCAGCGCCCCCGAGTCGCGCACCACGAGGTGCCGATGCTGGCGCAGGTCGTCGAGGGTGAGCGTGCGCCCGAGCTGGTGCAGCGGATGCGTGGGCGCGGCCGCGCACACGAAGCGGACCTGCATCAGCGCGTCACCCAGGAAGCCGCCCGGCACGTTGCCGCCGATGGCCAGGTCCACGCGTCCTTCGGTCAAGGCCTCCTCCGTGCCGCCCAGTACGGACTCGATCAGCTCGATGCGGGTGTCCGGCCGCTCCTGCCCGAAGGCCGCCAGGCAATCCAGCAGCAGCCAGGTGGGGAAGATGATGTCCACGGCGAGACGGATCTCGGGTTCCCAGCCGCGCGCCAGTGCCGAGGCGGCGTGCTCGATGCGGCCCGCTTCCTCGAGCAGCGCCTTGCCGCGACGGTAGAGCACCTGGCCAATGGGCGTGAGCACGGCCTTGCGGCCCTGCAGCTCGAACACCTTCAGGCCGAGCCGGTCCTCGAGCTTCTTGATGGTGTAAGTGACCGTCGACTGCGTGCGGTGCAGCCGGGCCGAGGCGGCCGCGTAGCCGCCAGCCTCGACGACGGCTACCAGCGCGCTCCACTGATCGAGGCTGATCCTGGGCGTGGACATATATTCATCCGTTAGATTGAACCGGCCGAAAATATCGTCTTTTGTATCTACTGCATAGATGCGAAAGTCACTTCCGACATTTCCACTACCCCACAGGAACCGACCATGCCGACGATTCTGCAGTTGAACACCAGCCTGTTCGGGGACTCCGGCCAGTCCTCGCGCCTGGCAGCCGGATTTGCCGGTGCCCTGGCCAAGTCCACGGGACGTGAGCTGAAGGTCCGCGACCTCGCCGCGAATCCCGTGTCCCACCTGACCGCCGAACGAGTCACTGCCTTCGGTACGCCCGCGTCCGAGCGGACGCTCGACCAGCAGCGCCACGTGGCCGAGTCGGACGCCCTGATCGAAGAGTTGCGCGAGGCGGACGTGCTGGTGCTTGGGTTGCCGATGTACAACTTCGGCGTGCCGTCGACGCTCAAGGCCTACTTCGAC
>Ga0105090_10001903_pt1 | contig 11454 bp, 9 predicted proteins | sample PPLLak3March2015_FD_79110 | JGI IMG/M metagenome (GOLD analysis project Ga0105090, IMG submission 79110) | Freshwater sediment microbial communities from Prairie Pothole Lake near Jamestown, North Dakota, USA - PPLs Lake P7 Core (1) Depth... | ecosystem: Environmental > Aquatic > Freshwater >... | reverse complement strand
GCTGCGCGACATCACCGAGCGCAAGCGCGCCGAGCGGCGCATCCGCTACCTGGCGCGCTTCGACATGCTCACCAAGATGCCGAACCGCATGCAGTTCCAGCACCTGCTGCACCAGGCGATCACGCGCTGCCTGCGGCAGTCGCGCGAGCTCACGCTGCTGTACGTGGACGTGGACAACTTCAAGGAGATCAACGACACGTTCGGCCACGCCGCGGGCGACCGCGTGCTCGAGACGCTGAGCGAGCGGCTGACGCGCGCGCTGCCGAAGGAGTCGGTGATCGGCCGGCTCGCCGGCGACGAATTCGCGGTGTTCCTCGAGGCGGCGGGCGACGGCAGCGACCAGCACGAGCAGGCCGCCTCGCTGGCGAGGCTGCTGCTCGCGTCGGTGGCGCGACCGCTCCACGTCGGCGAGCACGAGATCGAGCTGACCGTGAGCGTGGGCATCGCGACGTCCCCACGCGACGCCGACAACGTCATCGACCTGATCCGCAACGCGGACGCCGCGATGTACCACGCCAAGCGCGCGGGCCGTAACTGCCACGTGTTCTACGCACCGGAGATGAACGCCGCGGCGGTCGAGCGCCTGCTGCTCAAGAGCAAGCTGCGCCGCGCGCTCGAGCGCAATGAGTTCGTGCTGCGCTACCAGCCGAAGGTGGACCTCGCGTCGGGCAAGGTGGTGGGTGCCGAGGCGTTGCTGCGCTGGCGCCTGCCGGGCCACGGCGACATCGCGCCCGCGCAGTTCATCCCGCTCGCGGAGGAGTCGCGCCTCATCCTGGACATCGGCGCCTGGGTGCTGAACCAGGTCTGCAGCGACTACGCGGGCTGGCAGAAGGAGCTGGCGGATCCCGGCCTCGTCGCCATCAACCTCTCGCTCAAGGAACTGAGCCAGGCGAGTTTCATCCCGCGCTGCCGCAGCGTGTTCGAGCGCCATGGAGTCTCGCCGAGCCGCGTCGAACTCGAGATCACCGAAACCACGCTGATGATGGATGCCGAGCGCACGCTGCCGCTGCTCGACGAGCTGCGCGCGATGGGCGTGCACCTGTCGATCGACGACTTCGGCACGGGCTACTCTAGCCTGAGCGCCCTGCAGCAGTTCCCGATCGGCACCCTGAAGATCGACAAGTCGTTCGTGCGCAACGCCGCCAGCGACCCGGACGACGCCACGATCGTGCGGACCATCATCGAGATGGGGCGCAGCCTGGGGCTGCAGGTGCTGGCCGAGGGCATCGAGACGGAAGAACAGCGCGACTTCCTGCTCATGAGCGGCTGCCAGTTCGGGCAGGGCCGGCTGTTCGGTGAGCCGATATCGGCGGACGAGTTCCTCGAGATGGTGCTGCGCCAGGCGACCGGGGAACATCCGGTGCTGCGCCTGCCCGCCTGAATCCGGTCCGGTGCCGGGAGTGGAAAAAGATGGGCGGGATCGCTCCCGCCCGAACGGGGGTCATCGTTGACGAATGAAACCGTAGCGGCTCCGCTGCGAATTTGTCAATAGTTTGTACAGTCTGATGTACTAGAATTCTTTTACAGAGCGCTTCGCGCGTCTATCATCCGCCCATGTACTCCATCAAGGCCGTCGCCCAGGCCACCGGATTGACCGTCGAAACGCTGCGCGCCTGGGAGCGTCGCTACGGCATCGTGGCCCCTAACCGGGACGCCAGTGGCCGCCGCGTGTACCGGCCCGAGGATGTCCTGCGCCTGCGCCGCCTGCGCGAGGCTACCGAGCGGGGTCACTCCATCGGCCGACTCGCCGGGCTGAGCGATGACAGCCTCGCGAACCTGCTCAATGAGTCGTCCGACCGCCAGGCGCGCGCGACTTCGAACGCGTTCGTCGAGCGCATCCTGGATGCGACGCAGCGGTTCCGCTCCGCTGAGTGCGAGCAGGCCCTCACGCTCGCGATCGCGATGCTGCCGCCGCGGCAACTGGTCACCGACGTGCTGCAGCCGCTGCTGCGCGAGGTCGGTGAACGCTGGCACCGCGGCGACTTCGCGATCTCGCAGGAGCGGCTGGTCTCGACGATCGTGCGTCGCCACGTAGGGCTGATGCTCGACGCGTACGACCGCAACGCGCACCGGCCGCCCATCGTGTTCGCCACCCTGCCGGGCGAGCGCCACGAACTCGGCTTGCTCACGTCCGCCATGATGTGCGCGAGCCGCGGCTTCAAGACTCACTACCTCGGTCCCGACCTGCCAGCGGTGGAGATCGCCCGTTTCGCGCGTGAGGTGGGCGCCGTGGTGGTGGCGCTGAGCGTGGTGCTGCTCGAACGGCTGCCGGACGTGCCGGCGCAGCTCGGCGAGCTGGCGAACAACCTGCCGGTGGAGACCGCCATCTGGCTCGGCGGCTCCGCGACTCGCAACCTGCCGCGCGAATTGCTCCCGCCGCGCTGCGTCGTGCTGGCCGACAACGCCGAACTCGAACAGCGGCTCGAGCTGCTGCCCGCCTGATCAGGACAGCCGCGCCCTCAGCGCGGCGCCGCGGCGACCGCTTCCCTCGTCTGGTCGACGACCGACCGAATCGCCTCGGCGGTGGCGCGTTCGAACGCGCCGATGACCGCCGCGCGACGATTCTGCTCCGCGGTGGCCGAGGCCGCGGCGACGAAACTTGCCACGCGCTGCGCCTTGCGCGGATCGACCACCGACACCTGCATCTCGACGCGCACTTCCGGCGCGCCGTCACTCGTCGCGTAGACCGCCTCGAAGCGGCGCAGCTCGACGTCGAGCAGCAGGTCTGCCGGGACGCGGCTCGGCGCAGCGACCACCGCCTCGAAACGCCCGTCGGCCGCGAGGGCACGCACCAGCTGTTGCTGCAGCATCTGTGGCGCGGGCTCGGACCAGCGCACGCCCGTGAAATAATCGAAGCGGCTGTCGGGCTGCACGACGGCCAGGCGCTCGGTCTCGAGCGCCGGTGCCGCACGTGGTCGCGCCACGCCGAGCGCAAGCGGCAACCGCCCGCCGCGGTCGGGGAGCGCCTCGCCGGCGAGCCGGTATGTATCGGGCGCCTCGGCACTCGATTCGAGCAACGATCCCGCGCAGCCCGTCAATCCGAGCGCGAACGCGAGCAGCAGGCCGGCCCTCGAATTCATTTCGCGATCTCCACGCCTTGCTCCTTCGACTCGCGCAGCAGGCTCGACGGGTTCTCGCGCAGCGCGCGGGCCAGCGCGCGCACCTCCGCGCTGGCGTCGCGAACGTCGAACACGAGCTGCTGGAGTTCCGCCGCGCCCGAGCCCGCGAGGCCGGACAGCGCGGCTTCGTTGCCGACGACGACACGCTCGAGGCTCTCCGCCGTGCGGGCGAGCTTCTCGGAGGCGACCTGCGCGCTCTTGATCGTGCTGTCGAGGCCCGCCTGCGAGCCGGCTGCCACGCCATTCAGCCGCTGCGTGAGGGTGGTGGCCTCGGCCGCCGTGTTGCGCAGGTCGGCGGCGAGCGCTGCCGCGGTACGCGTCAGCTCCGGCAGCCCGGCCGACGCCTCGCGCACGTTGCGCAGCGACTCGCCCACCGCGGCAACGTTCTCGTCGGCCAGCAGCGCCTCGATGCGCGCCATCACCGTGCCGGCGTGACGGACCAGGTCCGGCAGCCGCTCGAGGAATGCCTCGATGTCACCCTTGCGTGACTGGATGACCGGATAGCGCTGGCCGGCCACGAGTTCGCGCGCCGGGTCGGCCTCCGGGTCGAGCTGCAGGTCGATGTAGAGCAGCCCGGTGAGCCCGAGCAGGCCGAGGCGTGCCCGGGTGGCGCCCGACAACGGTGCCTCCGAGTCGACTTCGGCGATGACTTTCACGCGGCCGGGATCGCGGCGGTCCACCGCGAGGTTCTGCACGCGGCCGACGTCCACGCCGAGGTAACGCACCGGGCTGCCCTGTGACAGGCCGCTCACCGAGCCCTCGAAGTAGATCTCGTAGCGTTCGTAGCTGCGGCGGTCACCCTTGCCTGAGTACCACCACACGAACGCGAACGCGGCCGCGATCACGGCCAGCGCGAACACCGCGACGGCTGCGTAGCGTGCATCACGTTCCACGGTCGTCCTCCTTCGGCGAGCGCATGACGCGGCCGCGGCCGCCGTGGAAATAGTGGCGGATCCACGGGTGCTCGTTGACGACGATGCCTTCGAGCGTATCGACGATGACCTTGCGATCCACCAGCACCGCGACACGATCACACGTCCTCGCGAGGGTGTCCAGATCGTGGGTCACCATCACGACGGTGAGGTGCAGCGTGTCACGCAGGTACAGCACGAGGTCGTCGAACGCGGACGCAGCGATCGGGTCGAGCCCGGCCGTGGGCTCGTCGAGGAACAGGATCGCCGGGTCGAGCGCGAGCGCGCGCGCCAGCGCCACGCGCTTCACCATGCCGCCCGACAGCTGCGCCGGGTGCTTGGCGGCGGCCTCGAGCGGAAGCCCGACCATGCGCAGCCGCAACTCGACGAGGCGCGCCAGCGATGCCTCGTCGAGGTCCAGCGCCTCGGCCACGGGCAGCGTGATGTTCTCGGCGACGGTGAGCGAAGTGAACAGCGCGCCGTGCTGGAACGTGACGCCGTAGCGCCGCTTGAACCCGCGCAGTTCACGATCGGCCATCGCGGTGACTTCACGACCCTCGATCACGACCGTGCCGGCGTCGGGGCGCCTGAGGCCCAGCAGCGTGCGCAGCAGCACGCTCTTGCCGCTGCCCGAGCCGCCGACGATGCCGAAGATCTCGCCGGGCATGACGTCGAAACTCACGCCGTCGTGCACGACCTGCTCGCCGAACCGGTTGACGATGTCGCGCGCGACGATGATGGGTGGCGCCGCGGCCATCAGAAGTCGATCTCCAGGAAGTAAATGGCGAACAACGCGTCGGCGAAGATCACCAGGAAGATGGACTGCACCACCGCCACGGTGGTGAGCCGGCCGAGCTCCCGCGACGATTCGCGCACCTGCAGTCCCCGCAGCGTGCCGGTGAGCCCGATCAGCAGGCCGAACACCGGCGCCTTCACGAGGCCCGCCCAGAAAGTCGTGTCGCTCACCGACGAGTCGAGGCGCATGACGAACTGCGACCAGGGCAGGTCGAGCAGGTAACTGGTGAGCAGCGCGCCGCCGGCCAGGCCCATGAAGTCGGCGACGACCGTGAGCAGCGGCATCACCAGGATGAGCGCGAGCACCCGCGGCAGCACGAGCACCTCGTACGGGTTCATGCCCATGGCCTCGAGCGCGTCGACCTCGTCGTTCAGCTTCATGACGCCGAGTTCCGCCGCGTAGGCGCTGCCGGTGCGTCCGGCAACCATGATCGCCGTGAGCAGCACGCCGAGCTCGCGCAGCACGCCGATGGTCACCAGGTCCACGGTGTAGATCTCGGCGCCGAACGGCCTGAGCTGCTGCGCACCGATGTAGGCGGAGATCACGCTGATCAGCAACGCGATCACCGCCACGACCGGTATCGCCTGCACGCCGGTCTCGTGCATGTGCCGCACGACCGACGGCACGCGCAGGCGCTTCAGGCTGCGCCAGGCGACGCCCGCCGATTCGAGCAGGCGGCCGCCGAACACCAGCGCGTCGTACCAGCTGTCGACGCGCTGGCGCAGTGCGCCGCCGAAGGCCGCAAAGCGCTCCGCGATCGAGGGGCGCTCCGCGCCGGGCAGCACCCCGACGTCGCGCGCGGCGATCTCGTCGAGGTAGCGCAGATGCTCCGGAACGCGGCCGCCGAGGTCCACGCGCTTGCCGGCCGCGCGCAGGTCGGCGACGAAGGCGCGCAGCAGCCAGGACGGCCCGAGGTCGAGCGTGCCACCGATGTCGACCTGGACGGAGTCCGGCATCGCGACCCGCGCCGCGCCGAGCGCGCGGACCAGCTCCGGCGCATCGCCCATGCGGCAGTCGCCCTCGAGCACGAGGCGCGCCGCGGCAGGATCGAAATGCGCGGAAAAGGTCACGGGTTGGGCCGAATCTCGGTCATTACGCAGCCTCCTCGCGAACTCCGCTGCCGGCCGGAATGCTAGCATCGGGTCAGGCGCTTGGTGAGGGCCGATGGGCGGCGACATCCTTTCACAGATACTGATCCTGCTCGCGGGCTCGATCGCCGTACTGATGCTGGTGCGCCGGTTCGCGCTCCCGCCCATCCTCGGCTACCTCGTGGTCGGCATGATCCTGGGCCCCCATGCGCTCGCCCTGGCCTCCGACGCTGAGGCAGTGCACCTGCTCGCCGAGATCGGCGTGGTGTTCCTCGTCTTCACCCTGGGCCTCGAGTTCTCGCTCGCCCGCATGATCGCGATGAAGCGCGAGGTGCTGGGGATCGGCGGCCTGCAGATGGTGGTCACCACGGCGGTCTTCGGCGGCGTGGCCTGGGCCTTCGGCGTGGAGCCCGCGGTGGCGATCGTGGTCGGCGGCGCGCTCGCCATGTCCTCGACGGCGATCGTCGTGCGCCAGCTCGGTGAGCAGCTGGAGATCAACCGGACCCACTCCCGCCTTGCCGTCGGGGTGCTGCTGTTCCAGGACCTCGCCTTCGCCCCGCTGCTCGCGCTCGCGACCTCGATCGGCGCCGCGACCGACGTGCTGAACCCCGCGTGGCTGCTCGGCATGGTCGGCCGCGCGGTGCTCGCGCTGGTGCTGGTGCTGGTGCTGGGCCGCTGGCTGTTCAGGCCGTTGTTCCGCGAGATCGCGCGGCACCGCAGCTCGGAGACGTTCACGCTCACCGTGCTGTTCGTCGCGCTGTCGTCAGCCTGGGCCACGCACGAGCTCGGCCTGTCGATGGCGCTCGGCGCGTTCCTCGCCGGCATGCTGCTGTCGGAAACCGAGTTCCGCCACCAGACCGAGGCGGTGATCAAGCCGTTCCAGGACATCCTGCTCGGCCTGTTCTTCGTCTCGGTCGGCATGCTGCTCGACCTGCGCCTGCTGCTCATGCAGCTGCCGCTGGTGCTGCTGCTGCTCGCGACGCTGCTGGTCGTGAAGACGGTGATCATCCTCGGCATCGTGCGCCAGTTCGTGCCGAATACGCGCAAGGCCATGCGCGCCGGCATCGTCATCTGCATGGGCGGCGAGTTCGGCTTCGCCCTGCTCACGCTGCTGCTCAAGGGCCGGATGATCGACCCGGGGCTCGTGCAGGCCCTGCTCACCACCGTGGCTCTCAGCATGCTGCTCGGCCCGCTGGTCGTGCGTTACAACAAGCGCATCGCCGACTTCGTGCTGCGGCGGCGCAAGCCGGACACCAGCGAGGTGGCGCTCGAGACGGCGGCCACGCGCGAACTCGCGAGGCGCGAGCACGTCATCATCTGCGGCTTCGGACGCGTCGGACAGAACCTCGCACGCATCCTCGAGAAGCGCGGCTTCGAGTACATCGCGATCGACATGGATCCGTTCCGGGTGCGCGACGCGCGCCAGGCCGGCGACCCCGTGGTCTATGGCGACGCCTCGAATCCGGAGGTCCTGCGCTCGCTCGGCATCGAGCACGCGAACGTCGCCGTGGTGTCGTTCGACGCGGCCGATACTGCGCTGCGCATCGTGCGCGCAGTGCGCCGCCTGCGCGACGACGTGCCGGTGCTGGTGCGTACCGAGGACGATTCGCGACTGGACGCGCTGCAGGCGGCCGGCGCGACGGAGATCGTGCCCGAGATCTTCGAGACCAGCCTGTCGCTGGTGTCGCACGTGCTGCTGTTCCTGAAAGTGCCGGCCCGCGACGTGCTCGAGACGACCGAGGACATCCGGCATGACCGTTACGCGATCCTGCGCAGCGTGTTCCGCCGCCGCGATTCGCGCTCGCTCGAGGACGACGACCACGCCATGCGCCAGCAGCTGCGCACGGTCGTGCTGCCACCCGGTGCCATGGCCGTCGGGTGCACCATCGGCGAGGTCGGCATGGACAAGGGCAAGGTGGTCGTCACGGCGCTGCGTCGCGAAGGCATCGTCGGGCGCGACCCGGAGCCCGGCACCCGGCTGCGTGAAGGCGACGTGCTGGTGCTGTGGGGGACGCCGGAAGACCTCGAGCAGGGCGAGAACCGGCTGCTGATGGGATAGGGGCTAGAGATTAGAGGTTAGAGGTTAGAGGTTAGAGTTCAGTGGGACCGCGGCAGATTCATGGCGCCGTCGCAAGCTTGGTTGCCGCGAACTGTCCCCCAGCCACTTCACCTCCTACTATCCTCTAACCTCTAACCTCTAACCTCTAACCTCTAACCTCTAGCCTCTAACCTCTGGCCCGCCATGACCATCCTCGGCACTCCGCTCTCCCCCTCCGGCACGCGCATGCTGCTGCTCGGCGCCGGCGAACTCGGCAAGGAAGTCGCGATCGAGGCGCAACGCCTCGGCGTCGAGGTGATCGCCGCAGACCGCTATGCCGGCGCTCCCGCGATGCAGGTCGCACACCGTTCGCACGTGGTCAACATGCTCGACCCGATCGCGCTGCGCGAGTTGGTATTGCACGAACAGCCGACGCTGATCGTCCCGGAGATCGAAGCGATCGCCACGCCGGCGCTGCTCGAGCTCGAGGCGGAGGGATTCCGTGTCATCCCGACGGCGCGCGCGGCGCGCCTCACCATGGACCGCGAAGGCATCCGCCGGCTCGCCGCCGAGGAGCTCGGGCTCGCGACGTCGCCGTACCGCTTCGCCGACACCCGCGACGACTACCGGGCGGCCATTGCCGCGATCGGATTCCCGTGCGTAGTGAAACCTGTAATGAGTTCGTCGGGGAAGGGACAGAGCGTCGTCCGTGGCCCGGACGACGTGCTCACCGCGTGGGAATACGCGCAGGCGGGCGGACGCGCGGGCGCCGGCCGGGTGATCGTCGAGGGATTCATCCGTTTCGACTACGAGATCACGCTGCTTACGGTGCGCCATGCCGGCGGGACGAGCTTCTGCGCGCCGATCGGCCACCTGCAGGTCGACGGCGACTATCGCGAGTCGTGGCAGCCACAGCCCATGAGCCCGACGGCGCTCGGGGCCGCGCAGCACATCGCGCGCGCCGTGACCGACAACCTTGGCGGCGCGGGCATCTTCGGCGTGGAGCTGTTCGTGAAGGGTGACGACGTGTGGTTCAGCGAGGTGTCGCCGCGACCGCACGACACCGGCCTCGTCACGCTGGTGTCACAGGATCTCTCGGAGTTCGCGCTGCACGTGCGCGCCATCCTCGGGCTGCCGATCCCGGCGATCCGCCAGAGCGGGCCGTCCGCCTCCTGCGCGGTGCTGCTCGAGGGCGAGTCGCGCGATGTGCTCTTCCACGGCGTCGAACGCGCACTCGAGGAGCCGGACACCCGGCTGCGGCTGTTCGGCAAGCCCGAAGTGAAGGGCAAGCGCCGCATGGGCGTCACGCTGGCGCTCGGCGAGAACGTCGAGCAGGCGCGCGACAAGGCGCGCCGCGCGGCGGCGGCGCTCGTGGCCGCCGCCGAGTTGCGCTGACGCCCGGCGCGGCTCAGCGGTCGGCCTGGAGGTGCGCCTCCAGGAGCCACAGGCCCTTGTCGACGCCGCGTGAAATGCCGGTGAACAGGTCGCTGGTGTCGGCATCGCCGGCCTTGCCGGCTTCATCGCTCGCCTTGCGAACGCTCTTCGCGAAACGCGCGTAGCTGTCCGCCAGCGCATCCACGTGCGCCCGGCCCTCGGTGACGTCGAGCGGGTAGACCGCGAGCTTGCTGCGACCGGCAACCGCCTGCAGCGTGCCTTCGGCCGCGCCGCCGAGCGCCGTGATGCGTTCCGCCATTTCGTCCACGTGCCCGCCGAGTTCGCCCGCCAGCCGGTCGAACAGCTCGTGCAGGGCGATGAAGTTCGGGCCCTTCACGTTCCAGTGCGCCTGCTTGGCCTGCAGCTGCAGGTCGATCGCGTCCGCGAGGCGCGCGTTCAGCAAGCCGGTCATCCTGGCGCGCGACTTGGCGGTCAGGTCGATGCGGGTGCGGTGCATGGAAGTCTCCTTCGGATCGGGTGGTTATGGCCGGTGACGTGGATTGTGGGGGCGGCCGCCGCGGCGACCAACTGAACCTGCCAATGGCCGCGATGCAGGCGACCAATGATCCGGTTTTCGTCATAAGTTCATGACTAGATTCAATATTTATTGACTTATACACAATCATCCAGTTATTGACACTATGTCAGTGGCAACCGGACAATGTCGCCATGTCGCACATCGCAGAACGCAGGCAGGAAGAGCGGGACCGCCGCCGCACCGAGATCGTCGATGCGGCCGAGGCGCTCTACTCCGAGGTGGGCTGGGACGCCGTCACCATGGACCAGGTGGCACGTCGCGCACGGCTGAGCCGCGCGCTGGTGTACGTGTACTTCCACGACAGGCCCGACCTGCACCTCGCGCTGGTCGAGCGCGCGCTCGACACGCTGCGCCGGCGCTTCGAGGCGGCACGCGAAGGCAAGCCGCGCGGCATCGACGAGGTCGAGGCGATCGGCTGGGCCTACCTCGCCTTCGCGCGCGAGTTGCCGCACTACTTCGACGCCTGCGCGCGCTTCCAGGCGCGCACCAGCAGCGACGGCGTCGAGCCGAACGAGGCCGCCTGCATGGCCGCCGGCCACCGCGTCCACGAGACCATCGTTGCGTCGCTCAATCGGGGCGTCGCCGACGGCTCGATCCGCGCCGACATCGGCGACCCGTACGTCACCTCGCTCGCGCTCTGGGCGTTCTCGCACGGCGTCGTGCAGATCGCCGCCACCAAGTCCGGCCAGATGGCGATCGAGGGCATTGCCGTGCAGCGCTTCTTCGACCACGCCATCGCCATGGCCCTGCGCACGTTACAGCCCTGAGCACGGAGCACTGCATGCACCGCGACAACGCGACCCGGGGCCGGACCCGCGAGCAATGCGCACTGCTCGCGCTCGTCGCGGCGCTGTCGTTCGCGGCCGACGCCGCGGCGCCGCCGGCGATCCCGGCACAACCCACCCCGCCGGCAGCGCCTGCCACGATGACCACCGTCGAAGACGGGCTGCGCGAGGTTCTCGACGACGCGCTTGCGGCGAACCTCGAACTGCGCGCCGGCTCGGCCGCCATCCAGCAGCGACTTGCGGCGCTCGACCAGGCGCGTGCGCGCTACCTGCCGGTGCTCGACGTCGCCGCACGCTACAGCTGGGCCGACGGCGGCCGCACCATCGAGTTTCCCGTCGGCGACCTGCTGAACCCGGTCTACGCGACACTCGACGAGTTGCTCGTGGCCTCCGGCCAGCCGCCGCGCTTCCCGCGCATCGAGAACCAGAGCATCACGTTCCTGCGCGGCAACGAGCAGGAGACCAAGCTCGTGCTCGAGCAACCGCTGTACGAGCCGCGCCTCGGCCCCGCCGTCGCCGCGAACCGCGCGGAAGTCGACCGTGCCACCGCCAGCCTGGCGGCGCTGCGCTCGCGCGTGATCCGCGACACGCAGCAGGCGTACTACCTGTGGCTCGCCACGCAGCAGGCCGTGCTCGTGCTGGATGCGACGCTCGAACTCGCGCGGTCGAACCTGGCCGCCAATGAGAGCCTGTACCGCAACGGCAAGATCACCCGCGACCTCGTGCTGCGCGCGGAGGCCGACCT
>Ga0105090_10001902_pt1 | contig 11458 bp, 14 predicted proteins | sample PPLLak3March2015_FD_79110 | JGI IMG/M metagenome (GOLD analysis project Ga0105090, IMG submission 79110) | Freshwater sediment microbial communities from Prairie Pothole Lake near Jamestown, North Dakota, USA - PPLs Lake P7 Core (1) Depth... | ecosystem: Environmental > Aquatic > Freshwater >... | reverse complement strand
GTTCGGTTTTCGCCGAAGTCCGATGCGGCACTGAAAAATTCGTTACGCTTCTTCGACTTTCGAGCCCCCACCGACGGTCTGTTTTGGTCTCATAATTCGTTGGTGCTGGGTTCGACTCCTAGGGGGCCCACCAGATTGCGAGGCGGTATGGAATGCGACGCCCTAGGGTTGATGGGGTACCGCTCCGACGCGGTCTGACGAGAGCGGCTGAACGGCTCGACGTCGCAATCAGAACCCGGGTGCCGCTGCGGCGCTACTCGGGGAAACCTGCACGACGAAGGTGTGCGACGAACGCGGCCTCGTCCCGGTCATGCTTGAAGCGGCGAATCCAGCGCCCGATCGAATAACCCGGATACACTTTCAACAGCCGCTGGCGGGCGGTTACGGCTTCGTCGGGAAGACCAAGGGCCGTGGCCGCAATCGCTTGAACGACAAGGCAGGCTGAAGCATCCGGGGTGCGGTCGGCGCATTCACGCGCCAGCGCCAATGCCTTCTGGTTTTCGCCCAGCATGAGGTGTGCCCGGGCAACAGCGCCCCGAACGATTGTCGGAGCGAATGGGTCCAGCTGCAACGCTCGTTCGAGTGCGTCTATCGACGCTCGCTGCTCGCCGGCTCGCGCAAGTGCATCTCCATAATAGAAGTAAGCGGTCGAGTCGTTCGGATTCAAGGCGATCGCTTTGCGCAACAATGCGACGCTTTCGTCGTACCGGTGCTGCCACAGCATCGTGTACCCGAGGGACGCATGTGCGGTCGAGAAGTTGGGGTCGAGCGAGACGGCAGTCCGCGCTGCCTGGTGCGCCTGCTCGAGGACCTGTGGCGACAAGTGCCGATGATCCAGTGGATGTAAATAGAGTCGCAGGTGGACGCGTGCCAGCATGCTCCATGCTGCGGGGTAGTCAGGATCGAACCGCAGCGCCTGCTCGAGCAATGCGAGCGCTTCATCTGAACTTGCGGCGCCATAGTTCCCGAAGGCCGAGCGTGCCTTCAGCACCAGTTCGTATACCTCGAGCGTCGCCGGTGGTCTGGATCGTGTCCTCTGAGCGGCGACATGCTTGGCGTGGGCGACGAGGACCGCGACGATCCGCTCGGCCATCTCGTCTTGCAATGCGAACAAAGTCGCCATTTCGCGCTCGTATCGCTCGGCCCACCGGACTGCACCCGTCTGGGCCTCGATCAGCTGCACGGTCACCCGAATCGCGTTGCCGTCGCGGGCGAGGCTGCCACGGACGATGAAGGCGGTGCCCAGAGCCGCAACGATTTTGGCCGGATCTGTCTCGCCTCGGTATCGGGATGCCGCATTGCGGGCGATCACGGTGATGTCGCGGAAGCGCGACAGCTCGGTTGTCAAGTCTTCGGTGAGTCCGTCGGAAAGATGCCGGTCGTCACCTTGACTGGTGAACGGTATTACGACGATCCTCAAATCGCTCATTGGCGGCAACGGAGTGGGTCCGGGGCGGGCGAATTCGACGGCGGCGACCAGAGCGATACCAAGCAGGAGCGCTAGCGCGAGTGCCCACGAAATGGGGAGACGAAAGCGCGGCCGACGTCCTCCGGTAGCAGCTGGCAGGCTGCTGTCAACGGCGTTGCCCGTCGTCGGGTGGGGCGAGTGGGCGCTTTCTTCGGCGGTCGCCAGAGATTGGGGCGGTGCGATCAGGCGCTCGACTTTCGCTACGAACATGTACCCGCGACGAGGCAGCGTCCTGATGAATCGCTCTCCGTCGTCACTCAGTGCGCTACGGATGTCGCGGACGCATTGCGCCAACGAATTGTCGGTGACGACGACGTCTCTCCAGATGGCATTGACGAGCTCGTCCTTGCCGACGAGACGGCCGGGATTCCGAACCAGGTAAGCCAGCACGTCGAACGACTTGGGACGCAGCTTGAGCTCCCCGTCGTCGGTCCTCAGGCAACCGTGCATGAGGTCGAGTGTGAATCGGTCGAAGCGCAGGAGCTGCTCGTCATGCATGTCGGACCCGCTGCAGAGACTGAATTTTTCTATTTTCATCCGATTTCAGCGAAATTTCACCGCCCATTCATTGCTTCGGGCTCGATCGGCGGCGATCGTCTTGCCGTGGGCCGAGTGGTCCCGGGCGAGCGCTCCTGTGGCGACGGCTCGCCTACTGTCCAGCCGATTCAGTCGAAAGGAGAGAACATGATGGAGCGCCTGATTCTGGGGGTAGCGGTCACGCTGTTGCTGACAGGTGCGTCGGCAGTGGCGCAAGACACGCGAACATTGGTCGAGCGCGGCCGGTATCTTGTCGAAGGGATCGCCGCATGCGGGCTGTGCCACATGGGGCGCGACGGGAAGGGTGCCCCGGCCCCCGATCGCGGCCTTTCGGGCGGGCTCGTGCAGAACAGACCCGATTACACGGTCCGCATGTCGAACATCACGCCCGATCCCGATACGGGCATTGGCCGCTGGACCGACGCTCAGGTCGCTCGCTCGATCCGTGAGGGAATTCGCCCTGACGGCTCGATCATTGGTCCGCCGATGCCGATTGCCTTCTACCGTGACATCGCGGATGACGATCTGGCTGCGATCGTTGCCTATCTGCGCGCCCAGCCAGCGGTACAGAACGAGGTGCCGAGATCGGAATACAAGAAGTCCCTGCCGAACTATGGGCCACCCATCCAGGCACCGATCGTCTCTCCGTCATCCTCCGATCCGGTCAAGTACGGCGAGTATCTCGCCGGGCCGCTCGGGCATTGCACCCTGTGCCATACGTCCCGGGATCCCGACGGGCGTCCTAACGTTTCGAAATGGGGCGCCGGCGGCGTCGAGTACCGGGGGCCGTGGGGCTTGGCGGTATCGAGGAACCTGACGCCGCACGAGTCCGGACTCCGGGATTGGACCGATCAGGAAATCGAGCGGGCCGTTCGCGAAGGCGTACGAAGGGACGGCAGCCGCCTCAAGCCGCCGATGCCGTACAACGCATACAAGCGGATCAGCGACAGCGACATGAAGGCGCTCATCGCGTACATGCGATCCCTGCCTCCGACAGCGTTCGGTGGGACGACAGAACCGAATGCGAAGCAGGCGGAATGAGACGGTCGGCCCGACTGGCCACTCCCGGGAGGACCACCACCACCGCGAACTCGAACAGGAAGTGCATCGTCTAGTGACAGCCTGTTGATCGAGCTAGATCACACGATAGTCCCGTCGCACTACAAGGCTGATTCGGCGAAGCGCCTTGCCGAGCTCCTGGAGTACCTTGGGCGACGTCAGGTGTCGGTCCCTTCTCGCCTGTCTACGTCAACGACGGTCTCACGCTGGACTTCGTCGAGACGTCCAAACCATACCCCGTCTGCCTGCGCCACCCGGTCGCAATCGTCTGCGCCGTACATTCGAACTGACGCGACAACTCCGCTGGCGTGTTGCCAGCCCGCACCAGCTCGATCATCTGCTGGCGAAACTCCGCCGGATACGGCGGCCTTCTCTTGGTCATTGCGGACCTCCTTCTCTCTAAGGACCAGGTGTCCGCGAGAACGGGTCAACTACAGACAGCGTCAACTCAACCGGCAGCGGTTCGCACCGGCGCCTCGAAGCTCTTCAACCCGCCACGGAACTCCGCCAAGGAGAAGAGTTCTGGTAGCAGGTCCGTCAGCGTTTCCGGGGCCATGTCGATGCCACTCGCTTGGAGTTGAGGCGCAAGCTGAGACGCGATGGCGGGCCAGTCGTCGAGCGCCCGCAGCGGCTCGAGCGCGTCCTCACGAGCCGTGCCTCCCAGCGCACGCACCAGCAGGTCCGTAAAGTTCATGACCGCGAAGCCATGCTGCTGGCCTGCGACCGCAAGCTGCATGTGGCAGCCGTGATAGAGCGAGACCAGCGCATCGACGCCTGATTCTTGCACTCGCCGCAGCGTCTCGTTGCGCAGCTTTGCCTTCAGCGCCGGAGAGCGGTCGGCGCCGGACCCGCCGCAGGTATAGCCGGCCTCGACTACCGTGTCGACGAGCGTAAGGCCCGGAATTGCTCGCAGCAGGCGTTTGACATTGTCGCCAAGCTCGGCCATCCCTTCGTGGACATGCAGCAGCACTCGTAGCGGCACCGGAGTCGTCAGTCGCGCCTTCAGCTCTTCCTCGCGCTCGACCAGGTACTTGGTGATGTGGTCGAAGTCGAATGACATCTGGCGGTACCCCTTGACCGTCTCGCCGAGATGCAGCTCGCACGATGGGCACCAGTTCAGCACCTTCTTCGGCTGGAAATCGCCAAAGCGCTGCAGCGTCACTTCCGTGACTCGTCCACCGGTCCGCAGCTCGCCTTCCCACTTGCTGTGAATGATGCCGCAGCATGCCGACGGGCCGCCCACCACCTCATAGTCGACGTCCAGCGCATCGAGCACGTACATCGCGTTGAACAGGATGTGCGGTGTGCGGATCGCATTGCAACCCAGGTAAAAGACAGCATCGACATCGCGCGCCGGTGCCGGCCGCAGCAGACGCGCGACGTCCTCGGGCAGCAGCTGCATTGCAGCCATCATCCGGATAGCACGAGCCATCTTCCGAAATAGCTGGGGTGTCGCTCCACCGTGACGTGCATCCAGGGTGTTCGCGAGCATGATCATCCGACGCGGGTTGACCTGCTCCGGGCAAGCAGGAATGCACACGCCGCAACCATTGCATTGATGAGCCCAGACGGCAGACGCTGCTGACAGTGGGGCATCACCGCGCAACGCCTCGATCACCCCTGCCACGATCTGTTTCGGATCTGCATGTGACAGATCAGCGAAGGGCACCACCGGGCAGACCTCGACGCAGCGGCCGCATTGCGTGCATGCATCGATGATCTCGTCAGCAGCTTCGCGGACAAAGTCCTCGAGCACATGCAGATTCGCCATCATGCGCCTCGTTCCGGCAAGCGCGCCACCGCCTCGATCTCGACCAGCATTTCCGGTACGACGAACCGGCGGACCTCGATCAGGGTGCTTGCCGGCTTGTCGATGAAGTAGCGGGTCCAAACGTCCCGGTGCTGCTGGAATGCATCGATATCGGTCGTGTACATCGTCCACTTGATGACGTCACCGAAATCAGCGCCAGCGCCTTTCAGTACGTCACCCACATTGCGAAAGCACTGCTCGATCTGCATCCGAATGTCGCCGACGCCAACGACGTGCCCCTCCGGGTCACGGGCAGTGACGCCGGCTGTAAAAAGCAATGGTCCCTCGGTCGCAATGCCCAGCGAGAACGCGATGTTCTTGACCCACGGCTTGTCGACCTCGATTACTTTCCGGCTCATCGATCCTCCGCGGCAGTCGGTGTAGGGTCCGATCATCATGAAGGTGCGGTAATAGGGGCGTCAAGCAGCGGAACAATAGATTCGGTCTGGGTGCCGCTGAACTGATAGTGCGGAGGGCTGGCGCAGCACCAGCGCACACCGGGCGTACCCCGACGTTCCGGCTCATCATCCGTTGGTGCCGGGTTCGACTCCCGGGGGGCCCGCCAGAAATCGCACAGCCGGAGTATCGGGAGATGACGATGCAGAGGCGTTTGCCCATCGATGCAGAAGCGCTCGAGCGCGTTTGCCGGAGCCACCGGATTCGAAAGCTCTCCCTGTTCGGTTCGCGTCTGAAGGGCCCTGCGCGGCCAGATAGCGACGTGGACCTGCTGGTCGAGTTAATGCCGGAAGCGCGCCCGACGCTTCTCGACATGGCCAAAATCGAGAGGGAGCTCTCCGAACTTCTCGGAGGTGTACGGGTCGACTTGCGAACCGCGCATGAACTCAGTCGGTATGTCCGTGATGCGGTCGTCAATGAGGCCGAAGTTCAGTATGCGGCTTGAGGACGTCGTTCGTCTGGCCCACATGCGCGATGCGGCCGCTTCTGCGCTTCGGTTCGTTTAAGGAAGGCGGCGGGCCTGAGGCCAAGGGCCCAGGCCGAATCAAGGGTTCACAGTTCGCCATGGGGCCGGCTGTTGACTGGAGCAGAGATGTCGTCGCCTGCAAGCCGAAGCATCGAGGGACTGGCGCACACGAGTTGCGGGGTGCAGAATCGAACCGTCGTTCTGGTGAGTCGACTACTCGCAAAGGATACGAAATGGCCAAAGTGCTTGTTCACATTACCTGCGGTCCGAACGACCCGACCAAGGCGGCTCTCGCGTTTTTTGTCGCTCGAGCGGCTGTGGAAGATGGCCACACAGTGGCGCTTTTCCTTGCCGGCGACGCGGTGCAGTTGTTGCGGACGGCTGTCGTGGACTCACTGCAAGGACTGGGCAGCGGCGGCCTTCGCGAGCACTACGATGCGCTCGTTGCGGGCAGTGCGCACTTCTTCCTCTCCGGCATGTCGGCCAAAAGCCGAGGCATGAACGAAGCGGACTGGGAGGGGAAGCCCGTTGAGTTGGGCAACCCGAAGCGGCTCGTGCAACTTGCCGTCGAGTATGACAAAGTGCTCTGCTACTGACAACGGCGTTTGGAGGCTGGCCGCCGGGCGAGACCTTCGCCCTGTCGAGACTCTCGGACTCCAGGCAGGTTGCGTTGCTTTCAGCGTTGCCGAAGCCGCTCGGATCGCGTCAGGAAGGGAAGCGAACCTGCCAGCGATTCGCGGAGTGCCTCCGGTCCTGTCTGGCCTTCACAATCGGCCGGCGCAGTTCTTCGGTTGGCGGCCGCAATTGGCCTGAACTTTCCCTGCGCCGGCCGGCCGGCTTGCATTGATGTCCTCATCTGCGCCACTTCTAATGCATGGATGCGCCGACCTGTTTCCGCGTCGGCCGTGAAATATCCGGGTTAGATGGCTAGACATCGCGTGTCGCCAGCCATTGCTCGATTGTGCCGATTCGTCCGGTATCGGCGTGTCGCACCGCCTTCCATGCATCGACTGAAGCCGGACCGGCTGGCCAGACGCGCGCGCTTCGTGGATCGTTTTCATCGAACTCTTCCATGCCGAAGCTGTATTCCAGGGTGAGCCCGTCCGGATCGAAGAAGTACAGAAATATGCTGCCCGACACGGGATGGCGACCGGGACCGAACGCCACGGTCACGCCGTGCTGCCGCATACGGTGCAACGCCCGTCCGATGTCGTCGATTTCGGTAACCATCAGATTCAGGTGATGGAAGTGTGGCTGACCCGATCGCGCGATACCCAGCCCATGGTGGAACCTTGTCGGAAAGGGACGCAGAAAGACGGTACCCCGTTCGATGCGATCGGATTCACGGAAGCCAAGAACGTCGCAGAAAAAACGCACCGATCGATCGGCATCGGGCGTTGCGATCACGACGTGACCGATGCGCTGTACTCGTGTATGTGTGAAAGCCGTGCAGAGAGGTTCGCATTCCAACCGGCAATAGAACATGTGGACTGCGCCAGACGTCGGGTCGGCGACGCTCACCCCGGCGTCGACTTCACCCTTCGAACATGCCCGGAGCGAGAAGGGCACCGCGTGTTCTGACAAGGCAACTTTGAGAAATTGCAACTGCTTCGGGTCGGCCAGTTCCCAGCCAATGGACTTCAAGCCCGCCTGACTCGCCTGGTGAAGCCCGATGAAGCATGGATCGGCGCCGCAGGCAAACTCGGCGGCTGCATGGGTGGGGCCGTTGATTTCTTGCAGCCCGACAACCTCGCTGTAAAAGTGTCGCGAGCGCTGCAGGTCGGTGACGTTCAAGTCCACCCGTCCAAGCCTGGCGTAACGGATCATCATCGCGCTCGATGTCTATTCCGGCTTGAGTCCCGTCGCTCTGACGAATTCGCGCCACTTCGGGGCGCTCTCGGCGATCATGGCTCCGAACTCTTGCGGCGTATTGCCGATCGGGATTCGGCCGCTTGCTTCATACGCAGCGCGCATCTCCGGCGTTGCCAGCGCACGTGCGATCTCCTGCTGCAGGCGGCTGACCGCGTCGTGCGGCGTCCTTGCCGGCGCGACCATCCCCATCCAGCTGTTGTCGATGTCGCCGACGCCGATTTCGGCGAAGGTAGGCACGTCCGGTAGCGCCGACAGCCTTGTCTGGCCGGTGACGGCCAGCGCACGCAGGCGCCCCGCACGCACGTGCTGGACGATGCCCGCCGATCCTTCAAAGACAAGGTCAACGTCACCAGCGAGCGTCGCCATCACGGCAGGCGGTCCGCCACGGAAAGGAATGTGGACGAGATGCACTCGGGCGCGGTGTTCTACCAACTCGAACAGCACGTGAGGCGGCTGCCCGATGCCGGACGTGCCGTACGTGAAGTGTCCTGGTCGCGTCCGTGCGAGTTGCAGCAAGGACACCGCGGATCCGATCGGCGAGTCGACGCGTGTTGCCAGCACGACCGGCGAGTGGAAGAGCGCCGTCACGGGCGTGAAATCGGCGATCGGGTCGTACGCCGGTTTGGAATACATCCATGGGTTGACCGCGAGCTGGGTAAAGCTGCAGACCCCGAACGTGTAGCCGTCGGGTGCGCTTCGCGCCAAGTGCTGCATTCCGATCAAGCCGCCTGCGCCGACCCGATAATCCGGAACCAACGGCTGCCCCAGTGCGGGACCGACCCGCTCGCCAAGTTGCCTGACCGACGTGTCAAAGAGACCGCCGGCGGCGCCGGGAATCACGACCCGCACCGGCTTGGCGGGCCAGGACGATTGCGCTTGCGACCGAAGCGCAACTGACAGCGGCGCACTGGCGGCCGCCAAGAGCAGTCGGCGGCGGGTTTCATTCGGATTCATCGACTGCTCCTGGAAGACTACGTGGCGCAATGCTGGCCCAGCGCGGCCAGTGGCGGAATTGACCAGTGATGCCGTTGCGCATTAACTTCCGGTTAAGGCGTTTGCGAGCAAGCTGCGAAGAATGGACAAGCTGCGTGCCATCGAGTACTTCGTCTGCGCTGCGCGTGAGGGCAGCTTGTCGGCGGCAGCGCGACGGCTCGACGTCAGCGTTCCGGCGGTATCCAAACTTGTCTCGTCGCTCGAGCGCGCACTTGGGACGCGGTTGTTTGCACGTGGTTCCGCTGGTCTGGCGCTGACGTCGGCCGGCCAGGAATACCTGGAGGTCTGCGCCCCGGCGCTCGAGCAGATCACCGGCGCGGAGGAATCCGTCGGCCGCGCGCGCACGCAGGCGGCGGGGCCAGTCGCCCTGGCAGCTCAGCATGTGCTGGCTGTGCATTGTCTATCGCCGGCGCTGGCGCGATTTCATGCACGCAGGCCGAACGTTCACCTTGATCTTCGCGACTTCGTGCCTGGCGGCGCGGAAACCGAAGGCGCCGATCTGCGGTTGGCGATGATCTGGGACGAAACACCGGATCAGGTGATGCGAGTGTTGGCACGTACCAAGCTGGTCGTGTGCGCCGCTCCACAGTACTGGGCGCGCCAAGGTACTCCGAGCCGGCCCAAGGATCTCGAACAGCACCACTGTCTGACGCTGCGAAGCGTGCGCGGAACGTTGACAGACCACTGGCCTTTCGTGCGCGGCAAGGAAACGGAGTCAGCAGTTGTGAACGGATGGCTTATTACTAGCAACACGAATCGAGATCTGGTGGTGGCGGCGGCGTTGGCCGGCGAAGGCGTTGTGCGAACGGTCGATATTGCCATCGAGGAGCATCTACGCTCCGGCCGTCTGGTGCCGGTACTGACCGATTGGGACATCATTGATTCGCCACTGGTGCGGCTGATGTACCGGCCCGCCGCAGGGCGGATGCCACGCGTGCGGGTGGTGATGGACTTCCTGGTGGAGTTGTTCAAGGACGCAGAAGGGCGCTGCGTCGATATTGTTGGCGAGCGCCCCGCCGGTAGTGCGCCAGCCTGGGCCGGGCCGCGTCCATATCGGCGCGCATCGACCGCGGCGGCGCAGCGCAAGCGCTGACTCGTTCAGCCAATGCGCTGCCAGACGATGATGGCAACGGTCAGCAGGCAGAGAGGAACCGACACAGCACGAACCCGACTCCCGGCACCTGCAACGCTGGCTGGGTCAGATGATGAAGCGCACCGGCCCCGAGCGGATCGTGCAGCTGCTCGACTCGGTGAGCAGCGCATGAACCTGGCGGTGACAGACGCGATGCAGGGACTCCGTCCTACGCCCGCCTTTGCTCCTGGGCACCAGATGATGACGGTCGGCTTGCGCAGGCGGGATCACGCGGTCGCACAGAGGGCACGTCACGGCAGCGCGTTGCGGCGTGTTCAAAATCCATCCTCTTGCCGTGACGGTCTGTCTTGGGGCAAGGCCCTGCTCGTCGGCCACGGCGCGGCCGGCCTGCTGCAGACGCGCGCCGACCCTGACGTTTGTCGAAGACGAAGTCGGCCAGGCGGCTGAGTTCGCCCAGGTCAGGGATGGCGTTGGGTGAGTTGCGGCGCGACATGGAAAGGCCGGGGTGCAGAGTGGAGTGCGGGCGGGGAAGGTCCTGGTCCTGCTGTCAAGCGAGGTTTGAGAGCAGCCATCCCGTGGCAGCGATGTGCCCGAGGGTGACCACCACGGACAGCCCGTGCAGCCATTTGAAGCGCTGGCGCAGGCCAGCGTCAGTGGCGCGATTGATCGCTGGCATCAAGATCTGCCGCACGGCCACGGTGGTGATGGCCACCGCAGCCATCACCGCGGCAAAGACGGCGTCACGAGGCCACCAGAGCAAGGCGGCCGCAGCCGACGTGGCGATCACGAACGCATAGAACCAAGGAAAGGCGCGACGCAAAGCCTCTCTCGCGGTCTTTGCAGGCAGCGCCGTGAACAGGAAGGCGGCAAAGCCGAGTGAGTACAGCGTCATGCCACCGAATAACAAGGCGGTGCTCAGGACAGCTAACGACAGAATCATGGAGTCGCTCATGCAGTTGAAAAGATCGTTGGTGACAACCCAGCCGGGCGCTCAAACCCGCTTGCGGAACACCACCGCGTGCTGCCAGGCCAGCATGCTCACGGTGCGCTCCCAGTCCAGCGCGAAGACGGCGGCCTCGCGCTTGATCTGCGCCTCGCTCATCTTGTGCAGCGGATCGATGGGCACGCGCGGGTCCTCGGCCTTGTACTCGACGAAGGCGATGCGACCGCCGGGCAGCCTGACGTCGTCGACCGCGCCGAGCCGCGCTTCGATCTGCGTCAGCCCGCTGCGCTTCGCGCCGGCCTGCAGCAGGCTGATCATTTCGGGCTGCACATCGACTGCCCAGACCTTGCCACCCGGCATCACTGCCGGAAGACCGAATGGTTCATCGCAGTGCCAGCCAGATCTCGTTGCGGCGCATGAACCACGGCGTCATGGGGGAGTTGTAGCGCGCCAGAACAGGCTGGCCCTGTGTTGCCACGCCGGCGGCAGCCAGGGCCTCTTGTAGCTTGCCCAGATGTTCGTCGTAGTTGGCCTGCGACCAGGTGCCGGAGTAGCGGATGGCCGCGCGCAGAGCCGGGGGCTCCTCGCGCAGGCGCACCCGTGGGTCCAGCGGCTCTGGCGCAGTCGCGAGCGTCACGCCCTTGGGCAACACGAACTGCACGCGCATGCCCCCAGCCACGGCGCCTTGCGTCACCGGGGCGGTCATCTCCAGCTTCACGGGTTCGGCGCTTTGTGCCACTGGTGCCGTCATCTCCAGTTTC
>Ga0105090_10001901_pt1 | contig 11460 bp, 7 predicted proteins | sample PPLLak3March2015_FD_79110 | JGI IMG/M metagenome (GOLD analysis project Ga0105090, IMG submission 79110) | Freshwater sediment microbial communities from Prairie Pothole Lake near Jamestown, North Dakota, USA - PPLs Lake P7 Core (1) Depth... | ecosystem: Environmental > Aquatic > Freshwater >... | reverse complement strand
GCGTTCACTCTCGGACATGCCGCCGAACGGCGGTAGTTTCGCGAGGTGCAAGCCCTGTATTGGTGTATTCCGGTCACACGGTTTACATCTCATTCCGGACGCATGGTTAACACTGTGTCCGGGGCGAACGGATTGGGACCGGGCTCCCACCCGGTCCTCGTCTCGATCGACGTATCCCAGATCGTCGTCGACCTCGCGGATGCCCACCAGCTGCTCAGCCAGCGCGACAGTCAGGTTGGTCTTTCGACCAAAGTCCTCGAAGCGTTCCTGCTGCTGCAGGAAGTTGAACGCAGCAGGCTTGGTCGTCTCGTTCTTGAGCGTGAGGTGCATGCGCTCATGCCGGCCGTTCTGTTGCGGCTTGCCCGGCTTGATGTGCTGCAGCCGGATCCCTAAGCGCAGCCACTACACCGCGAGGCGCGAGAGCCCGAACATGGCCCACGGCGCGGCGAAGGGCACGCCGTTGTCGGTGCGGATGGCGGCTGGCAGGCCGAAGTCCCGGAAGGTGCGCTCGAACACGGAGAAGGCGAAATTCGACTTGGTCGACTCGAGGCCTTCGCACGCGAGCAGGTAACGCGAGCGGTAATCGGTGATGGTGAGCGGGTAGCAGTACTGTCGATTAACGAGCAGCGCCCCGACCTTGGTACACGGCAGATTTTCGCTCGCAAAGGATTTCGTGCGCCACTGCAAGCGGGTTGGACCCACTGGTCAGGCGTGCACCGCAGAAGCCATGCCTTTGTCCGGCTGGCGAGCCGGGTCGAGAGGTTCGATCCGGCGGTAACACTCCTCCACCGCGCGGCGGTCCCCATCTTCCGGCAATGCTTCGCGCGCGCCCCGGACGATCATTTCGGCCTGTCGGAGCAGCGCGGCCCGGTCGTTCGGTCGATGCGTCGCACCCACGATCACGGCGATGGACTCCAGGAGGCGGATTGTCACGACTGCGCTCGACCTGGCGTATTGCCTGATCGGGCCGAACGTCGCGTCCACGATCTCCGGGAACGTGACGGCTGGCACGACCACCCTCAGTCGATCCTGCTCGTCCAGGCGGAACGGGGATGGCATTTCCCGCTGCGCCAGGCGATGCAGCACCGATCCCAACCGGTCGACGCAGGTGATCGCCGTGAATGGGTCATTGATGCCGGGGGAAAGCGCCCGCACCGCGATCTCAACGAGTTGGTGGATGGGGAACTCGATGTCCTGGGCGGCGGTCCGCTGGTGGCCCAGGATGAAGGCGGAGTTGATCCGCTCCTCGAGCGGTTCGGTTACCCGATCCCCGGGCCAGACCGTCACCAGCGGGCACCCCATGACGACATATTGTCCGGGCCGTCGCTCCAGCCGAAACAGCGCGTTCTCCTGCGTCGCCAGCACCATCAGCGCATGCGAATCGACCGACTGGAGGTAGCCGTCTTTTGCCGCGCCGACCGGCCGGGACTCATGGTCGAATGCCTCGGGTAGCCTTGCGTCGGCGAACTCGGCCGCAGGTCGCGTATCTCCGCGCCCCATGCTTTCAGGAAAGAGGCGGTTGATCCCGTGGATCAGTTCGCAATTGACCCGCGCAACGACTTCGTCGGCCTGGATCGAAACGGACACGTGGTGGATGAAATAGATCAGGACGCCCAGGCTGACGATCGCGAGCAGAACCCCAATCGTCACGGACAGGTGGGGGACGAAGAAAACTTCTTCGGCACGGCGGATGGTGCGCAGGACGAGCAGGCAATACACGAAGGTGGCGATGAACGTGCCGAGTACCACCTGGTTTTTCGTGTCACGCATGAAGTTGCGCAGGAGGCGGGGGCCCAGCTGCGACGATGCAAGCGACAGGGCAACCAAGGTCATTGAGAAGACGACTCCGGCGATCGTGATCATCGAGCCGGCGACCGTGCTCAGCACCAGGCTCGCGCCCTCCGCGCCCCCGGTGTAGGCCCAGCTCTGCGCGGCCATCCAGGCCTCCACCGTAGCCGACTCGTCCATGGCAACGGTTCCGAAGGCGAGCGCCACCGCCGCACCGGCCATGATCCCGGGAACGAACCAGAAGCCCGAACGAAGAAGATCCCAGTACTCGAGAAGATGGGCTTTCACGGCGACTGCACCTCGGTGGCGCGGCGTCGGTGGCAATCCACGGCGCGGGCCAGTTGACGGTTGCCGACACATCGTTCCCCGACCAGTCGCGTGATCCGGCGCACCGATGGGCGTGACGGCACTGCTCGGTAGGGAACAGACAGGGCAACCCTTTGTCTATAAGAGTATCCCGGTGATCGCAGTCAAAAATTCAACTAGCGTCGGCGTCACGCCGCTCGTAAGCATGGCGAGTAGCAGCGAGAAATGCGGCATATGCCGACCGTGTGCTGGAGTTGGAAGTCACGGGGGACTGCCGCGGCTCCTGGAATCCCTGCCGCATACAGCAATTGCTCAACAACCTCGTCCTCGGTGCACTCCACTACGGCGAGCCCGGTGGGGCGATCGGTATCGCCCTGCGCGGCAGTGAATCGCACGTTCGCCTGTCAGTGGCCAACACCGGCGAGACCATCGATGGCGAGACGCTCGCACACATGTTCGAGCCACTACGACGGGGAAAGAGCGGAGATGGCAGCATCATGCCGAAAATGGACGGCTACGAACTGACCCTGACCAGCTATTGCAGGTGATTGGCGCCTATCATTGACCGCACGCCACGTCCGGTGCCGTCCGTGCGATCAGCGCTGACAGCTCGTCCAGGTCGACCGGCTTCACCATGTGGCTGTCGAACCCGGCATTCATCGCCTTCTGGATGTCTTCGGACTGGCCGTAGCCGGTGAGCGCAATCAACATTGCTTTCGCGGTGTTCGGTCGGCCGCGCATGATGCGGGCCACGCTGTATCCGTCCATCCCGGGCAAGCCGATATCGAGGATGACCACGTCCACGTCGCTCGCCGCGGACATGTCTATGGCCGCCGGTCCGCTGTGCGCCACCGTCACCTGGTGGCCTTGGATTTGTAGAACCTGGGCGAGCGTCAAGGCGCCGTCGACATTGTCATCCACCACCAGAATCCGCCGGCCGGGACCGCTGCTGGCCGCCGCGGCGGCCTCACGCGCCAGACGGACAGCGGGGGTTCGTGCCAACAGGGGCAGCCGCACGGTGAACCTGCTGCCCTTGCCGAGTCCCTCGCTCGACGCCTCGACGCTGCCGCGGTGCAGCTCGACCAGTTGCCGCACGATGGTCAATCCCAGGCCGAGCCCGCCCTTGGCGCGGTCGAGCGTCCTGTCCGCCTGTGTGAACAGGTCGAAAATCCGGGGAATCATGTCCTTGGCGAGGCCTGCGCCGCTGTCGCTGACGTGAATCACGGCATCCGTGTCGGTTTGCTCCACGTCCACGCTGATCTGGCCGCCCGCATCGGTGTACTTCGAGGCATTGTTGAGCAGATTGGCCAGCACCTGCGTCAGGCGCGCCTGGTCCCCTTCGACAACGAGTTGATCCGGGGCGGGGGCGGTCACGCGCATCTGCTGGTGGCGTTCTTCGATCAGTGGCTCACTGATTTCGACGGCGCGCGCAACGACCACGCTGAGGTCGACCGGAGCCATTTCCAGCACCGCTTTGCCGCGTGCAATCCGTGCCACGTCCAGCAGGCTATCGAGCAGCCTGGTCAGCAGGGTGGTCTGACGCCCGATGACGCCTGCGGCCCACAGGATCCGTTCGTCCTTGGTGCCGCTGCCCGAGATTACGCGGGCCGCGTTGCCGATCGGCGCGAGCGGATTGCGCAACTCGTGAGCCAGCATCGCGAGGAACTCGTCTTTCCGCCGGTCCGCAGTCAGCAGCGCCGATTCGGCACGCTTGCGGTCCTCGACGTCGATCATCAAGGATACGAATCCCGCAAATTGCCCATCGGGCCCGGTGTGCGGCACGCTGATCGAGCGCATCCAGCGATAGGTCCCATCGGCCCGCATCAAGCGGAAGTCCCGTTCCAGCTGCGTGTGGGTCGCGTGTGCGACCGTATGTTCGACCAGGTAGCCGTCACGGTCCTCCGGATGCACGAACTGGAGCCAGCCTCGACCCAGCAGTGCTTCACGGGGCCGCCCCGTGAATTCCACGCAAGCCCTGTTGACGAACTCCGCCATGCCGTGAGGGTCCTCGACCCGCAGCAACGTAGGGATGTCGTCGGCCAGGCGACGGAACCGCACCTCGCTCTCGATGCGCAGCCGCTCGGTGATGTCGCGCTCGGTGGACAGCAGCGCGTAGATCTGGCCTTGATCGTCACGCAACGGCGACACGGTCACCGACGCGCGGACGATCCGGCCGTCCCGGGTCAGCCGGTCGGCGTTCTCGGGTCCGAAGGTTCCCTGGGTGAAGACGTTCTTGATGGCCTGCCGTGCCGCGCCATGACTCGAGTCAGGCATCAGCGCAAACAGGCCGAGGCCGAGCGCTGCGTCACGGTCGTAGCCATAGGTGCGGTGGGCGCCTTCGTTCCACGACAGGATGCGGCCTTGCGGGTCGTAGCTGAATACAGCGTCGTTGGAATCCTCGAGAGTCGCGAGCAGCTGACGGGTCTGGCGGGCCGCATTGCGCAGTGGAGTAATGTCGATGAAGGTCGCGACTGTTCCCTCGACCTCTCCCTTGCCCGTTCGATACGGCAGGATGCGCCGCAGATAGACGGACCCCGTGCCGCTTCGCACCTCGGCTTCCGAAGACTGCTCGGACGTCAACACGCCGCGCGCATCCTTGACGAAGTCGGCATCGTCTACGGTGCTCGCGAGGTCGCTCAATCGGCGACCCTCGTCTCCCACACGCAGGTGGAACAACACGGCCGCGGCGGGCGTGAAGCGCCTGATCTGCAGATCCCGGTCCAGCAGCACGGTCGCGATGTGGGTGCTGTGGAGCAGGTTGGCTACATCGTCGGCGTGGCGGGTGACCTCCACGATCTTGTCTTCCAGCTCCGCGTTGACCGTGGCCAGCTCTTCGTTGAGCGACTGCAGCTCCTCCTTGGAGCTTTCAAGTTCCTCGTTGGAGGATTGCAGCTCCTCATTGAGCGAAGAAGACTCTTCACTCGCGCGACGGAGCTCGTCATTGATGCGCTCGGCGTCGTCGAGCGCCAGCGCCAGCTCGCGCCGGCTGTCGTCCAGTTCGGTCGTGCGAGCGCCGCTCGTGGTCGCGCTGGCGGGATCCGGCCGTTGCACGGTTGCTTCGTGCGGGGCTTCGATGAACAGCACGAGGCTGAGCCCCCGGTTGTCGCTGCGGGCCACCGCTTCGGCTTCGAGGGTCACCTGCGTGCCGCCGATCGTCGCGCGGCTCTTTACGGCGTGTCCCTCGTCCAGCGCCTCGCGCAGCACCGTCCGCAACGGCGCGCGCAATTCAGGCCGGATCAGCCGCAGCAAGTCGAGCGAGGCGTCGCCCTGCGGCGCCAGGAAGCGAGTCGTGTCCCCCCGGAAGTGCAGGGCCCGCCCGTCGCGATCGATGAGCACGGCGGCATCGACCTGCCGCTCGCCCAGCTGCTGGCGCACGATGTCGGCAGCGGGTACGGGCCGTTCCGACACGCGACGCGGAAAATCCTGGGTCGCGTTGCCCTTGATGATGTAACCGCGAGGCAGGTTCGACCGGCCACCGACACGGCGAAACAGGCGGATGTCCCGCGAGACCGGCTCGAACAACTCGCTGTGCACGCCGAGCGATTCCGCCTTGCCCAGCCACAGCAGGCCGCCGGGCTTGAGGGCGAAGTGGAACAGCCGCAGCACGCGCTCCTGCAGGGCCGGGTCGAAATACATGAGCACGTTGCGGCACAGCACCAGTTCCAGCCGGGAGAAAGGCGTGTCGCGCACCAGGTTCTGGGGTGCGAACATGACAGCCTCACGCAAGGACTTGCGCACGGCATAACGGCCATCCCGCCTGTCGAAGAAACGCGCCAGGCGCTGCCCGGAAACCGTCGCGGTGATCGCTTCCGGGTAGACGCCCTTGCGGGCTACGGACAGCGCCTCGTGATCGATATCGGTGCCGAAGACCTGGACCGATCCAGCCGCGGTGTGCCCGTCGAGCAGCTCTTGCAGCACCATCGCGATCGAGTAGCTTTCTTCTCCCGACGAACATCCAGGCGTCCAGACGCGGAACGGCAGGTCGTTCGCTTTCCGGTTGGCGAGCAGCGGTGGCAGCACCGATCGTTCCATCTCCTGCCACGCCTCTGGGTCGCGGAAGAAGTCGGTCACGCCGATGAGAAACTCGCTGCTCAAGGCCGACGCCTCCTCCGGCGAGTGCTCGAGCAACGCCATGTAGTCGACCAGGTGGTCGCAGGCCCTGAGCACCATCCGCCGGCGCAGCCGGCGCCGCAACATTGCGGAGCGGTACAAGCGGAAGTCGTTGCCCGTTCTTGCGCGCACGATGGACAGAATGGCGTTCAAGCGGTCGATGGTCTCGGGGTCGTTCGGCTCGTCGGCGTCGTCGGACCTGAGGTCCTGGTCGGCGTACAAGTGCCCGAGGTACTCATTCAACGCGGCGGGCATCTCGCGTGGGGCGAGGGTGCGATCCGCGGCGCCGGCCGTGATCGCACTTTGCGGCATGCCCGGAAACTCGGCCGTGGCCGGCGTCTGCACCAGCGTCAGCCCGCCCGCCGCCTTGATGGCTTTAAGCCCGACGGTGCCGTCGTGATCGGTGCCGCTCAGCACGATGCCGACGCACCGGTCAGGCGCCTGCTCCGCCAGCGATGTCATGAAGAAGTCGATCGGTTTGGTAGCGGGGGACCGCTTGGGCGACTGTTGCTCGAACCGGACAGCACCCTCGCGCAGTGCCATCAGTTGACCCGGAGGCATCACATGCACCTGGCCACCCGTGAGGTGCTCGCCGTCGCTGAGCTCTCGCGATGGCAACACCCCTGTGCGCCCGAGAAGTTCGGCGAGATGGCTGACGTGATGAGAGGGCAGGTGCGTCACCACCACATACGCGATCCGCGGGTCGCCGGTGGCCGCGCCGAAGAATTCACGTAGCGCAACAAGCCCGCCGGCGGACGCTCCTATCGCGACAACAGTGAGTGGGGAAGTAAACGGCGAGTCGCTGTCTGCAGGCGTACCGGCACTCGTGTTCATGGGAATTGCGGCAAGGGTAATGCGCCTGCTCTGGTCACTGAGCCGTTGGAGTAGCACTGCGAGCACGGTCGCGACTTTGGAGGTCGAGGCTAGTTGCCGCAGTGCAGCATCGTCTGTACGGTGGCACACATAAGCATCATGGGGCGGGCGGTGCAGTTCTTGCGTAAGGCGATAAGCAGATACGGCGGGTCGCACGTTAGTATTGACGCGCGGCAACACTCACGTGCGTGCCATAGCGAAGGACCGCAATGCAAATAGTGCATTCTCCGAAGAGAAATCACCTGCTGGATGCGCTTTCAGATCCTGAACTCGAACGGATTCTTCCGCATCTGGCGATCGTGCCGATGCCGCTTGGCAAGGTCCTGTACGAACCTGGCGACGTCCTGCGGCATGTTTACTTTCCGATCGATTGCATCGTCTCCCTGCTCTACGTGATGGAAGACGGCGCATCCGCCGAAATCTCGGTCGTCGGCAACGAGGGAATCGTCGGTATCGCGCTGTTCATGGGGGGGGAGACCACACCGAGTCGAGCCATCGTACAGAGCGCGGGCCACGCATTCCGCCTGGTGGGACAGCGCCTGAAAGACGAGTTCCACAACAGCACAGAGATGCAGGATCTGCTGCTGCGATACACGCAGTCCCTGATTACCCAGATGGCACAGACCGCAGTCTGCAATCGCCACCACTCAGTCGATCAGCAGTTGTGTCGGTGGCTGCTGCTATCTCTGGACCGCCTCTCATCGAACAAGCTGACCATGACTCAGGAGCTCATCGCCAACATGCTTGGTGTGCGCCGGGAGGGCGTCACGGTGGCCGCGGGGCAATTGCAGAAAGCCGGGGCGATCCGGTATAGCCGCGGGACAATTACTGTCCTCGACAGGCCGAAGCTCGAAGAGCTTTGCTGCGAATGCTATGCCGTGGTCAAGCGGGAAACGGATCGGCTGCTGCCGCGTTCGGCCTGCTGCCTCGCACTGAAAACTCCATGACCGAACGCCACCTCACGATCCTGCAGATCAACGACCTGCCCGGCTACCTCGAACCCCACCCCGAAGCGTTTCGCGGCCGGGGCAGGTTCAACTACCGCACCTGCGGCGGCCTCGCACGCATCGCCAACATCTTCAAGCGGGTGCGCGCCGAGCGCCCCGGTGAAGTCCTGGCGCTGGACAACGGCGACACCTTCCACGGCACGTTCGTCGCCGGGCAGTCCCGGGGCGAGGCGATGCTGCCGTTGATGAATGCGCTCGAATTCGACGCGATGACGCTGCACTGGGAGTTTGCCTACGGGCCGACGCAGGTGTCGAGGCTTGCTGCCGGGCTGAAGTACCCGGCGCTGGCGATCAACATCTACGACAAGGTGTCGGGCCAGCTCGTCTTCGATCCGAGTTGCGTGATCGAGCGAGGCGGTTTGCGCATCGGCATCGTCGGCATTGCTTCGAACATCGTCGACAAGAGCATGCCGCCGGGCTACTCCGAAGGGGTGCGTTTCACGCTCGGCAACACCGAGCTGCCGGGCCACATCGACCGATTGCGCAACATCGACAGGGTCGACCTGGTCGTGGTGCTGTCGCATCTCGGTTTTGCGCAGGACGCCAAGCTCGCCGCTGAGGTTGCAGGAATCGATGCGCTGATCAGCGGGCACACCCACAACCGGCTCTACCGCCCGGCCTGGGTGGGCAGCACGCCGATCATCCAGTCGGGTTGCCACGGCTCGTTCGTGGGCCGACTCGACCTCACGGTGGATGGCGGCAAGGTCATCGACGTGCGACACGAACTGATCTGCGTCGATGAACAGGTCGAGCCCGACGCCGAGATGGCCAGGCGCGTAGCCGAAGCCGTCGCACCGCATCGTGCCTTCCTCGACCAGTGGATCGGCCAGGTGCAGAGCCCGCTCGACCGTGCGACTTCGCTCGAAGCGTCGATGGACAACGTGCTTCTCGACGCCATTGCCGCTGCGGCCGGCACGCGCCTGGCGTTCTCGAACGGCTGGCGCTACGGCGCGCCCATCCTGCCCGGCGCCGTGACGATGGAGCACTTGTGGAACATCGTGCCCACACATCCTCCGATCTCCACCGTCGAGCTGACCGGCGAGGAATTGCGTGCGATGCTCGAGGCCAACCTGGAGCGCACCTACTCGCCGGACCCGTACTGCCAGATGGGCGGCTTCGTCAAACGCTGCCGCGGACTGAACATGTACTTCAAGATGGAGAACCCGAAAGGCCAGCGCATCGAAGACCTGCTGGTCGACGGTGCGCCAGTCCAGCCGGGACGTATTTACCGCGCTGCGATGCTGGGCGAGCAAGGCGTACCCATGAAATACGGCAGCAACCGGCAGAAGATGGAGATCGATGCGATCCAGTCCCTGCAGCAGTTGTTCGCGCGCGACCTCCGGGTACGTGGCGGCCGGCGCGGCAGCGTGGTGGCGGTCTGACCTGGTTATCCGCAGTTCACGCCGCTGGCCGCCGTTCAATCGACATGCCGGCGGCCTGAGCCGAACACCAGGTAGAAGGCCGCGCCGAACAGCGACACTGCCGCGGTGAGCACGAACGGCGCGCCGAACGTGCCGGTGCGATCGACGAGCCAGCCCGTGATGTAGATGCCGACGATGCCCGGCAGCGTCGCGAACGTGTTGCTGATGCCCCAGATGACGTCGGCGTACTTCGGCGCGATGTCGAAGCAGTTCGGGGCGAAGCCGGACATCGCGAACGCCGCGGTGCCCGTCGCGCAGCACATGATCAGGACGGCGGCCAGCGGCGTCGTCGCCTGGGTCAGCAGCAGCAGGAACACGGCGCTGCCGCCGAGTGCGATCGTCTGCATCAGCTTGCGGACGTAGCCGGCGCTGCGCCCTGCCTGCAGCATCCGGTCCGCCCAGGCGCCGGCCAGGTTCGCCGCGACGAAGTTGACCAGCCACGGTGCGGCGGACAGGACGCCGGCGCTGGCGAGCGAGACGCCGAACGTGCTCTTGAAGTACGTCGGCAGCCACGCGAGCAGGACGTACAGGCCCCAGTTGCTGGCGAAGTGGCTCACGATGATGGCCCACATGGCCGGCAGCCGCAGCAATCGTCCCCACGGTATGTCGCGGTGGGCGGTCTGCGACGACGCCTCCGGCGAACTCGCAGGAACGTCGTCGCGGGCAAGGAAGTGCCATGCCGCGTACCAGACCAGACCGATGGCACCGAACAGGTAGAAGGGCAGGGCCCAGCCATATTCGCGCACCAGCCAGCCGGTGGCGGGCAATGCGAACACCGTCCCGAGCGAGATCGCGCTGATGATGAGCGCGGTGGCGCGCGACCGGCGTTCCGGTGGCACCCAGCGCGAGATCATGTTCATCGAGGCGGGGAACACCGCAGCTTCGCCGAGCCCGAGCGCGATGCGAGCCGCGATCAGCGCGCCGAGCGACATCATCGCGGCAGGCGGGGTGAGTGCCGTCCACGCCGACCACCAGAGCACCGCCACGCCGAGGACCAGCCAACCGCCGTAGCGGTTCGAGAGCGCGCCGGTCGCAGCCATCAGCAGCAGGTACCCGACGAAGAACGCGGACAGCACGGCGCCCTTCTGCGTCTCGGTCCAGCCGAGGTCTTCCTGCATCGCGATGGCGGCCACCGAGATGTTGGTGCGGTCGATGTAGGAGATGAAGACAGCTGCGAAAAGCAGCAGCACGACGGTGTAATAACGCGGCCACACCAAGCCACCCGTCTTGCCCCGTGCACTGGACATGAGCGCCTCCCCCGATGCGATGGCGGAGATGCTACACGAGCGCGGGAAGTGTGCGGGGCAACCGACGAACACCCTTTTGCATCCCGGTTGTGGTCTAGGCATCATGAACCATGTGCACTACTGAGCAACGACGGCGGACGGCTCGGCGGCGGGCTTCAGCCTATCCGCGAGCGCTTGGCATGCTCCTGGGCACCGTGCTTCTCGTGCAGGCCTGCAGCAACCAATCGCTCGAGCCTTGGCACACCGCGACGCTCACGGAGGACTTTCGCGCGGACGAGCCACGCGGAGTTCGCACCTTCCAGGACTACCTCGGGCTGGAGGATCGGCTGTTCGCGCAGCTCGATGCGAAGGTGTACGCGCAAACCGGGACCGGGCCGGGCACGGCGCTCATGCGTTACAGCAAGGGCAGCGCCAGCGATCCGCAGGGCCGCGAACCCGATTGGAACCGAAGTTTCGAGTTGCCGGCCGCGGAGCCCGTCGGCGCAGTGCTGCTGCTGCACGGCATGTCCGACTCGCCGTACAGCCTGCGGGCACTGGGCGAAGAGCTGAACCGGCGCAACTACTGGGTGAGCGGCCTGCGGCTCCCGGGCCACGGCACTGCGCCGTCCGGCCTGCTCGGCGTGCGCTGGGAGGACATGGCCGCCGCAACGCGGTTGGCCGTGGAGCACCTGGCGCAGCAGGTCGGAACGCGACCGATCCACATCATCG
>Ga0105090_10001899_pt1 | contig 11463 bp, 13 predicted proteins | sample PPLLak3March2015_FD_79110 | JGI IMG/M metagenome (GOLD analysis project Ga0105090, IMG submission 79110) | Freshwater sediment microbial communities from Prairie Pothole Lake near Jamestown, North Dakota, USA - PPLs Lake P7 Core (1) Depth... | ecosystem: Environmental > Aquatic > Freshwater >... | reverse complement strand
TGTTCTCGCTGTTCTTCGGCGTGGCGCTGGGCTCCCTGGGCAAGGCCGGCCAGACCCTGCAGGACATGATCGAACAGCTCTCGCACGTGATGATCAAGATCACCGGCTATGTGATGGTGTTCGCGCCGTTCGCGGTGTTCGCCGCCATGGCCAGCGCGGTCGCCAACCAGGGCCTCGGCATCCTGCTGACCTACTTCAAGTTCATGGGCAGCTTCTACCTGGCGCTGACCGTGCTGTGGCTGCTGCTGGTGCTGGTGGGTTACATCTTCCTGCACAAACGCATCTTCAAGCTGCTGCGCGAGATCAAGGAGGCGTTCTTCCTTTCGTTCGCCACCGCGTCTTCGGAAGCGGCCTATCCGAAGATCCTGGACGCCCTCGACCGCTTCGGCGTCAGCCGCAAGATCTCCAGTTTCGTGATGCCGCTGGGCTATTCGTTCAACCTCGACGGTTCGATGATGTACTGCGCGTTCGCGTCCATCTTCATCGCGCAGGTGTACGGCATCGACATGCCGGTCGGCACCCAGATCGCCATGCTGCTGACCCTGATGGTGACCTCCAAAGGCATGGCCGGCATTCCGTCGGCGTCCCTGGTGGTGATCGCCGGTACGCTGGCGCAGTTCGGCCTGCCGGTGGAGGGCATGGTGCTGATCCTGGGCATCGACCGCTTCCTGGACATGGGCCGCTCGGCCACCAATGCGGTCGGCAACTCCATCGCCTCGGCGGTGATCGGCAAATGGGAAGGCGAACTGCTCAGCGAGGAAGACGCCGAGATCCGCCGTTCGGTGATCAAGGCCGATTGAATGTAGGGGCGAACCTTGTGTTCGCCCTGATGCCTTCGTGTATATTTCGGGCGAACGCAAGGTTCGCCCCTACGGCTCAGGCGTGATACGGCCGGCTGAATTCGTGCACGGCATCGACCAGCACTTTCACGTGCTCCGGGTTCATGTCGGGCGACATGCCGTGGCCGAGGTTGAACACGTGGCCTGAACCGTGACCGTAGCTGGCCAAGGTGCGCGCCACTTCGGCGCGGATGGTGTCGGGATTGGCGTACAGCGTGACCGGGTCCAGATTGCCCTGCAGGGCGACCTTGCCGCCGGTGCGGCGACGGGCTTCTTCCAGCGAGACCAGCCAATCCACACCGACGCCTTCGGCGCCGCTGGCGGCCAATTCTTCCAGATACGGGGCATTGCCTTTGCCGAACAGGAGCAAGGGCGTTTTGTCGGCGCCTTCGCCGCGCGGGAATTCCTGCGCGATGCGGTTTAAATAGCGCAGCGAGAATTCGCGGTAGGTATGCGGGGCCAGCACGCCGCCCCAGGTATCGAATACCATCAGCGCCTGCGCGCCGGCGGCGCGTTGCGCGCTCAGGTAGGCGATCACCGAATCGGTGACCACCTCGAGCAGCTGATGCATCAGTTTCGGTTCGTTCAGGGCCAGCGATTTGACCCGCGCGTAGTTGTCCGAACCGCCGCCTTCGACCATATAACAGGCCAAAGTCCATGGGCTGCCGGAAAAACCGATCAGCGGCACGCGGCCGTGCAGCTCTTTGCGGATCAGGCTGACCGCATCCATCACATAACGCAGTTCACGGCCCATGTCCGGCACCGCCAGCCTGGCGATGTCGGCAGCCGTGCGCAGCGGGCGCGCGAAGCGCGGACCTTCGCCCTCGGCGAAACTCAGTCCCAGGCCCATGGCGTCCGGAATGGTCAGGATGTCGGAAAACAGGATGGCGGCGTCCAGATCAAAGCGCTCAAGCGGCTGCAGGGTGACTTCGCAGGCCAGCTCGGGATTGGTGGCCAGGCCCATGAAGCTGCCGGCTCTTGCGCGTGTGGCGCGGTACTCGGGCAGGTAGCGGCCGGCCTGGCGCATCAGCCAGACCGGGGTGGCATCGACCGGTTTGCCGGCGATGGTATCGAGAAAACGGCTATTCATGGTTTGGGTTCCGCCACGCCTTGGATGAACATGACCTGGAAGCCTTTCTTCGAGTGGGCGGCGCGGGCTTTCTCGAACGCTTCGAGGGCGGAGTCGGTTTCCAGGTATTGCTCGCGCTTGAGCTGGCTCTTGCCGCCGATCAGGCCGGATTCACGCAGCAGGGTCCAGCCGCCCAGCAGATCCTGCTGCAGGCTGATGCTGACATAGCGGGGTGATTCCTGCCCTTGGGGCGGCTGTTGCATTAAAACGCGCATAGAAGCCTATTGTAACGCGATTCGCGGCCGCCCGGCCTGTGCACTAGCGGATGATCGCGTAGTAGGCCACGTAAAACCAGGAGAAAAAACCATGCACGATGGCCCACAGGATGGATTGATGCACGCTCCACGAAATACTGATCGCCAAGGCCGTACCGAAACCGATGCCGGCCTTGATGGTGGTGATGGCGCCGTTCATCGGGTCCTGCAGGTGGAGATGCCGAACGGCAGGTAGGCCGGACACCAGCGCAGGAATCCGGTGGCCAGCGGCACCAGGCCGATGGCACCCAGCCAGTTCTGCGAGAAGAAGCCCCAGGCGATGAGGCCCAAGCCCAAAACCATCCGGAAGATACGGTCCGCGCTGCCGACGTTCTGTTTCATGATCTCGCTCCTGTATGGGTTGCTTTATTGTGTGGGCTGTCAAAAGCCGGGGTATTGATTCAGATCAATCGGCTGCTTTCATCTTAGCCGCTGGTCCAGAAAACGCAATACATCATCGCCGGAGGCGTCCGCATGCAGGGTGCAGGCGCCGATGCCGCGCCACAGCACCAGGCGCAGACCGCCGTGCAGGGCTTTTTTATCGAGGCGCATTTTTTCCACGATCTGCGCCGCGTTCATCCCCGGTGGCGGCTGCGTCGGCAGGCCCAAGGCCTGTAAAAGCGCCTTGAGCCGGTCGGCATCGTTCTGGCCGGCAAGCCCAAGCTGCGCCGAATAGTCGGCGGCCAGCACCATGCCGATGGCGACCGCTTCGCCATGCACCAAACCGCCGTAATCGAGCAGCACTTCCAGGGCGTGCCCGAAGGTGTGGCCGAAGTTGAGCAGGGCGCGGTCGCCCTGTTCGGTTTCGTCACGGGCCACGATGTCGGCCTTCAGCCGGCAGCTTCTGGCGATGGCCTGTTCGATGACCTCTGGCCGCTTCGCATTCAGCGCATCCGCATGATTTTCCAGCCACACGAAGAATTCATCGCCGGCGATCGCACCGGCTTTCACCACTTCAGCCAGACCGGCCCTGTATTCGCGCCCGGGCAGGGTTTCCAACACATCGGGATCGATCCAGACCGCTTTCGGCTGGTGGAACGCACCGGCCAGGTTCTTGCCCGCCGGCAGGTCGACGGCGGTCTTGCCGCCTACCGATGAATCCACCATGGCCAGCAGCGAGGTCGGCACCTGGATGAACGCGATGCCGCGCATGTAACAGGCGGCCGCGAAACCGGCCAGGTCGCCGACCACGCCGCCGCCGAGCGCCAGGATGCAGCTGTCGCGGGTGAGCCTGCGCTCAGCCAGGAATTCAAGCAGCTCGGCGAAGCGCGCCAGGTTTTTTTCGCGCTCGCCGGCCGGCATGCTCCAGACCGGGCAGTCCGGGCGGCCGATGCATTGCCTGAGCCGCCCGGCATACAGCGGGCCGACATGGCTGTCGGTCACGATCAGGACCGCTCCGTGCCCGGAAACGGCGGGATTCATGGCCGTGCCCAGCAGGCCGGATTGGATGATGATCGGATAGCTGCGTTGTGCCAGCGCGACGGTGAGTTCAGGCATGGTGGTTGTTTGACATCCCGTGTTCCAATAAGGTTTGCAGAAGGTGCGGGCGGATCTGCGACATCGGCATCCGGCTGATGTCGACTTTGATGTCGGCGCAGGACTGGTAGATCGGAGTGCGCACGGCGGCCAGCTGCTGCAGGCGCTCGGCACGGTCGCCGGTCTGCAGCAAGGGCCGCTTGCGGTCGTTGAGCAGGCGCTGCAGCTGCATTTCCGGTGGAATGTGCATGTACAGCACAAGCCCGCGGCGTTTCATGAGATCCCGGTTGGCGTCCAGCAGGATGCTGCCGCCGCCGGTGGCGATCACCTGGTCGTCGTTGGCGAGGATCTCGGCCAAGGCGGCGGTCTCGCGCTGGCGGAAGCCCGCTTCGCCTTCCAGTTCGAAGATATGGGTGATGCCGGTGCCGGTTTTCTGCTCGATATAGGCGTCCATGTCGATGAAGGTCTTGCCCAATTGCCGGGCCAGCCACTTGCCGTTGGTGGTTTTTCCGGCGCCCATCGGGCCGATCAGGATCAGGTTTGACATCGCGTTCATTGCACAATGCTAACATTGAGCGCTGAGTTTGCGGAGCCTGTCATGTCCCTATCCCTTGTTGTGCTTGGTGCCGGTGATCTGGGCCTGCGCGCCGCCGCGCTGCGTACCCGGCAAGGCGACGCGGTCTGGGCGCTGCGGCGCAGGAACCTGCCGATGCCCGACGGCATCCACGCGCTGTACGGCGACATGCAGGACGCCGAAACCCTGCAGCGGCTGCCGTTCAAGCCGGATGTGCTGCTGTTCTGCCCGACGCCGGATCAACGCACCGAGCAGGCCTACCGGCGGACCTACGTCGATGCCCTGCGCAAAGCCATGGATATAGTTCAGCCGAAGCGTGTCCTGTTGGTCAGTTCCACGGCGGTGTATGCGCACAACGATGGGCAATGGCTGGATGAAAACAGCCCGGCCGAGGCCGACAGCTTCAACGGGCGCGTGCTGCGCGAGGCCGAGCGGCTGTGTCTGGGCCGGCCTGGCAATGCCGTGCTGCGGCTCAGCGGCATCACCGGTCCCGGCCGGCATATGCTGGTCAACAAGGCCCTGCTGGGTGAAGGCATCTCCAACACCTGGACCAACCGCATCCATATCGACGATGCGGCGTCCGCGATTTCCCATCTGATGGATCAGCCCATCCTGGACACGGTCTATAACGTCAGCGATGATGAACCGGCCCTGCAGATCGACGTGGTCAATTGGATCAGGGCCGGGCACCAACTGCCGGCCTTGCCTGTGCCGACGTCCGATGCCGCCGGCAAGAAGATCGGCAATGCGCGACTGAAGGCCAGCGGTTGGCTTCCGGTATATCCCAGTTTCCGCGAAAGTTACCCGCAGGGCGGGCCGGCACCGTCCCGTGCTTGATTCAAATCAGAAAGCCCTGCCCGGAATTCAGCGACAATAACCCAGACCCTTCAGGAGACAGCCATGGACGCCCTATATGAACAAGCCTTGGAAACATTCAACGCATTGCTGGAACAGGCCCGGCAGAGCCAGGACCCTGAACCGACCGCGATGACCGTGGCCACCGTCGGCCGCGACGGCCGGCCCGCCGCCCGCACCGTGCTGCTGAAGACCGTGGATGCGCGCGGCTTCGTGTTCTTCACCAATTTCAACTCACGCAAAGGCCGGCAGCTTGCGGCCAATCCGCAGGCCGCGCTGCTGTTCCATTGGAAGCATCTGCAGGAAGGCGTGCAGGTGAAAATTGAAGGCACGGTCGAGCCGGTCAGCGCGGAAGAAGCCGATGCCTACTTCAGCGTGCGTCCGCGCGGCAGCCAGATCGGTGCCTGGGCCTCCCTGCAGTCCGAGCCGCTGGCCTCGCGCGAACTGTTCGAGCAGCGGGTGTCCGATGTCGAGTCGCGCTACGAAGGCATGGATGTGCCACGCCCGCCGCATTGGTCGGGATTCCGCGTCGTGCCCGAACGCATCGAGTTCTGGTACGGGGCCCGTTTCCGCCTGCACGAACGCCAATGCTACGAGCGTGTGGACGGCGTCTGGTGCTTGGGCATGCTGTATCCGTGATCGGTCCGCGCAGGATCGTCTGCCTGACTGAAGAGCCGACCGAAACGCTGTATGCGCTCGGCGAGCAGGCGCGTATCGTCGGCATTTCCGGCTTTACCGTGCGGCCTGCGGCAGCGCGCCGCGAAAAGCCGAAGGTCAGCGCATTCACCAGCGCCAAGATCGGCGAAATCCTGGCGCTCAAGCCGGATTTCGTCATCGGCTTTTCCGACATCCAGGCCGATATCGCCAGCGCCCTGATCAAGCAGGGCGTGGAGGTGTGGATCAGCAACCACCGCAGCGTCGACGGCATCCTCGACTACGTGCTGCGGCTCGGCGCCTTGGTCGGCGCGGCCGATAAAGCCCGCGCCTATGCCGATCGGCTGCGGATCAATCTGGATGCGGTGGCCGCGCAGGCCGCGCGTCTGCCGGTCCGGCCGAAAGTGTATTTCGAGGAATGGGACGAGCCTTTGATCTCCGGCATCCAATGGGTGGCGGAGCTGGTGCGCATCGCCGGCGGTGACGACATCTTCCCGGAGCTGGCGGCCGAATCCTTGGCCAAGAACCGCATCATGGCCGATGGCGCGCAGGTCATCGCGCGCGACCCCGACATCATCTTCGGATCCTGGTGCGGCAAGAAATTCCGTCCGGAAAAAGTCGCCGCCCGCCAGGGCTGGGATGGCATTTCGGCCGTGCGTCATCAGCGCCTGTTCGAAATCAAATCGCCGATCATCCTGCAGCCGGGTCCCGCCGCCTTGACCGATGGCCTCCATGAAATGGCCCGGCATATCCAGGCCTTCGCCAGCGCCTAATCGTTTTCCCTGCTGAGCGCCACGCCGCGGGCGGTCGCGGCATCCAGTGCGGTCTGCACCAGGCTGCGCAGGCCGCCTTGTTCAAAAGCGGTGACCGCAGCATGCGTGGTGCCGTTCGGCGAAGTCACCCGCTGGCGCAGCACATCGGCGGGCTCGCCGGATTCGCTGAGCATTTTCGCGGCGCCTACGAAGGTCTGTACCGCCAGGGCGCGTGCGGCGTCGGCCGGAAGGCCCTGTTTTTCGGCGGCCGCCTGCATCGCCTCGCACAGCAGGAACACGTAGGCCGGGCCGCTGCCTGAAAGCGCGGTGACGGTGTCCATCAGGGCTTCATCGCCGATCCAGGTACACAGGCCGGTGGCCCGGAACAGCTGTTCGGCGATGCGTTTCTGTCCGTCATCGACCCGGGCATTGGCATACAGGCCGTTGGCGCCGGCGCCGAGCAGGGCCGGTGTATTGGGCATCACGCGCACCACCGGCAGGCCGCCGCCCAGCCAGGCATCCAGCTGCGAAGCGGTGATGCCGGCGGCGATGGAGATGATCAACGGCCTGTGCGCCTGCGCCGTTTCGCGCAGCTCCGCGCAGACCGCCTTCATCACCTGCGGCTTGACCGCGAACAGCCAGACCTGGCCGGCCTTGGCGACCTGGATGTTGTCATCCAGAACGTCCAGCGACAGCTCGGCCGCCAAGGCGGAACGCGTCGGCTCATACGGCTCGGAGACGTGCAGCCGGGATGTATCGAAACCCTGCTTGAGCAGGCCGCCGATGATGCTGCGCGCCATGTTGCCGCCGCCGATGAATGCTATGGATGTGTTCATGGGGCCTCTGGTTTTTCAGGACGGGCGCCGAACAGGGCGCTGCCGATCCGGACAAGGTTCGCGCCATGTGCGATGGCCGACGGGAAATCATCGCTCATGCCCATGGACAAGGTATCGACGCCGGCGAAACGCGCCTGCAGCGTGTGGAATAAATTCTGCATGGCGGCGAAGGCCCGGCCATGGTCGCCCTGGTTCGGGTCCGGGATGGCCATCAGGCCGCGCAGCAGAAGTTTCGGCTGCGTGGCGACAAGCTGCGCAAGGGTTTCCACTTCGGCCACGGCGCATCCCGATTTACTGGCTTCATCATCGACATTCACCTGGATGAGCACATTCAACGGCGGCAGGTGCGCGGGCCGGTACTGATTCAAGGCCGGAATGATTTTTTCACGGTCGACGCTTTGCACCCAGTCGAAATGTTCCGCCACGGTTTTGCACTTGTTGGACTGCAGCGGTCCGATCAAATGCCATTCGATGTCGAGTTCCTGCAGGGCCAGTATTTTAGCGACCGCTTCCTGCACATAATTCTCGCCGAAGGCGCGTTGGCCGAGTTGATGGCAGGCGCGTATGGCCTCGACCGGCTGGGTTTTGGAAACCGCCAGCAGGCGCACGGAATGCCCGCTTTGTTCTGCGCAGGCCGCCAGCGCATTGTTAAGATTTCGGAAGTTTCGGGGTATTTCCGGCATGGTCACTTGTCGAATCAGTCAGGAGGGTTATACTGGGTATGGTACTGTGCCATGATAAGCCACGGATCAGGGGGAATGAAATGGATATTGCTGAACTTTTAGCGTTCTCGGTGAAGAACAAAGCGTCTGACCTGCACCTGTCATCCGGCCTGCCGCCGATGATCCGCGTCGACGGCGACGTCAGGCGCATCAACATACCCGCGCTTGACCACAAGCAGGTGCACGCGCTGGTCTACGACATCATGTCCGACAAGCAGCGCCGCGACTTCGAGGAATTCCTGGAAGTCGACTTCTCCTTTGAAATTCCCGGCCTGGCGCGTTTCCGCGTCAATGCCTTCAACCAGAACCGCGGCTCCGCCGCGGTGTTCCGGACCATTCCGAGCGTGATCCTCACCTTGGACGAGCTGGGCTGCCCGAAAATCTTCAGGGAACTGATCGAACAGCCGCAGGGCCTGATCCTGGTCACCGGACCGACCGGCTCCGGCAAATCCACCACGCTGGCGGCGATGGTCGACCAGGTCAACAAGACCGAATTCGGGCACATCCTCACCATCGAAGACCCGATCGAATTCGTGCACACCTCGCAGAAATGCCTGATCAACCAGCGCGAGGTGCACCGCGACACGCACGGTTTCGAAGCGGCGCTGCGCTCCGCGCTGCGCGAAGATCCCGACTACATCCTGGTCGGCGAGATGCGCGACCTGGAAACCATCCGGCTGGCCCTGACCGCGGCCGAAACCGGCCATCTGGTGTTCGGCACCCTGCATACCAGCTCGGCGGCGAAAACCATCGACCGGATCATCGACGTGTTCCCGGCCGCCGAAAAAGGCATGGTGCGCTCGATGCTGTCGGAATCGCTGCGCGCGGTGATCGCACAGAGCCTGATGAAGAAAGTCGGCGGCGGACGCATCGCGGCGCATGAGATCATGGTCGCCACGCCGGCCATCCGCAACCTGATCCGCGAGGACAAGGTCGCGCAGATGTATTCATCGATCCAGACCGGCCAGGCCTCGGGCATGCAGACCCTGGACCAGTGCCTGCTGGAACTGGTCAAGAAAGGCCAGGTCAGCAAGAGCCAGGCTTCGGAATACGCCAAAGACAAGCGCCTGTTTGATTAAGCACACGGAGGTTTCTGATGAGCAGCATTGATTTCACCTCATTCTTAAAATTGATGGCGCACAAAAAAGCGTCCGACCTTTTCATCACCGCCGGCGTGCCGCCTTCAATCAAGGTGCAGGGCAAGGTGTCGCACATCACCCAGAGCCCGCTCACGCCGCAGCAGAGCCGGGAGATGGTGCTGAACGTGATGTCGCCCTCGCAGCGCGAGGAGTTCGAGAAAACCCACGAATGCAACTTCGCCATCGGCGCGGCCGGCATCGGCCGTTTCCGGGTCAGCTGCTTCTACCAGCGCAACCAGGTCGGCATGGTGCTGCGCCGGATCGAAACCAAGATCCCGACCTTCGAAGAACTGAACCTGCCGGCCATCCTGAAATCGCTGTCGATGACCAAGCGCGGCATCATCATCTGCGTCGGCGCCACCGGCACCGGCAAGACCACCACCCTGGCGGCCATGATCGGCTACCGCAACCTCAATTCCACCGGGCACATCATCACCATCGAAGACCCGATCGAATTCGTGCACAAGCACGAGGGCTGCATCATCACCCAGCGCGAGGTCGGCATCGACACCGATACCTGGGAAAACGCCCTGAAGAACACCCTGCGCCAGGCGCCGGACGTGATCATGATCGGCGAGGTCCGCACCCGCGAGGGCATGGATCACGCCATCGCGTTCGCCGAGACCGGCCATCTGGTGTTCTGTACCCTGCACGCCAACAACGCCAACCAGGCCATCGACCGCATCATCAACTTCTTCCCCGATGACCGCCGCGGCCAGCTGCTGATGGACCTGTCGCTGAACCTGAAGGCGATCATCGCGCAGCAGCTGATCCCGACCCCGGACGGCAAGGAGCGCCGCGTCGCGATGGAAATCCTGCTCGGCACGCCCTTGGTGCAGGACTACATCCGCGACGGCGAAGTGCATAAGCTCAAGGAAGTGATGAAGGACTCGACCCTGCTCGGCATGAAGACCTTCGATCAAAGCCTGTTCGAACTGTACCAGGAAGGCGAGATCAGCTACGAAGACGCGCTGCGCTATGCCGACTCCAGCAATGAGGTGCGCCTCAAGATCAAGCTGGCACAGGGCGGCGACGCCAGTACCCTGTCGCAGGGCATGGACGGCATCGAGATTTCCGACACCCGCTGACTTATCCCGCCAGGATCATGTCCGCCACGCGCTCAGCCAGCATCATGGTGGGCGCGTTGGTGTTTCCGCCGATCAGCTTCGGCATCACCGAGGCGTCCACCACGCGCAGGCCCCGGATGCCTTTGACCCGGCATCGGCTGTCGACCACGGCATCCGGATCATCGGCGGCGCCCATGCTGCAGGTGCCGACCGGATGATAGACCGATTCCGCTTTTTCGCGGACGAAGGCCTCAAGCTCGGCGTCGGACTGCGCCGCTTCGCCAGGGAACATTTCCGGGCCGCGGAAGGCGTCGAAGGCCGGTTGCGCGAATATGCGCCGGGATAGCTTGGCGGCCTCCACCATCACTTTCATGTCGAAGCCGTCGGCATCGCTGAGGTAGCCGGCTTCGATGCGCGGCTTGTGCTGGATGCTGTTGCTGGTCAGGTACAGGCGGCCGCGGCTTTTCGGACGCAGGAAGCAGGCATGCAGGGTGAAGCCGGAACCGGGCAGCTTGTTGCGGCCGTGGTCATCGAGCTGCGCCGGCACGAAATGGAACTGGATGTCGGGGCGTTCGTCTTCGGCCAGCGGCGAGCGCCAGAAGCCGCCGGCTTCCGCCACGTTGCTGGTGCCCGGGCCCTGCTTGAACAGGTAGAACTTCAGCCCGGCCATGGCCTGGTTGATATTGTCGTAAGTGATGGCCTGGGTGCATTTGCGCATGGTGCAGACATCAAGGTGGTCCTGCAGGTTGCCGCCTACGCCCGGCGCGTCGACCAGCACCTCGATGCCGTGCTGTCGCAGATGGGCCGCCGGGCCGATGCCGGACAGCATCAGCAGCTGCGGCGAGTTGATGCTGCCGCCGCACAGGATGATTTCCTTGGCGGCCGCTTCGCAGAAGCCGCCCTTGCCGTCTACCGCATACACCAGGGCGCTGGCCCTGCCGTCTTCGAAGATGATGCGCGAGGCGGTGGCCTTGGTGATCACTTTCAGGTTCTTTCGTTTGCGCACCGGCGCCAGGTAGGCGACCGCGCTGGAACAGCGTCTGCCCTCCCGGGTGGTGGTCTGGTACAGGCCGAATCCGCCCTGCCGTTCGCCGTTGAAATCGTCGTTGGTCCCGAAGCCGGCCTGCTGCGCGGCCTGCACGAACACCGGCGACAGCGGATTCAGA
>Ga0105090_10001898_pt1 | contig 11463 bp, 12 predicted proteins | sample PPLLak3March2015_FD_79110 | JGI IMG/M metagenome (GOLD analysis project Ga0105090, IMG submission 79110) | Freshwater sediment microbial communities from Prairie Pothole Lake near Jamestown, North Dakota, USA - PPLs Lake P7 Core (1) Depth... | ecosystem: Environmental > Aquatic > Freshwater >... | reverse complement strand
CATGGCATCGAGGTCGCCGCCGGTCATCGGGACGCTGCCGGTGCTGCCGACACCGGCGGGGATGGCCCGGAACAGGCCGTCGGCAAGAGCGGCGAGAAGGCGGGGGACAAGGTCGGCGCGGCGCAGGCCGGTGTGGAGCGTGCGCACGCCGCAGGCGATATCGAAGCCGACGCCGCCCGCGGAGAGGACGCCCTCGGCGGGATCGAAGGCGGCCACGCCGCCGATGGGGAAGCCGTAGCCCCAGTGCGCGTCGGGCATGGCATACGAAGCGCGCACGATGCCGGGCAGCCGGGCGACGTTTTCGGCCTGCTCGCGCACCTTCTCGTCCATGTCGCGCATCAGGTCTTCGCTGGCGTAGACGACAGCCGGCACGTGCATGCCGTTGCGGCGCGGAATCTCCCAGACGCAGGGCGCCAGCCGGTGGAGCGTGCGCAGGTCCATCCACGGCTCCTATACGTCCACCACGGTCTGCGCCAGCCAGCCGCCGCCGCGCAGCCGGGCCACGCGCAGCGCCGTCACGGTGGCGCCCTTGACCTCCACCGCCGGGCCATGGCGCAGGCCGGAGAGGGTTTCGCCCAGCGCGTGGGCTTTCAGCCGGTGGCCGTGGATCTGCACCTGATAGCGCGCGAACAGCATGCGGTGCAGCGCCATCTGCGAGATCACCGCGTTGAGCCAGTGCACCAGCAGCAGTTCGGCGTCGGGCGCTTCGCAGTCGAAGTCCACCCGGTCCACCACACGCACGGTATCCGGCTCGGCGATCACCGCGGTGAGGGCCAGCGCGGCCTGTTCGAAGGCCGCGGCCTCGGTAGGCCCGATACCGCGCACGCCGATATCGGCCCCGTGGTCGAAGTGCTCCCAGTGGCTTTGCATCACGATCCTGCCCTTCGCTTCAGGACGGGCCGCGACGCTCGATCGCGATACCCGCGAGTTCCAGCACCACGCCCAAGGCGAACGCGATCAACCCATAGTGCGCCGACGGGGCCAGCAGCAACAGCACACCCCCGACGGCGATCAGCCCCAGGGCCAGGGTGCGACGGAGGCGGCGGTTGCGGATCATGCGCAAAGTCTGCGCGCTCTTGCCTGCGGCGTGGTTGAGTGCACTCAACTCCGCGTGCCGCCGATCGGCGGAGACTTCGCCACCAAGGGTGCAGGGGCCGCCGCTGCGGCAAGGCGGCAGGTTCGCCGCAGGGTGGGCCGGGCACCCGATGAAAGCGGATCTGGCGCCGCTGCCGCAACGGCGCCGCAACAAGGGGAGTGCCCCGGCATGTTGCTCTTCAGTCTCGACCCCGAATGCAGGCTGGCCCCCGCGCTGGCGGCAGCCCTGGACGAAACCCTGGCACGCCACGAGGACCGCCGTTTCGAGGACGGCGAACACAAGCTGCGCCCGCTGGTGGACCCGCGCGGCGACGACGCCTATGTGGTGTGCAGCCTGCACGGCGGCCCGCAGGACAGCCCGCACGACAAGCTGTGCCGGCTGCTGCTGTTCATGGCCACGCTGCGCGAGCACGGCGCGGCGCGCGTCACCGCCGTCGTGCCCTATCTGGCCTATGCGCGCAAGGACCGCCAGACCCAGCCGCTGGACCCGGTGACGCTGCGCTACGTGGCACAGCTGTTCGAGGCCGTGGGCACCGACCAGGTGATGGTGCTGGAGGCGCACAACGTGGCCGCGTTTCAGAATGCCTTCCGCTGCCGCACGCTGCACCTGCAGGCCCACCAGGCCTTCGACGCGATGGTGCCCGAACTCGCCGGCGAGGGCCCGCTGGCCGTGGCCTCGCCCGACCCCGGGGGGGTGAAGCGCGCGCTGCTGTGGCGCGAGGCACTGGCAGCACGGCTGGCGCGGCCGGTGCACTTTGCCATGGTCGACAAGCGGCGCAGCCTGGGCTTGGTCAGCAGCGGCCACCTGGTGGCCGGCGACGTGCAGGGCGCCACCGTGCTGCTGCTCGACGACCTCATCGCCAGCGGCGAGACCATGCTCAGCGCCGCCACGGCGCTGCGCCATGCCGGTGCGAAAGAGGTGGTGGCACTGGCCGCGCACGGGCTGTTCGTCGGCGCGGCCGCCAAGGCGCTGGTCGATGCGCACATTGCCCGCGTGGTGGTCACCGACAGCGTGCCGGCGTTCCGCCTGCCGGCCGGCGGGCCGGTGGCGGCCAAGCTGCACGTGGTCTCGGCGGCGCCGTTGTTCGCGCAGGCGATCCGGGACAGCCACACCGCCTGGCTGCGCTGAGCCGCCGGCCCGCGCTAGGCCTGCTCTGGCGGGGTCGGCCCGCCTGCCTGTTCCAGCGCGGCCACGCTGCGCTGCAGGTAGCGCTGCGCCAAGGGGGGCCACTTCAGCGGCGTGCGCGGCTGCGGCTCCAGCAGGTGGGCCAGGGCCAGGCGGGCGCGCAACTGCGCCCGGTAGGCCGTGTACAGGTGCAGCAAGGCGGTCGGCGGCGCGTTGCCCAGCGCGGCCGCGCACGCGGTGAGCAGTCGCGGCCCGATCCAGGCTGCGCCGGCCATCTCGCACTCCAGGCCCAGGAAGGCGAGTTCGTCGAAGGGGTCCACGGCGCGCAGCGCGGCGTTGAATTCGAGCGCGTCGATGACCACCGGCGGTTGCTGCAGGCACACATGCTCGGGGCGCAGGTCGCCGTGGCCGTCCACGACATGCCCGCCGGCGGCGCGGGCCATCAGCAATGGGGCGTGCTGCGCCAGGGCGGTGTCCAGCGCGTCGAGCGCGTTGGCGGCGCCAGGCAGGCCGCAGGTCGGGTGCAGCAGCATCTGGCGATTGACGGCCTGCTCGCGTTGAAGGCGCGCCAGATGCTCGGCCGGCGTGACGCCCGCTGTTTGCGCCCGGCGGTAGAAGTCCGCCAGCACGCGGGCCAGGGCGTCGATCTGCCCGGGAGTGGCGCCACCGCTGGCGATCATCCGGTCCAGCATGCGTGCGGCCGGCAGGCGCCGCATCAGCACCAGCCAGTCGACCGTTCGCCCCGGTGCCGGCAGCGCCGACTCGGGCACCAGTGCCAGGCCGCCGCTTTGCTGCTGCAGGGCCATCAGTCCCAGGTACACACCGGGCGCCAGCCGCGCATTCAGCCGCAGTTCCTCGCGGCAGTCGTGCTCTCGCGCGGCCAGGGTGGAGAAGTCCAGGAAAGGGTAGCGCACCGGCTTCTTCATCTTCAGCACGTGCTCGCCCGCCAGGAAGACCCAGGACATGTGGGTCTCGACGGTTTCGACGGCTGTCACCGCGCCGGCATGGCCGTGGTGTGCCGCCGGCGACTGCAGGAACTGCAGGCGCGCCTCGTCGATGGGTGCCGTTCGGTCGGCGCGCGGTTTGGGTGTATTCATGAGCGGGCCGGCCAGGCGCCGGCGATGACTGCGGCCATGACCTGTCTCACAGCATGGAGGCGGCGGCCTGCACCGCCTGTGCGTGAACCTGGCCCAGCATCAAGGGGGAGCGGCACTTCCCTGCATCCCCGCAGGCAGGCTTGGCGCACGCTCAGCGGGTACAGGTCGGTCAGCAGGGTGTTCATGGAGGGGGGCGGGTCCGGGGCAGGCCGTCACGCTGCCGCGCGCACGGTCGCGACGGTTTGCGCAGGGTCAATCGCAGGCGCCTTCACCTGCGTCCCGTGTGCGCCGCGCTACGCATGAGCGACGTGGTGCGCCGTTCGGACGGCCGCAAGCGGCTGCACATGTCCGAGAGGCACATCGAAGGCGGGGCCGGAAGGAACTTTTTTGCCTGCCGGACGCTCATGAAGCGTCATTGGTTGCATGTCTTGCGTTTGCGCAAGGACACCATGCATTCGGCCGCTTAGGGTAGGAACAAAGTTGCCGGCCTGCCAAACCATGACGACGTCCACGTACCCTGAATCCCGCGCCGTCCAGGCTCTGCCCGACGACGTGGTGGCGCTGGTGCCCATGCGCAATGTGGTGCTTTTCCCGCACGTGCTGATGCCCATCACGGTGGGCCGCACGCGCAGCCTGGCGGCGTTGAAGCACGCGGTGGCGGCCGAGGCGTCGCTGGGCATCGTGCTGCAGAAGGACGCCCGGGTCGACGAGCCCGGATTCGACGAGCTCTGCGCCGTTGGCACCCTGGCCACGGTGGTGCGGCAGGTGGAGTCGGCCGACGGCCAGGTGCATGCCGTGTGCCACGGACGGCAGCGCTTCCGACTGCTCGAATTGGTCGGCGGCCATCCCTTCCTGGCCGCGCGCATCCTGCGCATCGAAGAGCCCGAACAGCCCAGCACCGAGGCCGAGGCGCTGGGCATGCAGTTGCGCGAGCGCGCGGTCGAGGTTCTCTCGCTGCTGCCCGGCGTGCCGGCCGAACTGGCGCATGCGCTGCAGGCCACGCGTGCGCCTTCGCAACTGGCCGACATCACCGCCAGCCTCATGGATGTGGAGCTGTCGGAAAAGCAGATGCTGCTGGAGATGCTCTCCACCGAGGAGCGGCTGCAGAAAGTGTTGCAGTTGCTCACCCACCGCATCGAGGTGTTGCGCCTGTCGCAGGAGATCGGCGAGCGCACCAAGGAGCAGTTGCAGGACCGCGAGCGCAAATTCATCCTGCGCGAGCAGCTCAAGACGATCCAGAAGGAACTGGGCGAAGAAGGCGAGCACGACCCCGAGGTCGACCGGCTCGAGCAGGCCATCGCCAAGGCCGGCATGCCGCCCGACACCGAGGCCCATGTGCGCAAGGAACTGGCGCGCCTGCGCCGCAGCTCCGGCCTGGGCGCCGAGACGGGCCCGCTGCAGACCTGGCTGGAGTGGATGACCGAACTGCCCTGGAGCGTGCCCGACAGCCCGCCCATCGACCTGGCGGCGGCACGCGCCACGCTGGAGGCCGACCACTTCGGTCTGGAACGCGTGAAGCAGCGCATCCTGGAATTCCTGGCCGTGAAGAAGCTCAACCCGCAGGGGCGGGCGCCCATCCTGTGCTTCGTCGGCCCGCCCGGCGTGGGCAAGACCTCGCTCGGCCAGAGTATCGCCAAGGCTTTGCAGCGGCCCTTCGCGCGCGTTTCACTGGGCGGCGTGCACGACGAGGCCGAGATGCGCGGTCACCGCCGCACCTACGTGGGCGCGATGCCGGGCAATATCGTGCAGGCGCTGCGCAAGGCCGGCGCGCGCGATTGCGTGCTGATGCTCGACGAGGTCGACAAGCTCAGCGCCAGCTACCAGGGCGACCCCTCGGCGGCGCTGCTGGAGGTGCTGGACCCGGAGCAGAACGCCACTTTCCGCGACAACTACCTGGGCGTGCCGTTCGACCTGAGCCGCGTGGTCTTCATCGCCACCGCCAACGTCATCGACAACGTCTCGCCGCCGGTGCGCGACCGCATGGAGGTGATCGAACTGCCTGGCTATACGCAGGAAGAGAAGCTGCAGATCGCCCATCGCTACCTGGTGCCGCGCCAGTTGCAGGCCAACGGCCTGACGGCGGCGCAATGCACGATCGCCGACGACGCGCTGCTGGCCATCGTGGCCGGGCACACGCGCGAAGCCGGCGTGCGCCAGTTCGAGCGCGAGATCGCGCGCGTCATGCGCACGGCCGCCATGCGCGTGGCCGAGGGCGGAGCGGCGGCGGTGACGGTGGGCGCGGCGCAGGTGGAGGAAATCCTGGGGCCGGTGAAATTCGAGCACGAGGTGGCGCTGCGCGCCAGCGTGCCCGGTGTGGCCACCGGCCTGGCCTGGACACCGGTGGGCGGCGACATCCTGTTCATCGAGGCCACGCGCGTGGCCGGCAGCGGCCGGCTCATCCTCACCGGACAGCTCGGCGACGTGATGAAGGAAAGCGCGCAGGCCGCGCTCACGCTCGTCAAGTCCACTGCCGCGGCGCTGCAGATTTCAGCCGCCGCCTTCGAAGCCGTTGACGTTCATCTGCACGTGCCGGCCGGCGCCATCCCGAAGGACGGGCCGAGTGCCGGCGTGGCCATGTTCGTGGCGCTGGCCTCGCTGTTTTCCGACCGCGCCGTGCGCCACGACGCGGCGATGACGGGCGAGATCAGCCTGCGCGGCCTGGTGCTGCCGGTGGGTGGCATCAAGGAAAAGGTGCTGGCGGCGCAGCGTGCCGGGCTGGCCCTGGTGCTGCTGCCGGCGCGCAACCGCAAGGACCTGCACGAGATCCCCGAAGCCACGCGCTCGGCGTTGCAGTTCGTGTGGCTGGAGACGGTGGACGACGCCATCCATGCCGCGCTGGGGACGGGCCGCGCGTTGCAGCAGCGGCCGCCATTCGAATTGATGTAATGGCCTTGTGGCCTGGAAAGGAGACGCCATGACGATATTCAAACCCATCCGCCCCGTGCAGCCGCTCGAGGCCGTGCTGGTGGCCAACGCCTCGCGCGCGCGCCTGTTCGAGCGCGACGCCGAGAATGGCGCCATGCGCGAGACCGCCAGCTTCGTGCACCCGCAGACTCGCCTGAAAGGCCAGGCCCTGGGCCACGACCGCCCGGGGCACGCCCACAAGGGCGTGGCCAGCACCGCGTTCCCGCCGCACACCGACCCGCACCAGAAGGAGCACACCGTCTTTGCGCGCGAATTGGGGCAACGTCTGGATGTGCTGGTCCAGACACGACGCTATCCGCACATCGCCGTGCTGGCGTCCAACCCGTTCCTGGGCGAGTTGAACAAGGAGATCAGCCCAGCCACGCGCAAGCTGCTGCAGGCCGCCGTCGCGCTGGATCTCACGGCCTTCGATGGTGCCGAACTCGAGCACCGGGTGGCCGAGGCGCTGCAGGAGGCGGGCGTGCCCGTGCCCATGGCGGCTGACTGAGCCGCGACCCGCCGTCTTGCGGCGGCGGGCGCGTGCGGCCTTCGCCGGCGCTCGTCAGGTGTGACGAGGATGGGCGCCGTGATGCGCCTCGGGGTGCCGCACCAGCAGCACCGGCAGCGGGCAGTGGCGGACCACGATCTCGGCGTCGCTGCCCATCAGCACGCGGTTGAAGCCGCGGCGGCCGTGGGTGCCCATCACCACCAGGTCGCAGCCGGCTTCGCGGGCTTCCTGCACGATGGTGTCGGCCACGCGTTCGGTGCGGGCTTCGACGAGCCGGGCTTCCACCGCCACGCCATGGTTGCCGGCGGTTTCCTTGGCCTTGCCCAGCAGGGCTTCGCCCTGCTTGCGCAAGCCGTCGCTGATTTCCTGCCAGGTGGTGGTGGGCACCATCTCCACCGCCACCGGGAAGGTGTCGATGACGTGCATCAGCACCAGCTTGGAGCCGAGCGCACGCGCCAAGGCCACCGCTTCTTCGAACCCGCGCAGGGCGGTCGGGCTGCCGTCGATCGGGACGAGGATCTTTTCGTACATGGTGAAGTCCTCAGGTTGCTTCGGTTGTTACATTCTCGTGTGTGGCCCGGCGCGGCGCATTGAGCCAGCGCAGCGCCGGTGCAGTTGGCGCGCACCGGGAGTTCAGCGCACCGACCGGTATTCGCGTGAACGCCCCCGCGGCGCCAGCACGATCTGCCACAGCTGCCCCTGGTGCGAGCGGAAAAAGCCGGCACTGGACAGCAGGTAGAACTTCCACATGCGGAAGAAGCGGTCGCCGTAGCGTGCTCGCAGTTCTGGCCAGGCGCGTTCGAAACGCTGCCACCAGTGCATGAGCGTGCGGTCGTAGTCGGGGCCGAAGTTGTGCCAGTCCTCGATCACGAAACGGCCATCGGCGGCGCGTGCAATCTCCACCGCCGAGGGCAGCTTGCCGTTGGGGAAGATATAGCGTTCGGTCCAGGCGTTGGTGGCGCGCTCGGTGCGTTCGGTGCCGATGGTGTGCAGCAGGAACAGTCCTTCGTCGGCCAGCAATTCGCGCATGCGCCGGAAATAGCCGGCGTAGTTTTTCGGCCCCACATGCTCGAACATGCCCACCGAGACGATCTTGTCCCAGCGGCCCTGCAGGGAACGCCAGTCGGCCAGTTCCACCGTCACCGGCAGCCCCGCGCAGCGCTCGCGGGCCAGCGCGGCCTGTTCCTTCGAGACCGTGGCGCCCACCACCTGGCAGCCGAAGTGGCGCGCCGCATATTCAGCCAGGCCGCCCCAGCCGCAGCCCACGTCGAGCAGCCGCTCGCCCGGGCGCAGTTCCAGCTTGCGACCGATCAGTTCCAGCTTATGTTCCTGCGCCTGCTCGAGCGTGGCGGCGCGCGGCCAGTAGGCGCAGGAATAGACCATGCGGGAATCGAGCATGGCGGCGAAGAGGTCGTTGCCCAGGTCGTAGTGCCGCTCGGCCACGCGGAAGGCGCGCGACACCGACTGCAGGTTCACCAGCGTGTGGCGCAGCACCTGCGCCAGCCAGTGCGGCAGCAGCCGCGCCGTGATCACGTGGTCGGCGTCGGCGCGCAGCATGCGGCACACGAGTTCGTCCAGGCGCTCGCAGTCCCATTGGCCGTCCATGTACGACTCGCCGAAGCCCAGCGTGCCCTGCGTCATCATGCGCCGCCAGGTGGTGGTGTCGTTCAGTTGCAGGTCCCACGGCGCGGGGCCGTTGACCTGGATGCCGGCGCGCTGGAACAGCCGGGCGATGGGCGCCGGCGCCGCGGCGTGGCCGACGGGCGCTGGGGCGGGGGGCGTAGGCATCAGCATGGTGCTCACCTCCTGGGCCGGGCGAGCATGACAGGCCCTCGGCAGCGTTCGATTGAGTCCTCGCAAGTCTTCGACCGCACCACAGACCGGGCACCCGGTGGCCGAAAGTATGGGTCCGACTGCGGGCACACTTCAATCCCTCAGGAATTTCGTGGACCCCGTCATGACCTCCAGCTTCACTCCCCCGCGGCTTGCCGCCGAAGTCTCGACCCTGCTCGGCCAGCTCGGCGTGCCCGCCGCGGCCTGGCAAGGCGGCACGCTTTGCGTGCGCTCGCCGATCAACGGCGAGGCCATCGGCCAGGTCGTCGAGACCTCATCCGACGCCGTGGCGCAGGCCGTGGCCCAAGCCCACCAAGCCTTCCTGGCCTGGCGCACGGTGCCTGCGCCGCGCCGCGGTGAACTGGTGCGGCTGCTGGGCGAGGCGCTGCGCACGCACAAGGCGGCGCTGGGCCGGCTGGTGTCCATCGAGGCGGGCAAGATCACCAGCGAAGGCCTCGGCGAAGTGCAGGAGATGATCGACATCTGCGACTTCGCGGTGGGCCTGTCGCGCCAGTTGCATGGCCTGACCATCGCCACCGAGCGCGCCGACCACCGCATGATGGAAACCTGGCATCCGCTGGGCGTGGTGGGCATCGTCTCAGCCTTCAATTTTCCGGTGGCGGTGTGGTCGTGGAATGCGGCGCTGGCGTTGGTGTGCGGCAACGCCTGCGTGTGGAAGCCTTCGGAGAAGACACCGCTCACTGCACTGGCGGTGCAGGCCTTGTTCGAACGCGCGCGGGCGCGTTTCGGCGTGGAGGCACCGGCCGGCCTGTCGGTGCTGGTGCAGGGCGCGCGCGCGGTCGGCGAGGCCCTGGTCGACGATGCGCGCGTTGCGCTGGTCTCGGCCACCGGCTCCACGGCCATGGGCCGCGCCGTGGGGCCGCGGCTGGCGGCGCGTTTCGCGCGTGCGATCCTGGAGCTGGGCGGCAACAACGCCGCCATCGTGGCGCCTTCGGCCGACCTGGACCTGGCGCTGCGCGGCATCGCCTTCGCGGCCATGGGCACCGCCGGCCAGCGCTGCACCACGCTGCGGCGGCTGTTCGTGCACGAGGCCGTGGTCGACGCGCTGCTGCCGCGGCTGAAGCGCGCCTACGGCCAGGTGACCGTGGGCAACCCGCTGCAGGAGGGCACGCTGGTGGGACCGCTCATCGACGCAGCCGCCTACGCCGGCATGCAGCGCGCGCTGGACGAGGCGCGGGCGCTGGGCGGCGTCGTCACCGGCGGCGAGCGGCAGTTCGAAGCCGACTGTCCGGGCGCCTTCTATGTGGCCCCCGCGCTGGTGGAGATGCCGGCACAAACGGGGCCGATGCTGCACGAGACCTTCGCGCCCATCCTCTACGTGGTGAGGTACCGCGACTTCGAAGGCGCCGTCGCGCTGCACAACGCGGTGGGGGCGGGCCTGTCGTCTTCCATCTTCACGCTGGACTTGCGCGAGGCCGAGCGTTTCCTTTCGGTGCAGGGTTCGGACTGCGGCATCGCCAACGTGAACATCGGTCCTTCGGGCGCCGAGATCGGCGGCGCCTTCGGCGGCGAGAAGGAAACCGGCGGCGGCCGCGAGGCCGGCTCCGACTGCTGGAAGGCCTATATGCGCCGCGCCACCAACACCATCAACTACGGCAGCACGCTGCCGCTGGCGCAGGGCGTGAAATTCGATGTGGGCGACTGAACCGGCCGCGCGGGGGCCGATCGAAGCGGGACCGATCGGGTGGGGCAAGGACATGACGGTTTCGATTCGGGTTCTCGCGCGGGCAGGGGCGGTGCTGTTGGCTGCACTGCTCACGGCTTGTGCCACACCGCCGCCCGTGCCGGGCACTTCGCGCGACGATGTGCTGCGGGCCTGGGGCGCACCGACAGCAACGCATGCGATGCCCGCAGGCGTCGAGCGGCTGGAATACGCCACCGGCCCCTTTGGCCGCACGACCTGGATGATCGACCTCGACGCCGCCGGCCGCGTGCAGCAGGCGCGGCAGGTGCTGGGCGAGGCCGAATTCCTGCAGGTGCAGATCCGCGCCGGCAGCGGCGAGCTCACGCGCGAGGACCTGCTGCGCTGGATCGGTGCGCCGGGCGAACGGCGCGGCGGCGGCTGGGCCGGCGGCGAGGTCTGGTCCTGGCGCTACCCCACCAACGACTGCCGGTGGTTCCAGGCCTCGGTGGCCGACAACGGCCGCATCACCAGCGCCGCCTTCGGCACCGATCCCGTGTGCGACGCGCCGAGCAGCAGGCGCTGACGGCGCATCACCGCGGCGCCGCCGGCCGCCCTGGCCGCGGTCACAGCGGCTGCGCGTGGCCCAGCACGAAAGCCGCCACGGCCTCGGTGTCCCGCAGGTCGAGCCAGGGCAGTGCGCCCCCTGCCGCCGGGTTGGCCGGCGGCGCAGGCCCATCGCTGGCCACCGCCAGGATGCCCGGCCACGCCGGCCACAGTGTCGGCTTTCCGGCCTCGGCGCGCCAGACCTCGAGCTTGGGAAAGCCGCCGTTCTTGAAACCCTCGATCAGCACCAGGTCGCAGCGCTGCATGCAGCTGAGCAGATAGTCCAGTGGCGGCTCTTCGGCGCCGCGCAACTCATGCATCAACGCCCAGCGGTCGTTGCCCAGCAGCAGCACCTCGCTGCAGCCGGCCTCGCGCAGGCGGTAGGAGTCCTTGCCCGGGCGGTCGATCTCAATGTTCTTGTGGCTGTGCTTGATGAGCGAGACCAGCAGGCCGCGCGCCGTGAGCGCGGGCACCAGGCGCTCCAGCAGCGTGGTCTTGCCCATACCGGAATGGCCGGCGATGCCGAAGACTTTCATGGGACTCCAGGGCTGTACGGAGGGCGCATTCTGCCGATCGGGGGGACCCGACGGTCCGGTCGAATGTCGGGAATACCTGTGCCCCTATTACTCTTGTGGTCTTTGTTTCTCGGCTT
>Ga0105090_10001897_pt1 | contig 11464 bp, 12 predicted proteins | sample PPLLak3March2015_FD_79110 | JGI IMG/M metagenome (GOLD analysis project Ga0105090, IMG submission 79110) | Freshwater sediment microbial communities from Prairie Pothole Lake near Jamestown, North Dakota, USA - PPLs Lake P7 Core (1) Depth... | ecosystem: Environmental > Aquatic > Freshwater >... | reverse complement strand
CTGATAGGTGTGCATGGGCGACTGGCCGATCAGCCTGATCTGCAGCGCCGCGTTCCTGCGCGCGGCCTCCTTGGCCAGCAGGTTGGCCGCAACCACGCCACCGGTGCCGTCGCCGAGCACGAGAACGGTTGTCGTCATCTTGTGCGCTCCCAGGGTTTGATCGTCACTGCCATGAACATCCGATTCTATGCGACCCGCGCAGGCCTATCGCATCAATGCGGCAGGCGGATGGGCTGAGGCCGATCAAGGGGGCGCACCACGGTATGGCACAGCCCCGCGAGCCGAATCATTGCGGCTGCCTCCGTTGCACCAACGCAGCGCTACTTTTTCAGCGAGTACGTGCCGACGGACTCGGTCGTTCCCGTTGAGCCGCTGTAGTTGAAGTTGCCAGTGATGCCTTTGAATTTTCCAGTGCCGCTCAGGAACTCGCCGCGTCCGGCTACCTCAAGGGTCTTGGTATCTCGATAGCCCGTATAGCGCGTGGTGATCGACGAGCCGTCCTTGAAACGCATTACCGAGTCGACGGTAACGTTTGCCCGGCCCTTCTCGTCGATTGCACCATCCGTGCCCTCGTTTTTCACCTCGGCCGTCTCCCCTGTACCCAATACAGCCGTTCCCGCGCGGGTGAACTTGCCGCCGCCCATGGTTCCTGAAGTCAAGGTCGTCTTCCAGGAAATGTCAGTTGCCTGCGCGAGTGCAGGCACCGCCATCAACATGACCACCACGAGGCAACCCACCAAGCGCGAACTAAAGGGAATATGCGACTTCCGATCAATGTCCATGAAACCCTCCCTGAAGGAGCCGTGATTGCGACCTTGAACTCATGGTTTGCTTGTCGGTAGACGGCATGTTGACCGCGGTCAGGCACCCGTCAAGTAAGGCTACTTCTGGGGCTGCCGAGATGCCAGGCGGACACCCACGGCAGCAGCAAACCCATAAGAGATGTTGCTTGAGGAGCACGAGTTCCTCCTTCGGGTCGGCAACCGCCGCACGTGTTCGGCCCGGAGCGGTCGCAGTGGAGCTACTTCATCTTGTACGTACCCGTCGCCTGGTTGCAGAAGGTCGTTTCGCCGGGCCGGACTTCCGTGGGCTTCACGACTTCCCTGGCGGTGCCGGTCGTGACCATGCCCTCGTACATCCCGGTGCCCGCCACCTCCTCGCGGTGCATCTTTCCGTCCGCGCCATACTGGAAGCGGGTCAGCCGCTTGTCGCCATTCCTGGCAACGCCTTCGCAGATCGAAAAATTGGCCCGGCGGTCTCAACCGGTCATTGCAACACTTTCTGATTCAATTGGTTAGGGAGGTGTTCAATGGCATCGAGACGACATATTCGATTTTCAGAAGCTTCGCGTTCAGAGCTTTGGCGACGCTGGAGTGCAGGCGAGGGTGTGTCTGTGATTTGCGCTGCGCTTGGCAGTCGCGTGTCGTCGGTTTACGACGTGATCTCCCGCCACGGAGGCTTCGCCCCGAAGCCACGCTGCCGGCCCGCGCGGGCGCTTCGCCTCGATGAACGAGAGGAGATCTCACGGGGCATTGCCAGCCAGTGCTCCATCCGGAGCATTGCGGCCAAACTGGGGCGCTCGCCTTCGACGGTGTGCCGGGAGATCAAACGTCACGGAGGCCGGGAGCGATACCGTGCGGCGCAAGCCGATGCGGTGGCGTGGGAGCAGGCGAGACGACCGAAGCGCTCGCGCCTTGCGTTGAATCCTGTGCTCAGTCGTTTGGTCGAGCGCAAGCTGCGCCTGGAATGGTCGCCGGGGCAGGTATCGGCGTGGCTCAGGCGTCGGTATGCTCAAGAGCCAACCATGCAGGTTTCCCACGAGACGATCTATCGCAGCCTGTTCGTGCAGGCTCGCGGCGCCTTGAAGAAGGAGCTGGTAGCGCATTTGCGCCGCGGCAGCGCCTTTCGGCATCCCAGGGGATCGACCGTGAATCAGGGGCAAGGCCAGATCCGGGATGCGATCTCGATTCGAGAACGCCCCGCAGAAGTGGAAGATCGCGCGGTGCCCGGCCATTGGGAAGGTGACTTGCTCATGGGAGGCAAGAGCAGCCAGATCGCGACGCTCGTCGAGCGCCGCACGAGGTATGTCATGCTGGTCAAGATCGACAGCAAGGATTCCGTGGCGCTGGCTGGCGCCTTGGCCAAAAAGATTCGCAAATTGCCTGCGGAATTGCGTCGATCGCTCACTTGGGACCGAGGCACCGAGATGGCTGCCCACAAGCAATTCACCGTCGCGACCGACGTGAAGGTCTACTTCTGCGATCCCCACAGCCCTTGGCAGCGCGGCAGCAACGAAAACACGAACGGGTTATTGCGCCAGTACTTTCCCAAGGGTGAAAACCTCACCCAATACAGCCAAGCTCACCTGAACGCCGTTGCCGCACGATTGAACGGGCGGCCCCGCCAAACACTCGACTGGAAGTCACCCGCAGAAGCGCTAGAAGCCACTGTTGCAACGACCGGTTGAGACCGCCATCACCAGCCTACCTGCTCGAACCTATGTCGACATAGGCCCCGAAGTCGACGGACAGGGCAAGTTCATTCGGCCCTGAAATCGAAAAAACGCGACCTACACCATTTCTCCGGATCATCGTCTCCGGAAGCATTCGCCCCTGCCCCCCGCCCGCCGGATCGCGCTTGCCGCTAGTGCCCGCCCGTCACCAGTCCTGATGCAGCCAGCAGGATCACCACGATCTCGAAGGCACAGATGACGAAGAGGGCCCGGCGGCGGGTACGCCAGTAGACGGGCATGATGACCGCGAGGCAGGGAACGGAGGCGAAGGCCAGCGCGGCGATGCCGACGAGGGTGAGGATATCGGCGCGGGGCAGGAGCGCCGTCCAGCCCCAGCCGGGCGCCATGCCGGTGGCCTCGAGGAACTGCCGCGCGGGAAGCTTCCAGAGCTCCGGCAGGCGGTCGTGGGCGATGTGCGGATCGAGCCCGCCCAGGACGTAGATGCCGAACAGGATCACCAGGCCGGCGAGCCCGGTGTTCGTGACGACCGCCAGCACGCGGGCATACGCGATCTGGTCGGCGCCGAGTTCGTCGTTCTTCAGTTCCATACGCCCAGTCCCTTGAGCAGCGCGCGCACGCCCGCGAACGCGAGCAATACGAGCACGAGCTTGCGGATGGTGGCGGCCGGCAGCACCTTGAGCAATCGCGCGCCGATCTTGGCGCCCAGCATCATGCCGATCACCGAAGGCACCGCGATCATCGGCAGCACCGCGCCCTTGTTGAGGTAGACCCAGGCGGCCGAGCTGTCCACGAGCGACAGGACGAAGCTCGAGGTGCCCGCGGAGATCTTGAGCGGCGCGCCCATGAGGAGATTGAGCGCCGGCAGGTTCGCCCAGCCCGCGCCCAGCCCGAAGAGGCCGGCCAGGATGCCGATCACGAAGAAGACGGCGAGGCCCTGCGGCGTGCGGTGCACCTGCCAGGGCACGCGCCGCCCGGTGCCGGCCTCGACGAGGATGCCGTTCATGCCGAGGGCGGCCGAGATCGCGTCCGGCGCGGGCACGGACGGAAACTCGGACTTCTTCGCGCTGGCCATGAGCACGACGATCGCGAGGATGGTGCCGCCGAGCGCCGTCTGCACCACGTGCGTGGGCAGCGCGAAACCGATCATCGCCCCCAGGATGGAACTCGCGGAGGCGACGAGCGCGAGGGGCAGGGCGAGCCGAAGGCTGGCGTAGCCGCCGGAGAGGAGCGAAGGGCCGGCCGAGAGGGCGCTCGCGAGCGCGACGAGGAGCCCCGCGCCGCGCACGAAATCGAGGTGGAACGGGAAGAAGCCGCTTACGATCGGCACGAAGAGCACGCCGCCGCCCACGCCCGCCGGCACGGCGATGATGCCGAGCAGGAAGCACACGGCGAAGAGGGCGAGGGGCCAGCCCCACCAGGGCATCGCGAAGCCGGCCGCCGCCGGGGCGGCCGCGAAGGCATCCGGCAGGGCGAGCGTGAGGCCGAGGAGGAGGGCGAAGCGAAGGAGCCGCGACGGCGAAGGCGTGTGCACCGGGGAATTGTCCGTCGGGATGAGGGATGGCGTCCAGCGGTGCCGGTTTCGGTTCGAAACGAAAGCGGGCCGCGAAGGCCCCGGGTGTCGTCCCGGCGAAACATCCGGGACGCCGCAAAAGCCGGTCCCGGTGCACCAGCAAGCACAGTGCCAGCGATGCCGATCGACACGCGCGGCGAAAACCGTGCCCACAGGCCGTCACGGACGCGCTCCGCACGGTTAAGATGCGTTTTCCCGCTTCGCCTGGCCCCGCCGTCCGCTCACCCGCCATGTCGTCCCGCATACCCCACCGCATCGAGGAACCCGCGCCGCCGGACATCGGCTCGCGCGGCGCCGGCATGGCAGTGGTGCCCAACCTGCGCGACACGCTCATGCCGTTCGCGGACAGCGTGCCGTGGCCGGTGGTGGTGGTGGACGAGGCCGGGCTCGTGCTCTACGTGAACGACGCGATGCGCGCGGCCGGCAAGCCGGTGCCGGAAAAGGGGCGGCGCGAGCTCTCGCACCTCTTTCCGGAGTATTTCGCGGCGATGCGCGGCACGCCCGCCCCCTGGCTCGTGCAGCAGGAGTTCGTGGTGACCCGCAGCGTCGCGCCGAGCCTGGAGATCCACGAGCACGTGTGGGTGCGGCGCCTGCCCAAGGGCGCGTGCCTCATCGTGATGGACGAGACGCGATTGCACCACCTGGAGAGCGCCCACGCGCAGACGGCGCGCCTCGCCTCGCTCGGCTTCATGCTGGCGAGCGTGAGCCACGAGATCGGCAACCCGCTCACCGCCATGCACACGATGCTGCAGGTGCTGCAGTCGAAGAGCAACGTCGCGCGCGAAGACCTGGAGCGCGGCATCCGCAGCGTCGCCTCCAACGTGCGGCGCATCGTCGCCATCACCCGCAAGCTGAACGCCTTCGCCCGCGCGAGCACCGAGTCGGCGGCGCTCTTCGCGATCGACACCACCGTCGAGGAGGCCGCCGTGCTGCTGGGCTACGACAGCCTGGGCGAGTCGGTGCAGTTGATCCACGAGCCGTGCGCCGGCGCCTGGACGTTCGGCCACGTGGACCAGTTGCAGCAGGTCTTCCACAACATCTTCCTGAACGCCGCGCAGGCGATGCACGGATCGGGGACCATATCCGTGCGCACGCGCGTGCTCGAGCGCTCGGTCGAGATCGCGATCCGCGACACCGGGCCCGGCCTGGCGGAGGACGCGAAGAGCCGCATCTTCGACCCGTTCTTCACCACGAAGCCGAGCGGGGAGGGCACGGGCCTGGGCCTCGCGATCAGCTACGAGATCGTGCACGAGCACCAGGGGTCCATCGCCGCCGACAACCACCCGGACGGCGGCGCGCTCTTCACCGTCACGCTGCCCCGCCACGCCGGCCCCCTCGCGTGAGAGGCACGCCCTACGCCGTGGGATCCGCCGCGCGATTGCCCCGCATGCTGGTGGTCGACGACGACGAGGGCATGCGCGCGGGCATCGAGATGCTCCTGCGGGACTTGCCCTACGACGTCACCTACCGCGCCTCGCTCAAGGAGGCCCGGGAATCCCTCGCGAGCGAGGCCTTCGATCTCGTGGTGACGGACCTGCGGCTCGGGCGCGACAGCGGCCTCGACGTGATCCGCCAGTCGAAGGGCTCGGACCCGGCCGTGCCCGTGATCCTCATGACGAGCTTCTCTTCGCTGGAGAGCGCCATCTCGGCGCTGCGCCTGGGCGCGTGCGAGTACATCATCAAGCCCTTCGCGAACGACGAATTCCTGCACGCCGTGGAGCGCGCCCTGGGCGAGCGGCGCCTGCGCCAGGAGAACGCCGTCCTGCGCCGCAGCCTGCGCAAGGTGCGCGAAAGGAAGCCGCTCATCGGCGAGCACGCCTCCATCCGGCGCGTCATGGACATCGTCCGGCGCGTGGCGCCCTCGGACGCCAACGTGCTCATCCTGGGCGAGAGCGGCACCGGCAAGGAACTCATCGCCCAGGCCCTGCACTACGACAGCCCGCGCGCGGACGGCCCGCTCGTCACCGTGAACTGCGGCGCCATCCCCTCGGAGCTGGTCGAGGCGGAACTCTTCGGGCACGCCCGCGGGGCCTACACGGGCGCGGTGACGGCCGGCGAGGGGCTCGTGCGCGAGGCGCACCTGGGCACCCTCTTCCTGGACGAGATCGGCGAGATGCCCCTCGCCACGCAGGTGAAGTTCCTGCGCGTGCTCGAGGAAAAGACGGTGCGGGCGGTGGGCTCGCGCGAGGTGCACCCGGTGGACGTGCGCATCGTCGCGGCGACCAACAAGGACCTGAAGGCGGCGAGCGAGCGGGGCGAGTTCCGCGACGACCTCTACTACCGCCTCAACGTGATCGACGTGACGATGCCGTCGCTGCGCGAGCGCGGCCGCGACATCGACCTGCTGGCCGAGCATTTCGTCGCGCGCTACGCGGCTCGCTTCGGCAAGCGCGTGACGGGCATGGACCGCTCGTTCAAGGAGTTCCTGCACGCCCACGACTGGCCCGGCAACGTGCGCGAGCTGGAGAACCTGATCGAGCGCGCGGTGCTGCTCACGGACCAGGAGATGCTCACGCGCGCGGACCTGGACGGCGGGCGCCACGCGCGCGCGCCCGAGGCGGCGGCCGAGAGCGACGACGGCCATCCGCTCTCCGTCGAGAACTACATCCGGCAGACGGTCCTCAAGCACCAGGACCAGTACTCCGAGCTCGATCTCGCGAAAGTGCTGGGCATCGGGCGCAAGGCGCTCTGGACCCGCCGTCGCCGCTGGGGACTGCCCCGGCCGGGACGCCCGGGAAAGGAACCGGACGAAGGCTAGCGGGCCCGCTGTTTCCTTGCGAAACGGCCGTGGCCGGAAGGAACACGCGGCGAATCGTTAACTCATTGAAGCGCAAGGGGAAGAATTGTGGTGCGGAAATTGCAATAGGGACAAGCCGGAAACACGAATCCCATAACACACCCAAGCCTGAGGAGTGCAAATGACGCAACCCGCCGCCCCCGCCGCCGCGCCCGCGAAGCGCAAGAAGGTCACCATCCCGATGCTCCGGGAAAAGAAGAAGAACAAGGAGCCGATCGTCCAGCTGGCGGTGTACGACTACGAGAACGCCATCGTCGCCGACCGCCTCGGCATCGACATCCTGTGCGTCTCCGACACGGGCGGCATGGTCCTCTTCGGCCACGAGAGCACGACCTCGGTGTCCTTCGAGGAAGTGATGTTCATGGCCCAGGCCGTGAAGCGCGGCTCGCAGTACGGCCTGCGCATGGTCGACATGCCCTACATGAGCTTCCACCTGTCGGAGATGAATTCCGTCGACAACGCGGCCAAGTACGTTTCGCAGGCCGGCGCCGAGGTGATGAAGTGCGAGGGCAACGTGCACCACGCCCGCAACATCGAGGCCATCATCAAGGCCGGCATTCCCGTGCAGGGCCACATCGGCATCTGCCCGATGCGCATGCCCCAGCTGGGCGGCTTCGCGGCCCAGGGCAAGACGGCCGAGCGCGCCAAGGAACTGGTCGAGGACGCCCGCGCGTTCGTTGACGCCGGCTGCTTCTCGATCATGACCGAGGTCTGCACCTCCGAGGTCTCGCAGTACCTCGCCGAGACGCTCGACGTGCCCGTCATCAGCCTGGGCTCCGGCAGCACCTCGGACGGCGTGCACATCATCGGCTCGGACCTCTTCCACCTCTACGAGAAGCACGTGCCGCGGCATTCCAAGATCTACCGCGACCTCGTGCCCATCCTCGAGGACGGCTACCGCGAGTACATGGCCGACGTGAAGGGCCGCACCTACCCGGGCCCGGAGCACACCGTGTTCATGAAGCCCGAAGAGCTCGACAAGTTCTGCAAGATGATGCAGTGGAGCCCCAAGGGGAAGTGATCCCGGCCGCCATGGTGCCTTCCGCCGTCCCTGCCTCGACCGAACGCGACCCCGCCCAGCTCATCGGCTCTGTCGCGTTCTTCTCCGGCTTCTCGGACGAGCAGCGGCGGCGGATCGCATCGAACTGCCGCCCCGTGAGGTTCCGCGCCGGGCAGCAGATCTACCAGGTGGGCGAGCCGTCGTACGTGTTCTACGTGCTGGTCGACGGCTCGGTGTTCTTCTCGTTCGCGGTCGGCCAGCGCCAGGCGCCGGCCCAGGTCATCGGCCGCGGCGACGTTTTCGGGTGGGCCGCGCTCGTCGAGGCGGGAATGCCCCGCAACGGATCGGCCGCCGCCATGACCGACTGCACGGCCCTCGCCTTCGACGGCGCGGACCTGCTCGCCATGGCCGACGCCGACCACACCCTCGGCTACGCGCTCATGCGCGCCCTGAACAAGATCATCACGGGCACGCTCTGGGCGTTCGTCGCGGGCTAGCGCGCCCGCGCATCCCGGACGCCGGGCCGTGATCGCCCCGGGCGCCGAAGTCCTCCTCGCCGCCGCCGTCGTCGGGTTCCTGATCGGTGCCATCGGCATCGGCGGCATCCTCCTCATCCCGGCGCTCGCCGCCCTGGCGCCGATGACGCCGCACGAGGCGAGCGCCACGGCGCTCTTCACGTTCATCTTCACCGGGGTGCTGGGCACGATCCTCTTCCAGCGGAAGGGCAGCATCGACTGGCGGCAGGCCGCGACGGTGTGCGCGAGCGCCATCGTGTTCAGCTACCTCGGCGCGAGGGCGAGCGCGCTCGTCTCCGGCCCGACGCTCATGCGCGTGATCGCCCTGCTCATCCTGTTCGCCGGCGCCTACGTGTTCCTGCCCGCGAAGCCGCGACCGGCGGGGGAGGACCGCGGGCCGCGCACGGCGCTCCTCGTCGCGATCGGCGCGGCCTCCGGCTTCGGCTCCGGCTTTTCGGGCGCGGGCGGGCCGCTCTTCTCGGTGCCGCTCATGGTGATCGGCGGCTTCCCCGCGCTCACGGCGATCGGCACGAGCCAGGTGCTGCAGGTGTGGTCGGCCGGCGCGGGCAGCCTCGCTCACGTCGCGACGGGCGCCATCCAGTGGCCCCTCGTGCCGGGCATCGTCGCCGGCGAACTCGTGGGCGTCGTGGCGGGCGTGCGGCTCGCGCACGCGGTGAGCGCCCTCGCGCTCAGGCGCTTCGCCGGCGCCATGTGCCTTGCGGTGGGCGCCTGGCTCCTCGTGCGGCACTTCGGGCAATGAACGCGCTGGCGGCGCATTTTTCGCGGCGGGGCGTGCGCCTGGCATCGCTGCCGGGCGGCGGCGCCGTGCCGGAGGACTTCGGCGATGCGGCGGCGGAGCACCGCGCGACACGGGAGGCCTGCGGCCTGTTCGACTTCTCCTTCATGGGCGCCTGGGAGATCCTGGGCCGCGACGCGGCCGCGCATCTCGCGCGCCTTCAGACGCGGGACCTGCGCGCGCTCGTGCCCGGGCGCAGCGCCTACACGCTGCTCCTCGGGGACGACGGCACGGTCGTGAACGACGCGACGGTGTGGATGTTCTCGCCGGAGCGCTATTGGCTCTTCACGGGGCGCCCTTCCGATGGCGGGATGGTGTGCGACGTGGCGAGCGACCTCGACGTGACCGTGCAGCCGTGCGCGCCCCAGGCGGTGATCGCGCTGCAGGGGCCCGCCAGCGGCGCGGTGCTCGCGAAGCTCGCCGGGTCGCAGGCCGTGCGCGACCTGGGTTACTTCCGCTTCGCCGAACTCGACTTGCCCGGCGGCCCGTCCCTGGTCGCGCGACTGGGCTACAGCGGCGAGCTGGGCTACGAGATCGTGGTGGATGCCCCGTGCGCCGTCGACGCGTGGCAATCGCTCGTCGCGGCCGGCGCCGCCTACGGGTTGCGCGAGGCGGGCTTCGCGGCGGCCGACAGCCTGCGCATCGAGTGCGGGCACATCCTCTTCCTGCGCGAGCTCGCGAAGCCTCGGTTTCCCGCGGCGCTGGGGCTCGCCCGTCTCGTCACGTCTTCCGATCCCGCGATGCGGGGGGCGCAGGCGCTCGGGTCTTCCCCGGGGGTCGCGTCGACGCGGCTCGTGGGGCTGGAGATCGACGGCTCGCACGCGCCCGTGTCGGCGCCCCCGGTGGAAATCACGAGCGAGGCGGATTCGCCCACTTTCGGGGGGCGGATCGGGCTGGGCTTCGCGCCCGCGGAGCACGACCGGATCGGCACGCTGCTTTCGGCACAGGATGGGCGCGCGTGCGTGGTGACGGCGCTTTCTCGCTACGACCCGGAGCGGGTGAGGTCCCGGGGCAGTCCGCTGCCTTGATGCCTGGCGGCGGGCGGCGGGGCGGCGGGGCGGCGGGGCTTCGGGAGGCGCAATTCTTTGGAAACGCCGATGAACGCCGATATCACGCCGATGAACGCCGATAACTTCCACGACGACGGCCAGATTTTCGGGGGCCGCGTATGTCGATCGCTGTCGCTTTGCCGAGCCTGTCATTCCGCACGACTTTCATCGGCGTTCATCGGCGTGATATCGGCGTTCATCGGCGTTTCCAAAGATTTGGGCTTGCACCACCCCCCCCCCCCACCTCGATCGCCATCGACACCCGCCAGGTCTCCCCCGCGGAGAGATAGCGCGCCCCCGTCCCGCCGATCCCCTGCGCCGCCAGCGCGAAAGCGTCGATCGTGTGCGACACGGGCTCGAGCGCGAGGAAGGTCCCGTCCCCCGGCGAATAGGCGATCGCGTGGCCCAGCGCCTCGCTCGCGGTGAGGCGCGTCCGGTGCGAGGGATAGGTGACGATCGCCTCGCGGTTCCACCCCGTGAAGGCGTTGTCGACGCGCCAGCCATCGAGCACGCGTCCGCCGCGGAAATCCGCCTCGGGCGGCACCCTCAGGCGCGCGACCGGCAGGTGCGTATCGTCCACGGTCCACCAGCGCTCCCACGCCGTCTCGAGGATCGTGCCGGCGGGCGCCGGGAAGAAGGGATGGAACCCGAGCCCCGCCGGAAACGACGCCTTGTCGGTGTTCGTGATCGCGAGGCTCGCCTCGAGGCGCTCGCCGTGCAGCTCGATGACCTGCGAGCAGGCGAAGCGGAAGGGCCAGTCGGAATCGGGCACTTGCGAGAGCGACATCGCGACGCGGGTCGGCGAGGCGTCGGTCACGCGCCAGGCGCGCTGCCAGCCGGTGCCGTGGAGGGCGTGCGGCTCGGGCGGGGCGTTGAGCCGCAGCGCGTACGTGCGGTTTCCCGCCCGCAGGTGGCCCCGGCCGATGCGGTTGGAGTAGGGCACGAGGGGGTAGCTGCCCATCCCGCGGGCGTCCAGCGCGGCGATGGCTTCGTCGCTCGCCGGCCGCAGGATGTCGATGCCACGCCACGTGAAGCGCGCGAGGGCGCCGCCGGCTTCCGGGGCCACCCGCACGCGGCTGTCGCCGTCGGCGAGTTCGATCATCGCTCGAGGGGCCGGGCGCCTAGCGCCCGGCGGGCTTCCAGGGCGCGAGCAGTTCGTTCAGCCCGTCCCAGCAGATCTGGACGCCGATGCACAGCAGGATGAACGCCGAAAGGCGAAGAAAGACCGCGGTGCCGTTGGGGCCGAGCGCCCGCACCATGTGCG
>Ga0105090_10001896_pt1 | contig 11464 bp, 11 predicted proteins | sample PPLLak3March2015_FD_79110 | JGI IMG/M metagenome (GOLD analysis project Ga0105090, IMG submission 79110) | Freshwater sediment microbial communities from Prairie Pothole Lake near Jamestown, North Dakota, USA - PPLs Lake P7 Core (1) Depth... | ecosystem: Environmental > Aquatic > Freshwater >... | reverse complement strand
TGGCCACCGGCAGCAGCACGCAGGCGGCCAGCAGCAGCAGGCTCTGCGCCGTGCGCCAGCGCGGCGTGACCCAGAGCAGCAGTGTGCCGGCGGCAAGCAGCCACGCGGCTTCCAGCGTGGGCGCCCAGCGCGGCCGCTGCAGCAGCGTGCCCTGCAGCAGGTTCTCCAGCAGTTGGGCGTGGATTTCGGTGCCCGACATGCGCTCGCCGATGGGCGTGTTCTGCAACGGCTGCAGGGCCACGCCGGTCAGGCCGACCAGCACCAGCTGGCCGCGCAGCTCGGCTTCGCGCACCCGCCCGTCGAGCACGTCCACGGCCGACACGAAGCGCTGCTCCAGGTGCGGCGAGAAGTACAGGCGCACGGCGCCGTCGTCCTCGGTGGGGATCTGCAGCGCGCCGACGCCGGCACGGCGCACGGCGCCGCCGTCCACCGTCAGCGCCACGGCCGGCGCGCGCTGCGCCACGCGCAGCATCTCCAGCGCCAGCGAGGGCAGCAGCGTGCCGTCGATGCTGGCCACGGTGGGCATGCGCCGGATGAGTCCGCGCGTCGACTCGGCCGAGATCAGGCCCCAGCCGGTGGCTTGCCGGTCGAGCTGGTCGATGCTCGTCAGCGCGCCGGCATACGCCGGCAGCTGCGGCGGCGCATCGGGTGCGGCGCTGCCCGATTCCGCGCGCAGCACCACCGGCACGGCGCGCAGCGGGTGCGGAGAGGGCTCGGTGGTGCCAGCCACCACCAGCACCGTCGGCGCCGCGGCCACGGCGCGCGCCAGCTGGGCGTCATGCGTGGGTTGCGCGCGCAGCGCCGCGGCGAGCGTCGGGTCGTCGACCTGGGCCTGGGCGAGCAGCCGCTCGGGCGACAGCGCATCGGGCTCGGGCATGACGATGTTCACGCCGATGGCCGCCGGCTCCGCGCGCTGCACGACGCGCAGCAGCCGTGCCAGCACGTTGCGCGGCCACGGCCACTGGCCGATCTCCTGCAGGCTCCTCTGGTCGATGGCCACCACCGTCACCGGAAGCGTGGCCACGCTGCGCGGCCACAGCGCCTGGTGCGCGTCGAACCAGGCGGCCTGCAGACGCTCGACAAGCGCGCCGCGCTGCCAGACGATGGTGGCCAGCAGCAGGAGCAGCGCGCCGCAGGCCAGGCGGATGCGCAGCGCCCAGCCGCTGCCGTTCACAACGCGATTTCCAGCCCGTCGTAGGCCGCGCTTACCTGCAGCGCCGCGCCGGTGCGGGTGATCTCCTCGAGCCGGCGCGTCTCGGCGAGCATCGCGTCGATGGCCGCGTCGTCGAACACCGGCTCGTGGTGCGTCAGGCACAGGTGGCGCGCGTTGGCCAGCTGGCAGAGCTCGACGCCGACGACGTTGCTGGAATGGCCCCAGTCGGCCTTGACCGAGATGGCGTCGGCCAGCGAGTACATCGCGTCGAAGATCACCAGGTCGGCATCGCGGAAGAACTGCACGAAGCGCTCGGTGTGCGACGGGTCGGCCAGCGGGTGCTCGGAATCGGTGGTGTAGACCAGTGCCTTGCCGCCGGCTTCGAAGCGGTAGCCGTAGGAATCGCCGGTGTGGCGCTGCAGCAGCGTGGTCACGCGCATGCCGGCCGCCTCGTGCGGCACGCCGGGCTCCAGATGGCGGAACTCGACGCGCCCCTCGAAGATGGTGTCGAAGCCCACCGGAAAGGACGGCGGCTCCTGCTGGCGGCGCAGCGCAGTTTCGAGCTCGCGGTGCGAGCCGTAGACGATGACGCGGTTTCCGGGGATGAAGGCCGGCACGAAGAAGGGCAGGCCCATGATGTGGTCCCAGTGCAGGTGGGACATAAAGACGTGGAAGGTCTGTGCCTTGCCGGCGCGCTGCGCCATCGCTGCCTGGCCGAAGGGCCGCAGGCCGCTGCCCATGTCGCACAGCACGTGGTCGGGGCCGCCGGTGTCGATCTGCACGCAGGCACTGTGGCCGCCGTAGGTGCCGGCCCGCGCGAAGGGCTGCTCGGCAAGGAAGCGCTCGATGTCGGCGTCGCTGTCCAGCGCCCGCCCGCGCGCCGCACGCAGCACCGCGCGCAGCTTGTCGGCCAGCGACGAAGAGGTGAGCGCCACGGGCAGCGAGCCGCGGGTGCCCCAGAAGCGCACGCCCTTCATGACGGCCGGTGCGCGCGGTACGCCGCCAAGGCCGCGTCGGAGACCCGGGCCAGCGCGTCCTCGAGCGTGGCGTCGACGGTCAGCACCTTGTCGAAGCGGCTGATGCCGAAGATCTCGGCCACGACGCTCTGCAGCGCCGCCACGCTCAGCCCGGCCCCGGCGGCGCGCATCTGCCGCGCGGCGATCATCAGCACGCGCAGGCCCACGCTGCTGATGTAGTCGACACCGGAGAAGTCGAGCACCAGAGGCACCTTGCGCTCGGCCGCGCGGCCGACCAGCGGCAGCAGCGCGGCCTCGAGTTCGGCCGCGCTGCGGTGGTCGATGCGGCCGGCCGGCGCCACCACGATCGTGTCGGCAAACGTCTGCGTGGTGATCTGCAAGGTGCGACCCCTTCCCGGCGGGCAGCAGCCCGCGCAAGCGTGGATTCAGTATAGGAGAAGCGTGTCTCGCAGGCGGGCGGTGGCTGCCCTGGGGCAGGCCGGCCGGCGCCGCTGGCCGAGGCGACAATGCTCCCCCGCGATGCGGGCCGCCCCGACCGAGGCGTTCCGCAGCTTCCTGGGCCAGGCTCGCGTCCGGCCCGTTCCCAACTCCAGCCACCCTGCCGTCCATGCGACTCCATTCCTTCGTACCACTTCTGGCCGGCGCAGCATCGCTGCTCGCCCTGGCCGCCTGCAACCCCGCCAATGACGCCAAGGACGCCAAGCCCGCCGAGCCGGCGGCCGCCGGCCCGGCGGCGGCCATGGTCAACGGCGTGGCAATCAGCCAGCGCACGGTCGACCTGTTCGTCAAGCAGAGCAGCTCTTCGGGCCGCCCCGAAACGCCGGAGCTGCGCAAGTCCATCGTCGATCAACTCGCGCTGCAGGTGCTGGTGGCGCAGGAGGCCGTCAAGAAAGGCCTGGACAAGAGCCCCGAGGTGGCCGAGCAGCTGGAGGCCGTGCGGCAGTCCGTGCTGGCCAATGCCTACGTGCAGGACTACGTGAAGACCCACCCGGTCAGCGACGAGGCGCTGAAGGCCGAGTACGAGCGCATCAAGGCCAGCATGTCCGGCACCGAGTACAAGGCGCGGCACATCCTGGTGGCCAAGGAGGCCGAGGCCAGGGAGATCATCGCCAGGCTCAAGAAGGACCCGGGCGCGTTTGCCAAGCTGGCGGCAGAGAAGTCGAAGGACCCGGGCTCCGCCGCCCGGGGCGGCGACCTGGGCTGGTTCGACCTTCGGGGCATGGTGCCGGAGTTCGGTGCGGCCATCGGCGCGATGGAGAAGGGCAAGATCAGCGAGGCCCCCGTCAAGTCGCAGTTCGGCTATCACGTGATCCTGCTCGAGGACTCCAGGCCGATCCAGCCGCCGCCGCTCGACGAGGTCAAGGCCCAGTTGAGCCAGCAGCTGCAGCAGCAGGCCGTGAAGAAGCAGCTCGATGCGCTGAAGGCCGCGGCCAAGATCGAGATCCTGGGCGCCGCAGCGCCGGCAGCGTCGGCGGCTTCGGCGGCCCGGTAGGCACGACCGCCGGTCCCGCCGCGGGCCCGTGGGTCTGGCGCGCCCTCGTGCCGGCCATCGGGCCGGCCGCTCCGCCGCCGCGGCCGTTGCGATGGAGCCCCGGCGTGCGGCCACGAGTCCGACGGCGCCGGCAGCATCGACGGCCGGCGATCGGTGCATGATCTGAGGCGCGACCGGCTGCGTGGCAGCCTGTCGCACCGGGCCGAGCAGAATGATGCGAGCGGGCGTGTGGCCCGATCGAGGTCGGCCTTCACCTGGCAGGAGGAAGCATGAAACCAGAACCGATGCGGCCAAGCGAGGCCGAGGCGCTGCCGCGGCGCGACTTCCTCAAGGTCGGCCTGGGCTTCTCGCTGGCGCTCACGGTGGCCGGCACCCTGCCTGGCTGCAGCGGCGGGGCGAAGACGCCGGTTGCGGGCTATGCGTTCCTGCAGCCGAGCGACGTCGAACTGTTCAGCGCGCTGGCGCCGGCGGTGGCCCCCGAGCTCGGCGCCTTCGATGCCGCCCGGCGCAAGGTGGCACTCGACGCGCTGCTGCGCAACGTCGACGGCAGCTGCGCCGCGCTCGACCTGGGCAGCCGCAACGAAGTGCGCAAGCTGCTGGACCTGCTGGCGATCGGGCCGCTGCGTTATGCGCTCACCGGCGTGGGCGCCTGGAACGGGGCCGGCGTCGACAAGATGCAGGCCTTCCTGGCGCGCTGGCGCGGCAGCCGCTTCGCCACGCTGAACGCCGGCGGCAACGTGCTGGTCAAGCTCACCGCGTCGAGCTTCTACCTGCTGCCGCAGAGCTGGCCGTCCACCGGCTACCCGGGGCCGCTGGAATACGTGTTCAGGGCCGTCAACTGAAGGACCGCACATGGCACTGCCCGACATCTACACCGAAGGCATCGCCTCGGGCTGGAAGGTCATCGACGCGGCCCGGCTGACGGCGCCGCAGACGCTGGAGGCCGACGTGGCCATCGTCGGCAGCGGCGCGGGCGGCGGCGTGGCTGCCGAGACGCTGGCGCTGGCCGGCCTGAAGGTGCTGCTGCTGGAGGAGGGCGCGCTGCGCACCTCGGACAGCTTCCGCGACATGGACGAGGCGCGCGCCTTCCGCGAGCTGTACCAGGAGGCCGGCGGGCGCGCCACTTCCGACGGCGCCATCGCCGTGATGCAGGGGCGCTCGGTCGGCGGCACCACCACCATCAACTGGACCTCGAGCTTCCGCACTCCCGAGCCGACGCTGAAGCACTGGGCCGAGGCCTGGGAGGTGCAGGGCCACGGCGTCGAGGAGATGAAGCCCTGGTTCGAGCAGATGGAGCGGCGCCTGGACGTCACGCTGTGGGAGGCGCACAACGCCAACAACAGCGTGCTGATGCGCGGCTGCAAGGCCCTGGGCTGGGAGGTGCACGCGATCCCGCGCAACGTGCGCGGCTGCTGGAACTCCGGCTACTGCGGGCTGGGCTGCCCGGTGAACGCCAAGCAGTCGATGCTGGTGTCCACCATCCCCGAGGCGCTGAGGCACGGCGCCACGCTGGTGCACCGGCTGCGGGTGCGCCAGCTGCAGCATGCCGGCGGCAGGATCACCGGCGCGGTGGGCGAAGCCCTGCGCGAGGACGGCCGCACGCCCAGCGGCACGCTGGTGACGCTCAAGGCCCGGCACTTCATCGCCGCCGGCGGCGCGATCAACACGCCGGCGCTGCTGCTGCGCTCGCAGCTGCCCGATCCGCACGAGCGGCTGGGCAGGCGCACGCTGATCCACCCGGTGGTGCTGACGCTGGCGCAGATGCCCGAGCGCGTCGACCCGTTCTTCGGCGCGCCGCAGTCCACCGCCTCGGACCACTTCCAGTGGAAGGACGGCGCCACCGGGCCGATGGGCTACAAGCTCGAGGTGCCGCCGATCTTCCCCGGCATCGGCGCGGCCGTGCTCAACACCTTCGGCGACGACCTGAAGCGCGAGATGTCGGCGCTGGCGCACACCAACGCCGTGCTGGCGCTGCTGCGCGACGGCTTCGTCGACGCCAGCCCGGGCGGCCGCGTGCGCGTGGCCGACGACGGCAGCCCGCTGCTCGACTACGAGCTCAGCGCCTACGTGTGGGACGGCGTGAGGCGCGCCTACCTGAGCATGGCCGAGCTGCAGTTCGCCGCCGGGGCCAGGCGGGTGCGCGCCGCGCATGTCGATGCCGTCTACCACGACCGCTGGGCCGATGCGAAGGAAGCCATCGCCCGGTTGCCGCTGCGGAAGTTCCGCGCCTCGATCTTCACTGCGCACCTGATGGGCGGCTGCGGCATGAGCCAGAACCCGAAGCGCGGTGTGGTCGACAGCCGCGGGCGGCATCACCAGATCGCCAACTTGTCGGTGATGGACGGCTCGGTGTTCCCGACCAGCATCGGCGCCAACCCGCAGCTGTCGATCTATGCGCTGACGGCGCAGAACGCCACCGCGCTCGCCCGCGAGCTCAGGGGCTGAACGGTCTCGGCATGCACGACGCGGCCCTATCCCCCGCGCACCCGCCGGCGCAGGTGCCGCGCGCCGCGGCCGCGGCCGGCGTGGCCTTCGGGCTGCTGTTCGGCACGGCGCTGGTGCTGGTGCGCATGTCGATTCCGGGCTCGATCGCCGAGCGCGGCGGCTGGCTGGACGACCCGGGGGGCACGCTGCGCCTGGCGATGCACCTGCTGGCCTGGGGGGGCATCGCGTTCCTGTGGTTCATCGGTGCGGTGCGCACGCATATCGGCGCTCGCGAAGACCGCTTTCTGGCCTCGGTCTACTTCGGCAGCGGCGTGCTCTTCCTGGCCATGAGCTTCGCCGCCGGTGCCGCCACGCAGGCGTTGCTGGCGGCGCACGAGCAGTACGGCGAGCGCTTCTTCGACAGCGGCACCTTCGCCTTCGGCGGACGGCTGACCTACGAACTGACCTACACCTACGCGCTGCGCATGGCCGGCGTGTTCATGTTCTCGCTGGCCACGCTGTGCCATCGCACCGGCGCGCTGCCGCGGCCCTTCATCTGGGGCACCTGGGCGCTGTCCGCGCTGCTGGTGCTGGGGCTGACGCAGACGCTGTGGGCGGCGCTGCTGTTCCCGCTGTGGGTGCTGGGACTGAGCCTGTACCTGTTGTGGGTGCCGCGTGCGCGGCGCTCCGGCAGCGGGCCGGTGTAGCGGCGAGGCCCTGCGCTGCAGCGCCTTCGCCGCTCGTGCGGCGCGTCGACCGCGGGCGCGGTGTGGGCGCAGTGGGGGCGCAAGGCTGTTACACATTTCCGCAGTTCGAGACGACAAATGTGCGAATTGCACATTTAGAATGACGTCATGCCATCGAGCCAAGCGAACGACACGGACGCCATCCGCCCCGCAGTGGGCGGTGAGGGCCTGCAGCAGGCCGTGCACGCGCTGCTGGCCCCGCTGGCGCGTCTGGCGGTGGCACGCGGCATGCCCTGTGCCGCGGTGGAGACGCAGTTGCGCCAGGCCTTCGTGCAGGCGGCGAACGAGGCGCATGCGTCGCTGCTGCCGCATCGGCGCGTCAGCCGGATCGCCACGGCCACGGGGCTGAACCGCCGCGAGGTGACGCGCCTGACCCAGGCGGCGCAGCCGCCTGTGCCGCGTCGCCCGCTGACGGCCGAGCTGTTCGCGCGCTGGACCGGCGATTCGCTGTATCGCGATGCCCGAGGACGGCCGCTTGCGCTGCCGCGCCAGGGGCCGGCGCCGAGCTTCGAGACGCTGGCGCATTCGATCACCCGCGACGTGCATCCGCGCAGCCTGCTCGACGAACTGCTGCGCCTGGGCCTGGCGGTCGCCGATGCCGATGCCGACACGGTTCGGCTGGTGCGCGAGGCCTTCGTGCCGCGCGGCGACGCCGCTCGCATGCTCGGCTTCCTCGGCCACAACGTCGGCGACCATCTCAGCGCTGCCGTGGCCAACGTGCTCGGCGACGGGCGGCAGCACTTCGAGCAGGCGGTGTTCGCCGACGAGCTGTCGGCGCAGTCGCTCGAAACCGCCCGCGCGACCATCGCCTCCCAATGGCAGGCCTTGAGCGCCGCACTTGTGCCGCAGCTGGCCGCGCTGATCGAGGCCGACCGCGCCGCCGGCCGCCCGCAGGACCAGCGTCTGCGCGTCGGCCTGTTCAGCTACGGCGAACCGATGCCCAGTACACCCGGCGCAGCACCGGCAGCACCTGCCGCCGCCGGCATGCCACGAAGCCAACGTTCACGACCCCACCGTTCCCAGGGAGACCCCGCATGACATCGACCCATTCATCCCGCGGCGCACTGCGCCGCCTGTGGCAGGCCGCCTCGGCGTCGGCCGCGGCATTGCTGATCGGTGCCTGCGGGGGAGGCGGCGGCGACGTGGCCGGCGTCGGCACGGGCGGCACCGGCAGCTTCAGCGTCGGCACGGTGACCGGTTTCGGCTCGGTCTACGTCAACGGCGTGCGCTACGAGGACAACGGCGCCAGGGTGCTCGACGACGACGGCAACCAGAAGTTCATCGGCACCGACGACAACCCGCTGCGTCTGGGCATGGTGGTCGAGGTGTCGGGAACCGTCGACGACAGCGGCAGCGCGCGCACCGCGACGCAGATCAGCTATGGCGCCGAGATCAAGGGCCCGGTGACCGCGGTCGATGCAGCGGCAGGTAGCTTCACGGTCTTCGGCATCGAGGTGCGCACGACCAGCGCGACGCTTTATGCCAACTTTGGCGGTGTGGCCGCACTGGCGCCCGGCAACGTGGTCGAAGTGCACGGCCATCCGGACGCCGGCGGGCGCATCGTGGCCACGCTGGTCGGCCGCGAGGCAGCAACGGTGGCCATCTTCGTCGTGGGCGGCGGCGAATACCGCCTGCGCGGCGCGGTCGAGGGCCTGTCCGGCAGCAATCCGGCCTACACCTTCGCGGTGCGCGGCGTGCAGGTACGCACCACTGACGACACGCGTTTCGACGGCCTGCCGGCGGCAGGCGCGCCGGTGGCGCTGCGGCTGAACCCGGCGGTGCAGAGCGACGGCCGCTATCGCGTCGAGCGGCTCAAACTGCGCCGCAGCGCCTACGAAGTCTCCGGCGCCGCCGAAGGCGAGGTCGAGGGTTACGTCACCGACTTCAACGGCAGCACCGGCACCTTGCGCGTCGCCGGCTATGCGGTGCGCCTGGCGCCCGGCGTGGCCTATGAAGACGGTGTCGCGGCCGACCTGAAGAACGGCGTGCGCGTCGAGGTCAAGGGCCGCATCGAAGCGGGGGTGCTGGTGACCGCGCGCATCGAGTTCGAGTCGCGCGACGGCGACGGCGACGGCAATGACGACGACGTGTCCGGCGGGTCGGAAGAATTGAAATTCAACGGCGTGGCCGTCTGCGCCAGTTGTGCCGCCACAAGCGGCAGCTTCACGGTGCAGGGCATCCGCCTGGACTACGACGCGGCCACCCAGTTCGAGGACGGCCTGAGCGGCCCCACGTTGAACGGCCGCACGGTGGAGGTGAAGAGCGTGGCCGTGTCCGGCGCTTCCGGCAGTGTCTACCGCGCCACGCGCATCAAGCTCGACGACTGAAGCCGACCGACCCGCGCCGGCTGCCGCCGGCGCGGCCGCAGGCCTGCGGCCTGCGGTGCCAGTGTCTGTACGATGGCCGGGCACTCCGCGTCGACCCGAGGGCCTGCCCGATGAGAGAGAACCGCCTGCGCACGCTGTGGCGCGAAGACAAGGCCGCCGTCAACGGCTGGCTGGCCTTGCCCGACGGCTTCAGCGCCGAAGTCATGGCCCACCAGGGCTGGGACTCGCTGACCATCGACATGCAGCACGGCATGATCGACTACGCGGCGATGGTCAAGATGCTGCAGGCCATCTCCACCACGCCCACCGTCCCGGTGGTGCGCGTGCCCTGGCTCGAGCCGGGCATCCTGATGAAGGCGCTGGACGCCGGCGCCTACGCGGTGATCTGCCCGATGGTGAACACACGCGAGGACGCGCAGAAGCTGGTGGCCTACACGCACTACGCGCCGCGCGGCACGCGCAGCTTCGGGCCGGTGCGCGCGGCGCTGTACGGCGGGCCGGACTATGCGCAGCGCGCCGACGAGACCATCGTCGTCTTCGCCATGATCGAGACCGCGCAGGCGCTGGACAACCTGGACGCGATCCTGTCGGTGGAAGGGCTGGACGCGGTCTACATCGGCCCCAGCGACCTGTCGCTGGCATTGGGCTGCAAGCCCGACTTCGACCACCCCGAGCCGAAGGCGGCGCAGGCCATCGAGCACATCCTCGAGCGCGCCCGGGCGCATGGCGTGGTGGCCGGCGTGCACAACGGCCTGCCCGAGGTGGCGCGGGCGCGCGTGGCCAAGGGCTTCCGTTTCGTGACCGTCGGCTCCGATGCGCGGCTGCTGGCCCTGGGCTCGCAGCAGATCCTGGGCGCGATGCGCGCCGCGCAGCCATGACGATCGATCTGCATGCCTTCGACACGCCCAACGGGCGCAAGATCAGCGTCGCGCTCGAGGAGATGGGCCTGCCTTACCGGGTGCAGGTGGTGGACATCGGCAAGGGCGAACAGTTCGCGCCCGAGTTCCTGAAGATCAGCCCGAACAACAAGATCCCGGCCATCGTCGATCCGCAGGGCCCGGGCGGCAAACCCATCAGCGTGTTCGAATCCGGCGCGATCCTCGTCTACCTGGGCGAGAAGAGCGGCATGTTCTGGCCGGCCGATCCGGCCGCGCGCATCGCGGTGCTCGAGTGGCTGATGTTCCAGGTGGGCGGCTTCGGGCCGATGCCCGGGCAGGTGCACCACTTCATCGCGCTGCAGGACGAAGCCCAGCGCGCCTACGGGCTGCAGCGTTTCATGGCCGAGACGCGGCGCCTGTACGGCGTGATGGACCGGCGCCTGGCCACGCACGAGCACTTCGCCGGCGCGTTGTCGATCGCAGACTTCGCGATCCTCGGCTGGGTCTGGCGGCACGAGCGGCACCAGGTGGACCTGGCCGACTTTCCCCACGTGCAGCGCTGGTATCGGGCGCTGATGGCAAGGCCGGCGGTGCAGCGCGGCTTTGCCGTGTCGCTGCGCCACGGCGGCTGAGCGCCGCATGCATCGGGTCGGCCCGGAGTATGCGCCGTCGCGGCCCAGGTGCCACAATGAATCGCAGCCGCCGGCGGTCCGGCAATCGAGCGTGCGATGGCCAGATCCTTCCTCCCTGATCCGCTGGACCTGCTGCGTCAGGCCGTGAACCGGCTCGACGGCCGGGCCCCCAACCCGGAGGGTCGCGGCATCGAGATCGATACCGTGATGAAGGCGCTGCAGCAGGTGTCGGGTCTGTCGCTGGCCTTGCGCCAGGCGCTGGAGACGGCGATGGAAGGCGCCTACAAGCGCGTCAACCTGCCCGGCGGCCGCGAGTTCGCCGAAATGAACGACACGCTGCGGCGTCTGGAAGGCAAGCTCGACCGCCTGTTGGCCGCGCAGGCCGAGGCCAAGCCGCCGCCACGCGCACGCAAGCCCGCGGCCGGGGCGCCGGCCGCCAAGGCGGCGAAGCCGCGCAAGGCGGCCGCCGCGCCGCGGCGGCGCAGCGCGCCCTGAAGAAGCGGCCCGCGGCTGCGGCTCAACCCTTGGGCAGCTCTTCGCGCTGGTAGGCCGGCAGTCTGGCGCCGCAGTCGCGGCAGAACTTCGCGCTCGGCAGGTGGCCCTCGCTGAGGCATTCGTGGCAGGTGCGCGTGGTCGGCTCGCCCGCCGCCCGCTGCCCGACCAGCTCGGCGCTGACGATGCCGGTGGGCACGGCCAGCGTGCCCCAGCCCATCAGCATCATCAGGCTGGCGATGAAGCGGCCCAGGTCGGTCTTCGGCGTCACGTCGCCGAAGCCCACGGTGGTCAGCGTGGTGATGGCCCAGTACACGCCCACCGGAATGCTGGTGAAGCCGTT
>Ga0105090_10001894_pt1 | contig 11471 bp, 7 predicted proteins | sample PPLLak3March2015_FD_79110 | JGI IMG/M metagenome (GOLD analysis project Ga0105090, IMG submission 79110) | Freshwater sediment microbial communities from Prairie Pothole Lake near Jamestown, North Dakota, USA - PPLs Lake P7 Core (1) Depth... | ecosystem: Environmental > Aquatic > Freshwater >... | reverse complement strand
GTGCTGGGCTTCATGGGGCTGGACCGCATCGAGGTGGACGAGGCGGGCGCCGGTGACATCGTCGCCTTCGCCGGCATCGAGCGCCCCGCGATCTCCGACACGCTGTGCCACCCGGACGCACCCGAGGCGCTGCCGCCGCTCGTGGTCGACGAGCCGACGATCGGCATGACCTTCGAGGTCAACACGTCGCCGTTCGCGGGCAAGGAGGGCAAGTACCTGACGAGCCGCCAGATCCGGGAGCGGCTGCTGCGCGAGGCGCTCACGAACGTGGCGCTGCGCGTCGAGGAGACGGACGACCCCGACAAGTTCCAGGTGTACGGCCGCGGCGAGCTGCACCTCGGCGTCCTGCTCGAGAACATGCGTCGCGAAGGCTACGAGATCGCGGTCTCGCGGCCGCGCGTGGTCATCAAGGAAATCGACGGCGTGCCGAACGAGCCGTTCGAGATCCTCGCTGTCGACATCGAGGACTCGAGCCAGGGCGCAGTGATGACTGCGCTCGGCAGCCGCGGAGGCCAGCTCCAGGCCATGCACCCGGACGGCAAGGGTCGCGTGCGGCTCGACTACGTGATCCCGGCCCGCGGGCTCATCGGCTTCCAGACGGAGTTCCGTACCCTGACCTCGGGCCTGGGACTTCTCTTCCATGTGTTCGACCACTACGCGCCCGTGCTCGACAAGACGATCGCCGCGCGCCAGAACGGCGTGATGATCTCGAACGCGCAGGGCACGGTGCTCGCGTACTCGCTCTTCAACCTGCAGGAGCGCGGCCGGCTCATGGTCGCGCACGGCGACGAGGTCTACGAGGGCCAGATCGTCGGCATCCACAGCCGGGACAACGACCTGGTCGTGAACCCGCTCAAGGGCAAGAAGCTCACCAACATCCGCGCCGCGGGCCGCGACGAGAACATCGTGCTCACGCCGCCGGTGCGCTACACGCTCGAGCAGGCGATGGAGTTCATCGAGGACGACGAACTCGTCGAGATCACGCCGGCGTCGATCCGTCTGCGAAAGCGCGGGCTCAAGGAGCACGAGCGCAAGCGGGCAGGGCGCGAAGAACAGGCCTGAGGTTACATCACCCCTTCGAAGTCCTGCGCCTTCGGCAACAGCGGCCGACGGTTGATGGCGTGCACGGCCGCCATGAGCCGGTAGGCCGCGGCACGGTGCGCCGCGGTCGCAAGGGTGGGGTTTTCGTGCTCGACGATCGCCGTCAGCGGGTCGACGGCGCCGGGCCGGATGGGCACCGAGGGCAACGGGTCGGTGCGAAATCGACGGTCGTCGTCCGAGTCCAGCATCAGCGTGTAGCGGTTCAGCATCACGCGCTCGATCCACGGGGCATGGTCCGCGAGGAACCGCGCAGTCGTATCGACGTCCGCCGGTTCCTCGCCCGGGTAACCGAGAATCGTGGTCAGTCGCACGCTGATGCCGGCCTCGGTGGCATCGCGCAGATAGGCCGCCGTCCGCTCGAGGCTCGTGCCCTTGGCCATCCGCTTGCGGAGCGGCTCGCTCGCGGACTCGAGGCCGGTCGTTATGCGCGTCAGGCCCGCCTGCGCGGCCCGCATCAGGTCGGAGCGTGAGAGTCCGTTTTCGTCGCGAGCATCGACGTGCACGGAGGCGGTCCAGCGGATGCCGGGCGCGACGTCCGGGAGCCTGTCGACCAGTCCGCGCCAGAGCGCGACGTCCGAATTCAGCTTCAAATCGAGGAACACGAAGAGCGAAGCGTCGTGCAGCGCCCGCTGATGACGAATCTCGTGGAGCACGTCGTCGAGCGAGCGGGAGCGGAAACTGCGTCCCGCGGCGGTGCGGACGTCGGCGCAGAACCGGCACCGGGCCCACTCGCAGCCGCGCGCGGTCATGATCGGGACGATCCGGTTCGGGTAGCGGTGCCACGGAAAATCGGTGTAATCGGCGAAAGGCAGAGCGTCGAGCTCGTGCAGGGGTGGTGCCGGAGCGACGACCCGACCGGGAACGCTGACGCCGGCGTAGCGCGACAGGTCCCGCCGTGCGACGAGATCCGCGACCAGCGCGGGCAGCACGGCTTCGGGCTCGCCGCCATAGACTGCCGTCACGCCGGGCTTAGTCGTCCAGCGCTCGACGATCTCGCGTGCAGAGAAGTACGGGCCTCCGATGAGCAGCGGTACGTCGGTTGCGGCACACAGGGCCGCAAGCTCGTCGCAGGTGCGCTCGTGCATCGTGTATGCGGACACGAGCACGGCGTCGGGACGGCTCTCGAGCAGTTCGCGCGCATAGCCGACGATCACTTCGCGGCTCGACGGGTCGACCGGCCGCAGCGCGTCGGCCGCCCGGCGTCGCAAGGCGCGCACCCGGCGTGACGGGGTCACGGCCGACCAGTACTTCATCCGGTCGAGCAAGCCGTCCCAGGGCTTCGCACGGGTCAGGCGTGGATAGCCCGGCACCCCCCGCGCGAGCGGCGAGAGCACCTGCACGCCGATCCCTGCGTGTCGCAGCACGGCGACGATGAGCCCGACCGGCAGCGTGGGATAGCGCGAGAAGTTGTTTAGGTCGACGACCAGTATCTTCATCGGCGTACACCCGAGGCTTCGCTGGATCGCCCGTCCATGGGTTTCCCGGGCATGACTCAGTCGAAGACGACCGTGCGGTTGTCGAAGACCAGCACCTCGTGGCGCAGGTGGGCGTACACGGCGCGCGCGAGCACGATCTTCTCGAGATCACGGCCCTTGCGGACCATGTCCTCTACGGAGTCCTTGTGGCTGACCGTCGCGACGTCCTGGGCGATGATCGGCCCGGCATCGAGGTCGGCGGTCACGTAGTGCGACGTGGCGCCGATGATCTTGACCCCGCGCTGGTGCGCCGCGTGGTACGGCTGGCCGCCCGCGAAGGCCGGCAGGAACGAGTGGTGGATGTTGATGACGTTGCCCTTCATGGCGTCGATGAAGGCGGGCGAGACGATCTGCATGTAGCGGGCGAGGATCACGAGGTCCACGCCGGCCTCGTGCAGCAGCCCGATCTGCCGCTGCTCCGCCTCGGGCCGTGTCGCGCCGGTGACCGGGACGTGCTCGTAGCGGATGCCGTGCCGCGCCGCGACGGCCTCGAGGTCGCGGTGGTTGCTCACGATGAGCGGAATGTCGATCGGCCACTCGGCCGACTCCCAGCGCGCCAGGATGTCGTACAGGCAGTGGCCGTAGCGTGAGACGAACACCGCGACGCGAGGCCGGCGGCTCGCCCGCTCGAGCCGCCAGTGCATCTGGTAGGGCGCGGCGACCTGGGCGGCGAACGTCTCCTCGAAGCGGCCGACCGCCTCGGGGCCCGCATCCCGCGGCGTCCATTCGACGCGCATGAAGAAGACCCGCCGGCTCGCGTCGACGTGCTGGTCGAGATCGACGATGTTGCCCGCGAAGCCGCGGATGAGCGCGGTCACGGAGGCGACGAGGCCCTCGCGATCCGGGCAGTGGATCAGCAGGATCAGCGTTTCGTTCATGTTTCCGCCGCGGCCTGTCCCGTGGGCCGAGGGCGCAGTCTAAGCCATCAGCCGGACGGCCTTTTCGTCGGCGTCGAGCAGCGAGTCGAGGACTTCGACCGGCTGCGGGGCGCCGATGTAGTGGCCCTGCGCGTACTCGATGCCGATTTCGGCGAGCTGCGCCAGCACTTCGGCCGAGTCGACCCGCTCCGCGACGGTGCGGATGCCCATCGTCTCGCCGATCTGCGCGATCGCCTCGACCATGCTGCGGTCGATGTGGTCGTGCGTGACGTTGTGCATGAACTGCCCGTCGATCTTCAGGAAGTCGACCGGCAGGTTCTTGAGGAAGATGAACGACGACAGCCCGCTGCCGAAGTCGTCGAGGGAGAACCGGCAGCCGCGGCTCCGAAGCTCCCGGATGAAGTGGGTGGCCGGGGCGAGGCTCGTCATGGCGGCCGCCTCGGTGAGCTCGAAGCAGATCGATCCGGGGAAGAGGTCCGCGGCGGCGATTTCCGCGGCGACGAAGTCGAGGAACTGCTCGTCGTTGAGAGTCGTCGCCGAGACGTTGATCGCGAGCATGTAGGGCTCGCGAGGCGGACCGCCGCGACGGTGGGCGAGTCGCGCGCAGGCCTGCCGGACGACCCAGCGGTCGATCGCCGGCATCAGGTTGTAGCGCTCGGCGGCCGGGATGAACTCCGCGGGCTGGACGAGCAGGCCCTGCTCGTCGCGCATCCGCAGCAGCAGCTCGAAGTGACGGAGCTTCTCGACGCCGCGCCGTATCGGGACGATCGGCTGGCAGTAGAGCTCGAGGCGGTTCTCGTCGCACGCGCGGTTGATGCGCGACACCCACTGCATCTCGCGATGGCGCTCCGGCGCGCGGCCCTGGGCATAGGTCTGGACCCGGTTGCGCCCCGAGTCCTTGGCCGAGTAGCAGGCCACGTCCGCGGCGCTCATGATCGACGACAGCGTGTCGGAGGCGCCGTTCACCTCGGCGAGGCCGATCGACACGCCGACGTTCATCACGCGGTCCTGCCAGACGAAGCGGAAGTCGCGGATCGCCTGGCGGAGGTTCTCGGCGATTCGGCCCGCGGTCTCGAGCGTGCAGTCCGCGAGCAGCACGCCGAACTCGTCGCCGCCGAGCCGGGCGAGCGTGTCGGTCGTGCGGATGCGCGTCTGCACGATGCTCGTCACCTGCTTGAGCAGCCGATCGCCGGCCGGGTGCCCGCAGGTGTCGTTCACGACCTTGAACTGGTCGAGGTCGAGGTACATGAGCACGTGGTTGAGCCCAGGGTCCGCCCGTGCCGCAACCAGCGCGTCGTTGATCCGGTTCTCGAACTCGCGCCGGTTGATGAGCCCGGTCAGGCCGTCGTGCGTGGCCTGGTACGCGAGCGCGCGCTGCAGCCGGCGCTCGTGGCTCACGTCGTGGAAGACCATGACGGCGCCGATCAGCCGTCCCGTGCGGTCGAGGATCGGCGCGGCGGAGTCCTGGATCGAGATCTCCTGGCCGCGGCGGTTGACGAGCACCGACGGCTCGACGAGCTCGACCGTGCGACCCTCGCGGAGGCAGCGCAGGATCGGGCTGTCGATCGGCTGGCGGCTCGTCTCGCTCAGCACGTGGAACACCTCGGCGACGGGACGGCCCGCGGCCTCGTGCGTCTCCCAGCCGGTCAGCGACTCCGCCACCGGGTTCAGGTACTCGATGAACCCGGCCGCGTCCGACGTGATCACCGCGTCTCCGATCGACTGGAGCGTGACCTGGGCCTTTTCCTTCTCCTCGGAGAGCTGGACTTCCGTGCGCTTGCGCTCCGTGATGTCGACGACCGTGCCCTCGTAGCCCGCCACGGTGCCGTCGGGATCCCGCACGACGCGCGCGTTCTCGACGACCGTGACGACGCTTCCGTCCCGGCGCCGCAGCTGGTATTCCGCGTTGCGCACGACGCCGTCCCGCTCGAGCGTCGCGAACACCGCCTCGCGCGACTGCGGCTCGACGTGCAGCGGACGCGTGGACGGCAGGTCGAGCAGTTCGTTCGCGTGGTCGTAGCCCAGCATCGCGACGAGCGCGGGGTTCACCGACTCGAGCCGGCCGTCGGCGTTCGCGTGGTACACGCCCTCCATCACGTTCTCGAACAAGCCGCGATATCGCGCCTCGCTCTGGCGCAGCGCCTCCTCCGCCTGCCGGCGCTCGATCGCGATTGCCGCGAGCGCGGTGAGCCGGGCCATCAGCTCGAAGTCGCGCTTCAGGGGGCTGCGGGGCTGGTGGAAGTACAGCGCGACCGTGCCGACGACCTGGCCGTCCGAGGCCCGGATCGGCGTCGACCAGCAGGCGCGCAGGCCGGCGGCGAGCGCCGGACCGCGGAGCTGTTCCCAGAACGCGTCGCGGGCGGTCTCGGCGACGATCACCTGCCTCTGCAGGAACACGGCCGCCGCGCACGAGCCGTTGCGCGCACCGACCTCGACGCGCGCGACGGCGCCACGGAACGCCTCGGGCAGCCGGCGGCCGGCGGCGAGGCCCAGCGACTGCGTTTCGGCATCGTAGAGGCTTACGGTGCACAGGGCGTCCGGCGTCACCTTCTCGGCAGTCTCGGAGATCGCCTCCAGCGTCTCGGCGAGCAGGACGTTGCCGGTGATGCGCTCGAACACGCGCCGCTCGCCGGCGGCCAGGAGTTCCGCGCGCTTGCGCTCGGTGATGTCCGTGATGCTGCCGCGGACGAGGCGCTGGCTCGAGGAGGGCAGGCGCACCAGGCGGACTTCGCACGGCACCACGTGGCCCGTGGCGTCACGATAAAGCCATTCGAAGCACGGAGCCTCGCCGGCGAGCGCGCGGTCGACGTATCCGCGCGACAGTTCGGCCGACGCGCTGCCGTCCGCCTGTTCCGCCACGGTCACGTGCTCGGGGCCCCAGGCGAGCAGTTCCTCGCGCGTCACCTTGAAGAACCGGACGGCGTTCTCGTTGCACTCCACGAAGCGTCCGAGATCGACGTCGAGCACGACGATGGCCTCGGGCGCGTTCTCGACCAGCGTCCGGTACCTCGCCTCGCTCTCGCGGATCGCCGCCTCGGCGCGCTTGCGGTCCGTGGTGTCCCTGAGACAGACGACGAAGAGCTCGCGCCGGTCCAGGCGGACCTTGCTCACGCCGAGCTCGGCGTCGAACAGCTCGCCGTCACGGCGCCGGCCGCGCGTGTCGCGCGGGGCAAGGTCGACCTGGGTGTCGTCGAGCGTCTCGGCGAGTTCCTCGAGCGCCTCGGTGAGCCGGGGATGACGGGCGAGCGAGGGGATCAGCAGGTCGAGCCTGCGGCCGCGGACGTCGCTCTCCGCGTAACCGAAGACGCGTTCGCCGGTGGAATTCAGGGTCTCGACGCGCCCCGATTCGTCGACGGTCAGGATCGCGTCCTTGACGTGGTCGAGGATCACCTGCAGCTGCGAGGCGGCGCTCTCGCGCACCTCCCGCGTGTAGGCGCTCGTCTCGTCAGCGAGCAACTTCATCGAGCGGACGACGCCGCGCCGCTCGTCGTCCCACTCGCCATAGGCCGCGCTGATCGCCTGCAGGAGCTTGCGCAGGTCGAGCTGGCCGCCGTCCTGGCGGGCATCCTCGAACTGCTGCCTGAGCAGCGGGTGCAGGCTCACGGGCGCGCCTGCGGACGGTGTCCGCCGCAGCCTCTGGACCGTCGGATGTTGCGGACGCCTCGGCTCATCTGTGTGACCGCACCCCCGCCCCGGACCCGGGCGACGGGGGGGCGAGCGCGATAGTAGGCGGGTCGGCATCCGAAGGGGTGTGAACGGGGTCGCAATCGCCGGCCCCGGGGGTGCAGGGGCCGGTTCCGTCGGAGGAGCAGCGGCATTCGGCTACAATCCGGGCACCTCCACGGCCGTTCGCTGCATGGTTCCCGAGACGTCCGACCACCTTCCGAGCACGCACCCCCTGATCGGGCGCGACGACCCGCCGCCTTTCGCGGTCCTCCACGAGCACGGATCGGCACCGGCGCTGGTCATCTGCGACCATGCGAGCCGCGCGTTCCCGAGGGGCATGCGGCGCCTCGGGCTGCCCGAGCTGCCGAGCTGGCAGCACATCGCCTGGGACATCGGCGCCGGGGAACTGGCCCGCGGGCTCTCGAACGCGCTCGACGCCCCTGCGGTGCTCGCGGGCTATTCGCGCCTGATCGTCGACTGCAACCGCCGGCCGGACGACCCGGAGGCTTTCCGCCGCGAGAGCGACGGCTGGACCATTCCCGGCAACCAGGCGCTGTCCGAATTCGAGCGCCGCGTGCGGCTCGCCTGCTTCTTCGATCCGTACCACGAGGCGATCGCCGCGATGCTGGCCGGCTTCAGGGTCCGCGAGGTGGTGCCGCTCGTGATCTCCGTCCACACGTTCACGCCGGAGATGGCGGGCTTCCAGCGGCCCTGGCACATCGGCGTGCTCTGGGACAAGGACGAACCGAGCGCGCGCCGGCTGATCGACGGCCTGTCGGCGGTCGATGGGCTCGTGGTCGGCGACAACGAGCCCTACAGCGGACGCCATCCGTCCGACTATTCAATCGACCACCACGCCGAGGCCGCGGGCCTGCCGCACGTGTGCATCGAAGTCCGGCAGGACCAGCTCGAGTCGCCCGCGGGCACCGAGCGCTGGGTCCGACTGCTCGCGAAACTGCTTCGGGAACTCGTCGAGGATCCGACGCTGCGTCGCCTCCGCACGACCGAGACGTCATGGCGACGCGCGAACCTCCGCTGACGCTCGGCATCGAGGAGGAATACCTGCTCGTCGACCGCGGGACCGGCGCGGTCGCCGCCGAGCCGCCCGAGGAGCTCTTCGCGGCGCTGCACGACCGCACCGCAGGGCGCGCATTCCCGGAGTTCCTGCGGGCGCAGGTCGAGGTCGCCACGCCGGTGTGCCGCGACATCGGCGAGGCTCGCGTGGCGCTCGGGGGCCTCAGGCGCGCGGTGATCGAGGAGGCGGGGCGCTACGGCCTCGCGCCGATCGCGGCCTCGAGCCATCCGTTCTCGCTGACTTCCCGGCAGAAGCGCACGGACAAGGAACGCTACGTCGCGCTGCTCGAGGAGATGCAGGGTGCGGCGCGCCGGATGATGATCTGCGGCCTGCACGTGCACGTGGGCATCGACGACGACGACCTGCGCATCGACCTGATGAACCAGCTCACGTACTTCCTGCCGCACCTGCTCGCGCTGTCGTGCAGCTCGCCGTTCTGGGAAGGGGAGCGCACGGGCCTCATGTCGTTCCGGCTCATGATCTTCAACGGGGTGCCGCGCACCGGCTTGCCGGAGCCGTTCTCGAGCTGGGGCGAGTACCGCCGCCACACCGACGTCCTCGTCGAGACCGGCATCATCGCGGACACCTCCCGCATCTGGTGGGATCTCCGGCCGAGCGTGCGCTACCCGACGCTCGAGACGCGGGTGATGGACTGCTGCACGACGCTCGAGGACGCGCTCAGTCTCGCGGCGCTCAACCAGTGCCTGCTACGCATGCTCTACCGGTTGCGCCGTGGCAACCAGCGCTGGAGGCTGTACTCGCACCTGCTGCTCGCGGAGAACCGCTGGCGCGCGATGCGCTACTCCTACGACGCGGGGCTCCTCGACCTCGGGCGGCAGCGAGTGGTGCCTTACGCCGAGCTGCTCGAGGAACTCATCGAGATCGTCCGCGAGGACGCCGTCGCGCTCGGTTGCCTGCCGGAGGTCGAGCGGCTGCGCGAGATCCTGGTGCGGGGCACCAGCGCGCACAGGCAGCTCGCGGTGCACGAGCGAGCGAAGCAGGGCGGGGCGACCGATGCGGAGGCGCTCGAGGCCGTGGTCGACTGGCTGGTCGAGGAGACGGCCCGCGTATGATCGACCGTCGCGTCTGCGTCGCGCCGATGATGGACTACACCGACCGCCATTGCCGCTATCTGTTGCGGCTGGTGAGCCCCGGGGCGCTGCTCTACACCGAGATGGTTACCGCGCAGGCGCTCGCGCACGGCGACCCGGAGCGACTGCTCGCGTTCGACGGCGCGGAACACCCGGTCGCGTTGCAGCTCGGCGGTTCGGACCCGAAGCTGCTCGCGGCAGCAGCAAAGCTCGGTGCGGCCCGCGGCTACGACGAGATCAACCTGAACGTCGGCTGCCCGAGCGACCGCGTGCAGAGCGGCAGGTTCGGCGCGTGCCTGATGGCGGCGCCCGGCCTCGTGGCCGACTGCGTCCGGGCGATGCGAGAGGCCGTCGCGGTACCGGTGACCGTGAAGTGCCGCATCGGCATCGACGACCACGACGACTACGACTTCTTCGCGCGATTCGTCTCGACCGTGCGCGATGCGGGCGTCGGGACCTTCATCGTTCACGCGCGCAAGGCGTACCTGCAGGGACTGAGCCCCCGCGAGAACCGCGAGGTGCCGCCGCTCCGCTACGAAGTCCCGCAGCGGCTCAAGCGGGAGAACCCGGATCTCGAAGTCGTGTTGAACGGCGGGCTCCGCTCGGTCGGCGACGTCGGGGAGTGGCTGCCGGGTTTCGACGGCGTGATGCTCGGCCGGCAGGTCTGGCAGGAGCCGTGGCTGCTCGCGCAGCTGCACCGTGCCTTCGTCGACCCATCGTGGCAGCCCCTCGCACGCCACGAGATCGTGGAGCGCTATGCAGTCTACGCGGAGGCACGGCTCGCCGAGGGCCATCGCCTTTCGTCCTTGCTGCGTCCCGTGCAGGGGCTCTACTCGGGAGTCGCGGGCTCTCGCTCATGGCGCCGGTACCTGAGCGAGGAGGGCGTGCGGCCCGGCGCCGGCGTGTCCGTGCTGCGCTCCTCCCTGCGCGTCTTCGATGTCGCTGCCTGAGGCGCATCGGAAGCTATACTCGCGGGGCCCGTCGTCGTTCCGGGGGTCCACCGGGCGGGCATTGGGGTTCTTCCGCACATGATTACCGAAACGGAAGTCGCCGTCCTGTTCGCGGACGTCGTCGGCAGCACGCGGCTCTACGAGTCGCTTGGCGACCAGGCGGCGCGCGACAAGATCGTTGCGTGCGTGGCGGTGATGTGCGAGGCGACGAGCCGCAACCGCGGCAGCGTCATCAAGACGATCGGGGACGAGATCCTCGCGATCTTCCCGACCGCGGACGACGCCGTGAATGCCGCCGCCGAGATGCAGCACGACGTCGGGGCGCACCCCGCGCTCGTCGTTCACGGGCAGCACATCGCGATCCGCATCGGCTGCCACTACGGCCCGGTGGTGCTCGAGAGCAAGGACATCTTCGGCTCGTCGGTGCACACGGCGAACCGGATGACCAGCCAGGCGAAGGCGGGGCAGATCATCCTCTCGGCGGACACGTTCCAGCGCCTGTCGGCCGAGTGGCGGGCCGTCACACGGCAGATCGACCTCACGCCGGTACGCGGCCACAGCGAGGACGTCGAGCTCTTCGAGGTCGTGTGGCAGCAGGAGGACGCGACGAGCATGCTGCCGTCGATCGCCATCGACGCACGCACCGGCCACCGGCCGAAGCGCGTCCGGCTGCGCTACCGCGGGCGCGAGTACGTGCTCGGCGACGGCAAGGAGTCCCTGACGCTTGGCCGTTCGGAAGAGAACGACATCGTGGTGAAGGGGCACCTGGTGTCCCGCATCCACGCGCGCATCGAACTCGCTCGCAGCAAGTTCCTGCTCGTGGACCAGAGCACGAACGGATCGTTCGTCACGACCGAGGAAGGCAAGGAAGCGTTCGTGCGCCGCGACTCGGTCGCGCTCCGCGACCGCGGCCTGATAGGCCTCGGGCACCTGCCGGAGCCGGGCTCGCCCGAAGCGATACGCTACCAGCTCGAGGACTGACGGCCGTCGCGCGCCCTCCCCGTGCAGGGCGCGCCTGCCGACTCAGCCGAGCGCCTGCTTCACGCGCTGGTACTCGGAGCGCAGCGCGGGCGGAAGCCGGCCTCCGAACTCCTCGAGGTAGCGGCCGATGTCGTCGATCTCGCGATGCCACGCCGCGACGTCGACTTCGAGCAACTGCTGCAGCGCGCCGTCCGGCAGCGCGACGCCCTTGACGTCGATGTCTTCCTTGCGCGGCAGGTAGCCGATCGGCGTCG
>Ga0105090_10001893_pt1 | contig 11471 bp, 9 predicted proteins | sample PPLLak3March2015_FD_79110 | JGI IMG/M metagenome (GOLD analysis project Ga0105090, IMG submission 79110) | Freshwater sediment microbial communities from Prairie Pothole Lake near Jamestown, North Dakota, USA - PPLs Lake P7 Core (1) Depth... | ecosystem: Environmental > Aquatic > Freshwater >... | reverse complement strand
CCCCGCGCGGCGCGCCCGGCGCCATGATCGAGGACCAGGCGAAGGCGGTCGAACAGGCGCTCGGCATGATCGAGCAGGGCGCGGTTACCAGCCTGTCGGGCAAGCGCGTGCCGGTGTCGCCGGACACCTTGTGCCTGCACGGCGACCAGCCCGGGGCCGTGGCATTCGCTCAGGCGCTGCGGGCGACCTTCGCGCAGCGGGGAGTCGCGCTGAAGGCGCCGTAACGCAGGGGGCATTCGAGAGCTATCGGAGTCTATCGCTGACTATCGGAACGCCCCCGAGAGAACTGGCATCTACCGCCTGACCGTGGTCATCAAGCGCTGGCAAACGCATGGATTCTGCTAGCGCCCAACAGCTCGGGCCACTGCCTTGCGCTGCGACCCGCGCCGCGCTACTGACCGCCATTCGCCCGGCGCGGCTCCGCTCCAGCGACGAAACGCACGCGTGAAGGCGCTTGCGTCGGCATAGCCGAGCAATGCCGCGACGTTACCGACTTGCAGATCGGTCTCCAGTAGGGTCTGCCGTGCAATTTCATAGCGTTCCGCTTCGACCAGGTCCTTGAAGCTGATGCCGTCCTCATTCAGGCGGCGGTTCAGCGTTCGGCGGTGAATCGAGAACAGCGAAGCAATGTGGTCGGCGTCGGCGCGGTCCGTCAGCAGGGCCGTGCGCAGCACGCTGCGCACCTGTTCCACGAACGATTCGGGATGCCGCGATCGGGTTGCCTCGATTTGCGCCTCCAATTGCCGGCGCAGTTCCGGATCGTCGCCCGGGAGCCGGTACGTCAGCCACTCCGCGAGGAACACGAGTGCGTTCTGTTCGGCGTCGAAGAGGAGCGGAGCCCGGAAACACTGCCGGAACGGTTCGATGTCGTCCGGCCTGCGGTGAGCAACGGTGACCTGGCTCGGCTTCCAGCTCCGACCGCACAGGGACTGCATGATGTTGAGCATCACGGCAAGGGCGCCGTCCATTACCTGAGCCATCCCAGGGCTCCCCGGCTGAAGCACCTCGTAGCCAAAGTAGGCAAGCTGGCCGTCGACGGTAAGCGTCACCTTCGCCCCCCGGGTGTGATGGTCAAAGAAGCGAACCAGGCTGCGCAGCGCGGTTCCGAGGTCGGAGGAATACTTGACGAGCGAACCCACCAGGCCGAGCGACTGCAGGCCGCTCCGCTGGCCGACCAGCAATCCAAGGTGCTCGCAGCCTGTCCTCGCGACACAGTGTTCCACCAGGCGGCCGCGCGCGGAGTAAGAAACCAGGTTGTCCGGGCTGTCGAATAGCGAGAGATCGAGCCCGACCTCGGCCAGAAGCTGTGCCGGGTTGGCCCCGAGACTCTGCAGCGTGGCCGGCAATCCGATCGTGCCACCGATGCGCAGCATCGGGTCGCCGGCAGCGCCGCGAACTGGGGAGCGGTGGCGAGCAGACGACGGGATCGTGGTTGACTTCATCGGCATTGGCGCGAAGGGCTTGTCCCGAAGTGTCCGGAAGGTGTCCCAAATTGTCAAGCCCCGGATCGTCGTTGGTTTCACAATTTAGTTTGCCCCGCTGGTATGAGCGCGTTGAATCCGGACGCCCTCAGATGGGCGCATGGAGAACTGGAGGATGAGCAAGACGAATGAACAGCAAGGCACGCCGGGCGCTCCGGTTTGCGCTTGCTCCCCCGCAGATCTCACGAGAGAAGGACTGAACATGGCAACGACCCAACGCATATCCGACTGCGTGCCTCTGGTTCGGACTCGGGCAAGTCACACCAACGCCAAATGCCGTCTTCAACTTCTTCGTCGAACCGCAGGTTTCGCTTGCCGACAAGGGTGCCGGCTGGGCGAAGTGGCAGGTGTTCTTCGCGGTAAACACGCAGTTCAAATGACATTGCGTTTCGTGGCCAGCCGGAGGCAGAAGATGCAGTGCGTACCAAGTATGCGTTGTCAATTGGCGCGACACGCGCGCCGCCCGCCGCGTCGTGGATGGATATTGCGCTCGCTGGTGACTGGTGGCGGCCTGCTTGCTGGAACCGCTGCCTGCGCTGCCGGCACCGAACTGCCGCCGGTGCGCGCGTTTCCGTTGGCCCAGGTATTCACCTTCCTGTTCCTGATGATCGGGCCCTTCAAGATCATCGGGCCGTTTGCTCGCATCACCAGGAACGCCGATTCCCGCACGACCCGCAGACTGGCCGTGGTGGCGACGCTGCTCTCGGCGCTGGCGCTGCTGATCGCGGCATTCATCGGTGAGACCTTGCTCAGCAAGTACGGCATTCCGCTTCCGGTGCTGGCACTTTCGGCGGGCATCATCCTGTTCCTTGTCGCGCTGAAACGCGTTCTCGAACAGTTCGAGCAGTCGGAGACGCCATCCGGGGAGTCGGGCACCGCTCCGAGCGCTTCCGCCATCAGATTGGCGCTGTCACCGCTGGCGTTTCCCACCATCGTCACGCCCTACGGCATTGCCGCGCTGGTGGTGTTTCTTGCGCTGAGCGCTAGTGTCGAGAGCCGTATGGCCATCGGCTCGATCGTGGTGGCGATCATGGTTCTGAACCTGATCGTGATGCTGGTGACGCGCCGGCTCCTGCCCGTGCTGTCGCTCGTGCTGCCGATCCTTGGCGCCGTCCTGGGTGTGATCCAGGTCGCGCTCGGGCTGCAGATCATCAACAACTCGCTGCGGGCGCTAGGGGTGCTGTGAAGCGGTGCGCGCGGATGCAGGCTTCGGAAGCGTCAGACTAGCACCTTCAGCACGCGATCGAGCAACTCCTCCACCGAGAACGTCGTCAGCAGCAGAGGTGCAACCGGCAGCAGTGTGATCACCGCCAGATCGACGGCGTTCCTCACACCGAATGGCGTCAACCGGATGCCCTCGACCAGCAGGTATCCGTTGCGCAGGTCGGCAAGCGACTGGATATCCGCACTGCCGAGCGGCGTCTCGTCGGCCAGCCGGCCGCCGCGAATCCATCTGCGGTCGAAGTCGCGCGCATACTGCTGCCCAAGGCAGCCATACTCCTCCATTCCCTTGCGCCTTGCCCGCCGGAGCTGCCGCGTGAACACGAGCAGCGGCCCCAGGATGACGAATACCAGCAGTCCCGCCGTGCCGAAAATCTCCACCTTGAAGTCGAGCAGCGTCGCGCCCTCGTAGAAGATCCGGTCGGCCATTATCCCGGCGAGCACCGTACCCAGTGCCAGCAGCACCAGGGAGTAAGCGCGGCCCGTTCGGGAGAGAAAACGCAGTCCCGCGGTGCCGTCCGGATGCGTCGCCTGCAGATTCAAGGTGATGCGGGACACCTGCCACAGGAAGCGCGCCCAGACAAGAAACCTCAAATACCAACGCACGACCAGGAACTGGAGGATAGGCATGGCTACGAGCGCCATCCACCAGCCGGCAAGCAACGGCTGCGGTTGCCCTCCCTCCACGATTGCGAACCAACTGGTCACGTTGAGCGCCAGGTGGTCGCGCCACACGAACGGCATTCCCACCACGTAAACGAACACGACCAACAGCAACTCCGGCACGACGGAATTGCGCAGCCGCGTGGCCGAGGCAATGGCGGCGTCGAACTGCGGGCGCGCCGCGTCGGGAATCAGGCCGCGTTCCACGAACTGTCTCACGATCTGGGCCAACACGCGGTGGGCCCTGACCTCAGCCAGGAGCAACAAGGGCAATGCGATCAGCAGGCGCACATGTGTTTCGACGTCCTGCAGGAAAGTCACGGTCCCGCTGCCGCCCCAGGCGTTCCCTTCGGCAATCGATAACAACAGCAACGGCACCCAGGTAATGAGAACCGCAACGAGCACGCGCCGGCGCGCGAACTCCAGCGCATCTCCGGACAGGTGCGTGCGTCGCCAGAACCGATAGAGCAGCCCGCCGCTCACGATCGAGAATTCGGTCATGTCCTGCGGAGGCTTGGTGCTGTCGCTGGAAGACGCTTCGGGTTGAATCGTCGCCATCATGACACTTCGGCTCCGGCAATTTCAGCGTTTCTACTTCGGGAGCAGCGTCCGGTCGGCGGTGAGTTCACACGTCCACGGACCCCAAGGGCTTTCGAGCCGTTCTTCAGCCGCCGCCGACAAACTCGTCGCCTTCCACGATCACGACCTTGGTGGCCGCCCGGGGGGCGCCCGGCGTTCGTGCATCTCGATGAACGCCTCGGCGCGGATCGTCACGGGCCTTCTTCCATTATGCATGCCTGAAGCAAGGCGTCACGCCGGCGTGTCGAGCAACTGCTGATGCGCAAGCGACAGCATGCCGCCCGAGACGGTGCGTGCCTTGAAACCGTGTTGCAGCAGGATGCGTGTCGCGTAGTAGGCGCGCTGGCCGGACCGGCATACCACGTGGATTTCTCGGTCGCGCGGCAACTCGCCGAGCCGTTTGCGCAACTCGGGCAGCGGGATGTTGACCGCGCCGGAAACTGCCTCGACCGCCAGCTCCGGCGGTTGCCGCACGTCGAGCACGAAGCCGGCCTTGGCGATCGGCCAGTGGCTGAGCGGCATGTCACCGCGCAACACGCCGGCGGCCATCATGCCGGCGAAGTTCACCGGGTCCTTGGCGCTGCCGAATTGCGGCGCGTAGCAGAGCTCGGCCTGCTCCAGATCGTGAACCGTCGCGCCCATCTGCAGATAAGCCGCGAGCACGCTGATGCGCTTGTCGACGCCATCGAGCCCCACCGCCTGCGCGCCGAGCAGCCGACCGTCCGACTTGCGGAACAGCACCTTCATCGCGATCGGCCTGGCGCCGGGGTAGTAGCCGGCATGCGAGTTCGGGAACAGGTCGATCTCTTCGAAGTCGCTGTCACCGCGCCGCTCGAGCGTCTTGCGGCTGGCGCCGACCCACGCCGCCGCCGCGCCGAACAGGCCAATGATCGAGGTGCCCTGCGTGCCACGGAAGCGCGAGTCGCGGCCGGCGATCACGTCGGCGGCGATGCGGCCCTGCCGGTTGGCGGGGCCCGCCAGCGCAATCAGGCTCCACTCGTCGGTGACGAAGTCCTTGACCTCGACCGCATCGCCAACCGCGAAGATGTCCGGCTGACTGGTGCGCATCTGCTCGTCGACCCGGATGCCGCCGCGCTCGCCGATCGCCAGTCCGGCGGCCTTCGCGAGCGTGGTGTCCGGGCGAACGCCGAGCGCGAGGATCACGACGTCGGCAGGGTGGACCTGGCCCGACTTCGTTCCGACGTCGATCGCGCCGCCGGCGGCGGGCTTGAAGCCGGCCACGCCGTCGCCGAGCACGAGGCGCACGCCGTGGCGCTGCACGAAGCCCTCGACGATGCGCGCCATCTCGATGTCCAGCGGGCCGAGCAGCTGAGTGCCCATTTCGACCAGCGTGACGTCGAAGCCGCGGTGCACCAGGTTCTCGGCCGTCTCCAGCCCGATGAAGCCCCCGCCGATCACGACGGCGCGTGTCTTCGGCCGCAGGGTCTGGAAGCCGGAGTACTTGTGCATGCCCGACAGGAACTGCGAGCCGCGTTCGACCCACTCGCGGATTGCCCGCGCGTCGGGCACCGTGCGCACCTGGAAGATGCCAGGCAGGTCGATGCCGGGCAGCGGCGGGTGGATCGACGCCGCGCCCGGCGACAGGACGAGCTTGTCGTAGGATTCGGTGCGCACTTCGCCGCTGGCGACGTCACGCAGCTGCACGGTCTTCTCGGCCGGCGAGATCGCCACGGCCTCGCAGCCGGTGCGGACTTCGATAGCGAACTGACCGCGGAACGTCTCGGCGTCAGCGACGATCAGGCTCGACTCCGCCTCGATCACGCCGCCGACGTGGTAGGGCAGGCCGCAATTCGCATACGACACGTACGGACCGCGCTCGACCATCACGATCTCGGCCTTCTCATCCAGACGGCGCAGGCGCGCTGCGCACGACGCTCCACCGGCGACTCCGCCGACGATGACGACTTTCATGGGGTTTCCTTTTTCTGAATTGACTTGATGGTGCGCCGTCACTGCATGAACCAGCCATGGCTGACGATGAACGACTGGCCCGTCATGGCGTTGGACGGGAATGCGGCGCAGAACAGCGTGGCCTCGGCCACGTCTTCGACGGTCGTGAACTCGCCGTCCACCGTCTCCTTGAGCATCACGTTCTTGATGACCTCCTGTTCGGAGATGCCCAGCGTCCTGGCCTGCTCGGGGATCTGCTTGTCGACCAGCGGCGTGCGCACGAAGCCCGGGCAGACCACGTTGGCGCGAACGCCGTGCCTGGCGCCTTCCTTGGCCAGCACCTTGCACAGCCCGATCAGGCCGTGCTTGGCGGTGACGTAGGGCGCCTTCAGCAGCGAGGCTTCCTTCGAGTGCACCGAACCCATGTAGATCACGCTGCCGCTGCCCTGGCGGTACATGTGCGGCAGGCAGGCCTTGGTGGTGAGGAAGGCGCCGTCCAGATGGATCGCAAGCATCTTCTTCCACTCGGCGAACGGAAACTCCTCGATCGGCTTGACGATCTGGATGCCGGCGTTGCTGACCAGGATGTCCACACCGCCGAACTTCGCGACCACCGCCGCGACCCCGTCATTGACGGCCATTTCATCGCACACGTCCATCGCCACGCCCATCGCCGTGCCGCCGCCGGCGCGGATCTCCTCGGCCGCCGCGTTGGCCGCCTCCAGGTTGAGGTCGGCGATGGCAACCTTGGCACCCTCGCGGGCGAAGCGCATGGCGATGCTCTGGCCGATGCCGCTGGCCGCGCCGGTGACGATAGCAGTCTTGTCCTTCAATTTCATGATCTGCTCCGATCGGGATTGCAGTAGTCGTTGACGTTCGATGACCTAGAACCGAATCTGGGTCCTGATGGCCGGTACCAGGGCGTTCTTGAAACTGCCTGACGCCGGTCTGATGTACTGGATGTTGGCTCCGACATACAGCCATGGCGTCACGGAATAGCTGTAGAAGGCTTCGGCGGCCGCCTCGTCGCGAAACCGGGTACTGGCCGACAGCGAGTTCTGGAGCGCGTCGCTGAGGTTGTACAGGTACGCCGCGATGCCGAAATTGTCCCGAGGCCGCCCGAAGAACAGTGCCCTGCCGGCGACCCCCACGATCACCGACGACTGCACATAGTTGGGATTGCCGTCGGCGATGGCTCCCTTGAAGTACAAGCCCCAATTCGCATTCGGGTCAGTCTTGCTCTCCTGCAGGTTGTGCTTGAACTCGAACGAGACGTTGTAGGAGCCGCTCTTGGTCGTCGTCTGAAACCCCGGCGGCAACGTCGAGTAATCGACTCCTTCCGCGGTGCTGTAGATGCCGGTGACCGTGTAGCTGGTCTTGCGACCGACGAGCGTCGTCACATGGGCGCCGCTCACGGAGACGTTGACCCCGGACTCGAACAGGTCGCCCGGCAGGTAGTCGTTGGTGCGATCGTCGGGGTCGAACGCCATCACAGTCCAGGCGATCGGATCGGTCCTGACGGTGGCGATCGCGCCCATGAAGACGACCGGTATCAGCCCGCTCGGCGGCGCGGCAAGGATGAGGTTCATGAAGCGGTCGATGCCCCAGCCGCCGACCACCGGGTCTGCCGCGAGCAAGTCGACGGGATTGAACTTCCCGATCGCGACGCTGCTCAGATCGCCCACCTTCTGGGTCAAATAAAGCGAGGTCGCGACCAGTTCATCCCGCGTGTCCACAGGCCAGTACAAAGCGGTATTGACCGCAAAGATCGCGCCGCCGAGATTGGCCGGCGCGGCACCATGGCGATACTCGAAATGCGAGCGAAAGCCGCCGCCCTCCCACAGGCCCAACTTGGCGCTATCCAGGTTGACGAAGGCATCCACCTTGCCCCCGTACTCAAAGTTCGTGGCCCCGGTCCCAGATGCCAGCCCCTGGTAGGTCGAGGTGTGCCTGAGATCGAAGCTCACGCCCCGATCGGCAAGGGTTGAGCGCGCACCTCCCCAATCCCCGGTGAGGGTGGATCGAGTCAGCCAACCTGCGTCGGTGGAAGACTGCGCGAACGACAAAGGCGTCACCAGGCTGAAACACGACAGCAGGCCATGGAAGATGAGGATGGCGAACTTGCCCTTCAGTTTCACGATGGGCTTCGATCAGGCTTCAGGTAGTCGTGGACGACGGTCCCTAGGTTCAGCGTGAGATCCGACACGATGTGACTGGCCGACAGCACCTCCAGCACCGGCAGCGTCGCGACCGGCGCCAGCGCGTGGTGGAACAGTTCGAGCGCGGCCGGCCCGCTCCAGGCGCCGTGCACGACGACATCGCCGCAGGTGTAGCGCACGAGCTCGCAGATGCGCGGCGTGCCGTCGACGTGCGGGATGATCTTGAGCAGGTAGCCCGGCGCTTCGAGCGACGCGCGGGCGGCGTCGAGCGGCAGCGCGCGGTGCTTGTAGCCCATCGTCGCCACCGCCACCGGCACCGGGCCGAAGCGCAGCACGCCGCCGAGGGTGTCCTTCTCGACCTTCAGCACCGGCGAGGCCAACTTCTTCGGGAATCCCCACAGCTCGCGCCCGCCGGCGATCGGCGGGTCGCAGTCGAGGTACATTGAGTGGACGTAGTTGCCCTTTTCACCGCGGAAGCTGACGGGGATCACCTGTCCGCTCTCGGTGTAGTCGCCGAAACCGGTGGAATCCGGCATGCGGATGAACTCGTACTTGACCACCGGCTCGGTGAACTCCAGCGGCGCCGGAATCACCGCCTTCAGCGCATCGGGGTCGGTGCGGTAGTTGACGATGAGGAATTCGCGCTTGTAGAACCGGTACGGCCCCGGCGGATACGCCGGGCTGGTCAGCGGCATCGCGAAGGCCCGTTCCCTGACTTGGTTCTCGTTCATGGTTGCTCGCCTTGCTTGGTGGCCTTGTCTTCGGCGGCGTCGTAGAGTTGCAAGCCCACACCCAGGTCCTGAGCCCTCGACCAATCGCCTTCGGCCGCCATGCGACGCACGTCGTCCAGCCCCGCGGCCCAGTGCTCGTCCACGGTGGCGCGTGAGAACTCGTAGTCCTTGGTCTGCGAGGAGTGCTCGAGGCGCGCGTTGGTCAGCCGCGCGATGAGCCAGCGCCGGTCGTCGCAGGCGGCGGCAAGTTTTCGGGCGTCTGCATCGTTCTTCAACGCGGCGGGTAGCCGCTCGAGCAGGCGCTTCAGCGTCGCGCGCATCGCCGACATCTCGCGCACGCGCTCCACGTTGAAGCGCTGCTTGCTCGCGTACTGGATGTCCTTCTGCCGCTCGAGCACTTCGTCGAGGTTGCTGGGCAACTTGCCGATCGCCTTGAAGAGGTCGACCTGCACGATCAGCGCGGATGTCAGCGGCTTCTGGTCCACCACGTAGGTGAGCGGCGTGTTCGAGACGATGCCGCCATCCCAGTAGTGCTCGCCGTCGATCTCGACGGCCGGAAAGCCCGGCGGCAGCGCGCCGCTGGCCATCACGTGCTCGGGTCCCAGCCGCGTGTGCAGGGTGTCGAAGTAGACCGATCCGCCAGTGCGCACGTTGGCCACGCCGAGCGACACCCGCACCTTGCCGCTGTTCAGCAAATCGAAGTCGACCAGTTCTTCCAGCGTCTGCTTGAGCGGCGCAGTGTCGTAGAAACTCGTCGACTCGGGCGTGCCGCCGGCTGCGAAGAAGGGCGGCGGCACGCGCGGCACGAAGAAGCCGGGGCTGCCAAATGCCATCACGGTACCGGCGCTGAACATATTGAGCGCCGGGCGCATCGGATCCATCCAGGCCGCGTACGACATCGGCGCGTGGCCCGACACGCGCTCCCAGAAATCCCGCAAGCGCTCGACCCGCCGCTGCGGCGGATTGCCTGCGATCAGCGCCGCGGTGATGGCGCCGATCGAAACGCCTGCCACCCAGGTCGGCGCGTGGCCTGCCTCGGCAAGACCTTCATAGACGCCGGCGTGGTAAGCACCCAGCGCCCCGCCACCTTGCAGCAGCAGGATTTCGTGATCGAACTGCTGCCTCACCTTCTTGCCACTGGATCTGTCATTCATTTTTCGTCCTCGTCGCGTCGCTTGTCCCGGGTAGTCATGTGCGCGGCGTCTATCCGAGCCGAAGCGTGGTGGGTTCGGGGAGATTGCCCGCGGTTTTCTTCTTCCACTGCGCTTCGAGCAGTTCCTTGGCCGCCGTCTCGAGGAACTCGGGAGCGGCCCACTTCTGCACGTCGAAGTCGTTCTTGATGTAGCCGTGGCTCAGCATGAAGTCCTTGCCGATCTCGACCGAGGCCAGGTTCTGCAGCGACAGGTTCGGGACCATGTCGATGTCCTTGATGCCCCGGTAGGTGTCCTCGACGTCGAGGTAGAACGTCTGCTTGTCGAGGATCGCGGCCGCTGCGCGCTTGTGTTCGTTGGCCCAGCGACCGACCTTGATCATCCCCTTCAGGAAGGTGACGACCAGTTCGGGATGCTGCTCGGCCATCACGTCCGTGCACGTGATCACCGCCGGGATGTTGGCGACTTGCAACGTCCAATCTGGATATCGGGACAGGTCCTCGATCGCCTTGAACTTGCCGGTCGCTTCCTGCAGATGCTGGAACGGCCCGGATTGCGTGTAGATCGCGTCGACGATGCCCTTCTCGAGCGCGGTTTCGAGCGGGCGGAACGCGAGGTCGCGTTTGTGGTCACGCTTGAGCCAGAGCTCCGAGGCGTTGTCCATCGGGGGGCCGACCATCTCGGGCTTGTCGTACCAGTCGTCCGGGTACGGGAACTCGACGATCTCGACGTCCTTCATCGTCATGTCGTTCAGGCGCAGCATCAGCTCGATGCCCTGGTGTTCCTGAATGCGCCACCAATCGTTCTTGATGGTGTTCAGGCTCTTCGACAGGCCGATCTTCCTGCCCTTGAGATCCTTCATCCGGTAGATGTCGTCGCGCGCCCGCACCATCATGCAACCACCCTCCCGCGGCGCGTGCGTCACACCCAGCAGCCGCGTGCGGCGGAGGTCTGCCTGCACGTGGATCGGCGGGAACAACCCGCCGAAGCGGATCAGGTTGTCCATGTTGTGGATGTAGTGCGGATACCAGTTGTTCTCGCGACGCGAGCGAAGGAAGCCGTAGCTCACGCCGATCTTCTTGTACTCCTCACGCGTCCACCCGAGTTCCTGGTCGACGTTGCTCGCTGAAACCAGCGGGCAGTTGGTGTAGTAAACCTCCTTCCAGTTCAGGGGCACGCAGTCGGAGGTGCGTTGGGTCGTTGCCATGTTCAGTCCTTCTTTCTTGGGAGATCTCCGGGGAAGCAGGCGGTCGGTTCGCGAGATCGGCTCGACCCGGTCGTCGGCCCTTCCTCCACGCTCGATTCGGGGCGAGCCCGTAATCAACCTGCTTCTGCTGTTCGGATAAATGCCATTCTGAAACTGACCACTCGCGAACGCTTGACATTTTGGGACGACATCGGGACAGTTCGGGACAAGCCCATCGCGCCAATGCCGATGAAGTCAACCACGATCCCGTCGTCTGCTCGCCACCGCTCCCCAGTTCGCGGCGCTGCCGGCGACCCGATGCTGCGCATCGGTGGCACGATCGGATTTCCGGCCACGCTGCAGAGTCTCGGGGCCAACCCGGCACAGCT
>Ga0105090_10001892_pt1 | contig 11472 bp, 9 predicted proteins | sample PPLLak3March2015_FD_79110 | JGI IMG/M metagenome (GOLD analysis project Ga0105090, IMG submission 79110) | Freshwater sediment microbial communities from Prairie Pothole Lake near Jamestown, North Dakota, USA - PPLs Lake P7 Core (1) Depth... | ecosystem: Environmental > Aquatic > Freshwater >... | reverse complement strand
CTATGAGAAGCGCCTCAACGTCACCCGGTCGTTTGCGTTGCGCAGCCCGCCGGGCACCGAGCACGTCATCGTCGACACGCCCGCAGCGTTGCCCGTCACCCAGATGCCGGAGACGGTGCGCGATGCAAGCGCGATCATCGTGCCGGTGCTGCCGTCCGACATCGATATCCACGCCGCATCGCGCTGCATCGCCGACCTGCTGCTGGTCGCGAAGGTGCACCGTTCGGAGCGGCGCCTGGTGATCGTGGCCAACCGGGCGCGGCGCTACACCAAGGCGTTCCAGTCGTTGATGCGTTTCCTGCAGAGCCTGCGCATCCCGGTGGCGGCCGTGCTGCGTGATTCGCAGGCGTACATACGTTCGGCGGAGACCGGGCTGGGGCTGCACGAGATGAAAGGGGCCCTCCTGCAGGAGGACCTCGACAGCTGGAAGCCGCTCATCGAGTGGCTCGAGCGTCGCTCGGCATCGCTGCCAGCGGAGACCGAGGAGCCTGCGCAAGACCAGGCGCAGGCGGAGCAGGCAGCGGCCGGGCCGGCCGCCGCGACCGCGATCAGTCGTCTCTACTGACCCGCCGGCCGGTTGGCGACTTGGGCCGCGCCTTCGGTGTAGAGGTTGGCCTCATCGGCCACGGTGAAGGTCACGTCGATCGGGCGACCGTCGGCATCGTTCTCGCTCCAGACCTGCACCACGTAGGGGGCGTCGCGCGTCCACAACTGGGCGCTCCACTTGGAGATGATCGTGCCCTCTTCGCGGCGGCGCATGTCGAAGTCGCCGAACATGGTGCGCGAACGGTTGACGACTGCGAGCAGCGTGGGCAGCGTTGCGTCGAGCCTCGCCGTCGCCGAGCCGAGCGTGCCGTCGGTTCCGATCAGGAAGCACAGCTCCCGGGTCTGGTGCTGGGGCGGCAACTTCAGCAACGTCTGGCGGCTCGCGGCGCAATAGCGGTCGCGGCCCTTGTCGTCCTTCTCCCAGGTGCCGCCGGGGTACTTCGCCTGGATGGCGGACTTGCTTGCGTTCCACGACAGGCCGAACACGCCGGCGCCGAACTGCGCGCGCACCGGGCCAGCCGCCGCCGTGCCCGCCGTCGAGATCATGAGCCCGCTCAGCAGCGTTGCAGTCAAAATCAAACGATGCATCTTTCCGTCTCCTGAAGCGCCACGACCATGGAGTCTAGTCAACGTGCCTATTGCTCCATGCGGCGCGAATCAATTCCACGACGTGCCTCTCATTTGGGGTACCGCACATCATAGCTGCGCCAGGTCCTCGGGGGTATCGAGGTCCACGGCAGCGTTCGACATCGGTACCCGCACCAGCCGGTCGGCGCTGCGCCGCAACAGCAGGCGCGGGTCTCGGTCACCGCGCAGTTCGAGCAGGTCGCTGAACGCCCAGCGGGGGAAGATCGCGGGCAGGCCCGGCGCCCCGCCATACAGCGCCGCGACGACCAGGATCGGGTGGCGGCGCCAGGCAACGTACAGGCGTCGCAGGTCGTCCGAGGTGACGGCCACCTGGTCACAGAGCGTGAGCAGCAGCCCGTCGCAACGCGGCGGCGCCGTGCGTACGGCTGTGCGGATCGAACTCGCCAGGCCTTCCTCCCAGTCGCGGTTCACGACCGTGGTGGCCGCCGATTGGCGCAGGGCCGGGGCGACCTCCCGGGCATGGGCTCCCAGCACAATCGTGACCGAGTGGCCGGCGACCGTGGCGGCCCGGGCGGCGGCCTGGTGGATGATCGGGGTTCCGGCGAGGCGCACCAGTTGCTTGGGGCTGCCGAAACGCGTGGCCGGGCCGGCGGCCAGCACCGCGGCGTGGAGCGCCGGGGATTCGAGGAATTCCATGGGGTTAGTTTGCCTGCCGCGTTGCAAGAAGATACAGTCACTTGGCCCCCAGCGGTGATCAAAGTCGAAGGAGTCCCCTCCGCCTGAGCCGCGTCCGGCCGTCGCTGGCGCGCGACCGTCGGAGCGACCCCGTGGGCGGCCCTCAGGGAGCCAGGCCAGTCGTGGAAGCGTGGAAAGTCCATAAGTTCGGCGGGTCGAGCGTCGCGGACGCCGCCTGCATGGAGCGGGTCGCGAAAATCATCGAGGCCGACCCGGCCAGCCGCAAGGCGGTCGTGCTGTCCGCCTGCCGCGGCGTGACGGACGCGCTGCTGAGCCTCGTCTCCCTGGCCGAGCGCCAGGACCCCGCGCTCGACGACCGGATCGAGGAACTGCGCCAGCGCCACGTGGGCATTGCCCGCGAGCTCCTGGCGGACGACCTGTACGACGAGTTCGTCGTGCAGCTCGACCGCGATTGCCGCGACATTGGCGGCATCCTGCAGACCGTGCGGCTGGTGCGTGCGGCGTCGACCACGCTGCGCGACCTGATCGCGGGCTACGGCGAGATCTGGTCCACCCGGATCTTCGAGCGGCTGCTGCGCCGGCGCAGCCAGTCGCGCGGCCAGGTGCTGTGGCTCGACGCGCGGCGCGTGCTGCTCGTCGAGTGGGGGCCGCTCGGCCCGGGTGTGCGCTGGGAGCAGTCGCGCGCCAACCTGCAGCAGCTGGTGCCGGCCGATTTCGCGGGCACCCTGGTCGTCACGGGCTTCATCGCCACCGACACCCAGGGCCTGCAGACCACGCTCGGCCGCAACGGCAGCGATTTCTCGGCCTCGATCTTCGGTTCGCTGCTGAATGCGAGTGAGATCGTCATCTGGACGGACGTCGACGGCGTGCTGAGCGCCGACCCGCGCCTCGTGCCCGAGGCCCGCGTGATCGACACGCTCTCGTACAACGAGGCAATGGAACTCGCGTACTTCGGCGCCAAGGTCATCCACCCGCAGACCATGGCGCCGGCGGTCCAGGAACGCATCCCGATCTGGATCAAGAACACTTTCGCGCCCGACAAGGCGGGCACGCTGATCCACGATCGATCCGAGCCCGACCCGCTGGTGAAGGGCATCACGACGGTCGAGAAGATCGCCCTGGTGAACCTCGAAGGTGCCGGCATGATCGGCGTGCCGGGCACTGCGCACCGCCTGTTCGGTGCGCTGCGCGAAGAGGGCATCTCGGTCATCCTGATCTCGCAGGGCAGCTCCGAGCATTCGATCTGCTTCGCCGTGCCGGAGGCCGAGGCCGACCGTGCCGAGCGCGTGGTGCAGCGTGCGTTCGACCCCGAGCTGCGCGAGGGCCAGATCCACAGCGTCGAGATGAACCGCGGCTGCAGCATCCTCGCCGTGGTCGGCGACGGCATGGCAGGCGCGCACGGCGTCTCGGCGCAGGTATTCAGCGCGCTGGGCAAGGCGGGCGTGAACGTGCGCGCCATCGCACAGGGCGCCTCCGAACGCAACATTTCCGTGGTGATCGACGGGCGTAACAGCGCGCGCGCGCTGCGTGCCGTGCATTCCAGCTTCTACTTGTCGGCGCACACGGTCTCGATCGGCCTCATCGGCCCCGGCCTCGTCGGTGGCGCGCTGCTCGAGCAGATCGCCTCGCAGGCCGGGCGCCTGAGCCGCGACTTCAAGCTCGACCTGCGCGTGCGCGGCATCGCCGGCTCGAAGCGCATGCGGCTCACGCAGGGCGCGATCGACCTCGGCAGCTGGCGCGACGCTTACCGCGCCGGGCAGGACGCCGTCGACCTCGACCGGTTCGCCGAACACGTGCACGCCGATCAGTTCCCGCACGCCGTGATCATCGATTGCAGCGCGAGCGCGGAGGTGGCGGGCCACTACGCGAAGTGGCTGGCGGCCGGCATCCACGTCGTGACGCCGAACAAGAAGGCCAACAGCGCGGCTTACGGCGAGTACCAGCGCATCCAGCAGGCACGCCGCGCCGCGGGCGCGCACTACCTCTACGAGGCGACCGTCGGCGCCGGGCTGCCGGTCATCCAGACGCTGCGCGACCTGCGCGAGACCGGCGACGAGATCCGTCGCATCGAGGGCATGTTCTCGGGCACGCTCGCCTACCTGTTCAACACGTGGGACGGCTCCCAGCCGTTCTCGTCGGTGGTGAAGCAAGCGAGGCAGCTCGGCTACACCGAGCCCGACCCGCGCGACGACCTCTCCGGCATGGACGTCGCGCGCAAGCTGATCATCCTCGCGCGCGAGATGGGCCTGACGCTCGAATTGAGCGACGTGAAGATCGAGAGCCTCGTGCCGGGCGCACTGGCCGAGTGCGGGGTCGACGACTTCCTCGAGCGCCTCACCGAGTTCGACGCCCCGATGCTCGCGCGCCTCGAGGCCGCGCGGGCCCGCGGCCACGTACTGCGCTACGTCGGCTCGGTGTCGGTGGAAGGCAAGGCCGAAGTGGGCCTCGTCGAGCTGCCGACGTCGCATCCCTTCGCGAACATCGCGCTCACCGACAACATCGTCCGTTTCCAGACGGCCCGCTACGACCAGAACCCGCTCATCGTGCAGGGCCCGGGCGCCGGCCCGGCGGTGACGGCGGCCGGCGTGTTCGCCGACCTGCTGCGTGTCTGTGCGTACCTCGGGGCCAAGCTGTGAGCGTGACGCGCACGTCGGCCACGGCGTTCGCGCCGGCCAGCGTCGGCAACGTCGCCGTCGGCTTCGACATTCTCGGTCACACCGTTGCGGCGCTGGGCGACCGTGTGACGGTCACGCGCCGCGACGAGCCCGGCGTGGCGATCCGTTCGATCACCGGAGTGGTGCGCGACCTGCCGCTTGCGGCGGAGCAGAACACCGCAGGCATGGCGGCGCTCGCGCTGCAGCGCGACCTCGGGCTGCCGTTCGGTTTCGACCTCGAAGTGGAGAAGGGTATTCCGCTCGGCTCGGGTCTCGGCGGCTCCGCCGCGTCGGCGGTGGCGGCCGTCGTGGCGGCGGCCGCGCTGGTTGACCGCCCGCTCGATCGCACCCAGCTGCTCAAGTTCGCGATGCAGGGCGAGGCGGTCGCGAGCGGCTCGGTGCACGTCGACAACATCGCGCCGTCGCTGTACGGGGGCCTGGTGCTGACGGTCGGCGTGGATAACCCGCACGTGAAGCAGATCCCGGTGCCGGAGACGGTGCGCTGCGTGCTGGTGCACCCGCACATGGTGCTCGCCACGCGCGAGGCGCGGGCGATCCTCGGCAAGACCATCACGCTGTCCGATTCGATCTGGCAGCAGGCCAACCTCGCCGGTTTTCTCGCGGGGTGCTTCACCTCCGACCTGCCGCTGATCCGCGAATCGCTGCTCGACGTGATCATCGAACCGCAGCGCCAGGTGCTGATTCCCGGTTTCGCCGCGGTCAAGAAGGCCGCGCTCGATGCGCGCGCCCTGGGCTGTTCGATTTCGGGCGCCGGCCCAACGGTGTTTGCCTGGGCGGAAGCGCCGGACGCTGACCGGGTGCGCGACGGCATGGTCGCTGCGTTCCGCGCGCACGGCCTGGCGAGCGACAGCTGGGTATCGACCATCGACCGGCAGGGCGCCCGCGTGGTGGACCGCTGATGCGTTTCCAGAGCACGCGCGACGCGTCGCATTCCGTCGGCCTCGGCGAGGCCATTGCCCGCGGCCTGGCGCCGGACGGTGGCCTGTACGTGCCGACCGCGCTGCCGGAGCTCAGGATTGCGGCACTCGCTGCCGCCAGCGGCTTGCCAGCGCTGGCGGAAGGCCTGATCGGGCCGTTTGCCGCCGGTGACGCGATGGCGGCCCATCTCGGCGACATCACGCGCGACGCGTTCAACTTCCCGGCGCCGATCGTGGACGTGGCGGGCGCGCCCGGTCCGCTCGCGGTGCTCGAGCTCTTCCACGGCCCGACTGCCGCGTTCAAGGATTTCGGGGCGCGCTTTCTCGCCGCGACCCTCGAGCGCATCCCACGCGCCGATCCGCGTCGTCTCACCATCCTCGTCGCGACCTCGGGTGACACCGGCGGCGCGGTGGCGGCGGCGTTCTTCGATCGGCCCTGGGTGGACGTGGTCGTGCTGTATCCGCGCGGGCTCGTCTCGCCGCGCCAGGAGAAGCAGCTCGCCTGCTGGGGCCGCAACGTACGCACGCTGTCGGTGGCGGGCACGTTCGACGACTGCCAGCGCATGGTCAAGGAAGCATTCGTCGACCGGGCCCTGGCGCAGTCGCTGCTGCTGTCGTCGGCCAACAGCATCAACGTCGGCCGCCTGCTGCCGCAGATGGTCTATTACGCCAAGGCGAGCCTCGAGCTCGCGCGGCGCGACGGGCGCGCGCCCAACTTCATCATCCCGACCGGCAACCTCGGCAACGCGCTCGCCTGCATCTGGGCACGGGAAGCGGGACTGCCGATCGGCGAGATCGTGCTGGCGAGCAACGCAAACCTGACGGTGCCCGACTTTCTTGCGAGCGGCGAATGGCGGCCGCGGCCGAGCGTTGCGACGCTGGCCTCGGCCATGGACGTCGGCAATCCGAGCAACATGGAGCGGCTGCGCTGGCTGTTCCCGTCGGTCGAGCAGCTGCGCGGCAAGGTCAGTGCCGTGTCGGTGAGCGACGACGAGATCCGCGCCACGATCCGCCGCGACCGCCGCGAGTTCGGCCAGACCTGGTGTCCGCACACGGCCACCGCGGCACACGTGTATCGCGGGCTCGAGGCCGCGCGCCGTGCCGGGCGTTGGGTGCTCGTGGCCACCGCCCACCCAGCCAAGTTCAACGACATCGTCGAGCCCCTGATCGGTGAGGCAGTGCCGGTGCCGCCTGCGCTGGCGGCGCTGCTCGAGCTGCCATCGGTGCAGACCGGGATCGAGCCGAACCTCGAGGCATTGCGCGCCGTGCTGGCGGGGGGCGCATGAACGTCTTCCTGGGCCTGCCCCTGTGGCTCTGGGTGCTGGCGGGCGTCGGGCTGCTGGCAGCCGCGGCCTATTTCATCCGTGGCTGGGTCAGCCAGGTGCGGGCGCGCAAGGCAATCGACAACGTCATCTCTTCGGTCGCCTACGACGAGCTGCGCAACGTGCTGCTGCCGACCGGTACCGGCGACCAGATCCACGTGCACTACCTGCTGCTCACGCAGAATGGCCTGCTGGTGATCGACCTGTTCGACGTGCAGGGCGTGATCTTCGCGGGCGAGAAGATGGCGCAGTGGTCGGTGTTCGGCCCGAAGCGGCACTTCACGTTCAGCAATCCGCTGCCGATGCTCGAGGAGCGCGTGATGGCCGCAAAGCAGCTGGCGGGCGAGATGCCGGTGGCCGGGCGCATCGTGTTCTCGATGCGCGGCGAGTTCCCGAAAGGTCACCCGGAGTCGGTGATCCGGCTCGACGAGCTACAGGACGAGTTCCCGGTGGTCGAGCGCGCGCCGGGCGGGGCGTCCGCTGCCTTCGCGCCCGTCTGGGACCGCATCAAGCAGGTCGCGCAGCCGAATCCGCTCGCCCGCTAGGCGCGCGGCGCGACGCGTCACTACGCCGCGGCGCGCCTGTCGCGTGCCTGCGCCGCGTGGTCGGCCAGCACGCGCGAGACGCATCCCGTCACGCGCCTTGCGCATTCGATGTGCAGGAATTCGTTCGGCCCGTGCGCGTTCGACTGGGGCCCCAGCACGCCCGTGACGAGGAACTGCGTGCCCGGGAAACGCTCGCCCAGCATGCCCATGAACGGGATGCTGCCGCCGGTGCCCATGTACATGGCTTCGCGGCCGAAGAACGCCTCTGAGGCGGCCTGCATCGACTGCTCGAGCCATGGCGAGAATGTCGGCGCGTTCCAGCCTCCCATCGCCGACTCGACCTTGAAACTGACACGCGCGCCGTACGGCGGGTCGCGCTCCAGCGTGCGCTGGATGGCGGCCGCGGCCGTCGCGGGCGCCAGCGTGGGCGGCAGGCGGAACGACAGCTTGAGCGTGGTCTGCGGCCGCAGCACGTTGCCCGCGCTGCGGAAGGCCGGCAGGCCGTCGGCGCCGGTGACGCTCAGCGTCGGGCGCCAGTTGTTGTTGAGCAGCAGTTCGAACGGATCGTTCGACACCGGCCGCATCCCCGGCATCAGCGGGAACTTCGCGTACACCGATTCGCCGAGCACGGTGGCAGCCGCCTTGGCCTGCACCAGCCGATCGGGCGGGATGGAGCTGTTCAGTTCCTCGATCAGGATCGCGCCGGAGGTCGCGTCCTCGGCCCGCGCGAGCAGTTCGCGCAGGATGCGGAAGCTCGACGGCACGACACCGCTCGCGGTACCCGAGTGCACGCCCTCGGCGAGCACGTCCACGCGCAGCGAGCCGATCAGGTTGCCGCGCAACGAGGTCGTGCACCACAGCTGGTCATAGTTGCCGCACTCGGCGTCGAGGCAGACGACGAGCGTCGGCCGGCCGAGGCGCGCGCCGAGAGCGTCGATGTGGTGCGCGAGGTCGGGGCTGCCGCTTTCCTCGCTGGCCTCGATCAGCACGACGCAGCGGGCGTGCTGCACACCCTGCTCGCGCAGTGCGCGGATCGCCGTCAGGGAGGCGAAGAGGGCGTAGCCGTCGTCCGCGCCACCGCGGCCGTAGAGCTTGCCGTCGCGCAGCACGGGGGTCCAGGGGTCGAGGCCGTCCGACCAGCCGGAGAATTCCGGCTGCTTGTCGAGGTGGCCATACATCAGCACGCAGTCGTCCACATCGCCGGGGACATCGACCATCAGCACCGGGGTGCGTCCAGGCAGCCTGAGAACCTCCACGCGTGCTCCGGGCAGCGACTGGGCCTCCTGCTCCGCCCAGCGACGCATCAGCTGCACGGCGGCCTCCATGTGACCGTGAGACTCCCAGTCGGGGTCGAACATGGGCGACTTGTTGGGAATCCGAACGTATTCGACCAGCTCCTGCAGGATCGACTCATCCCAGCGGCGGTTGACGAAATCGCGGGCCTTGCTGTTGTCCATGAATCCCACCAAATCAATGAGTTAACGTCTACTTCTCGAAACCGAAGAAACGCAGTGCGTTGCGCGTCGTGGTTTCCGCCACGGCCTCTGCCGCTGCGCCGCGGCAGGCGGCGACGGTGTCGAGGATGTGCGGCAGGTATTTTGGCTCATTACGCCGGCCCTGTGGTTTCGGCGTGAGGTCGCGCGGCAGCAGGTACGGCGCGTCGGTCTCGATCATCAGCCGGTCGGCCGGGATCAGCCGCACCAGCTCGCGCAGGTGGTGGCCGCGGCGCTCGTCGCAGATCCACCCCGTGATGCCGATCGAGAGGTCGAGGTCGAGGTAGTCCCGCAGCTCGCGCTCGTCACCGGTGAAGCAGTGCGCGACGCCGGCCGGCAGTCGCGGCCGATACTCGCGCAGGATCGCCATGAAGGCGTCATGGGCATCGCGCTGGTGCAGGAACACCGGCCTGGCAAGCTCGGCCGCCAGCGCGAGTTGCCGGTGGAATACCCGTTCCTGGTCCTCGTGGGGCGAGAAGTTCCGGAAGTAGTCGAGCCCGCATTCCCCGGCGGCGCCCACCTCGGGCTCGAGCAGGAGTGACCTGAGCGCGGGCACGTCCTCCTCGTGGAATTCGTGCGCGTGGTGCGGATGAATGCCCGCCGTGGCGCGGAACCGGTCGGGAGCGGTGCGTGCGAGCTCGATGGCCGCGCGCGAGCTGTCGAGCGTGCTGCCCGTGATGACCATGTGCCGCACGCCGGCAGCGACCGCCGCCCCGACGACCTGGTCGCGGTCGTGGTCGAAGCTGTCATGGGCGAGGTTGAGACCGATGTCGACGAGCGTCGGATGCATGGTGAGCGGCTGTGATAACGTTCGCGGCGCCGCGGCAACGGGTGGGTGCGCGACAGCCCCGCATTGTAGCGACCCGCGCCGTGCGGCGTCCGCCGACCCAGTAGAACAGCAACGACCGAGAGTCACATGCCCCTCGACCAGGAAGCCCTCGAGAGCCTGCGCCGTACACCAGTGGCCGGTGCAGCGAAGTACGTGCGCGGACCCGGTAAGCGCCGCCGCTGGCTGGTGGCGGGCGCAATCGTCGTCGCGCTCGCCGTCGTGGCCTGGCGCATCGTGGGGGCGCCGGTGCCGGTCAGCACCGTGCTGGTCGAGGCACCCGCCGACGCCGACGGTGCGGTGCTGAACGCTTCGGGCTACGTGGTCGCGCGGCGGCTGGCCACGGTGAGTTCCAAGGTCACCGGACGCATTGCCGAGGTGCTGTTCGAAGAAGGGGCCGCCGTCGAGGCGGGACAGGTGCTGGCACGGCTGGACGACGCGACGGCCCGCGCGGACCACGAGGTGGCCAGGCGCAGCCTGGAGGCTGCGCGTTACAGCCTGCGCGAGATCGAGGTGCGGCTCGAGGATGCGCGCAAGACCCTGTTCCGCAACCGCAGTCTGGTCGAGCGCGCACTCGTTTCGCAGAGCGTGCTCGACGCCTCGACGGCCGAGGTGGCGGCGCTCGAGGCGCGGCTCGCGGCCGCCGGCGCCGACGTGAACGTCGCGCGGGCGCGCGCCGCGGTCAGCCAGCAGGCGCTCGACGATCTGCTGATTCGTGCCCCGTTCGCCGGCGTGATCATCTCCAAGGACGCACAACCCGGCGAGACCGTGTCACCGATCTCGGCCGGAGGCGGCTTCACCCGTACCGGCATCGCGACCGTCGTCGACATGGACTCGCGCGAGATCGAAGTGGACGTGAACGAGGCCTACATCAACCGGGTGAGCGACGAGCAGCGTGTCGAGGCGGTGCTCGATGCGTATCCCGACTGGAAGGTGCCGGCCCGCGTCATCAGCATCGTGCCGACGGCCGACCGCCAGAAGGCCACGGTACGCGTGCGCATCGCGTTCGAGCAGCTCGATCCGCGCATCCTGCCCGACATGGGCATCAAGGTGCGCTTCCTCGAGGAGCGCGCAGCGACGGGGCCCGCGACCCCCCGCCTGGCCAGCGGTGCCGTCGTGCGCGACGACTCCGGCACCAGCGTCTGGGTCGTGCGCGATGGCAAGGTCGAGCGTCGTGCCGTGAAGCTCGGCGACGAGCAGGGCGGCGAGGTGACCGTGCTCGAGGGCCTGCAGGGCGGCGAGGCGGTGGTGGTGGATCCGCCGCAGCGCCTGCGCGACGGCGCGGCGGTGGATCTGCAGGCGGAGTGATCGTGGCCGACCCGATCGTCCGGATCCGCGATCTCGTCAAGGAGTACCGCCGCGGCGCGGAGGTGATCCGCGTGCTCGACGGCCTCTCGCTCGACATTGCCGCCGGCGACTTCGTGGCCTTGATGGGTCCCTCAGGATCGGGCAAGTCGACGCTGCTCAACCTGATCGGCGGCCTCGACCGGCCGACCGCCGGGACGCTCGAGGTGGACGGCCTGCGCGTCGATCAGCTCGGCGACGGTGCGCTCGCCCGGTGGCGTGCCGACCACGTCGGCTTCGTGTTCCAGATGTACAACCTCCTGCCGGTGCTCACGGCCGAGCGCAATGTCGAGTTGCCGCTGCTGCTCAAGGACATGAGCCGCGAGGAACGGGCGGTGCGCACCGCGGCGGCACTGCGACTGGTCGGTCTGTCGGACCGTGCCAGGCACCGGCCACGCGAGCTGTCGGGCGGCCAGGAGCAGCGCGTCGGCATCGCGCGCGCGATCGTCACCGACCCGACGCTGCTGCTGTGCGACGAGCCCACCGGCGACCTCGATCGCAAGTCCGGCGACGAGATTCT
>Ga0105090_10001891_pt1 | contig 11473 bp, 10 predicted proteins | sample PPLLak3March2015_FD_79110 | JGI IMG/M metagenome (GOLD analysis project Ga0105090, IMG submission 79110) | Freshwater sediment microbial communities from Prairie Pothole Lake near Jamestown, North Dakota, USA - PPLs Lake P7 Core (1) Depth... | ecosystem: Environmental > Aquatic > Freshwater >... | reverse complement strand
CCGCCAGCAGGCGGCGATCGAGCGAGCCCAGAAACGCCGCCGCGTTGCGATCGCGCTCGGCGTCCGGGAATGGGACGACGTAAGCACGGGCGGCGCGCCCGTCCGCAAGGCGCAGGGGGGCGCCGGCGAGCACGAACGCCAGGCGGATCTTGTGAGGCGTCGGCCCCGTCTGCGTCCCCTCGATCGTCAGGGTGCCACCTGCCGAGCGCGTCGTCATCGTGTCGAATCGTGCGACCGGCGTGCCGGCCGACGCCAGCAGCGCGCCCGTGTCGGCGTCCACGATCAACAGCGCCAGCGTCCGCGTCAGGCGGCTGGCCGCGCCCCGCAGGGCTGCCGCCTCACAACAGCGGCCATCGAGATCGGCCGCGAGCTGAGGGGCCAGCTCCGACATGCCCGCCGACTGCATCCGGCGCTCAACGTCCTGGAACCGGACGAACTCCTGGCGGGCGCCCTGGCGCACGGCGATCGCCACCGCGGCCACCGCCGCGACGGCGATGGCGCCGACCGCCAGGAGCAGTCTCGTCTGCAGGCTACTGATCATCGGAGGCCACCAGCCGGTAGCCGACGCCGTGCACCGTCGCGATGTACCGCCGGCCCTTCTCGACACCGAGCTTGCGCCGCAGGTTGGTGATGTGCGAATCCACCGTCCGGTCCAGGCCGTCGTAGTCGGGGCCGAACGCGCGCGCCACCAGTTCATCGCGCGTGAACGTGCGGCCCGGGGACCGCGCCAGCGTCTCGAGCAGCCGGAACTCGGTGGGCGTCAGCGCCACGCTGTCGCCGGCCACCCGCGCCTCGCGCCGCCAGATGTCCACATCCAGATCGCCGATCCGCGTCGGCTCGCGTGGCGCTCCGTCGGCGCATTCCCCTGCCCGCCGCAGCAGTGCCTGAACCCGCGCCACCACCTCGCGCGGGCTGAACGGCTTGGGCACGTAGTCGTCCGCCCCGCCCTCGAGGCCGCGCACGCGGTCGTCCTCCGACGTCCTCGCGGTCAGCATCAGGATCGGCACGGCTGACACCGCGCGCAGCCGGCGGCACACCTCGTGGCCGTTGAGCCCCGGGAGCATCCAGTCCAGCACCACGAGGGCGACGTCGGGCTGCTGCGCCCGCGCGAGCCCGCTCGGCCCGTCGCGCGCCGTCGCCACTTCGTAGCCCGCGTGCTCGAGGTAGACCGTCAGCGTCTCGACAACCACGGCGTCGTCTTCGACGATGAGGATGACTGGCACGGAGAGCCTCTTCGCGGTTGCCCGGCTTCACGCCGGAGGTCACCGGCGCCGACGCGGTCAGCTCGTCACCGCGTCAACGCCCGGTTGATCGCCCCACCGACCCGCATGGCGTTGGGTGGATCCAGGTTCCCGACGACGACGACCGTCCACCGGCCGTCGGACTCCATATTCGCATTGCAGCCGGGTGCGCCGCCAGCGATGCCGATGCCGTGCATCGCGCGCGGCCCGGCTGGCGCCGTGTCGCCGCCGAGGATCCAGGCCGTCATCTTCGCATCGGCCAGCCGGCGCTCGCGCACGGCGTTGTCGAAGGCGAGCAGGTCGGCTGCCGTCGCATACGCGCCGCCGGCGCCGCTGCCGGCAACACCGTGCATCTCCTCATTGCTGACAAGCGTTCCAGCCCGCTGCGACGACTGCCGCGTATACCCGATCGCGACGTTCGCGGGAAAGCGATCCGACTCGAAGAATCCGGCCCCGGCCATGCCCGCCGGCTTGAATACGCGCTGGGCGATGTAGTCCTCGTAGCGCACACCCGTCACCCGCTCGATGACCGCGCCCAGCACGACGTAGCACCCGTTGCAGTACTGGGTCCTCGTGCCGGGCGGGAAGTCGAGCGGCTTGGAAGCCACGAAGCGGTAGTAGTCGGCGTTCGAGCGGAACTGCGTCTTCGGCGTCTTCTCGAACTCCGGACCGAAGAAGTTGGCGATGCCCGCCCGGTGGTTCAGGAGCTGGTCCACCGTGGCCGGCTTCGCCTCGGCGTTCGGGTAGTCGGGCAGGAGCGTGCCAATCGTGTCGGTCAGCGCCAGCTTGCCCTGCGCCAGGAGCTGCGCGATCGCCGTCCTGGTGAACATCTTGCCGATCGACCCGACGTTGAACCGCGTCGCCGGCGTGATCGGCAGCCGCTTCTGGCGGTCGGCCTGGCCGTACGCCTTCTCGAATACCGTCTTGCCATCCGTGGCGACCACGACCACTCCGGCGAACGTGTCCGCGGCGGCCATCGGGGCCAGGTAGCCGTCGAGCGCCTTCGACAGTTCGGCCGGTGCCATCGCCGCGTTCACGGGCGGAGGCGGCGCGGCAGCCTCGTCGCCGGCGGGCCCGCCGACCCTGATCGCGATGCCGGCGATGCGCGAGGTCGGCGCATCTTCGAGCCTCAGCTCGCAGCGGGCTTCGTTCCCGCTCGCGCCGCGAATCTGCAGTGTCGCAGCGCTGCCGCGTACCTGCACGCCAGCCAGCGCCGGCGTGCCGAAGTCGCCCTTCACCCGGTCGACGAACTGCCTGCGCTGTTCGGCGGTTCGCTGCGCCAGGTAGTCCGGCGTGAAGTGCTCCCGCGCCATCGCCTCGTACTTCGCGGGATCGCCGCTGGCCAGCGCCTGAAAGAACGCGTCGATGCGCGCCTTGACCTGCGGGTCCGGACCCTGCCCGCCGCCCGCGGGCGTCTGCCGGGCCTGCGCAGCCACGCCCGCCAGCATCGCCAGCACTACCACGATCATCGTCTTCGTCTGCATAACTCACCCACTTCCCCGCGAAATCCAGTTGACCGAACGGTGCGGAGCCATCATGAGGGCCGCGCTCCGTTCCTGCGAAAGGTATCGAAGGGTTATGGAGGAATTGTGGAGGGCAGCGTGAATGTCGGCTCAATGTCGGGTGTCGTCCCTGGCAGGCGGCATGTCACGAAGCGTTGGCGAGGCTGCGAAGCAAATCCGCTCGATCTCTTTCACTGCCGTGATGGCCGCCTGCGGGAGATTCGACAGCACGATCAGCGTCACCTCGTCGCCGACGAACCGCCGGAGCACCGCGCTGCGGTCCGGCAGACCGCCGGTGTGGCCGACCGACGTGCGCCGGCTGACGTGTTCGTCCGGCGGCTTGATCGACAACCCGTAGCCATAGCCGTTGAGGTTCGGCGTCTGCATCAGTCGCCGCACCTTCTCGGACAGCAGCCCGGGACCGTGCAGCGCACGGTCGAACGCCAGCAGGTCGCCGAGCGTGCTGTGCACGCCCCCGTCCGAGGCCGGCTGGGGCACGACCGTCGGCTCGCGCCTGAACCCGCCGCGACCGTCCGGCACGTATCCGCGCGCCGCCTCAGGAGGTCGGGCATCCACGAGGTAGAAGCGCGTGGCGGTCATTCCCAACGGGGCGAGCAGCCGCTGGGTGACGACCTCCGCGTAGGGTTGGCCCGTCACGCGCTCGATGATCTTTCCGGCGACGATGAAGCCGGAGTTCGAGTAGCTGAAGCGGGCGCCCGGCTCGAACTGCGGCGTCTCCTCGCGCACGCGGCGGTAGAGCGACTCGATGGTGGTCAGCCCTCGCGCGTCGCTCTCGAAGTCTGGCCGCGCCATGTGGTTGCCCAGTCCGGAGGTGTGCGAGAGCAGGTGATGGAGCGTGATCCGGTCCGCGGCCGGCCGGGGAAAGTCGGGCAGATACCGCGCGATCGGCGCGTGCAGGTCGAGCCGTCCCTCGTCGGCCAGCAGCACGGCGATCGCCGCCGTGAACATCTTGCCCATCGAACAGATGTTGAAGGGCGTCGCTACGGTGTTCGGGACGTGCTCTTCGCGGTTGGCGGGGCCATACGCCGCTTCGAACACGCGCGTGGCTCCCTGCGCGATGAGGACCGCCCCCGAGAAACGCCCGTCGCGCGTCTCGCGGTCGAGGTACTCACGAACCCGGGCGAGGGCCTCGCTGCTGACGGCGGGCGACGAGACGGGCGACGCCCGCTGCCCGCTCGAAGCCGGAAGAGCAGCCGCCGTAACCGCAGCCATCCGCGAGCCCGCCAGACCCACGGTCAACGCGAGCGCGGCGAGGAGCACAGGTCGAACGCCTTGTTCCATATCCCGGTTGCGGCTCATCCTCTCTCCCGACACGGCGAGAACGGACGTGAGTGGTCCGCCGGCGCGCCGGAAACCGGCGTGATGACGCCCAGAACCAACTGCAGGAGGAGCGTCGCGGCTTCGCTCGCGCGACCGCCGGCGAGCGCCGTCAGCGCGTCGCTCACCAGCCTTCGCCCGTACCCCCGGCCCTTCTCCATCGCTTCATCCATCGTCACGAACTGGTCCAGTTCCTTCGGCCGTTCGTACTTCTGCCCGCCGGTCAACAGGCGGTGCGCCAGGGACAGGTACTGGAGAGCCTTCTCGTTGAACAGCGACGTCTTCTGCAGCAGGTCCTTGGCAACGCCGATCCGCTGCGCGATCTCCAGGCCGTGCTGCAATCGCGCGCTCAGCGAGACGACGACATCGAGCAGCTCGGCCAACGCGCTGACGATTGTAGCCTGCGTCGTGGCTGGGCCCGGCGGGCCCAGCAGCACGCTCGACGCTGCCGTGATCCTGGCCCGGGTGTCCTGCTGTCCCGATGCCATTGCTGAGACGAAGGCAACGGCCACGACGACGGCGATCAGTAGTGTCCGAAACCGCTTCGCCATTCTCATACTCCTTTCACCACTGCAACCGATCCAGGCGTTGCGGCTGTGTACGCGCCGGCCGACTACCGGCGTTGCCTCTGGCCGCGAGGGCTTCGCCCGATGGGGTTGGCTTCCCTGCCGTAAACAACATGCCCCCGCCCGACGGTTACCGGAGCGAGTGGCGGTCATCGCCACGAGGAGATTAGGCAGATGCGAGGACACCTGGTGTGCGCCCTGATGCTGCTGGCGTTCTGGCCCGGTGTGGCCGGTCAGACCCTGGATGTGGCCGGTCACGTGGACCGGTCGATCAAGACCTTCTTCTCGCCAGACGCCACCGACGCGCAGTGCACCGACGCGCTCCTCTCGCTCCTCGACGCCATCGTCAAGGCGGCGCCGGCCGCGCGGATCGACGGCGCATGGGCGGCGAAAGTGAGGGCCGCGCGGGAGCGGATGGCCGCCGGCAAGATCGCCGAAACCGCGGTCCTGCTGGACGAGGGCTATCGAGCCGTCAACGGCAAGCGGTTCGCGATGCCTGCGGCCGTCCAGTCGATGGAGGCGGCGCGGGATCACATTCGCAGGCAGCTTGCCTTGGTCAGGGGCCTCATGGACCAGGGGCGAGCCGACGAAGCCGTCCGGCGGATGCTGGAGGCGGCGATGATGATCGTCACGCCGATCCAGGCCTAGGAGCTCGCCGGCCGCCCAGGGGAACATGGGCCTTGCGGAAGGGGACGGGGTGCCGGACAATCCCGCCATCGTCGGGGTCTGGTGCGGACAGGAACCGGTGAGCGACACGCGAGTGGAACCCGAGGAGCAGCAGGCGGAGTTCGCCCGGCTCGTGCTGTGCCGGCAGGACCGCATGCTGCGCACGATCTGGCGCGTGGTGCGCGACCCGGACCTCGCAGAAGACGCCCTCCAGGACGCGCTCGCCACGCTGTGGAGGAAGCTGCCCGCCCTGGCCCGCCACCCCAACCCGGAGGCGTTCGTCCTTCGCGTCTCGCTCGACGCCGCCTGCGATCAGCTTCGAGCGCACCTCCGGCGGAGACGCCGTGATGCGCCGCTCGATGGTGCCGAAGCCGCGGCGTTGTCCGCGCCGCCGGCCGCCGGCGCCGGAAGCGCCCTGTGCAGAGAGGTGCTGCGGGCGATCGGACGATTGAGGCGGCGCCAGGCGACAGCGATCCTGCTGCGCGCACTGCACGACGAGTCCTACGACACGATCGCCCGAACTCTCGGCTGCAGCGAGGCGACCGCTCGGGTGCACGTCCTGCACGCGCGGGAGAACCTGCGGCAATGGCTGTCGCATCTGCGCGGCGCCTCGAGCGAGGAGACCTCCTCATGAACGACCGATCGGCCGACAGGCATTCCGATGTCGATGCGCTGCTGCGGGCGACGCTGGCCGACGATCTGCCCACGGCCGTGGAAGGCCGGTTGAACCGGCAGGTCGATCGGTTCCTCGCCAGTCGCCGTCCGCGCGGACGTGGTCCGGTGGCCGCGTGGCTCGGGCCGTGGCGGGCCGGCCTCAGCCTGCGGGTGGCGGCATCTGCCGCGCTGCTGGTGTCCGGGGTCGCGCTGCACCTCGCGCTCGGCCCTCGCGCGTTTGCCGCGCCGGTCGGGCGCGTGCAGGAATCGGTCGCGTTGTGGCAGGCGATCAAGTCCGCGCGATCGATGGAGTGTGGAGACAGCGCCCGCGACGACCTCGGGTCCCCGGCGGAGTTCGCCGACCGCGTGCACCGCCGCTGGGTGCTGCTCGCGTCGAGACGCGACGCGGCGGGCGCTCTGGAGTTGACCTTCCGGTCGCCGAGCGACCAGGCCGGGTACGAGTTGGTCGTGGATCGCGAGTCGATGCTTCCGCGCCGTATCGTGAAAACGCCACTCCATGGCTTCGTCCCAGCAGGCCGTGCGACGGCAGGCTACAGCGTCGTGTGCACGTGGGGAGCGCAGACGCCAGAGGAGCGATTCGATGGGCAGCGATGATGTCGTCACGACGGGCCCTGGACAGGTGCCGGCGCAATTACCGCGATCGGGCCGATCGCCCGGCCGGTATCGCTCGGCCGCGACTGCGGTGTGGGCGATCGCCTTCGCCGCCTGGATCATGGCGAGGCCGCTGCCATACGTGGATGGCCTGCTGTTCGTCCTGCTCGGAACGAGCGCTCTCCTCCTGACCACCGTCGCATTCACCGGATGGCGCGCCGCCGCGTTCCGGACGATGCCGGTCTGGGAAGCCGCAGCCCGCTCCGCCTGGACGACGGGCGCCCTGGGGACGGTGGTGTTCTTCGAGAGCACGCTCTTTGGCCCCTCCGAAGGCCTGGCGGCGACCGCGACGGGCCTCGCCTTGTCCTTCCTGCCCGCTCTCTTCGGCTGCGTGCTCGCCGCGGTCCTTCTCGCGCGGATGATGCGTGTTGCACCCGGCGTCCACCCGTCATCAGACCACGAGCGCGGTGCCGGCGTGGCCTGGGACCTGTGGCTCGGACGAACGTTCTTCGTCATCGTGGTTGCCTGGCCGGTCCTCCAGGCCCGTCTGTCGGTTGCCGGTCCGGGGATCGGCGACTCGGTCTGGATGCTGCATTGGCCGGCGGTACTCGTCCTGCTCGGCGTGGTGGGCGTGTTGCATCTGCTCGGCGGGACGTCGCTGCGACGGCGCGCGGCGTCGGCGGCGCTGGCCGGAGCGGGCACTGTGACGTCGCTCTCCGGCCTGGTCCAGGCGCTGCTCGGGATCGGCCGGGCGGACATCGCAGCCGTCACGGCCGGCATGAGCTTCCTGGTCACGACGTCCTTCGTCACCCTGCTGGCGCTGGCGCTCGTCACCTACCCTGGAGATGACCGGCGCGCCCAGGCGGCGGAGGGCGCACCGCTCGGCGCGAGGATTGCGTGGGTGGCGTTCCCGCTGCTGACCGTGGCGCTGATGGCCGTCACGCTGCTCATGATTCTCACACCGATGACGAGAAGGGCGTGATTGTCTCTCATGTTGCCGGCATTCAATGCCGCAGCCCGTCAAGGATCGTTGCCGAGACCAGGTAGATGTCTCCGTCCCTGGTGAAGAAGATGGATCGCCCGTCGGACGAAAACGTGGGGCTTGACTCCGGTTTGTCGGTATTGACGGCTGGGCCGAGGTTCTTGAACTCGCTCCAGTTGCCCGATTCGTCCTTGAACGAGACGTAGAGGTCCCAATTCCCGAAGCCGCCTTCCTTGCGCGAGTGCATCAGCAAGGTACGGCCGTCGGGGGAAAGGCAAGGCCCGCTGAACTGGGAGGCCAGCAGATCTTCCATGAGGGGGATGGCAACCGGTTCGGCGAAACCGTCGCTGCGGCGCGTCGCTTGAAAGAGACGGCGCGTCTTGCCGTTCTGCCGCATGAGGTAGATTCCGCCGTCCGGCAAGAAGGCCGGATGCGCTTCGATGTCGGCGGGATCGTCCGTAGAAACGGGAGGACCCAGACGGACGGGACGTCCCCATTGACCCGCGGTCTTCTCCGCCATCCACACGTCCGGCATCTTCTCCGGTTCGCCTTGCCCACTTCGGGGCCGGTTGGAAACGAAGACGATCTTCGTTCCGTCAGGGGACAGGCTGGGCTCGATGTCCATGTACTCCTTGGAATAGGGAAGAACGACCGGTTCGCCCCAGGAATCGCCCGCCCGGCGACGGATGATGAACGCCGCGGCGTTCGTCGCGGGGTCGCGTTCGGTGTAGAGGATCTCGGAACCGTCGGCCGTCATCGTCAGCTTCATCTGGATCCCGTCCCGGGAGACGACGCCGGGAGCGAAGATCTCTGGCGTCATCCCCGGCGGCTTCTGGCCGAGGGAGGAGCCGCTGGGGATGGGAGCTTTCGCCTGAAGCTCGGGGATATCCTTCGTTTCGACCCAGTAGAAACCGGCCTGGTCGCTGACGAACTGCTGGCCGAAGGCCCGGATGAAGAAGAGGTAGTTCCCGTCGGAGGAAACCGTGGCGAATCGTTCGAAGGTCGGCGTATTGACCGGACCGCTGAGCCGAACCGGTTTGCTCCAAGTTCCATCGGACAGGCGGGAGCTGATCCCGATGTCGTTCAACATCGGCGGTCCCTCGGCCGGAGGACACGAGACGAGCAGGAACCTCTCGTCCGGACTGACCCAGGGATCGACTAGAACGGGAACTTCAGCGATGGGACCGGTCAGCTTCTCCGGCGGGGAATATTTGCCGTCGGCGAAGCGGGAGATGAAGATCGCTGGCGCCCGCTCCGTGAGAACCCTGCCGGAGAAGTAGATGTTCCCGCTCCGGGCGACCGAAACCTGGCCCTTGGTCATCAGGGTGTCAGCCGTGGATTCGATCAGCACGCGCTTGGTCCAGCCGGAGCCGGATCTCTCGACGTAAGCGATGGCCATCGTCTTCGGAGACGCGGCGCCGGGGCCGGAGATCTCGACGTTGAAGAACAGGCGCCGGCCGTCGGGAGAGAAGGCGGGCCCGCCGTTTCCTGCCTCGGCGGCGAAGGGAGCGACGACGGGAGGAGAAAAGGCCTTCCCGTCAAAGGCGCTCCAGTAAATCGTCTGCTGGCGGCCCTCGAGTGCGATTGCCGACCAGAAGACGCCCGACCCGTCGGGGGCGAATGCCAGTTGCCCATGGGGGCAGAGCCCTTGATGCAGGGTTTCCGAGAGAAACTTCACCGGCTCGGTTCCGGGCGGGTTCTTGGCGAAGAACTTCCCGGCCTGGCCGAAGACCTCCGGCGTCGTTCCGGGAGGCCTCTGGCCGAGCGGCGCCGTCGGGAGGATCCGTCTTTGCGCGAAGAGCCACTCGGCGTCGGATTTCGACTGCAGGAGGCCGTAGTCCTGGGGTGTGGCAGCCACCGCTGAAACCAGCACGCACAGCAAGACGAGAGCGTACGTTCGCATGGGTGTCGTCTCCTCGGTCACCTTGAATTCGACGGATGGGCCGGCGCCGGGTTCCATCGCCGCGCCCGTTTTCTCGCGCGAGCGTTGTTCGAGGGTTCCCCGAGCCGATCTCCGCGAACCGGCGGGCAGGCAATGACGTCCGATCCGGTGTCCAGTCACACCGGGAGGGGACGGATGCGACAGCAAACGGCAACAGGTCGAACGGCGACCCTGGTCATCCTGGCGGCGTGTCTCGTTGCGGTGGCGCTGATCGGTCGGCTGCGGCCGTCGGCGGAGCCGCAGATCGTGTCCGGAGTGCCTTCGTCAGACGGCAACAGCCTTGCCGTCGTCTTCTACTCGGGAAGGGCTGGCAACCAGGACGTCTACCTCCTGCGGGCCGGCGAGCGCGAGCCGGTGAACCTCACCCGGCACCCCGCCCGAGACCTCTGCCCGGCGGCATCGCCCGACGGGAAGCGGATCGCGTTTCTCAGCGACCGCGGCGGCAACGTCGACATCTACACCATGGCCATCGACGGCAGCGATGTCCGCCAACTCACGTCTTCGCCCGACGCAGAGCTGCATCCCGAGTACAGCCCGGACGGGAGCCGGATCGTCTTCGTCAGGGACTTCAAGGAGAGAGCCGAGATCTGGATCATGCATGCCGACGGATCCGGCCAGAGGCGGCTGACCTCCGGCGACTGGCGGGACGAGCGGCCGTTCGTGTCTCCGGACGGCTCGACGATCCTGTTCATGTCGACCCGCGACGGCAACTACGAGATCTACACGATGGCGGTTGACGGCAGCCGCCAGGCCCGGCTCACGAACACCCCGCAGCTCGAGATCTTCCCGGCCTGGTCGCCGGACGGCACGAAGATCGTGTACTCGCAGAAGTACATGTCCGCCGGCCGCATGCAGGGGATGATCCGCGTGATGAACGCCGACGGCAGCGGAGACCACGCGGTGACCGGGGCCGAGACGCGGGACGAGAACGGTCTCTGGTCCCCCGATGGCCGCCGCATCATCTTCCAGAGCGTGAGGGACGGCAACTTCGAGGTCTACCAGGTGGACGCCGACGGCAGCAACCCGGTCCGCCTCACCAACGATCCGGCATGGGACGGCTGGGCGTCGTACGTGCGTCCGGCCAGGCGCAGCTCGGACACGCGGTCTCCGCTGTAGACCCCGCGGGCCTCGAGCGATCCACCGCTGGAGGACGTCCGGATCGGCCGGAGATGGGATATCCTACCCCTCGGGTCGATCCTTGCTCCCGGGGTCAGGTCACCAGCAACAGGAGGGCGCGTCATGCGCTGCCCGCGCTGCCACGCCGAGACCCGAGGCGACTCGACGATCTGCGGCGCCTGCGGCGCGCGGCTCGGCCCGGCGGCCGACGCCGCCCCCGAGGACGCATCGGTCACCCGACCCCTGGACGCGCCACTCCCCGTCCTGGAACCCAGCACGCTCGTCGCCGGCAAGTACCAGGTGCTCGGCGAGCTCGGCCGCGGCGGGATGGGGCTCGTCTACAAGGCCGAGGACCTCACGCTCAAGCGGCGCGTGGCCCTGAAGGTCCTTCCCCCGCATCTGGTGGACGCGCCCGAGTTCCGGGAGCGGTTCACGATCGAAGCCCAGGCGGCCGCCGCACTGTCACATCCGAACATCTGCGTCGTCCACGAGGTCGGGACGAGCGACGGGCGGCCCTACATCGCCATGGAGTTCGTCGAGGGCGAGACGCTGCGGGACCGCGTGCGGCGGGGGCCGCTCGAGCCCGGCGAGGCCGTCGGCCTGGTGGACCAGGTCGCCGCGGGCCTGGAGGAGGCCCACGCCAAGGGCATCATCCATCGCGACATCAAGAGCGCGAACGTGATGGTGACGCCGACGGGCCGGGCGAAGGTGATGGACTTCGGGCTGGCGAAGCTGCAGGGCGAGACGTCGCTGACCAAGCGGGGCACGACGCTGGGGACGGTGGCCTACATGTCGCCGGAGCAGGCGCGGGGCGAGGCGCTCGATCCGCGCACGGACATCTGGTCGCTCGGGGT
>Ga0105090_10001890_pt1 | contig 11474 bp, 10 predicted proteins | sample PPLLak3March2015_FD_79110 | JGI IMG/M metagenome (GOLD analysis project Ga0105090, IMG submission 79110) | Freshwater sediment microbial communities from Prairie Pothole Lake near Jamestown, North Dakota, USA - PPLs Lake P7 Core (1) Depth... | ecosystem: Environmental > Aquatic > Freshwater >... | reverse complement strand
GCTGTCCGGCGCCGAGTTCAGCGACCTCGGCGGCTGCACCGACACGCGCTTCGGCACCAAGCAGGGCTACACCGGCACCTGGATCGGCGCCGCGGCGGTGATCCTCGACCCGCGCATCACCGTACACACGCCCGAGCGGCTGTGGCTGTCCACCGGTGTGCGCGCGGTCGACCATGCGGTGGAGTCGCTGTGCTCGATCAACGCGCAGCCGCTGATCGACGCCACCAGCGTGCGTGCGCTGGCGCTGCTGGGTCGCGCGCTGACGCGCTACGCCACCGACCCGCAGGACCTGGATGCGCGGCTGGACGCGCAGATGGGCGCCTGGCTGGCGTCGATGGGCATCCGCCGCACCGACTACGGTGCCAGCCATGGGCTGGGCCATGCACTGGGCGCCGATTCCGGCGTGCCGCACGGCATCACCTCCTGCGTGCTGCTGCCCACCGTGATGCGCTGGAACGCGTCGGTGTGTGCGCCGCAGCTGGCCGAGGTGGCGGCGGCGCTGGGCGATGCCGCCAAGCCGGCGGCCGACCAGGTGGAGGCCTTGATCGCCCGCCTGGGCCTGCCCACGCGCATCGGCCAGCTGGGCATAGAGCGCAGCCGGCTGCCGATCCTGGCCGAGAAGGGACTGGCCATCCCCTGGGTGCGCACCAACCCGCGCAAGATCGAGCGCGCCGAGCAGCTGGTCGAGATCCTGGAAGCCGCCTGGTGAGCGCGCTGCTCGGCATCGACGACATCCGCGCCGCGGCCGAACGCCTGCGCGGCCAGGTGGTGAACACGCCCTGCCTGCATTCGCGCACGCTGTCCGACTTGAGCGGCTGCGCGGTGTACCTGAAGTTCGAGAACCACCAGTTCACGGCATCCTTCAAGGAACGCGGCGCGCTGAACAAGATGGCGCAGCTGACGGCCGAGGAGCGCGCGCGCGGCGTGCTGGCGGTGTCGGCGGGCAACCATGCGCAGGGCGTGGCCTACCACGCGCAGCGCATGGGCGTGCCGGCGACCATCGTCATGCCGCGCTTCGCGCCGGCCGTGAAGGTGGACAACACGCGCCGCTTCGGTGCCGAGGTGGTGCTGGCCGGCGACACCTTCGACGACGCGCGGCTGCACGGCCTGGCGCTGGTGCGCGAGCGTGGCCTGACGCTGGTGCATCCCTACGACGACCCGGCGGTGATGGCCGGGCAGGGCACGATCGCGCTGGAGATGCTGGCCGCGCAGCCGGACATCGACACGCTGGTGGTGGCGGTGGGCGGCGGCGGCCTGATCTGCGGCATGGCCACCGCAGCGCGCGCGCTGCGCCCCGGCATCCAGGTCTATGGCGTGCAGACCGAGCGCTTTCCGCCGGTCTGGGCCGCGCTGCACGGCGAAGCGCGCGAATGCGGGCAAGCCACCATCGCCGACGGCATTGCCGTCAAGTCGCCGGGCGCGCTGACGCTGCCGTTGATCCGCGAGCGGGTCGACGACGTGCTGCTGGTCGGCGAGGACGACATCGAGCAGGCCATCCTGCTGCTGCTGGAGATCGAGAAGACGGTGGTCGAAGGCGCCGGCGCCGTCGGCCTGGCGGCGCTGCTCAAGCACCGCCAGCGTTTCGCCGGCCGACAGGTGGGCCTGGTGCTGTGCGGCGGCAACATCGAGCCGCTGGTGCTGGCCGAGATCGTCCAGCGCGGCATGGTCAAGTCGGGACGGCTGGTGCGCCTGCGCTTCGACGTGCGCGACGTGCCCGGCTCGCTGGCCGAGGTGGCGGCGGCGCTGGGAGCGCTGGGTGCCAACATCGACGAGGTGCAGCACCAGCGCGCCTTCACCACGCTGTCGGTGGAGCGCGCGCAGATCGACGTGGTGGTGCAGACGCGCGGTGCCGAGCACGTGACGCAGATGCTGCAGGCGCTGCAGGCGCAGGGCTACCGCGTCGAGCGCATCGGCTGAGCGACGACACGGGAGAACGGGGCATGGCACACGAAAACGTAGCGGTTCAGCGCGACGTCGCAGCCAACGGCATCACGCTGCGCATCACCGAAATGGGCCAGGGCCCGTTAGTGCTCCTGTGTCACGGCTGGCCGGAGCTGGCCTATTCCTGGCGCCACCAGATGGCGCCGCTGGCGCGGGCCGGCTACCGCGTGGTCGCCCCCGACATGCGCGGCTACGGCGGCAGCTCGGCGCCGCAGGCGATCGAGGACTACGCCATCACCGACCTGGTCGGCGACATGGTGGCGCTGGTGGCGGGCTTGGGCGAGACGCGGGCGGCGGTGGTCGGCCACGACTGGGGCGCGATGGTGGCCTGGAGCTGTGCGCTAATGCGGCCCGACCTGTTCCACGCCGTGGCCGCGCTGAGCGTGCCCTTTCGCCCGCGCCATCCCGGCGCGCCGCCGCTGGCGCTGTTGCGCGCCGACGGCCGCGAGGACTTCTATTGGTTCTATTTCAACCGCGAGGGCGTGCCCGAGGCCGAGTTCGAGCGCGACATACCGGCGGCGCTGCGCCGTCTGCTGGTGCACAGCGCCGGCGACGCACCGCCCGGTGGCGCGCTCGGCCTGAGCGTTGCGCCCGGTGGCGGTTTCCTCGACGGCCGCGACGACCCCGGCACGCGGCTGCCAGGCTGGCTGAGCGCGGCCGACATCGAGGTCTATGCGCAGGCCTTTCGCCGCAGCGGCTTCCGCGGCGGCTTCAACTGGTACCGCAACCTCGACCGCAACTGGGTGCTCACCGCACCCTTCCAGGGCGCGACGATCCGGCCGCCGGCGCTGTTCATCGCCGGCACGCGCGACGGCGTGGTCGCCTCGAAGATGGGCCGCAAGCACCTGGAGCAGATGGGTCAGGCCGTGACGCAACTGCGCGCCACGGTGCTGATCGACGGTGGCGGCCACTGGATCCAGCAGGAGCGCCCGGACGAGGTCAACGCGGCGCTGCTGCGCTTCCTGGCGGCGGACTATCCGGTTCGCGGCGCCTGATCTCCCGCCCGGCGCAAGGGCAAGCCCCGCGCCGGCAGCACGGCCGCGCTTGTGCGACAGAATGCGCCACTCCCGACCAACGCCGTTCGTCATGAAGCATCGACCGCATGCCCTGTCTGCCGCCCTTTTCTCGCTCTGCCTGTGGGGCTCTGCCGGCCTGGCGCAGGCGCAGACTCAGGCCGAGGCTTCGAGCTGGCGCTCCTTCATCTCGGTGTCGCCGGTGTTCGAGGAGGCCGATCTCGATTCGGGCGGCGATTTCAGAGTCGGCGGCGCGATCCTGCGGCTCGGCACCTCCACCGGCTTCGGCAACGGCAACCGCGCCGGCGTGACGCTGAACTACGACTACTTCGACTACTCGTTCGACAACCCGACGGCCTTCGGCAACGTGGCGCCCTGGAAGGTGCTGCAGCGTTACGGCTTCGCCGCGCCGCTGTCGTTTGCGCTGCAGGACGGCTGGAGCTTTGGTGTCTCGCCGTCGATGGACTGGTTCCGCGAGAACGGCGCCAGCACCGGCGACGCGCTGGTCTGGGGCGCCACGATGACGGCGATCAAGCGCTTCGACGACGGCAACATCCTCGGCTTCGGGCTGGCGGCCTATTCCGGCATCGAGGAGGACACATTCTTCCCGTTCCCGATCGTCAACTGGCGCTTCAGCCCGCGCTGGAGCCTGATCAACCCGCTGGCTGCGGGGCCCACCGGCCCGGCCGGACTGGAGCTGGACTACCTGACCGACAGCGGCTGGAAGCTGGGCGTGGGCTTCGCCTACCGTCAGGCGCGCTACCGCCTGAGCCAGAACGGGCCCGTGCCCAATGGCGTCGGCGAGTTCTCCGGCGTGCCCATCTACCTGCGCGCCAGCCGGCAGTTGGAGGGTCCGCTCACGCTCAACCTGTACGTCGGTGCGGTGGCCGGCGGCGAGATCCGCGTGGAAAGCCCCACCGGCCAGCTGCTGGTCAAGGAAGACCTCGAAATCGGCCCGATCGTCGGCTTCAACGTGGCCGTGCGCTTCTGATCGTTGCGCGGCGTGTGGGCGGGCCCTCAGCCTGCGGCGCCGGCCATGTCCAGCACCACGCGGCCGATCACGCGGCCGGCTTCCAGGTCGCGCAGCGCGTTCTCGGCCTGGTCCAGCGGCCGCACCTGCACCGCAGGCAGGTCGAGCCTGCCGGCGCGCACCAGTTCCACCAGTTCGCGGATCTGCGCGGTGTTGCCGGTGTTCGAGCCGCGCAGCGACACCTCGCGCGTGGCCAGCGCCGGCAGCGGCACCGGCAGCGCGCCGCCGAACAGGCCCACCACCACCATCTGCCCGCCCTTGAGCAGGGCCGGCAGCGCCAGCTGTGCCGTGGACGGCGTACCGACGAAGTCCACCATGTGGCTCAGGCCGCCGCCGGAGATGCGCAGCAGCTCGGCCGGTCCGGGCGTGGCCTGCAGGTTCACTGTGGCCGCGGCTCCGATGGTGCGCGCAGCCTCGAGCTTGGCGTCGTCGATGTCGCAGGCGATCACCCGGGTATGGCCCAGTGCCTTCAGCACCGCCAGCGCCATCAGGCCCACGCCGCCGCAGCCCAGCACGGCGACCCAGTCGTCGACGCCCAGCGGGCCGAACTTGCTCACCGCCGCATAGGCGGTGACGCCGGAGCAGGCCAGCACCGCAGTGGTGGCCGGGTCCAGGCCCTCGACATCGACCAGGTAGCGCGCGTGCGGTACCAGCAGGTGCGTGGCGAAGCCGCCCGGGGTGGCCACGCCCATCGAGCGCATCTGGTTGCAAAGGTTGTCGCGTCCGGCGCGGCAGAAGCGGCACTGGCCGCAGCCGATCCACGGATTGACCAGCACCTGCCGACCGAGATCGATGCCCTGCACGTTGGCCCCCACCGCCTGCACCACGCCGATCGGCTCGTGGCCTGGCGTCAACGGCAGCTGCGTGCCGCGGTCGGCGAGCTTCAGCTTGTTGCCGCCGCCCAGGTCGAACCAGCCCTCGCGGATGTGCACGTCGGAGTGGCACACGCCGCAGTAGCGCAGGCGCACCAGCACCTCCTCCGGGCCCGGTTGCGGTGTGTCGCGCAGGCGCTGCTGCAGCGGCTGGCCCCATTCGGCGATGTCCCAGCTCTTCATGATCCGTCTCCTGGTGGTGGGGTGATTGACGGCCCCGGCGGGGCTCACTAGCATGCGGCGCGAATCCGAATCAACGTTCATGTTCAGCGCGATGCAGGCAACGGTCAAGCCATCGAAGGGGGTGCATGTCGCCAAGCAGTCGCGCAGCCAGCTCAAGCACCAGGCGCTGCTGCAGGCGGGTCGCCGCCTGCTGCAGGCGCAGGACCTGGGCGCGATCTCGGTGGCGCAGCTGACGCGCGACGCCGGCATGGCGGTGGGTTCGTTCTACTCGCGCTTCCAGGACAAGGACGCCTGGTTCGCGGAGCTGCTGCGCGTCACCGGCGAGGCCGTGCTGCTCGACACGCAGGCGCTGCTCGCCGGCGCGCGCTGGCAGCGTGCCAGCGACGCGCGCAAGGTGGCGCTGATCGTGCAGCACGTGGTGGACGTCCACCGCACGCACCGCGGCATCTTCCGCGCCGCGCACTACGACGCGGCGCGGTCGGCCCGCTACTGGCCGCAACTGCACGCCTACGGCCTGCGCATCGGTGACGAGGTGTGCCGCGCCCTGGCGTCGCACATGCGGCGCGTGCCGGCGGCGAAGCGCCGGCTGCGCGTGGGCGTCGCGCTGCAGATGGTGTTCGGCACGCTGGTCAATGCCGTGCTGCACGACCCGGGGCCCATCGCCTTGCACGACCCGCGCATGGAACGCGAGCTGGCGCGCAGCTTTCTGCATTGCGTCGGCCTCGACTGAAGCCCTGGCGGCGGGCCTTCAGCCCGGAATGCGCACCTGCATGTCGCTGATGCCGCGCACGAAGTTCGACAGCAGCCGCTTCGGCTCGCTGGTGACCTCGATCACCGGGAAGCGTTTCAGGATCTCCTCCCACAGGATCTTCAGCTGCAGCTCGGCCAGGCGGTTGCCCACGCAGCGGTGGATGCCGAAGCCGAAGCTCAGGTGCTGGCGTGGCCGCGGCCGGTCGATGATGAAGGCCTCGGGGTTGTCGATCACCGATTCGTCGCGGTTGCCCGACAGGTACCACATGACGACCTTGTCGCCCTTGAGGATCTTCTTGCCGCCGAGCTCGGCATCCTGCAGCGCGGTGCGGCGCATCATCGGCAGCGGCGTCTGCCAGCGGATGATCTCCGGCACCATGCTGTCGACCAGCGCGGGGTTGGCGCGCAGCTTGGCCCATTCGTCCGGATAGCGGCTCATCGCCAGCAGGCCGCCGGTCATCGAGTTGCGGGTGGTGTCGTTGCCGCCGACGATCAGCAGCACCAGGTTGCCCATGTACTCCAGCGGCGGCATGTTGCGCGTGGCCGGGTTGTGCGCCAGCATGGACACCAGGTCGTTGGTCGGCGGCGCATTCACGCGCTCGTTCCACAGCCTGGTGAAATAGGCGTGCATCTTGCCGAGCTCGGCCATGCGCGCCTCCTGGGATTCGACGACATGGTCGACCTCGGGCACCGAGGTGGCGACGTCGGACCACCAGGTCAGCAGCTTGCGGTCCTCGAAGGGGAAGTCGAACAGCGTGGCCAGCATCTGCGTGGTCAGCTCGATCGACACGCGCTGCACCCAGTTGAACTCCTCGTTGCGCGGCAGCTCGTCCAGCACCTTGGCGGTGCGCGCGCGAATCGTGCCCTCCATCGAGGCCAGGTTCATCGGCGCGACGATCGGGCTCACCGCCTTGCGCTGCTCGTCGTGCTTCGGCGGGTCCATGGCGATGAACATGTGCAGCCGCTGCTTCACGTCCGGCGCGTTCCACAGCGCGATGCCGCCCTGCGTGTAGTCCGACGAGTAGATGCCGTGGTTGGTGTCCACGTGCATGATGTCGTGATACTTCGTCACCGACCAGAAGCGGCCGTAGAACTGGTTCTCGGTGAAATGCACCGGGTCGTCGCGCCGCAGCCGCGCGAAGTAGTGGCCGACGGTGTCCTCCTGGAAGAGCCGCGGCTTGCTGACGTCGATCTCGTCGATCGGCAGCGAGAACGCGTCCTCGCGGGCCAGGGCCTGCAGTTCGGCATCGTGGGTCGGTGCGTTCATGGGTGGCTCCGTTCAATGCTGCCCTTCGGGCAGGCGCAGGACGATGCCGTCGAGTGCATCGCTCATGTTGATCTGGCAGGACAGGCGGGAGTTCTCCAGCGTGCCCGCGGCGAAGCTGAGCATGCTCTCTTCCATCTCGGTGCGCGCGCCGGTCCTGGGCAGCCAGCCCGGGTCGACATAGACATGGCAGGTGGCGCAGGCGCAGGCGCCGCCGCAGTCGGCGTCGATGCCGGGCACGTTGTGGTCGACGGCGGCGCGCATCAGCGACACGCCATTGGTGGCGTCCACTTCGTGGCGGTTGCCGTTGTGTTCGATGAAGATGACTCTGGGCATGAGGTGTCCGGTTCGGGGTTGCGGCAGGGAGGCTGCGGCATCATAGGAAAATTCGAATCGACGTTCAAGTTTCAGGCCAGCACCGTTGTGCGCCGCAGCATGGCGGCCGGTTGGCCGTCACGGTCCTAAACTGCGGACCGCAACCTGAACGGGAGGGCCCGGATGCATCCATCGATCCATGCGCAGCAGACTCCGGAGAAGATCGCCTGGCGAATGGCCGGCAGCGGCCATGCCGTCAGCTACCGCGAGCTGGACGAGGCCTCGAACCGGCTCGCGCACTACTTCCGCAGCGCGGGCGTGGGCATCGGCGACCGCATCGCGCTGATGCTGGAGAACCACCCGCGCTACTTCGAGATCTGCTGGGCCGCGCAGCGTGCGGGCATCGTCTACACCGCCATCAGCAGCCGGCTCACGGCCGGCGAGGCGGCCTACATCGTCGACGACTGCGGCGCGAAGGTGTTCATCAGCTCGTCGGTGCTGAGCGGCCAGGCGGCCGAACTGCTGGCCTGCACGCCGAAGGTGCAGACACGGCTGATGCTCGACGGCACGATCGAGGGCTACGCTGCCTACGAGGCGGCCGTTGCAGGCCGGCCGACGACGCCGGTGGCGGACCCCTCGGCCGGCGGCGACATGCTCTATTCGTCCGGGACCACCGGCCGACCCAAGGGCGTGTTCGTGCCGCCCGAGTCGACCGACATCGCCTACGTGAATTCGCTGCTCAAGGTGTGCATGGGTCCGTTCCAGATGGGGCCGCAGACGCTGTACCTGTCGCCCGGGCCGCTGTACCACGCCGCGCCGCTGCGCTTCGCCATGGCGGTGATGCGCCTCGGCGGCACGGTGGTGGTGATGGAGCATTTCGACGCTGCCGAATTCCTGGCGCTGGTGGAGCGCCACCGCATCACGCACACGCAAGTGGTGCCGACGATGTTCGTGCGCATGCTCAAGCTGCCCGAGGCGCAGCGTCGCGCGCACGACCTGTCTTCGCTGCGCATTGCCATCCATGCGGCGGCGCCGTGCCCGGTGCCGGTGAAGCAGCAGATGATCGACTGGTGGGGTCCGATCGTCTGGGAGTACTACGCCGGCACCGAAGGCATGGGCATGACGCTGGTGAACTCGGCCGACTGGCTGACGCACAAGGGCACGGTGGGCCGGGCGGTGGTAGGCGTGCTGCACATCTGCGACGACGAGGGCAACGAGCTGCCGCCGGGCGAGCACGGCGGCGTGTACTTCTCCGACGGCAAGGCCTTCGAGTACCACAACGATCCGCAGAAGACCGCCGCCGCGCGCAACGCCCGCGGCTGGACGACGCTGGGCGACATCGGCACGATGGATGCCGAAGGCTACCTGTACCTGAGCGACCGCAAGGCGCACATGATCATCTCCGGCGGGGTGAACATCTACCCGCAGGAGGCCGAGAACCTTCTCGTCACGCACCCCAAGGTGCTCGACGCCGCGGTGTTCGGCGTGCCGAACGAGGAGTTCGGCGAGGAGGTCAAGGCAGTGGTGCAGCCGCGTGACATGGCGCAGGCCGGCAAGGCGCTGGAGCACGAGCTGATCGCCTTCTGTCGCGAGCACCTGTCGCACATCAAGTGCCCGCGCTCGATCGACTTCCAGGCCGAGCTGCCGCGACACCCGACCGGCAAGCTGTACAAGCGGCTGCTGCGCGACCGTTACTGGGCCGGGCACGCCAGCAAGATCGTTTGATGCCGCAGCGGCGGGCCGCAGGCGGGGCAGCCCGTCGGTGGCCTCAGGACCTGCGGCCGCCCCAGCGCCGCAGCCGTTCGAGCAGCCCGGCGCCGTCTTCGCGCGCCGACGGATGGCTGCGCATGACCATCAGGCCCTGGTTCAGATACAGCGCGTTGAGCAGCCGGCTGGCGCGTTCGGTGCTCATGCCCGGCCACGCGGCGATGTCGCGCAGCGCCACCGATTCGCGCCGCAGCCGTTCGGCAGCCGGGCCCAGCGCACCCGAGGCGAACGGCAGCGCGTCGCGCGACAGCGTGGCGCGGTAAGCGGCGGGGCCGGCGATCTCGGCCAGCAGCTCGCTGCGCGGGCCCTGCAGCGCGACGATCCACAGCAGCGACTGCAGCGCGCGGTAGTGCTCCAGCCGGCCGATACGCTCGTGCATCCAGTGGCCGGGAGGACGCAGGCCCGGTGCGTCGCAGGACAGGACCCGCAGCGTGCCCAGTGCGCCCGGCGCGGCCAGCGCGACGTCGCGGGGCGAGTGGTAGACGCCCTCGGACGGAAACACGGTCACGGGCCAGACCAGCTCTTCGTACTGCAGGCACAGCAGCGCCGCCTGGCGGTGCCGTACGCAGGCTGCAAGCACTTCCATCACGTCGGCGCTTGCGCGCCGCGCTTCCAGCTGGCGCAGATCGGCCACCAGCGTGGTCGGCAGCACCGTGTTCTCGCCCAACTGGGCGAAGGCGCTGGAACTGCGCTCCAGACGCATTCGTTCGTAGGCGCTGACGCGCCACAGCGTCGAGTCCTCGAATTCGTTCATGCGCACCCCTTCTTCACGGCAGCTCCACGCACGCGTAGATTCTGCCCGAGTCGGTCGGTGCCCCGCCATCCCCTGTTGCGCCGCCTGCTCGCCATGCGCTCGGGGTCATGCCGGTCCACTGGCGAAAGGCACGGGCGAAGCTCTTCTCGCTGCGAAAGCCCAGCTGGTGGGCCACCTGCTTGACCGGCTGCCGGGTGCGTCGCAGCAGTTCCTGGGCGTGGCGGCAATGGGCCTCGTCCTTCAGTGCCTGCACCGACGACCCCTGCTGGCGCAGGTGCCGGTGCAGGCTGCGCAGCGACAGGTTCAATGCCTGCGCCAGGCCCTGCGCGTCGAGTGTGCCCCCCGCCGGCTGGTGCAGCAGCTCGCGCACCCGCTGCACCAGCAGCCGGTCGCGCCGGTACTGCAGCACGGTCAAGGGCAAGGCGTGCTGCAGCATGGTGCGCAGGGCGCGCTCGTCGCGGCGCAGCGGCAGGCTCAGGTAGTGCGCATCGAAGCTGAAGCCGGCCTGCGGCGCGGCAAAGCGCACCGGCCCGGGGAAGAGCAGCGCATACACCGCAGCGTGCGGCGGCGCGGCAAAGGGTAAGATGGCCTCGCGCAGCCCGATGCGCGAATCCACCGCCCAGCAGGCGTAGCCGTGCACGTAGCGCAGGCTGGTGAGCAGGCAGAACTCGCGCAGCTCGCCCAGTTCGCGCGCCTCGTCGATGGCCAGCGTCGCCACGTGGCCGTCGTCGGACAGCTGCAGCCGGATGTCGTCGACCAGCAATCGGTGATGCCGGCACCATCGCTTCAGTGCCACGCCCAGCGTCGGCGCGCCCAGCGACGCGCGGCACAGCAGCCCGTAACTGCCCCAGGGCAGCCGGCGCGAGAACCAGCCGAGTGCCTCGTCGTCCAGCTGCTGCATGGCCGTGGCGCACAAGGCCTCGAACTGCGCCGCCGTCACTCGGGCTTCCGGGCGCTGCAGCAGCGCAGGCGCGATTTGCGCCCGTGCCAGGGCCTCGGAGGGATCGGCACCATGGCGCTCGAAGCCCTTCAGCACGGCCTGCACGAAAGCCATGGGCGTAGCAGCCCGGCGGGCGGGCGTCGCGGCACTGGAGCCTGGCTGCTTCGGCATGCCCTGCAGTCTGACAACGCCTGGCACGATTTGCAACCAGTCTGGCGCCAAAGGCGAAGCCGCCGGGCTTAAGCTTCGGGCTCCCCGCCGGCGCGAAGACCGGCCCCAGCAGGAGACAGCCATGGCATCCGCCGAAGCGCCGCAAGCCGGCATCGCACCCCGCGACGGCCTGTCGCATGTGCGCGGCGACACCCGCGCGCCCTTGTCCGAACGCACCATTCCCGCGTTGCTGGACGAGACCGTGGCCCGTTTCGGCGAGCGGCCGGCGGTGCTGTTCCGCGAGCAGGGCGTGCGCTGGAGCTGGCGCGAGTTCGCCGGCGTGGTCGACGAACTCGCCGCCGGCCTGCTGGCCCTGGGCCTGCAGCGCGGCGATCGCGTCGGCATCTGGTCGCCGAACCGCGCCGAGTGGCTGGTGACGCAGTTCGCCACCGCGCGCATCGGCCTGATCCTGGTGAACATCAACCCGGCCTACCG
>Ga0105090_10001887_pt1 | contig 11480 bp, 4 predicted proteins | sample PPLLak3March2015_FD_79110 | JGI IMG/M metagenome (GOLD analysis project Ga0105090, IMG submission 79110) | Freshwater sediment microbial communities from Prairie Pothole Lake near Jamestown, North Dakota, USA - PPLs Lake P7 Core (1) Depth... | ecosystem: Environmental > Aquatic > Freshwater >... | reverse complement strand
GCCGGTTCGACCACCAGGCCGCCGGGCCCGTGGTCCAGCATCCAGGCCAGCACCAGCGCCACCGGGAACCCCAGCAGCACCGTCAGCGTGATCAGGCGCGGCGCCCACTCCGGCAGGTTGAGCTGCGGCGCCACCGTTTCGGCCACCTGGATCACCAGCCAGCCCACTACCGCGTAGGCGCCGGCCACCCGCAATACCTTGCGGCGTTTCAGTTCCTGCAGCAGGCTCACGCGCAGCCCCCGGTCGGGAGACGCTCGATACTCGGGTCAATCATGTTCGGGCTCCCAGGAGGTCCCGCTCGGTCTCGGCATCGCGCCCTCCGCCGTCGAGGCGTGCGCGCCCACAGGCCGAGAGTATAGTCCAGCCGCGTCGGGGCGCGATATCCGAACGCATACCAGCCGGGCACCTTCCACCCTTACGATCCGACTGCTATGCTTCGCCGACCACCGCCGGGAGCTAAAATTTTGGGGGGCATTTCCGCTGTCGCGTTTGCTTTTCGTCTTCGACGGTGCCGGTTCCGGACATCCGACATTCTGCAATGCACAACAAGGGGATTGAAATGATCCGTTTTCGCACCGCAGTCGTCATGCTGGGCCTGATTTCCGCTGGCTGGTCAGGTTTCGTGGTCGCGGAAGGCGAGCTCCGCAGCCGAGTGCTGGCGCTTTACGAGGAGGAACAGAACGCCCGCGCCGAGTGCCGCGTCTCCGGGCCGCACTGCAGCGCACAACGCGCTCTCGACGCCTGCGGCGGCGCACGGCAGCGAACCGATCGCGAGACCATCTGCCGCGACGCCCAACAGAAATACGAGATCTGCGTGGCCTTCGTCGAAGACTGGCGCAGCAGAAAGGCGGATGTGCTGGCACAGGTCGATCGCGAATCGCCGGGATTGGGGGAGAGCTACACCGAAGGCGTTTCAGACCTGCGCGGCCTCGGTCAGCAGCGCAACTCCGACCAGCTCTGGAACGATACGATCAAGGCCTTGCGCAACCTCGACATCCGCAACTGCCCCGGCTTCGTGACCGGCACCTGGATGACCCCGCTGGAGGCTCTGGCCGCCTGGGACCAGGAGGACAAGACCGGCATCCCCGTGGACAAGGATCCCCTGGACATGGTCCTGGAGGAGCCGCCAGGGGAGGACGTCGCCCAGGAAGCGGGCAAGAAGACGGATGAAGAACCAGGCGGCGCGGCGGACGAAGCGGACGATGAAGGGGACGGCGGGGCGGACGAGGGATCGGGGGGCGAAGCGCCGGGCGGCGAGCCGGATCCCGTGGCGGCCGTGCCCAGTGACGGCACGGCGCAGGATGTACAACCCGCGGCAGAAGCGCCGCAACCGGCGATGACCAGCGAAAACCTGGATGCCCTGGTCTCGAACTGCATGAATTTCCGTCGCGCGGCGCTGGATGCGAGTGGCGGAACCCCGGAGCACCGGGCGGACGCGGACGCGTTCCACTGCGTGAAGGCACGCGGGGACATCCCGCCTAATGGTGGGCTCTATAACGAATGCGACTTCGAGGTGGAGGTGGCGTGGTGCCTGTACCGGCCATATGCCGGTACCTACAGCACGGCGCTGGACTGCGAGCGCAACCGGCAGCAGGTCCTGCGCCTGCAGCCGTACGAGGGTCGGTCGGCGCTGGTGACCGACGCGGAACTGATCTACACGGCCGTCTGCCGTCGACCGGGCGCCTCCCCCGTCGAAATCGGACCGTTCATCGCGGGCCACGGGTTGCAGACCAGGTGCCAGCCCTGGCCCGGCGCCGACGACCCGGCCGCCAGCGAGGAGTTTTTCGGCGGCGACTGCAGCAACGAGCAGCTCGAAAGAATCAGCGGCCTCAGCTTTCCGCCCTCGGCACCCCCGGCGCCCGAAGTGTGGCAGCCGCCCGAGTTTTCATCGTCGGAAAGTCTCTATGAATCGCCCCGTGAGTCGTACGACGACTCCTACGATTCCAGCGATTCATACGAGCCCTACGATGACCAGGGCTACAGCGAACCCGACACCGGCCAGATCATCACCGATGCCGCGATGCAAATGATGCAGATGTATATCGATATGCAGAATTCGCAGTCCTCCGGATCGGGAGCTTACGACAGCTACGACAGCGGCAGTGCCGACTTCGTCTGCAGCGGAACCTTGCAGGAGCAGGCGGAGTGCGAAGCCGCGAGGGGCTCACAGTCGCACGGATCGGGCGGCTACGATGATTATGGCGCGGGGGACTACGAAGACGAGGGAGACGATGCCTGCGGCTGCAGTGACGGCTACTGCACCTGCCAGTGAGATTGCCCGACCTGACCGGATCTGCGGTCGGGACCGCCGCGGCGGACATTCACGCGCTGGGCACTATTGCCTGGCTGCGCCTGCTCACAAGCTGCGTCACGCTCGGCTACATGTTTCGGCGGTACTCTCCGCCCACGTCGTAGAGCGCGTGGGACATGGAGCCAAGCGAACACACCTTCGCCGCCTCCATCAGCGCCTCGAAGGTGTTCTTGCGGTCGCGCGCCACCTGCTGCAGATGTTTCAACCGCGGCGCGGCCTCCTTCGCATGCATCTCCCGGAACGCCTCGACATTCGCCACCTGCTGATCCTTCTCCTCCGTCGAACTGCGCATCAGTTCGATCGCGCCGACCTCGCCATGGCCGTCCGGCGGCAGGAAGGTGTTGACGCCGACGATCGGCAGGCTGCCGTCGTGTTTCTTGCTCTCGTAGTACAGGCTCTCCTCCTGGATCTTGCCGCGCTGGTACATGGTGTCCATTGCGCCAAGCACGCCGCCTCGTTCTGAAATCCGCTCGAACTCCTGGTAGACCTGTTCCTCGACGAGGTCGGTGAGCTCGTCGACGATGAAGCTGCCCTGCCAGGGGTTCTCGCAGAAGTTCAGGCCGAGTTCCTTGTTGATGATCATCTGGATCGCCACCGCTCTTCGCACGGATTCGGGCGTCGGCGTGGTGATGGCCTCGTCGTAGGCGTTGGTGTGCAGGCTGTTGGCATTGTCGAACAGCGCGTACAGCGCTTGCAGTGTGGTGCGGATGTCGTTGAACTGAATTTCCTGCGCGTGCAGCGAACGGCCGGAGGTCTGGATGTGGTACTTGAGCTTCTGGCTGCGCTCGGAGGCGCCGTAGCGCTCCTTCATCGCGCGCGCCCAGATGCGCCGCGCCACGCGGCCGATCACGGTGTACTCGGGGTCCATGCCGTTGCTGAAGAAGAAGCTCAAATTCGGCGCGAACTCGTCGATGTCCATGCCCCGCGCCAGGTAGTACTCGACGATGGTGAAGCCGTTGCTCAGCGTGAAGGCCAGTTGGCTGATCGGGTTGGCGCCGGCCTCGGCGATGTGGTAGCCGGAGATCGAGACGCTGTAGAAGTTGCGCACCTTGTGGTCGACGAAGTACTGCTGGATGTCGCCCATCATGCGCATGGCGAACTCGGTGGAGAAGATGCAGGTGTTCTGCGCCTGGTCTTCCTTGAGAATATCGGCCTGCACGGTGCCGCGCACGCTGGCGAGCGTGTGGGCCTTGATCTCGTCGTACTTGTCCTGGTCGAAACCGTCGATGCCGATCAGCCGGTCGGTGGTCAGGCCCAGCGTGGCGAGGCCGAGGCCGCTGCTGCCGGGCGGCAGTTCGCCATGGTACCGGGGACGACGCTTGCCCTTGAAGTAGGCGTCGATCTTCTTTTGCGCTTCATCCCACAGGCCTTTTTCCTTCAGGTAAATCTCGACCTGCTGGTCGATGGCGGTGTTCATGAAGAAGGCCAGGATCATCGGCGCCGGGCCGTTGATGGTCATCGACACCGAGGTGTTGGGCGCGCACAGGTCGAAGCCGGAATACAGCTTCTTCATGTCGTCGACGGTGGCGATGGAGACGCCGGAGTTGCCGACCTTGCCGTAGATGTCGGGACGCCGGTGCGGGTCCTCGCCGTACAGCGTCACCGAGTCGAAGGCGGTGCTGAGACGCACGGCCGGCTGGCCGTGGGCCAGCAAGTGGAACCTGCGATTCGTCCGCTCGGGCGTGCCTTCCCCGGCGAACATGCGGATCGGGTCCTCGCCGCTGCGGCGGAAGGGGAACACGCCGGCAGTGTAGGGATAGCCGCCCGGCAGGTTCTCGCGCAGCAGGAAGCTCAGCAGTTCGCCCCAGTCGGCGTCACGTGGCATGCCGATCTTGGGGATCAGCAGGTGGCTCAGCGACTCCTTGAAGTTGTCGCCGGTCACCGGGCGGCCGCGCACTTCGTAGCTGTACTGCTCGCTGCGGATGCCGGCCTTGCGGGCGGGCCAGGATTTGAGCAGGTCGATGGCTTCGGGGCTCAGGGAGCGGATCGCGTCGTTGTAGCGTTGGCGTAACTGTAGGAGCGGACGTTGTCCGCGATCGTCGACGCCCGATTCCCGAACAAAGTTCGGTCCTACGAGATCATCGTCACTGTAGAGGCCGAAGAGTTCGGGCAGGGCCGGATCCTCGATCGCCTTCAACGACTCGTAATAATTCTGCGCGCGGCTGGCGGCGTCGGCCTGCTCGGCGATGGACGCGTTGATGCCCCTGCCCTGCTCGGCGATCTCGGCCAGGTAACGCGTTCGCTGGCCGGGGATCAGCACGGTGGCCTTGGGCTCCCGGACCGTCGTGTCGACGTCGGGCGTCCAGTGCGCGGCCGGCAAGCCGAGTTTCTCGCGCAGCAGGCGGCACAGGTTGACGAACATCCAGGTGACGCCGGGGTCGTTGAACTGGCTGGCGATGGTCGGGTAGACCGGCACGCTCTCGTCGTCGGCGTGGAAGGCGTTGTGGTTGCGCTTCCACTGCTTGCGCACGTCGCGCAGGGCGTCCTCGGCTGCGCGCTTGTCGTACTTGTTCAGCACCACGAGATCGGCGAAGTCCAGCATGTCGATCTTCTCGAGCTGGCTCTGCGCGCCGAAGTCGCTGGTCATCACGTAGACCGGGAAGTCGACCATGTCGACGATCTCGGAATCCGACTGGCCGATGCCTGCGGTCTCCACGATCACCAGGTCGAAGCCGGTCGATTTCAGGAAGGCGATGGCGTCCTGCAGGATCGCCGAGGTGGCCAGGTGCTGGCGGCGGGTGGCCATGCTGCGCATGTAGCTGCGCTCGTTGCGCAGGGTGTTCATGCGGATGCGGTCGCCGAGCAGCGCGCCGCCGGTGCGGCGGCGGGTCGGGTCGACCGCCAGCACCGCGATGCGCATGTCCGGGAAGTGCTGCAGGAAACGGTTCAGCAACTCGTCGGTGACCGAGGACTTGCCGGCGCCGCCGGTGCCGGTGATGCCGACGACCGGTGCCTGCTTCTTCGCGCCGGCCCATTCGCGGCGTTTCAGCTTCAGCTCGGCCTCGCCAAACACCTCGTCCTCCAGCGCCGAGATCACGTTGGCGATGGTCTTGTCGTTCTCAAGGCTGATCTGTCCCGGGTACTCCGTCGGCACGCGGTGCTCCGCTGCCCGCGCGACCACGTCGTGGATCATCTCGACCAGCCCCATCTGCATGCCGTCGTCGGGGTGGTAGATGCGCTCGACGCCGTAACCCTGCAGTTCTTTGATCTCGTCGAGGGTGATGGTGCCGCCGCCGCCGCCGAACACGCGGATGTGGTCCGAGCCGCGCTCGCGCAGCAGGTCGACCATGTACTTGAAGAACTCGATGTGACCGCCCTGGTAGGACGAGATGGCGATGGCGTCAGCGTCTTCCTGGATGGCCGCGCGCACGATGTCGAGCACGCTGCGGTTATGGCCGAGGTGGATCACCTCCGCGCCCTGCGCCTGGATCAGCCGGCGCATGATGTTGATGGCGGCGTCGTGGCCGTCGAACAGGCTGGCGGCGGTGACGAAGCGCAGCGGGTTGGCGGCGGCGGGCCGGGTGGCCTCGGTGTGACTGACCTGGTCAGCGGGTCTGCTCATGAATCTCGGGTCCTTGCCGCCGGCCGCGCGTCTGCAGCGGCCGGTCGATCCGTCGTTAAAACATGCGCTTCAGGGACTTATTGTAGCTTGAGAAGCGGACGCGGTGGGGCTTCCGGCCGGCGCCGCCCGGCGGGCAATCCGGACCATTCGTGCAGAAATGTCTATAGCCAGAATTGCATTATTCATAGTTTGGGCGTATGTTTGCATCGTGAGAAGGGGCGGGCAAAGGGACCTGCCTGCAAATGCACGGGATGGCAGATTATCTCGCCACCCGACGAAGTGCGTCGGGACCAGCGGCAGGGGACGGGTCGGTCCTCTGCCGCGACCTTATTTCCGGCAGCCAGGAACTTCCCGCCCGCACCACGATCTTGTGTAGGACCGAACGTCGTTCGGGATTAATGGGCTAGAATCGCGAACGACGTTCGCTCCTACAGGACCCTATCCGAATTGAATCCAGTCACCAGAAAGAACCTCCCCACGCTGTTTGTCGCCCTCCTGCTCGCCGCCTGCGAACCGCAAACGCCGCAGGCGCCCGCTGCGCCCTCCATCGCCCTGCCTCCCGGCGTCACGCTGGTCGAGGAATACAGCGGTGCCGGCGAGGACTTCGCGATCCCCTACGCCAAGTACCGTCTGGACAACGGCCTGACCGTGATCCTGCACGAGGACGATTCCGACCCGATGGCGCACGTGGACGTGACCTACCACGTGGGTTCGGCCCGCGAGGAGCCGGGGCGCTCGGGCTTCGCGCACTTCTTCGAGCACATGATGTTCGAGGGCTCGGTCAACGTGCCGCGCGGCGCGTTCTCGAAGATTATCTCCGACGCCGGCGGCTCGCTGAACGGCACCACCAACTCCGACACCACCAATTACTTCGAAACGGTGCCGGTGAACCAGCTGGAAACCGCCCTGTGGCTGGAGGCCGACCGCATGGGACTGCTGCTCGACGCGGTGACCCAGGAGCAGTTCGAGGTGCAGCGGGCGGCGGTCAAGAACGAACGCGGCCAGCGCATCGACAACCAGCCCTATGGCCGCGCCAGCGAAACCATGATGCAGAACCTTTACCCGCCGCAGCATCCCTACTCCTGGCCGGTGATCGGCTGGCACGAGGACCTCGATGCGGCCGGCCTGGACGATCTGCAGCGCTTTTTCCTGCGCTGGTACGGGCCCAATAACGCCACCCTGACCATCGGCGGCAACCTCGACCCGCAGAAGACCCTGGCCTGGGTCGCGAAATACTTCGGCCCCATACCGGCCGGTCCGGCCGCCGACGACCGGCCGCCGCAGCCGGTCGCGCTCGAGGCCGACCGTTACGTGACGCTGGAGGACAACATCCACCTGCCCGCCATCGCCATGCTGTTTCCCACGGTCCACTACCGCCACCCGGACGAGGCGCCGCTGGACGCGGCCGCCAAAATCCTCGGCCAGGGCAAGGCCTCCCTGCTCTACCAGCGGCTGGTGCAGAGCGGCCGCGCGGTCAGCGCCTTCGTCAGTCACGCCTGTCGCGAGCTGGCTTGCGAGATGGCCTTCATCGTGGTGCAGAACCCCGCCTCTGGCGAGACGCTGGCCGAAATGGAGGCCGCGGTGCGCGAGACCCTGCACGAGTTCGCCGCGCGCGGCGTCAACGCGGACGACCTGCAGAAGTTCACCGCCGGTTTCGAATCCGGGCAGATCTTCGGCATGCAGAGCGTGGCGGGCAAGGTCAGTAACCTGGCTTTTGCCGAAGTGTTGACCGACAGCCCGGCGAACGCCAGCGACGACATCGACCGCTACCTGGAAGTGGAGACGGACGACGTGGTGCGCGCCTTCCGCCAGTACATCGAGGACCGGCCCGCGGTGATCCTGAGCATCGTGCCGCACGGGCGGACCGAACTGGCGGCGGCGCCGCAGAACTTCGATTACCGCTCGCTGGCCGGCGAACCCGGCGCCATCGAACCGACGGTTTCGCCCAGCCTGCCCGAAGCGCCGCCCGAGTTGCGCCGCTGGGAAGACAGCTTCGACCGCGGCGTCAAGCCGCAGCCCGGGGCCAATCCCCTGGTCGGCCTGCCGCCGGTCCACGACGCCCGCCTGGCCAACGGTGTGCGTCTGCTGGCCGTGCCCAACACCGAGACGCCCACCGTCACGATCAGCGCCGTGTTCGCCATGGGCCAGCGCGACGAGCCGCCCGGCAAGGCCGGCCTGGCCAGCCTGACCGCGGCGATGATGGCCGAAGCCACGCAGCGGCGCAGCGCCGCCGAATTCAGCGAGGCGCTGGAACGCATCGGCGCCTCGGTCAGCGTCGGCGCGGGCAATTACGACACCTCGATCACGCTGAACGTGCTCAGCAAGCACCTGGCGGCCGGCATGGAGCTGCTGCTGGAGCGCCTGCTCGAGCCCGCGTTCACGCAGGAGGATTTCGACCGCCTGAAGTCGCAGCGCATGGAATCCCTGCTGCAAGCGCGCAAGTCCGGCCCGGCGCTGGCCGGCCGCGCCATCGACGCCGTGTTGGCGGGGTCGGAGCACCCCTTGTCCTACCCGGGCGCGGGGCTGCCCTCGACCGTGAGCACGATCACGCTGGACGACGTCAGGGCCTTCTACGCCGCGCACATCCCGCAGCACCTGCAGGGTGTGCTGGCCAGTTCCAGCCTGCCGCAGGAGGAATTGCTGGAGCAGCTCGGCGGGCTGGCCGCGCTGGAGCCGGCCGTCGCCAGCCGCGCGCCGATCGACGACCTGCCCCGCATCGAGGGGCGTACGGCCTACCTGGTGCACAAGGAGGGCGCGGCCCAGTCCTCGCTGCGCCTGGCCCATCCCTCGCTGAAATACGACGCGCTGGGCGATTACTACCTGGCCGGGCTGATGAACTTCAACCTGGGCGGCACCTTCGATTCCCGCATCAACCTGAACCTGCGCGAACACAAGGGCTATACCTACGGCATCAGCAGCGGTTTCAGCGGCGGCCCCGAACTGGGTTCCTTCCGGGTCAGTTCGGAGGTGAAGAAAGAGGCGACCGGCGCCGCCGTCAGCGAGGTGCTGCGGGAACTCGAACGCTACGCGGCCGAAGGCATGACCGCGGCGGAGTACGACTACTTGCAGAACGCGGTCGGCCAGAGCGACGCGCTGCGGTACGAGACCCCGGGCGCCAAGCTCGGCCTGCTCGCCGAGATCCTGCGCTACGACCTGCCGCTGGACTACCGGCAGCAGCAGCAGACGCTGCTGCGCGAGACCCCGCGCGAGGCCCTCAACGCGCTGGCCGGCCGCCTGATCGACGTCGACAACCTCGCCATCGTGGTGGTCGGCGACGTGGCCGAAATTCGTCCGCAGATTGAAGCCCTGGGCCTGTCGGTCCAGCTGCTCGACGAGGACGGGAATCCTCTGTAGGACCGAACCTTGTTCGGGAAGGGCCGACGCCGAAGTCCCGAACAAGGTTCGGTCCTACAGCGCCGTCAATCGAATGCCCAATCGCGCGTAAGGCGCGCCCTCACAGAAGGAAAACGACCCACGTCAAGAAAACCTCCGAATGAACCGGAGCCCCGAGCGGGATCGGTTAAAATTAGGCACCAAGATTTCACTTAATTCGGGGCGCTCCGCTGCTCCCGGCCTTGACGCCCCGGTATCGATTTCGCTGCAGATCAATTCCACGGAGGCACGTCATGGAACTCTTCGATACCTGCCATGAATTCGGGCACGAACAGGTCGTCTTCTGCCACAACCGGGACGTCGGCTTGCGGGCCATCATCGCGATCCACAACACCACGCTCGGGCCCGCGCTGGGCGGCACCCGCATGTGGCCGTACGAGACCGAGGAAGAGGCGCTGCGCGACGTGCTGCGGCTGTCGCGCGGCATGACCTACAAGGCGGCCGTGGCCGGCCTCAACCTGGGCGGTGGCAAGGCGGTGATCATCGGCGATCCGCACAAAGACAAGTCGGAAGCCCTGTTCCGCTCTTTCGGCCGCTTCATCGACACGCTGAACGGCCGCTACATCACGGCCGAGGACGTCGGCATCGACGTCAACGACATGGAGTTCATCTTCCAGGAAACCGAGAACGTGGTCGGCGTGCACCAGGCTCACGGCGGTTCCGGCGACCCCTCGCCGTACACCGCCTACGGCTCGATCCAGGGCATCAAGGCCGCGCTGCAGAAGGTGTTCGGCGACGAGAACCTCGGCTCCCGCAGCTTCGCCGTGCAGGGCACCGGCCACGTCGGCCTGCACCTGGTCAAACAGCTGCGCGAGGAAGGCGCCAAGGTCTTCGTCTGCGACATCATGCAGGACTACGTGGACCAGGCCGTGGAATTGGGCGCCGAGGCGGTCGGCACCGAGGAAATCTACGATCTGGACGTGGACGTGTTCGCCCCCAGCGCGCTCGGCGCGGTGATCAACGAGGACACCATCCCCAGGCTGAAATGCAGGATCGTCGCCGGCCCGGCCAACAACCAGCTGGCCAACGACGAGGCCGGCAACGAGCTGGAGAAGCGCGGCATCCTGTACGCGCCCGACTACGCAGTCAACGCGGGCGGCCTGATGAACGTCTCGATCGAGTTCGAGGGCTGGAACCACGAACGCGCCCTGCGCATGACCCGTACGATCTATTACAATGTCAGCCGGATTTTCAAGATCGCGGAGCGCGACGGCATCCCGACCTGGCAGGCCGCCGACCGCATGGCGGAGGAACGGATCGCCACGCTCGGCAAGCTCAAGCTGCCCTTCATGGGCAAGCCCCACCGCTTCCCCGGCCGGAACCGGAAGTAGCCCGTAACCGCAAATCGTCACCTGGCCCCGCAACGCGGGGCCAGCGCAAATGGAGACACCGATGTCTGAGCAAAGCATAGTTATCGTGGGCGCCAAACGGACGCCGATCGGCTCCTTCCAGGGCCAGTTCAACGACTGCAGCACCATCGACCTGGGCGCAGCGGCCATCGCCGGCGCGCTGTCCCAGGCCGGCGTCGACGGGGCCGAGGTCAGCGAAGTGATCATGGGCTGCGTGCTGCCCGCGGGCCTCGGCCAGGCGCCGGCCCGCCAGGCCTCGCTCAAGGCCGGCATCCCGACATCGGTCGGCTGCCTGACCGTCAACAAGGTCTGCGGCTCGAGCATGAAAGCCGTGATGCTGGGCCACGACGCGATCCGCGCCGGCAGCGCCGACATCGTGGTGGCCGGCGGCATGGAGAGCATGACCAACGCCCCCTACCTGCTGCAGAAAGCGCGCGGCGGCATGCGCATGGGCCACGGCGAGGTGATCGACCACATGTTCTGGGACGGACTGCAAAATCCCTACGACAAGCAGATGATGGGGGCGTTCGGCGAGCTGTGCGCCGAGAAGTACGGCTTCACGCGGATCGATCAGGACGCTTTTGCCCACGTCACGGTGGAGCGCGCGCAGCGCGCCGTGCACCAGGGCGACTTCGCCGATGAGATCGTCCCGGTCACCGTGAAGACCCGCAAGGGCGAACAGGTCTGCAAAGAGGACGAGGAGCCGCATCGCTGCAACCTCGGCAAAATCCCCGAACTGAAGCCGGCCTTCAAGAAGGACGGCACGGTGACGGCCGCCAACGCCTCGAAGATCTCCGACGGCGCCGCGGCGACGGTGCTGATGAGCGCGGCCGAGGCCAAGCGACGCGGCCTGCAGCCGCTGGCG
>Ga0105090_10001886_pt1 | contig 11481 bp, 12 predicted proteins | sample PPLLak3March2015_FD_79110 | JGI IMG/M metagenome (GOLD analysis project Ga0105090, IMG submission 79110) | Freshwater sediment microbial communities from Prairie Pothole Lake near Jamestown, North Dakota, USA - PPLs Lake P7 Core (1) Depth... | ecosystem: Environmental > Aquatic > Freshwater >... | reverse complement strand
TGGCGTGCGTCCTGGAAGGCGGCACCTGGGCCGCCGGGCGCGAGCTGGCCGCCGAACTGCGTGGCGACGGCGCACCGCCGCTCAAGATCGACAGCGACGGCACGCTGTTCTGAACGAAGACACCGCCAGCGCGGAGTTGACCCTCGCCGCCACCGATGGAGATGTCCGAGACCGCTGCCTCGCCCTGGTTCAGCGTGGACCTGCCGCCAGGCCGGGCGGTGCTTGGGCTGATGGGCGCCTGGCGCGTGGCGCAACTGGCCGAGATCGAGGCGGCACTGACCGGGCTGGTCCTGCCGGCAGGCGCCACCATCGACGGCAGCGCCCTCTCGCAGATCGACAGTGCCGCGGCCCTGGTGTTGCTGCGTGCCCTGCAACACAGCGCCATGGCCACCGATGCCGAGGAATTTGTCTGGACGGGTTTCAGCGAGATCAACGCTCGCGTCTTGGATCAGGTGCGCCGACATCTCGCCAGTGCGACCCCGCCGGTGGCGCCGCCACGACGGTCTGCGCTGGCCGACGTGGGGCGCCAGACGGCGGTGCTGAGCGGCTTGCTGCACGGACACCTGAACTTCCTTGGTGCCACGGTCGCCGCCTGCGGCGGACTGCTGGTCCGGCCGCGGCAACTGCGCACACGCGAACTGACGGTGCAACTGCAGCAGACGGGCCTGAACGCCATTCCCGTGGTCTCGCTCGTGACGCTGCTCATCGGCGTCGTCATCACCTACCTGCTCGGGCTGCAGGCCGAGAGATACGGCGCCAACATCTTCGTCGTCGACGGTGTGGGCATCGGTGCAACGCGCGAATTCGCGCCCGTCATCGTGGCCATCATCGTCGCCGGCCGCTCCGGCGCCGCGTTCACCGCGCAGCTCGGGTCGATGCGCCTGACCGAGGAGATCGACGCCATCCGCACGCTGGGCCTGTCGGCCATGCAGGTGCTGGTGCTGCCGCGCGTGCTGGCGCTGATGCTGGCGCTGCCGCTGCTGGTCTTCGTGGGTGACGTGATGAGCCTGCTGGGCGCGATGCTGATCGCCGGGCCCATGCTCGGCGTCACGCCGGCGGCCTTCCTGGCGCGGCTGCGCGAGGCGCTGGACATCAGCCATGTGCTGGTCGGCCTGGTGAAGGCGCCGGTGTTCGCGCTGGCCATCGCCGTCATCGGCACGCGCATGGGCATGACCGTGGGGCGCGACACCGGCGCCGTGGGCGCCGCCACCACCTCCACCGTGGTGCAGAGCATCGTCGCCGTGATCCTGCTCGACGCCGGCTTTGCCGTGCTGATGCAGGCGCTGGAATGGTGAGCGCCGTGGCCGCCGCGGCGCCGGTCGTCGACGTGCGCGACATCGTCACGCGGTTCGGGGCCACCACGGTGCACGACGGTGTGAGTTTCAGCGTGGGGCGCGGCACGCTGGTCGGGCTGATCGGCACCAGCGGCACCGGCAAGTCGGTGCTGCTGCGCGAGATGATCGGCCTGCACCGGCCCACGGCCGGCCGCGTGACGCTGCTGGGCACCGACATCTGGCAGGCACAGGCGGCCGAACTCGACGCCGTGCGACGGCGCTTCGGCATGATGTTCCAGGACGGGGCCTTGTTCTCTTCGCTGACGGTGGCGCAGAACGTGGCCGTGCCGCTGCGTGAGCACACGCGGCTGGCCCCGGCCACGGTCGACGCCCTGGTGGCGCTGCGGCTGGCGCAGGCCGGGTTGCCGGCCGAGGCCGCCGCGCGACGGCCAAGCGAGCTTTCGGGCGGCATGCGCAAGCGCGCGGCCGTCGCGCGCGCCATCGCGCTCGAACCCGAACTGCTGTTCCTGGACGAACCCACGTCGGGGCTGGACCCGATCACCGCGCGCGGCTTCGACCGCCTGGTGCGTTCGCTCGTCGACGACCTGGGCATCACCGTGCTCATGGCCACGCACGACCTGGACACGCTGCTCACGGTGGTCGACCGCGTCATCGTGCTCGCGCGCGGCCGCGTGCTGGCCGACGGCGGCGTGAGCGAGGTCATGGCCGTGGACGACGAATGGGTGCAACGCTATTTCTCGGTTCGTACAATGACGCAAGGAGATGCGGGCCATGGAAGCTGAAGCACGCTACACGTGGGTCGGCGCTGCCGTGATCGCCCTGCTGGCGGCCTTGGTCGGCGGCTTGCTGTGGCTAAAGGGCAGCGGCAACGAGGCCGGCTTCCAGCGTTATGCCATTCACTTCGAACGCCAGGCACTCGACGGCCTGGAGGTGGGTGCCGAGGTCACGCTGCGCGGCATCCGCATCGGCCGCGTGGTGGACTATGCGCTGGCCGACGACAAGCTCAACCGCGTGCGCGTGGAAGTTCGGCTGGACCGCCGCGCCCCGGTGCGCACCAATACCGTGGCCGTGGTCGCGCGCAATTACGTTACGGGCATTGCCAGCATCGCGCTGGTCACGCGCGAGCCGTCGGGTCCGCCGCTGACGCAGGTGCCCGAGGGCGAGACCTACCCGCTCATCGCCGAAGGCCGCTCCGAAATCGACGACGTGGCCAGCCGCGTGGGACAGGTCGGCGACAAGATCTCGTTCGCGCTGAGCGCCGTCAACCAATTGCTCAGTGCCGAGAACCGCGAATCGGCCATGGCCACCGTGCGCAGCCTGCGCGACCTCTCCGTGGGCCTGCAGGAACGCCTGAAGGCGCTGGACCGCACGCTGGGCCGGCTGGACGCCGCGGCCGGCAGCGTGGGCGGCGCGGCCGACCGCCTGGGCCAGGCCGGCGAACGTGCCGCCGTGGTGGCCGAGCGCGCCGGCGAGCAAGCGAGCCTGACACTGACCGAAGCCGAGCGCACGCTGGCCCAGGCGCGGCAGGCCATCGACCAGATCGCCGCGGCCGGCCAGACGGTGCAGCGGGAGGCCGCCGCCGCGGCGCGCCGGCTCGACGGTTCGGCCACGCAGCTGGACCATCGGCTCGACGCGGCCGTGGCGGAACTGCGGCTGAGCACCGAGAGCGCCACCCGCGTGCTCGATGGTCTGCGCGATCCTCGCCTCCTGCTGCTCGGCCCGAGCCCGTCGCAGCTGGGCCCCGGGGAACAGCTGCCGTGAGGCGCCGCCTGCAATGGGGCTGTGGCCTGCTGGCGCCGTTGCTGCTGTCGGCCTGCTTGTCCATCGGCACCGGCAGCGAAGCCGGCCCGCAGCTGCACCGCCGGCTGGTCGATGCCGGCGCCGAACCCGCGCGGCGTGCGCAGCCGCTGATCGATGCGCTGCTGATCCAGCCACTGCCGGCCGACGCACTGGCCGACACGGTATCCATCGCCTACTCGCAGCGCAGCCACGAGTTCGCCTTCTACCAGCTCGCCACCTGGACCGAACGGCCCGTGCGCCAGTTGCCGCGCCTGCTGCAACGCAGGCTGGAAGCACGCGGCGTGGCCGCCGCCGTGGGCCTGCTGGGCGAGCCGCTGCGCGCCGACTGGCTGCTCACCCTGGCCGTGGACACGCTGCATCACGACGTGAGCATGCCACCGGGCCAGGCCCGTCTGGCCGTGACGCTGGAACTCTTCGACCGCCGCAACCAGGCGCGCGTCGCCCGCCGTTCTTTCACGGCCGCCGTGCCGACAGCGCGCGCCGACAGCGCCGCCGCCGCTGCCGCCCTGTCGCAGGCCGTGGCCGCGGTCTTCGACGAAATGGTGCCCTGGCTCGAGGACGAACTGCAGCGCGCCACCGTGAAATCCAGTCCGTGAAGACCCCGTCGGAGCGCCTCCCCGTTCCGTGGGCGTTGCTGCTGGCAGCGGCGCTGGCCGCCCTGCCGGTGTCCGCCGCCAGCACGGAAGCAGCGTCGCCCGAGACAGCTGCATCCGCACCCGAATCGGCGGCTGGGATGCCCTGTGCGCCGCAGGCGGGTGCCGATGCAGTCCCGGCGCCTGCTGCGGCCGGCGGCGTCGGTGGCGCACTGGAGGCCACCCGGCGTGCCGTGCAAGGCGCGACCGAGTGGCTGGCGCGCGGTGTCGACAGCTGGTTCGGCGACAGACCCTTCGAAGAGGGCGGCGAGGTCAGCGATGGCCGGCTGAGCCTGCACCTGAACCTGCGCCAGGGCGAAGACCCCGATGTCCGCCTGCGCTTCGGCGCCCACATGCGACTGCCCAACATGGAGCAGCAGGCAGCCTATCTCTTCGTGGGCCGCGACGACCCCGCGGAAGTCGTCAGGGACAGGCCAGCCGAGGTCTCGCAGCAGCAACTGCTGCTCAGGCAGAACCAGGCCGACCCGTCCTTCTTTGCCGGTCTGGGCCTGACCCTTTACGACCGGGTGGACTTCCGAATCGGTTTCCGTGGCGGCCTGAAACCCTTTGTGCAGGCGCGTTACCGGCAGGCCTGGCAACCGAGCCCTGCCGACCTGATCGAATTTCGCCAGACCGTCTTCTGGAGCGTCGACGAGCGGCTCGGATCGACCACGACGCTGACTGCTTCGCACGCCTTCTCGCCCACGCTTTCCAGCCGCTGGCTCAACTCGGCCACCATCACGCAGGACTCGCGGGTGTTCGAATGGTCGAGCATCGCCGGCACCTACAAGTCCTTCGGCGCACAGCGGCAGGGATCGCTGGAACTGATCTTCAGCGGCGAACAGGACACCGGGGTCCCCGTGTCGGACTACGGGCTGCAGGCGCGGTGGGAGCAGCCGATCTACGAGGACTGGCTGCTGGCGGAGGTCATCGTGGGTCACTTCAGGCCGCGCGACACGCCGCAAGGCGAACGTGGCCAGGAATGGGCCGTGGGCAGCGGCCTGAAGATGCGTTTCTGAGTGCCGTACGGCCGCTGCACCGCAGCGGCCGTGTGCTGGCCGGGCGCGGGTGACGCTTACCTGGTGGCCGTCTTGCTGGCGGCCGTCTTGCTGGCGGCCCTCTTGCTGGCGGCGGACTTTGCCGGCGCCTTCTTGGCGGGTGCCGACTTCGCGGGCGCCTTCTTGGCGGGCGCCGCGGCCGGCTTGCGCGCCGTGGCCTTCTTCGCGGCCGGGGCCGCACGCTTGGCCGCCGGCTTGGTCTGCATGGCCTGCTCCACCTTCACCGCCGCCTTCTTGGCACCGGTGGCGGCGGCCTTCACCTGCCGCTTCACGGCACGTTCGGCCTTGACCAGCACCTTCTGGCCATCGGCCTTGGCGGCGCGCGCCTTGCTCTTCACGGTGCGCTCGGCCTTGCCGAGCGCCTTCTTCGCATCGACTTCCACCGCGTGCACCTTGCGCTGCATCTTCACCTTGGCGGTGTGCGCCTTCTTCTCGACCACGCTGGCGGCCTTGCGCACTTCGCGCTTGGCTTCGGCCGCAGCGCCTTCGGCACGCTTGGCGATCGATGCACCCACCTGCTGTGCCTTGGACTTGGCGGACTCGACCGCATCACCCAGCTTCGTCATCAACGTCTTCGCCTTGGGCTTCGTCGGTGCCGGTGCTGCCTTCTTCGTTGCCATGTCATTGCTCCTGTCGTTGTGGAATGTTCCGCCGCGAGGCTACCTGCCGGATTGACGGGGGTCAATTCGATGCCGCGAAGATGGGCCTTTGCATGGCCTGCGTTGTTTCATGCAGCCAACAAAAGACTCGCCCGCGCCCGTTCGCTCGCCGCGCGGCCCAGGCTGCCGGTGAGTGCCAGCGACACGCCCGCTCCCAGCATGCGTTGCACGACATCGCTCACGGCCTCGCCCGAGACCGCTTCAATGCGCGCCAATTGCTCTGTTGCAGCGCGCACACGGCCGAGCGCGAACAAGTCCAGCGCCGCCTGCTCCATGCGCCGCGAAGGACGGTCGCGGTCGCGCAGCAGACGTACCGCGAGCTGGTTGCGCGCTCGCTCCAGATCCACCACCGTGGTGACCTGCGCCTGCCGCCGCAGCAGTTGCATCAGCTCGCCCAGGAAGGCCTCGAGCTTGTCGGGTGCGATCGACGCTTCCACCGTGAACTGCCCGCACAGGTCGTAGCGGTCGGCCACGCAGGCGGCGTGGTAGGCCAGGCCGCGTCGCTCGCGCAGTTCGCTCAGCAGCGGCGAGCTCATGCCCTCGCCGAACACCGCCGCCGCGACATTGCCGGCGGGGTCGTCCACGCTGCTCGGCGGCAGCGGAAAGCCCAGCACCAGGTGGGTCTGGCTGCTGCCTGCCAGGCGGCGCGTGCGCACGCCGCCGGCGTACACCGGCGGCGTCACCGGGCCGGCCTGCCCGCGCGGCAGGCTGCCGAAACACGCCTGCACCTCCCGCGTGATGGCGCCCGCGTCGATCGGGCCCGCTGCGGCCACCACCACGCTGACGCCGGTGTGGTGGCGCTCGACCCAGCGCACGAGATCGGCGCGCTGCAGGCGTTCGATATTCCTGCGGTTGCCGATCACCGGCTGCGCTGCCGCATGCAGGCCCCAGCAGGCGTGGTCGAACAGCTGGTAGGCCGTATCCATGGGGTCGTCGGCCACCTCGGCGGCTTCCTGCAGCAGCACCTCGCGCTCACGCTCCAGTTCATCGGCGGGGAAGGTGGCGTGCCGCACGATGTCGGCCAGCATCTGCACGAACTGGGGTGCATGCTCGCCGCGGCCGCGCATGTAGTACGCGGTGTGGTCCTTGTCGGTATGGGCATTGACCTCGGCGCCCAGGCGCTCGGCGTCCAGGTTGATGCGGTGCACGTCGCGCGTGGCCGTACCCTTGAACACCATGTGCTCGACGAAGTGGCTCACGCCGTTGAGCGCCGCCGGCTCGTGGGCGCTGCCGGCGCGCACGAAGACGCCCACGCTGGCGGTCTGCAGGTGCGGCAGCGGGATGGCGACGATGCGCACGCCGTTGGGCAACTCGGTGACCGTGGTCTCGGGGTCGCCGGCATTGCAGCCGGCGGGTGCGGTGTTCATGCGCGATCCTGTCTGGCCCGCGAGGCAGGGCCCTGGGCACCGACTTTAGACGGCCCGCCGGCCGTCCGGTGCGATCATCACGCCCTGCTCGCCAGGCCGTTTCCGCACCGGACCCCGTCATGACCGACCTCGTCCCCATGAATCCCGACGTCTTCGCCGAGGTCGTCGAAGCGTCGATCGCCGCCTATGCCGGCGACAACGTCGCGGCCGGCCGCTGGCCGTGCGCGGGTGCACTGGAGCGCTCGCGCAACGAATTCCTGAGCCTGTTGCCCCACGGCCTGGCCACCCCCGACCACCACTGGCTCGAGATCCGCGCCGGGGCAGATGGACCCCGCGTCGGCCATCTGTGGTTTGCCGTGCAGGCACAGCAAGGCCATTGCATGGCCTTCGTCTACGACGTGGAGGTCCAGCCCGCGCACCGCCGCCAAGGCCACGCCCGGCGCGCCTTCGTGGCCCTGGAGGGGCTGGCTGCAGAACGAGGCGCGGCCCAGATCGGCCTGCATGTCTTCGGCTTCAACGCGGCTGCGCGGGCGCTGTACCGGTCGCTGGGCTATGCCGTCACCAGCCTGGACATGAGCAAGCCGCTGCCAACCGCCGGAGCCGCCCGATGAGCGCCGAAGTCCACGTCGTCGGCCACCCACTGGTGCAGCACAAGCTGACGCTGCTGCGGCAGAAGGACCTCAGCACCTCCGGCTTCCGCCGCCTCATGCACGAGATCAGCATGCTCATGGCCTACGAGGTCACGCGCGACATGCCCACGCAACTGGTCGAGATCGAAACGCCTCTGGAAGCCATGCATTCGCCGGTGATCGATGGCAAGAAGACGGTCTTCGTCGTCATCATGCGCGCCGGCAGCGGCTTCCTGGACGGCATGCTGGAAGTGGTGCCCGGCGCGCGCGTGGGCCACGTCGGCCTGTACCGCGATCCGAAAACGCTGGTGGCGGTGGAGTACTACTTCAAGATGCCGCAGGGCATGCCGGAGCGCGACGCCATCGTGCTCGACCCCATGCTCGCCACCGGCAATTCGGCGGTGGCGGCGGTGGAGCGGCTGAAGGAGACACGCCCGCGGTCGATCCGCCTCGTGTGTCTGCTGGCCGCGCCCGAAGGGCTGGCGCACTTTCACGCCCACCACCCCGACGTGCCGGTGATCACGGCCGCCGTCGACCGCCAGCTCGACGCGCACGGCTACATCGTGCCGGGGCTGGGCGATGCCGGGGACCGCTTGTTCGGCACCAAGTGAAGCCTGCGCACCAAGCATCTTTGCAAGGGCTTGGCGCTCACCTCGAACGGTAGGGATCCTCGAAGCCCAGCGCCCGCAGCAGCTCGCTCTCGCGCGCCTCCATCGCCGCCGCCACGGGTTCGGGCACGCCTTCGTGCTCGTGGCCTTGCGCGTGCAGCGTGCCGTGCACGAGAGGTGGGCGTAGTGGGCGTGCAGCGCTATCCGCTGTTCGGCCGCCTCGGCTTCGACGACCGGCGCGCACAGCACCAGATCGGCCACCACCACTGGCGCGCGTTCGTAGTCGAAGGTGAGCACATTGGTGGCGTAGTCCTTGCCGCGGTAGTCGCGGTTCAGCGCACGGCCTTCATCGGCACCCACGACGCGCACCGTGATCTGCCCCGGTGCGGCCAGCGCCGCACGCACCCAGCGCGCCACGCGGTGTCGCGGCAGCAGCGCGCGGTGACGCGCGTCGGCGAATTGCAGCGACAGCTGCAGTGGTGGCAATCCGGCCGGCTTCACGCCCTGCTTCACTTGTGGCTCTGCGTGCGGCTTCGCAGCGGCTCCGCCGCCTCGTAGGCTTCGACGATGCGCGCCACCAGCGGGTGGCGCACCACGTCGGCGGCGGTGAAATCGGTGAAAGCCATGCCATGCACGCGGGCCAGCACCTGCCGCGCCTCGACCAGGCCACTGGCCGTGCCCTGCGGCAGGTCGATCTGGCTCACGTCGCCGGTGACCACGCACCTGCTGCCGAAGCCGATGCGCGTGAGGAACATCTTCATCTGCTCGCGCGTCGTGTTCTGCGCCTCGTCCAGGATGACGAAGGCGTGGTTGAGCGTGCGCCCGCGCATGAAGGCCAGCGGCGCGATCTCGATCAGGCCCTTCTCGAAGGCCTTGGCCACGCGGTCGAAGCCCATCAGGTCGTACAGCGCGTCGTACAGGGGGCGCAGATAGGGGTCGACCTTCTGCGCCAGGTCGCCGGGCAGGAAGCCGAGTCGTTCGCCGGCCTCCACCGCCGGGCGCGTCAGCACGATGCGCTGCACGCCGTGGCGTTCCAGCGCGTCCACGGCGCAGGCCACGGCCAGGAAGGTCTTGCCGGTGCCGGCCGGGCCGATGCCGAAGGTGATGTCGTGCGCCAGCATCTGATGCAGGTACTGCATCTGGTTGGGCGTGCGGCCGGCCAGGTCGGCGTGGCGCGTATGCAGCACCATCGGTTCCTCGATCGGAACGGCATCCGGGCGCTGCGGCACCCACGCGGCCACGGCCTTGGCCAGTGCTCCTTGCAGCGTGCGTTCGCCGATGGGTTCGCGAGCCTTCTCGTACAGCGCATCGAGCAGCAGCACGGCGCTGTCCACGGCAGCGCGCGGTCCGTCGATGCGGAAGCTGGCCTCGCGCCGCGCCAGGCGCACGCCCAGTGCGGTCTCGATGGTTCGCAGGTGGGCGTCCAGCGGCCCGCACAGGTGGGCCAGGCGGCGGTTGTCGGCGGCTTCGAAGCGGTGGCGGCGGATCACGGGGGTGGGCAATTGCGCACGGCCTTGCATTGTGGCAGCGCGCCGCGGGCGGCCGGCCGTGCAGAATCCCTGGTCCCATGCGCCGTCTTGCCCTGCTCGCCCTGCTCACTCGCTTGGCCCTGATTGGTTGTCTGGCCTGCGCCGTCAGCCCGGCGGCGGCGCAGACGCTGAACATCCGCTCGGCGCTGTCGGCTCCAGGCAGCGGCTCCGCCTTTCCCGCCGAAGCCGCCGCGCTGGAAGTCGCGCTGCCAGACGAGTGGGCACGCACGCGGCCCGGCTTCGGCGGCACGCTGTGGTACCGCGTGCGTTTCGGGGCCCTGATCGTGCCCGCCAGCGACGACCTGCTGGCGCTGTACGTCGAATACGTCTGCAGCAACCTGGAAGTGCACCTCAACGGCCAGATGGTGCACAGCGGGGGCCGCATGAGCGGGCGCATCACCCACAACTGCAACCACCCGCAGCTGGTGGCCTTGCCTTCGGCGCTGATCCGGCCGGGCCAGAACCTGCTCGACATCAAGGTCGCCGGCAATGCGCTGGCGCAGGTGGGGTCGCACCAGCGTGCCGGCGGCCTGTCGGCCTTGACGATCGGTCCGCAGTCGCTGCTGGCTACCCGCCACGCGCGCGCTACGGCGCTGCAGGTGACGGCGCCGCAAGCCGTGGGGGCCACGCTGCTGTTGATGGGCGGCTTCATGTTCGTGCTGGGCTTCATCAACCGCAGCGAAAGCCACCTGGCCTATTTCGGCGCCCTCTCGGTGGGCTGGGCGCTCATCGATGCCCGGCTGTGGCTGCGCGAGCTGCCGGTCAGCCACTCGACGGCCGAGTTCCTGATCATCGCCCTGCTGGGCTTCATCACCTGGGCGGCGGTGCAGTTCCTGTTGCGGTACGCCGGCGTGCGCCATCGCCGTGTGGACACGCTGCTGCCGCTGCAGTGCGCGCTGCTGCCGCTTTCGCTGGTGGTGGCCGGCCCGGCGCACCTGAATGCCGCGGCCAACGTGTGGTACGGCGTGCTGGCGCTGGAGGTGGCGGCGGCGGCCGTCTGGTTCCTGCACCACGAGAGGCGGCAGCGCAACGCCTGGCCGATGGCCACCATGCTGGCGGCGGCGGCCTCGGCCGGATTCATCGAATTCGTCGCGCAGTGGACGGGCACGCGGCCGCCGGCCGCGAACATCGCTCAACTCGTGGTGCCGGTCATCTTCGTGCTCGTGGGCCTGCGCCTGGTGCAGCAGCACGGCCATGCGCTGCACCAATCCGAACAGGACCGGCTGCAACTGGAACAGCGTGTGCGCGAGGCCACCGCGGAGATCGAGCACAACTTCCGGCAGCTGGCCGAGTTGCGCGTGGAGCAGGTCACCGAACGCGAGCGCAAGCGCATCGCGGCCGACCTTCATGACGATCTGGGCGCCAAGCTGCTGACCATCGTGCACACCAGCGAGAGCGAACGCATTTCGACGCTGGCGCGCGAGGCGCTCGAGGAAATGCGGCTTTCGGTGCGCGGCCTCACCGGCAAGCCGGTGCGCCTGGCCGACGCGCTGGGCGACTGGCGCGCCGAGGTCGTGTCCAGGTTGGCGCAGGCAGGCATCGAAGGTGAGTGGGAGGCACCCGAGGAACTGCCGCAGACGCTGAGCGCACGCGCCTATGTGCAGACCACGCGCATCCTGCGCGAGGCCACCAGCAACATCATCAAGCACAGCAATGCCTCGCGTTGCTCGGTGGCGGCCTCGATCAATGCGGGCGACTTCCAGCTGGTGGTGCAGGACAACGGCGACGGCATCGCCACCGAGATCGACCGCCGGCTCGACCGCGGCCACGGCCTGGCCAGCATGAAGAGCCGCGCCAAGCAGCTGCAGGGGCAATGCCTGGTGGAGTCCGGCCCGGGCTATGGAACCGTGATCCGCCTCACGGTTCCGCTGGATCGCGCGATCGAGGGCTCCTGAATTGCCATG
>Ga0105090_10001885_pt1 | contig 11482 bp, 10 predicted proteins | sample PPLLak3March2015_FD_79110 | JGI IMG/M metagenome (GOLD analysis project Ga0105090, IMG submission 79110) | Freshwater sediment microbial communities from Prairie Pothole Lake near Jamestown, North Dakota, USA - PPLs Lake P7 Core (1) Depth... | ecosystem: Environmental > Aquatic > Freshwater >... | reverse complement strand
TACGCCTCTTGGAGGTCATATAGGTATACATGGAATTGGCAGAGGCGATCAAGACATCCATCATAGTTATAATTGGACAAATGGTTGTGTTGCACTAACAAATGAGCAGATTGATCAACTGGGTAGATGGATTAAGCCGGGTGTTTTAGTTAATATTCGTTAGAATGCCCAGTCGGTTGATTAACGATGTGCTGTGTTGTTAAATGCTTGAATTGATCTTAAGAGAAAAAATATGTATTTTTATCATATACCTAGAAAGTAATTTGTTATTCAATGATGGGGTTTTTTATAAATTAGTTGCATAATCCATTTATTTTGTAGAAAAAATCAGATAAGATTCCAGCGGGTTGCTGATACTCAGGTACTAGTAACTAGTAAAGTGGTGGATATTTATGCATATTGAAAGAATAAATTCTGAGGAGATTGGAATGAAAGAAAAAATCAAGCATCCAGTTCGTATGTTAACACTGGCAGCAATAGCAGGTGCTTTTATTGGGCTAACGGGCTGTGCAACCACAGGTCAATTAGAAGAACATCAGAACAAAGTTAACGCTGATATAGCTGCAGTTAAAGCCGAAGCAGCTGCTGCTAAGGCGGAAGCTCACGCTGCTAGCGGAAAAGCAAATGACGCAGTACGTATAGCAGATGAAGCAAACAGACGTTCAATGGATACGGAATCAAAAATTGATCGTATGTTTAAGAAAGCTATGCATAAATAATAACAAAGTAAATATAGTAGTAAGTTTTTATATTCAAAAAAAACCCCTCTGTTGAGGGGTTTTTTTTATGAATATTCTTTGGAACTAATTGTTATTTTGTGTACGGAGTTGAATTTGAGAGCGTGATATTAGAACGGGCATGCCGCTTTTTTCCGTTATCGCTTGTTTTAGGGCTTCTTGGTCTATTTCAAAATCTACAGGAATATTTTTCTTGCTGCTTTTTAGCTCAAGAAAATCATTAATTGCAGCTACGGTTATTTGTTTATAGTTGGTGTATTTCCCCTCATCTTCTTCCAGCGGTGGATGAAGTTCAATAAAAAGCGAGTCAAGTAACCATCCGAGCTTAATGGGTTGGTTAACAATTTGTATCTGCGTACCCACCGGAACTTTATCGAAGAGCGCTTCGATGTCTTCTGGATACATGCGAACACACCCAGCTGAAACGCGCATCCCAACCCCAAATGGTTTGATGGTGCCATGTATGAGGTAGCTGCCGCCACCAATACCTAGGCGCATAGCATGCCGACCTAAGGGATTGGTAGGGCCAGGCGGCACTATACTGGGATAGGGTTGTTCGCCATTTGCTATCCTATCCATCTGAAGGGACTTGGGAGGTGTCCATGTCGGATCTTTCTTTTTTTCGACTATTCTGGAAATTCCCAATGGAGTTATCCAATCCATCCTGCCGATTCCTACCGGATGAGTAATAATCACGGGTTTTTCTCCCTTCTTAGGTTCAGGAAAGTAATAAATCCTCATTTCCGGTAAATTAAGTACCAAATCCTTGCGTTCAGCACGAGGGATGATATAGCGGCTTGGCAGGATAACTTTCGCACCATCTTCAGGTAACCATCGATCGACATTGGGATTGGCCAACAAAATCTCTATCTGACCAATATCGTACTGACGTGCTATATCCAGTAATGTCTCGGCACTACTTGCATGAGTAGTTCGTATTTGACCAAAAATATCAATATCAGCGGGCGGGAGTGTCCAGGTTTCAGCTCGAATAGAAGGAGCAGCACCTAGATTGGTTATAGCAAAAATAATTAGAAGAATTCTAAGCATAAGCATACCTTGCAATATGGGCGTAGTTATAGAGAGATAAACGAAATGATAACTGAAATTTTTTGATTGAAAACGAGAAAAAGAAGTATATCTGCACAGATTTAACTGGAATACATAAACATCAGGCCTAACTTTTAATAAACCGGACTTAAAAACTGAAAGGTTGATTGTTGTATTTTATTCTAAAATTGTGTGGGAATGAAAAAGATGAGTCCATAAAAATTAAGCGCTTGTAAGCGGTTTGAATAATTGTTCGGATTTACTTAAAGTTCAATATTCATCAGAATCGTTCATATTTTTGGCGGAAAACTGCCTGTTAATTCTAGTAAAGAAGAGAAATAGAATTCGATCTGATTATCTCTTTTTCTCGAAGTTCATGATGCACAAGATTGTTGAGCGCATGATGATACTTAAAGGGATTGCGGGAATATTGAGCATATAGGAGAATACAAACTATAGTCAGAAAAACAACAATAATGTTGCTTGAATACAACATATTTATTGTTTAATTTATAAAATGTACCCGTTTTTCTTGCACAGTGCTTCTGTGTTAGGCACAATCCAATCAAACCTCCTAATTCAGGGGGTCCGAATAAGCGGGGTGCATTCCACTGGAGTGTAGTAAGGCAACAATAGGACGGCCCCAATCGTTTTTACATTAAAGGAGAACTTCCGTATGAAGAAGAAACTTATTTCGTTGGCAGTAGCCGGTGCACTTGCAGCCCCGATGGCTGCGTCAGCACAAGGAACAAACGTAACCATGTTTGGTAGTGTTCAGGCTGAATACGCTACAGTTAACAAGGATGGGCAAAGCAGCCAGGCTCTTATCGGTGATGACACTGGTAGATCTAGATGGGGTGCGCATGTTACTGAGAATCTGGGTGGCGGATTAAAAGCAAAAGCACGTGTTGAATATGGTTTTAATACGGGTAGCGGAGCTCTGGGTGTTGCACGTGAACGTTGGGTTGCACTGGCTAACGATAGCTGGGGTGAAGTGAAATTTGGCCGTGTTCAATCTCCATTTAAAGATTTTGCCGGTGGTATGACCATTGACCCATTTGCATACACGACCCTTCAAGCTTCAGGTAGTGGTGGTACGATGGGTGCATCGGCCAATGGTTATGGTGCAGGAGCGCAAGGTTTTGTAAACAGTGCTGCTCGTTATGATTCACCAAAAGTTGAAGGTTTCAGTTTTTCAGGCTTGTTAATGCCAGGTGACTCTAACAGATTAGATCCTGCAAACACTATTAATCCATCTAGTGGTTTCTCAGGAAGCCAATCGAATGCCGGCGGTGAAGATGGTGAATGGGACTTCCAAGTTTCGGGTAAATATGAAGCGCAAGTACAAGGACATAATTTAGGTGTGTTTGGTGGATACTCACGGGATAACATTAGCACGCGCCAAAGAGCGACTTATGCAGCTCAGGGTTTAAATACTAATAATGAACATGTTTGGCGTGGTGGTGCAATGTGGAGTTTCCAAAACTTTAAGCTTAATGGTCAGTACGAAAATATTAACAATGCAATAGGCGCAGCAACTTGTACCAATGCGGCTCAGTTAGGTAACCCAGCAACTGGTGCAATTGATTCACGTGGACAATGCAATTCAGCAATGCATATGGGCGGTGATGGTAATATCTGGTTTGCAGGTGGTCAGTATGACTTTGGCAATACCAGTTTTATCGCTCAAGGCGGTATGACAAATGCCAATGGATTGGCGGGCAATGCTAATGCACAAAAACGTGAAGTAAGTAGCTTTACGGTTGGTGCAATTCATAATCTTAGCAAGCGTTCGAGTCTCTTCGGTGGTTATCAGCGCGCTATGGTTGATGATAGAAACGCTGTATTCAGAGATAGCAATACCTATACAGTGGGTATGCGTCACAATTTCTAAACAAAGTTGACTTCGTAAAAAAGGCACCAATTGGTGCCTTTTTTATTGGTGGAAAGAAATATAATAAATCTTGTTAATTTTTTTCTTGTTGTAAATTGATATCTCAAGAAACATCGATGGATTCTTAAGGAGACTTGGTAGTTATGAGTATGAAAAAATGGACTGATGATGAATTGGTTACTACGCGTGATAATCTCGAAGCATGGAACAGACGGAATAACAATTTAGGTTCTGGCTCAAAATTATGGTTATTTACCGCATTCTTAGGCGCATTTGCCATTTCTACGGGAGTTGCATTTATCTTTTTAGATGGTGTTGATGTGATGAGCATCATATTGATAACTATGGGTGCAATTACGTGCTTATCTTGGTATAAGAGTGAAAAACAACGCAAAGATAATATTAGATTTCTTGCCGAGATTAATAAGGAAATTAAATCTCGCAAGATAAAAGATGTGCCGGAATCGAAAGACAAAACGGATTTGCAGACAAATGAGATTAACGGGGATGCACCGAAAGATCCAGCTGTAATGGAATCTCAAGCTGCGGAAAAGAGTTCTAAGACGATGGAAAAGAAATCAGAAGAATAATTTGAGTATGAAAATGGGTAATTTATTGACAGCATTTCTACAATTCATTACTTCCAGAGTCATTTACTCAGAAAATTTCCTTCGTGGAAATGATTCAAATATTAAATTTGATTTAAATCCAGAAGATAGCCGGATTTTCGAAGCGCTATGTCAATTTTTATGGATTCAAGGGGATCCAGTACCACTTATTTTTGATGTGAAAAATGAAGTTTATACGAAACAGGGAATTACACTATCAGCACTAAGGCATCTCGAGGAGATCGGTTTAATTGTGTTTGAGGTCAATGGGTTTGTTAAAAAAGGATTGGGTAAGCATACGCGATTATTTTATAGTGGAAAGCCGACAAAAATAGGTTTCCAGAATGATGGCAATAATTATCTGGACTTAGGGCACGTACTTCTAACAGAGCGTGGTAAAAAATTAGTATCGGCTTTCCATGTACCAAGAAACCAGCAGTTTTATGAGTATGTGATTAAAAGATGGTATCAGCAGGGATTGGTTTTATCATCAATACAAATCGACTGGGATCAGAAAACTGATGGGTTAGATTGAACGTGTTTTATTAAAGAATAAGGATGGCGCGGTAATCATTAACATTGGTATAAGTTGGTCCAGTAATCACTAAATCGTTTAACTGCTTAAAAAATGTATAGGCATCGTTATTGGTCAAAAATAATGCAGCACTCAATCCGAGCCGCTTTGCACGAATTAATGAGTCGGGTGTGATGAGTGCACCGGCATTATTTTCAGTGCCATCCAATCCGTCCGTGTCACACGCAAGTGCATAAATTTCCTTAAGGCTAGCAAGCTCAATCAGCAGCGATAACAAAAATTCAGAATTACGACCTCCACGACCGTTACCTTTGATGGTGACTGTTGTTTCACCGCCCGATAAGAGAGCTATGGGCGCTTTTAACAATTTCGGGTGTAAGTGGATTTCTCTCGCCAGCGCCGCATAACTTTTAGCAATCTCCCGCGATTCTCCAGTTACTGTATCACCCAAGATCAAAGTGGCTATATTAAGTTCTTGAAAATAATTTGCTGATGCAAGCAGTGATTGATACGCGCTTGCGATAACTTTGTTTTCAACACGAGAGAAAATGATGGAGCCGGGTTTAGGGGTTTCATTGGCTGCGTATACTTTACCCGTATGTAAAATTTTCCTGACCGTTGACGGTACATTCAGATTGTAATGATCCAGCACTGCAAGCGCATCAGAAAAGGTGGTTGGGTCGGGTGAACAAGGGCCAGAAGCAATATGTGTCGCTTCATCGCCGGTAACATCAGAAATAATTAATGCCAGTATGGGGGCCTTGCAAGCTGCAGCGAGTCTGCCGCCCTGAATAGAAGACAAGTGTTTGCGGACGGTGTTGATCTCCTGAATACGGGCGCCACACCAAAGTAACTGATGGGTGACTTCTCTAAGTTCCTGTAATGAAATACCGTCGACCGGCAGAGAAAGCAGACTGGATCCTCCACCACTGAACAAACAGAGTAATAGATCATCAGATTTTAACATCTTAACTGCGGCCAAAATTTCTCGTGATGCCTGTTCTCCGTTTTCATCGGGAATCGGGTGTCCGGCCTCAATCACCTTAATTTTCAGGGTGGGTAATTTATGCCCATAACGCGTGACCACTAAGCCGTCCAGTTGAGAGGAAGGCGGCCAAGCGTTTTCAACCGCCAGCGCCATAGCAGCGGCAGCTTTGCCAGCACCTACAACAAGCGTGCGGCCTTTAGGGGGGATGGGCAGGTATTGCGGTACGATATGAGCCGGATCAGCTGCTTTAACTGCGACTAAAAAACTTTCCAGCAAATAGCTGCGTGGATTCATTTTGTGAGCATGGATTGCAGATAATGACCTGTAAAGCTGTTTTTATTCACTGCAATCGCTTCGGGTGTGCCTTCTGCGATGATATATCCACCGCCGTCACCACCTTCCGGGCCCAAATCAATAATCCAGTCGGCAGTTTTGATGACATCCAGATTATGCTCAATCACCACCACGGTATTACCATGATCACGCAATCTGTGTAAAACTTTCAGCAGCAGGTCAATATCCTGGAAATGCAAGCCGGTTGTAGGTTCATCTAGAATATACAGAGTACGTCCCGTATCGCGTTTGGAAAGCTCCAATGATAGTTTTACCCGTTGCGCTTCACCACCGGAGAGTGTCGTGGCAGATTGTCCCAAGGTAATATAGCCAAGGCCTACTTCCAGAAGTGTTTGTAATTTGCGTGCGACTGTGGGTACAGGGGTAAAAAATTCAAATGCCTTCTCCACAGTCATTTGCAGAATTTCATTTATGTTCTTACTCTTATACTGAATTTCCAGAGGTTCTCGGTTATACCGCCGCCCGTGGCATACGTTACAGGTAACATAAATATCAGGCAGGAAATGCATTTCCACTTTAATTACACCATCACCCTGGCAAGCCTCGCACCGTCCCCCTTTGACATTGAAAGAAAAACGGCCGGGCGCATAACCGCGTTCTCGCGACTGTGGTACACCGGCAAACAATTCCCGGATGGGGGTAAACAATCCGGTGTAAGTTGCAGGATTGGAGCGAGGTGTGCGTCCTATGGGACTTTGATCCATATTGATCACTTTATCGAAAAAAGCCAAACCATTAATTTGTTGATAGGGCGCAGGTTCGGCATTGCTGGCGTAAAGGTGCCGGGCTACCGCGCGATGCAGCGTTTCATTGATGAGCGTAGACTTGCCGGATCCCGAAACGCCTGTTACACAGACAAATAATCCCACCGGTAGGTTAAGTGTGACATTTTTGAGATTATTACCGGAAGCACCATCAATTCGAAGTATTCGATCTTGATCGGGTTCGTGGCGTTTCTCAGGTATTGGGATTGATAATTTGCCAGATAAGTATTTCCCAGTCAGAGAATCACTGTTTTCCTGAATAGCTTGCGGATTACCTTGGGCGACAACGAAGCCACCATGCTCTCCAGCCCCAGGCCCCATGTCGACCACATAATCCGCAATCTGTATGGCATCTTGATCGTGCTCAACTACAATGACGCTATTACCGAGATCGCGCAGATTTTTAAGCGTATCCAGTAGGCGCCCATTATCACGTTGATGCAATCCGATGGAAGGTTCATCCAGAACGTACATGACGCCAGTCAGGCCGGAGCCAATTTGACTGGCGAGCCGTATGCGTTGGGATTCACCACCTGACAGCGTATCAGCCGAGCGATCCAAGGATAGGTAATCCAATCCAACATTATTGAGAAATTGCACGCGACTGGAAATTTCCTTGATGATCCGTTCGGCAATGGCGTGTTTGTGACCTGATAATTCGATTTGGTCAAAAAATAGCTTGGCTTTTTTTAACGGGAAAGCGCTGATTTCATAAATCGCTTGTCCAGCAACATGCACATGGCGAGCAGCTTGGCATAAGCGTGTACCTTGGCATTCTGGGCAAGTTTGCGCGTTGAGATATTTTGCCAGCTCCTCACGAACCGTCTGTGATTCCGTTTCCTTATAACGACGTGTCAGATTGGGGATAATTCCTTCAAAAGCATGTGTTTCCTGGTGCTTGCGGCCACCTTCTGTTAAGTAGGAGAAATGTATTTTTTCTTTACCAGAACCATACAAAATAATGTTGCGGATAGACTCATTCAGATTTTCAAATGGGATTTCCAGATCGAATTCATAATGTTTTGAGAGCGCTGTTAAAAGCTGAAAGTAAAATTGATTGCGTCTATCCCAATTTTTTACCGCACCGGCAGCCAGTGAGAGATGCGGGAAAGCCACTACGCGTGCGGGATCAAAGAAAGTGATCTGCCCCAGGCCATCGCATTTATCACAGGCACCTAATGGATTATTGAATGAAAATAATCTGGGCTCTAATTCGGACAGGGAATAACTGCAAACAGGGCAGCTAAATTTGGCAGAAAAAAGGTGTTCATGGCCAGTATCCATTTCAACCGCTAAAGCGCGTCCATCGGAATGGCGTAATGCAACTTCAAATGATTCAGCGAGGCGCTGTTTGGCATCTGGAGAAACTTTCAAGCGATCAACAACAACTTCAATCGTATGTTTTTTGGTTTTCTGCAACTTGGGTAATGCATCAATTTCATAAACTTCCCCGTCAATCCGCAAGCGGATAAAGCCTTGTGCACGAAGTTCATCAAATAACTCAGCTTGCTCACCTTTGCGTTCGACAATTAATGGCGAAAGGACCATTAAACGCGTATCAAGCGGGAGTTGCAATACATGATCAACCATTTGCGAAACGCTTTGCGCTGTCAAAATAATGTTGTGTTCGGGGCAATGCGGATCGCCGACGCGGGCAAACAGCAAACGCAAATAATCATGGATTTCAGTGACTGTCCCTACTGTCGAGCGTGGATTATGCGATGTTGCCTTTTGTTCGATGGCGATTGCCGGAGAAAGGCCCTCGATCAAGTCAACATCCGGTTTTTCCATGAGTTGAAGGAACTGCCTCGCATAGGCTGAAAGTGATTCCACATAGCGACGTTGACCCTCCGCATAGAGTGTATCGAACGCGAGCGAGGATTTACCTGATCCTGATAGCCCAGTAATGACAACGAGCTTGTTACGTGGCAGATTGAGACTGATGTTTTTCAGATTATGGGTGCGCGCACCACGTATTTTTATGGATTCCATTAGCTATCTATGTATGAGTCAACCTGCTAATATACCCAACTTTTTGGAAATATCACAACCTGATTCATGTCTGCTTCATCTTCATCTGAAAAAATGTCCCCAGCAGAACTGCGCGCGACGATCGGTTTGGCCGGAGTTTATGGTTTGCGGATGTTTGGATTATTTATCATTCTGCCGGTATTCGCTTTTTATGCTGAGGATTTGCCTGGTGGAAATAACTACACACTGATCGGTATCGCACTAGGAGCGTATGGTTTAACACAAGCCATTTTGCAGATTCCTTTCGGTTGGCTGTCTGATCGTATTGGACGTAAGCCGGTTATTTATTTGGGTCTGATTTTATTTGCTATTGGTAGTCTAGTTGCTGCTCTTGCGATAGATATTTACTGGGTGATACTGGGCCGTATTATTCAAGGCGCTGGCGCAATCTCGGCTGCTGTGATGGCACTTGCCGCGGATCTTACGCGCGAAGAGCATCGTACTAAAGCAATGGCTACAATCGGTATGACCATTGGTACTGTTTTTGCCATTTCTTTAATTGCTGCTCCTGTTCTAAATCAATGGATTGGCGTGCCAGGAATTTTCGCCATGACAGGTGTATTGGCTCTTTTGGCCATGATTGTGGTAAAGGAAATAATTCCTGATCCACAAATCAGTCGTTTTCATTCTGACACAGAAACATCGGCTGCAAGTTTTGGGAGTGTATTACGAAATACCCAGTTGTTGCGCTTAAATTATGGTATTTTTGCTTTACATGCCACGCTGATGGCGTTATGGCTGGTTGTCCCACTTACTTTGCGTCAAGCGGGAATGGGAGCAGATGATCATTGGCAGATCTATTTACCAGTTTTGCTTTTGTCGATTGTATTAATCATCCCAGCGATCATCTATGCTGAGAAAAAAGCTCAGTTAAAATTTGTATTTATTGCAGCTATTGCTTTATTGTTGCTCGGGCAAGTATTGCTAGCAATCACCTTTGAGTCTATTTGGGGTACAACGATTGCACTATTGGTTTTTTTCACAGCATTCAATTTGTTGGAAGCTAGCTTGCCATCATTGATATCAAAAATTGCACCGGTTGGAGCAAAGGGAACTGCAATAGGTGTTTACAGCAGCACTCAGTTTCTAGGTGCTTTTGTAGGCGCTGCAGTAGGTGGTTATTTATTTGGGGATTATGGAAGTTATGCGTTATATACATTTTGTGGATTATTACTCATCATATGGTTAATACTTGCTGTAACGATGAAAGCTCCGGCTGCTGTACGTTCCAAAATGTATCATGTGCAAGAAATGGATTCGAATAAATCAAGAGAACTATCGCGTGAGCTTGCAGCAATACCCGGTGTGCATGAAGCTTTGGTGCTGGTCAATGAGAGAGTGGCCTATCTGAAAGTTGACATGAAAGGTTTTGATGAAGAGAAAGTGATTAAATTGCTAGAGGAGGAAACATAAATGGCATCAGTCAATAAAGTTATACTCATTGGTAACTTGGGAAAAGACCCGGAAACTCGTTACATGTCAAATGGTGATGCAGTAACGAATATTACATTGGCAACGACAGATACATGGAAAGACAAGAATGGTGAAAAACAGGAAAAGACTGAATGGCATCGCGTAACCTTTTATCGCAAACTCGCAGAAATTGCAGGAGAATACTTAAAGAAAGGTCGCCCTGTTTATATTGAGGGCAGGCTGGAAACCCGAAAATGGACTGATAAAAATGGTGTAGAACGTTTTACAACAGATATTATTGCAAGTGACATGAAAATGTTAGGCAGCCGACCAGGAAGCGGTAGCTTTGAATCCCCTGATCATGAAGAAGACAATTCTGCTTCTAGCCGGTCTTCTTCAGCTAAGGGCGCAGGTGGATTTGATGATATGGATGATGATATCCCGTTTTAGCCGAATGACTAAATTAGGGTTTGTCTGGTAACTGGAGCACTCTCCTCCGGAGTTCTGTGGTGGAGATATTTGATTGGTTGCGAGGAGGTAATGAAAATTCAATACTTTCTATATTGCCACCAATTTCTCTGGCTATATTTCTGAACTCAACTGCTAGCATGCATTTTGGAACAATAAATGTTTGCTTAAATCCAGACTTGAAGTGAACAAGAATTTTCATAACTCTATTCCAGGTAAGTTTTATTTATTAGAGGGTTAATCAATAAATTTACAGCAATGAGGCTGTTTCAACGACCTTAGAAAAATAAACTTTAGAATATATTTTTTATGGTTCTTTTATAGAGTTCCTGTTTGCCAAACTTGCGGTTATGAACCTCGCTGCTCTCGTCGTCACTCAATACAGCTGAAGAACTCGTTTTGCAATATCCAACCCATATGTCGTGAATTCATTTCAACCCCTTCAGCCGTTTGTGGAACGATTTCATTATCTTCACCTTGGCGAGTAGATGCCGTCTGGTCCGCGAGGGGCGCAACTTTAATTCGTATTGCTTACCCCTTGTGTTCTCCTTGGGGAGAGAGGCATTTACCCCATCTGTTCTGGAATAACTCAATGTAATGAGAAGTTAAGGGACTAAGGAGAAAAGCTTAAACTATAAAT
>Ga0105090_10001884_pt1 | contig 11483 bp, 9 predicted proteins | sample PPLLak3March2015_FD_79110 | JGI IMG/M metagenome (GOLD analysis project Ga0105090, IMG submission 79110) | Freshwater sediment microbial communities from Prairie Pothole Lake near Jamestown, North Dakota, USA - PPLs Lake P7 Core (1) Depth... | ecosystem: Environmental > Aquatic > Freshwater >... | reverse complement strand
GACAGGGTCAGCACCGTCTGGGCCGATACCGTGCCGCAGGCGGCCATGGCAGCCAGTGTCAGCGCAGGCAGGGCGAAGGACTTGAACTTGGACATGAAGGCATCTCCGGAAAGCGGTTAAGGCAAACCCAATTGTCCCCGCGAGCATAGCGCACGACCCTGGTGGTTTTCCTCAAGGGCGGCGGCGTGATGCAGATCACGCGAGCCCGAAAAAGACCGCTGGCGTTACCGGCATGCACTGACTTCCACCCCCTGAGTCGGGGGACCAGCGCGACGCTTGTCGCGAATAGCATGCACCGCATCGACCCGCACGGCACGACGCCGCAGAAAGACATCGCAATGCACCCCAGCCAACCGAGCCCGACCCGCACCGAGGCACTGATGCCTGCGGCCAACGCCATGCTGCCGAGTCGGGCGCGCAGCGCGCTGCGCGACGCTGCGGCGGCGCTGGACCTGGCCGAACGCTACCAGCAGCCTTTGGAGATGAGCCTGGCGCTGGCCCAGATGGCCCGCTGCTACCGTGCCCTGCAGGCCCTGCAGCCGGCGGCGCTGTACCTGGAGCGGGCGCTGGGATGGGCACGCATGCTGGGTGCCGCCGACCAGGCCGTGGAGATCCTGTGCCTGCTGGCCGAGACCAGCTGTTCGACGGCTGAGTTGCACGTCCGGGAGGATTCGCGTCGCAGCCATGCCGCACTGGAGCGCACACGCGACTGGGCCTTCGAAGCCACCAGCTTGGCGACGCACGTGGCCGACCCGCAGTGGGAGATCAAGGTGCTGCTGCGCATCAGTGATGTCCTGGACCGCTGCGGCGACCATGACGATGCGGTCGAGCTGCAGTCACGGGCCATGCGCCTGATGTACGGGCCACACACCGGTCCGGACGCCGCCGCCGGTGCGCAGCCGGACCTGCAGAACCCGACCCCCGGCTGAGACGCACTGCTGGGCTCTGGACTATGGTTTCTGCGGACTGCTGACGGCGCTTTGCCGGCGCCACCTGCCCGCGGCCGGCGTTCGCGGCTTCGACATGGCGGGCGCAGCGGGTTGGCATTCTCCGGCCGACGCTCGCAGGCCAGGGCTCCACCGCAGCGTGTGGAAATCCAGGCATCGTCGGCACAGACGGCCGTGCGCCGCTGACAGCCTTCGGCGCCGACAGGCGCGAACGCAGATCGGAATCAGAGGTTGTCTGGCGAGCGTGCCGACACCAGCACCACCTCGGCCACGCCGCCACGTTCGCGGTGGCGCAGCCACCAGACCGCGCCCTTGCGCACCGACCAGGCCGGTGTGGCATGGGCGGCCGGCGCGTCGGCCGCTTCGGCCAGGCCATGCAGGCCGGCCATCAGCGAGGCCGCGGTCAAGCCCAGCGTGGGCTGGTGGCCGACGATCAGCACCGGCTCGCGCCGGTCCGGCCAGCGTGCCAGCGTCAGCAGGTTGCCCACCGTGCCCCCGGGGCCCAGGGCCTCGCGCGTCTGGAACTTGCGACCCAGCGCCTGCGCCGTCTGCTGGCAGCGCAGCGCCGGGCTGACCAGGACACGGGTGCTTTCCGGCAAGAAGCGGTTCAGCCAGTCGGCCATGCGAGCGGCTTGCTTCTCGCCCTTGGACGTCAGCTTGCGTTGCAGATCTTCGGCGTGGTCGGGAACCGGCTCGCCGGCATCGGCATGGCGCCACAGGATCAGGTCCATATCGTCAGTCCTTGCTCGGCACAAAGCGGCGCATCAACGCCTTCTGGGCGCTGATGCCGCGGTCGCCGACGCGCCGGTACTGGCCATCGTCCGACAGCGTCCACGCGTCCAGGGAGTCGTGCAGATAAGGCACCAGGCATTCGTCGATGACACGTTGGCGCAGTGGCAGGTCACGCACCGGCCAGGCGATCTCGATGCGGCCGAGCATGTTGCGCGTCATCCAGTCGGCGCTGCTCAGGTACAGCGCCTCTTCGTCCTCGGCTTCGCCCCAGCGGAAGTACAGCACACGCGAATGCTCGAGGAAACGGCCGACCACGGAACGCACGCGGATGCGCTCGGTCTGCCCCGGCACGCCGGGCGGCAGCATGCAGGCGCCACGCACGATCAGGTCGATCTGCGCCCCCGCCTGGCTGGCGGCCACCAGCGCATGGATCAGCGCCGGGTCGGTGAGTGCATTGATCTTGGCCACGACACGCGCCGGCGCGCCCCGCTTCGCCGCCTCGGCCACCTGGTGAATGTGGTGCAGCAGGCGCCGGTGCAGCACGAACGGGGCGGTGACCAGATGACGCGGCGCCCTCAGCTTGACCTGGCTGGCCAGCTGCAGGAACACCGCATCGGCGTCCAGCGTCAGGCCCGGGTCGGCGGTGAGGTAGCCCACATCGGTGTACAGCTGGGCGGTGCGCGGGTTGTAGTTGCCGGTGGACAGGTGCACGTAGCGCTGCAGCTTCTTGCCTTCGCGCCGCGTCACCAGCAGCAGCTTGGCATGGGTCTTCAGGCCGACGATGCCGTACACCACCTGTGCGCCCACGGCCTCCAGCCGCTCGGCCCAGTTGATGTTGGCTTCTTCGTCGAAGCGCGCCTTGAGCTCGACCACGCACATCACTTCCTTGCCACGGCGCACCGCCTCGATCAGCAACTCCATCAACACCGACTTGGCGCCAGTGCGGTAGATGGTCTGCTTGATGGCCAGCACGTCGGGGTCCTCGACCGCCTCGCGCAGGAACTGCACCACCGGATCGAAGCTCTCGAAGGGATGGTGCAGCAGCATGTCCCCCTGACGCAGCGCGTCGAAGATGCTGCGCCCTGGGCGCAGCTGCTTGGGCCAGGCGGGCTCGAAGGGCGGGAAGCGCAGCTCGTCGGCCACCGCCTGGTCGATCAGCTGCGTCAGTCGGCCCAGGTTGACCGGGCCGTTGACGCGGTACAGCGCCTCCTCCGGCAGGCCGAACTGCGTCAGCAGGAACTGCGAAAGCTCAGCCGGGCAGGTGGCGACCACCTCGAGGCGGATCGCCTGGCCGTAGTGGCGCGTGCTCAGGCCGGTGCGCAGCGCCTGGCGCAGGTTGGTGACCTCGTCTTCGTCGACGTCGAGGTCGGAATCGCGCGTCACGCGAAACTGCGAGAAGGACTCGGCTCGGCGCCCGGGGAACATCTCGTGCAGGTGGGCGCGGATCACGCTGGTCAGCAGCACATAGGCCTGCTTGCCCTCGCTCAGGGCCTCGGGCAGCCGGATCACACGCGGCAGCGCGCGCGGCACCTTGATGATGGCGATCAGGTTCTCGCGGCCGAAGGCATCGCGGCCTTCCAGCCGGCAGATGAAGTTGAGCGACTTGTTCGCCACCTGCGGAAACGGGTGCGACGGGTCCAGCCCCACCGGCATCAACAGCGGGCGCACCTGCTGCTCGAAAAAGCGCGCCACCCATTCGCGCTGCGCCGGATTGCGCTCGGCGTGGCTCAACACCGTCAACCCGCGGCTTTGCAGCGCCGGCACCACTTCCTCGTTGAACACGCGGTACTGCTCGTCGATCAGGGCATGCGCCTCGGCCGACACCGCGCGCACGTCGGCCGGGGTCACCGTGGTGCGCGACGAGCGCGACGCCTCCAGGTAGTCGGCAAAGCGCACCTCGAAGAATTCGTCCAGGTTGGACGAGACGATGGTGATGTAGCGCAGCCGCTCCAGCAGCGGCACGTCGCTGCGCCGGGCCTGGGCCAGCACGCGGCGGTTGAAGTGGAGGATCGCGCTTTCGCGATTCAGCAGCTTGAGCACTGGGCCCGTAGGCGGCACTGCCGCCGCTGCCACTGCGCTGCCACTTCGATCTTCGCTCATGTGCGCATTTTAGGTGGCGCGCCTCGGGCGCCCTTTATCGTCCGCGGCGCAGCGCTGCGGGCCGACGCGCATCATCGGGGTGGCTGATGACAGCAGCATGTCAAACCCAAGAATGCCGAAGGCGCCGGCCCACCCTCGCGGATGGCGGCGCCTTCGGCTGGCAGGCGGCCTGAGGCCGCCTGGGTGATCAGGCCGCAGCGGCCTTGCTCACGGCGGCGCGGGTCTTGCGCGCGGCCACGGTGGTCTTGCGCACCACCGCCTTCTTGGTGGCAGTGGCCTTCTTCGCCGTCTTGGCGACGGCCTTCTTCACCGTCTTGACCTTCTTCGCAGCGGCCTTGACGACGGCCGGCTTGCCGGCGACCTTCTTCGCCAACTGGCTGGAGCCTTCTTCGATGCGCACCACGACTTCACTCATCGCCGTGGCCGCGGGCATCGCCACGCGGTTGATCATGTCCAGCGCACCCAGCTTGGTGGCCTGGTCGAAGCGCTCGGCGTTGGCGGCAATGCGGTCCACGCCCTTGTTGGCCAGTTCGACGGCGCTGCTGACCGCGCTTTCGGCACGCTCGGTACCGAACTGCAGGCCCTTGGCGTAGTAGCCGCTGATGCGCTTTTCGGTGTCGATCAGGTTGCTGCGCAACTCGTCGCTCAGACGTGCGGCACCGGTGTTGACCGCGGCTTCGAAGCGCTGGTCGACGAAACCGATCACGCGCTCGCCGCCGACGCGGTAGGCATTGATCATGTTGATGGCAGTGTTGCCGTAGGACTCGATGACGGCGGTGGCGACGCTGGACAGGCTCTTGTTGCTCACGGATGGCTCCTGGGTTTGAAACTCATGACCCGGACGCGACTGCAAACCGGGGATGACGCAACTTTGCCGGCAAGGCGTAGGGGGCGCACCCCAATTCGCGGGGTTTTCCCTAGAGCGAGCGCTCTAGGACCCGACCTGTGGCATGGCAATGCATTGCAGCCGCGTCGCCATCGGGTTGGCCTGTCGTCAGTGAGCTTCGTCCCAGTTGGCGCCGACGCCGACCTCGGCCAGCAGCGGCACCGACAGATCGGCCACGCCGGCCATCAGCCGCGGCACGGCCTCGCGGGCCCAGTCCAGCTCGGCCAGCGGCACCTCGAACACCAATTCATCGTGCACCTGCATCACCATGCGCGTGGCCCGCTGCTCGCGGTCCAGCGCGTCCTGCACCGCGATCATCGCCAGCTTGATCAGGTCGGCCGCCGTGCCCTGCATCGGCGCATTGATGGCCTGGCGTTCGGCGCCCGCGCGGCGCGGGCCGTTGCCGCCGCGGATCTCGGGCAGGTGAATGCGCCGGCCGAAGAGTGTTTCCACATAGCCCAGCTCGGCCGCGCTCGCCTTGGTGTCTTCCATCCAGCGGCGCACGCCGGCAAAGCGCGCGAAGTAACGGTCGATGTAGTCGCGCGCCGCCTTCTGCTCGATGCCCAGCGCGCTGGCCAGGCCGAAGGCTCCCATGCCGTAGATCAGGCCGAAGTTGATGGTCTTGGCATAGCGACGCTGCTCGGGCCCGACCTCTGCCAGCGGCAGCGCAAAGACCTCGGCCGCGGTGGCGCGGTGGATGTCCTCGCCGGCGGCGAAGGCGCGCTTCATGCCCTCGTCGCCGCTGATGTGCGCCATCAGCCGCAGCTCGATCTGCGAGTAGTCGGCCGACATGATCACGTGGCCCGGCGGCGCGACGAAGGCTTCGCGCACGCGCCGGCCTTCGGCCGTGCGGATGGGAATGTTCTGCAGGTTGGGCTCGTTGCTGGCCAGACGCCCTGTGATGGCCACTGCCTGCGCGTAATTGGTGTGCACCCGGCCGGTGGCAGGGTTGACCATCAGCGGCAGCTTGTCCGTGTAGGTGCTCTTGAGCTTGGCCAGGCTACGGTGCTCGAGCATGCGCTGCGGCAGCGGGTGGTCCTCCGCCAGCTTCTCCAGCACCTCCTCGTCGGTGCTGGGCGCGCCACTGGCGGTCTTCTTGACCACCGGCAGGCCGAGCTTGCCGAAAAGGATCTCGCCGATCTGCTTGGGGCTGCCCAGGTTGAAGGGCTGCCCAGCCAGCGCGTAAGCCTGCTGCTCCAGCGCCACCAGGCGCTCGCCCAGGTCCTTGCTCTGCTGCGCCAGTTGCAACGCGTCGATCAGCACGCCGGTGCGCTCGATGCGCTGCAGCACCCGGCTGGTGGGCATCTCGATGCGCTCGTAGACGTAGCGCAGCTTGGCGTCGGCCTCGATCTGCGGCCACAGCGTGTCGTGCACCTGCAGCGCCATCTCGCTGTCCTCGCCGGAGTACTCTGCCGCCTTGTCCACATCCACCTGCGCGAAGGGAATCTGGTGCGCGCCCTTGCCGCACAGGTCTTCGTAGCTCAGGCCCTTGCGGCCGAGGTGTCGCTCGGCCAGGCTTTCCAGGCCGTGCGGCTTGTGCGCCTCGAGCACGTAGCTCTCCAGCATGGTGTCATGCAGGTAGCCCTGCACGGCAATGCCGTGGTTGGCAAAGACATGCAGGTCGTACTTGATGTTCTGGCCCAACTTGGCACGGACGGGGTCCTGCAGCCAGGGCGTCAGCCGCGCCAGGACTTCGTCACGCGGCAGCTGCTCGGGCGCGCCCGGGTAGTCGTGGCGCAACGGCACATAGGCCGCGATGCCGGCTTGCGTGGCGAAGGAGATGCCGACGATCATCGCGCGCATGCCGTCCAGCGAATCGGTCTCGGTGTCCAGTGCCACCAGTTCGACATCGCCGATGCGCCGCAGCCAGTGGTCGAAGCGCGGCCAGTCGAGCACGGTCTCGTACTCTCGCGGCAGCGCGGCGCGTGGCGCGTGGCGTTCCGGCGCTACCGGCGGGGCCTCGCCCGCAGCGCCCTCCTCCAGTTCCTTGCGCCAGGTGCGAAAGCCATAGCGCACGAAAAAGTCGAGCAGGCCCTGCCGATCCACTTCGCGCAGCGCCAGCGCGTCCAGCCCCGGCCAGCCTGGCACCTGTGTAGACAGGTCGCAATCGGTGCGCACTGTCACCAGGCGGCGCCCGGTGGGCAGCCAGTCCAGCGCCTTGCGCAGGTTCTCGCCGATGGCGCCCTTGATATCCGGCGCCGCGGCGATCACAGCGTCGAGTGAGCCGTACTCGGCCAGCCACTTGACCGCCGTCTTCGGCCCCACCTTCTCGACGCCGGGCACGTTGTCCACCGTGTCGCCGACCAGCGTCAGGTAGTCGACGATGGCCGAAGGCGGCACGCCGAACTTGGCCTTCACGCCTTCGATGTCCAGCACCTCCGGCGGTTTGGCCATGGTGTTGATCAGCGTGACCTCGGGTGTGACCAGCTGCGCCAGGTCCTTGTCGCCGGTGGAAATGAGCACCTTGTGGCCGCTGGCTGCGGCAAGGGCGGCCAGCGTGCCGATGGCGTCGTCGGCCTCGATGCCCGGCACCTCCAGCACCGGCCAGCCGAGCAGGCGCACCGCTTCGTGGATGGGCTCGATCTGCTGCGCCAGCGCTTCCGGCATGGGCGCGCGTTGCGCCTTGTATTCGGCATACCACTCGTCGCGGAAGGTCGGTCCCTTGGCGTCGAAGACGCACACCGCATGCTCGGCCGGGTAGCGTTCGCGCAGCCACTTCATCATCGCCAGCACGCCGTGGATCGCGCCGGTGGGAAAGCCGTCGGGCCCGCGCAGGTCGGGCATGGCGTGGTACGCGCGGTACAGGTAGCTGGAGCCGTCCACCAGCAGCATGATCTTGTCGCTCATTCGGCCATTGTCGGGCAGCCGCGCGGCGCCCCGGGTAAGCTCGGCGGGACGGGCGCACCTAGGTCGCCGAGGGCCTCGAATCCACAGCTTGACAAGGAAAACATGAAGCAGTCCAGCAACCCATTGGTCACCACGCTGGTCGGCGGGGTGGTATTCCTGCTGCCGCTGGTGGTGGTGATCACCGTCTTCGGCCAGGGCGTCGCGCTGGTGGCCCGAATGGCCGCACCACTGATCTCCATGCTGCCCGCCGGGAACGTGGGCGGCATTGCGCTGGCCACACTCGCCGCGGTGCTGTTGCTGCTGCTGCTGTGCTACGGCGCCGGTATCGCCGCGCGTGCCACGCTGGGCCGCAGCCTGTCGGAGCGCTTCGAATCACGGCTGCAGACGGTGTACCCGCGTTATGCCGTCATCAAGGCCATGTCGCAGGGGCTGCACGGCGCGCTGGGTCAACGCGTGCTCAGGCCGGTGCTGGCAACCTTCGACGACCACCAACTGATCGCCTTCGACATGGAGCGTCTGGACGACGGCCGCGCGGTGCTGTACCTGCCTGGCGCGCCGGACGCCTGGTCGGGCAGCGTGCTGGTCGTGTCGGCCGAGCGCATCGAACCGCTGGACATCGACGCAGCGCAGTTGGCCAAGTCGATGCAGCGCCTGGGCCTGGGCACGGCCGCGCTGCTGCAGGGTGCTGCTGCCGGGGCGCAGCCTAGAATGGCGCCATGAAAACCCGATGGGCTGCTGCTGCGTTCTGCCTGTGTTCCCCGTGCTGGGCGCAAGGCCCGACGCCTGTGTCGCCGGCACGTGCCGCGAGCGCCTCCGAGGGCGTGCCGCAGCGCGGCAACGAGCCCACCGTGGTGCGCACGGTGAGCGAAGACGAGTCGGTGCGCATCGAGGAACTGCGCGTGCGCGGCCAGACACGGCGCATCGTGGTGCGCTCCAAGCTGCCCGGCGCGCCGGCCTACCAGATCGGCACGTCCACCGACGGGCGCGATCTGTCGCAGGACCGCCGTTCCGAAGGCCGCTCGCTCTGGCAGGTGTTGGCCTTCTAGAAACGCGCCGCTGCGCATGGCTGTCTACACCGAAGTGGGCTTCGAGCAGGCCGACGCCTTTGTGCGCGGGCTCGGCCGCGGGCGCGTGAGTTCGCTGCAGGGCATCAGCGCCGGCATCGAGAACACCAACTACTTCGTCACCAGCGAAGCAGGCGAATGGGTGCTGACGCTGTTCGAGCGCCTGGGCGTCGAGCAGTTGCCCTTCTACCTGCGCTACATGCAGCACCTGGCGCAGCACGGCATCCCCGTACCCGAGCCGCAGGCGGATTCGACGGGCCAGATCCTGCACCAGCTTTGCGGGCGGCCGGCGGCGCTGCTGAGCCGGTTGCCCGGCCGGCCGGTGCTGGAGCCCGAGCTGCTGCACATCGGGCAGATGGGCGAGATGCTGGCCCGGCTGCATCGCTGCGGCTGCGATTTCCCCTTGCAGCAACCCCACCTGCGCGGACTGGCCTGGTGGACGGCCACCGTGCCCGAAGTGCTGCCGTTCCTGGACGACGAGCGTGCGGCGCTGCTGCGCGCGGAGCTGGAGTTCCACCGCGGCGTGGCGGCGTCGAGCGCGGGCATGGCACTGCCGCGCGGCGTGATCCATGCCGACCTGTTCCGCGACAACGTCGTCTTCGACGACCTGCAGGGCGAAGACCGGCTCAGCGGGCTGTTCGACTTCTTCTTCGCGGGCGTCGACGCCTTCCTGTTCGACCTGGCGGTATGCCTGAACGACTGGTGCATCGACCAGGCCAGCGGCCGGCTGCTGGAAGACCGGGCCGCGGTCTTCTGCGATGCCTACCAGCAGGTGCGCCCGCTGGGCACGGGCGAGCTGCGGCTGATGCCAGCCATGTTGCGCGCCGCGGCCTTCCGCTTCTGGCTGTCGCGCCTGTGGGATCTCCATCTGCCGCGTGACGCCGCGCTGCTGCAGCCCAAGGACCCGGGGCATTTCGAGCGCGTGCTGCGCGCTCACATCGAGCGGCCCTGGCACCCGCTTCACTGAACACGAGCACATGGCACTTTCTATCCGACAAGCCGCGCCCATGGAGGGCGTGCAATGGATGCGCGATGCATTCAGGCTGTTCCTGCGCCGCCCGCTGCCCTTCACGGGCATGTTCGTTGCCTTCCTGCTGGTGGCGCTGCTGGCCACGCTGGTGCCGGTGGCAGGCAGCGTGGTGATGCTGATGTCGCTGCCGCTGCTGAGCCTGGGCTTCATGCTCGGCAGCCGTGCCGCGCAGAACGACCTGCCGGTGCATCCCGGCCAGTTCATCGAGCCGCTGCGCGGCGAGCGCTCGCGCCGCAATACCCTGCTGTCGCTGTGCGCGGTCTACGCGCTGGGCACGGTACTGATCATGACGTTGAGCGAGTGGGTCGACGGTGGGGCCTTCGACCGGCTGCAGGCCCTGATGGCCCAGGGCGAGGAAGCCCAGCCCGAGATGGAGGCGCTGCTCGCCGACCCGCGCCTGACATGGGGCCTGGTCACGCGCTTCGGCCTGGCCGCTTGCCTGTCGGTGCCTTTCTGGCATGCGCCCGCGCTGGTGCATTGGCAGGGGCAGAGCGTCGGCCAGGCGCTGTTCTCCAGCACGCTGGCGATGTGGCGCTGCAAGGGCGCATTCCTGATGTACGGGCTGGCCTGGGTGGGGGTGATCGCGATCTTCGGCGCGCTGGTGGGCCTGCTGTTCAGCCTGTTCGACGCCCGCCAGCTGGCCGGCGTCATCGCCATGCCGGCCGGCCTGATGTTTTCCACCGTGTTCTACGTGTCGCTGCTGTTCACCTACGAAGGCTGCTTCAGCCAGAGCGACGTGCCGCGGCCACTGCCGCAATAGCGGTCAGTCAATCGGCGTCAGCTTGGCGATGCCCAGCGCCAGCCACTTGGTGCCGTGGCGGCCGAAGTTGATCTGAGCGCGCGCATCGGCGCCGCGGCCTTCCAGCGTCAGGATCACGCCTTCGCCAAACTTGGCGTGGAACACCGACTGCCCCGTGCGCAGGCCCGAGCCGTTGCCGGTGCTGGAGGTCGTCGGCCCGGCACCGAAGACCGGTGCGGCGGGCTCGACCCGGCCGGCACCGACGATCGAGCCCAAGCCGCTGCCTCGCGCCCAGGCGTTCTGGTACTCGCGGGCATGGCCGGAGCCGAAGCCGGCGTTGCGTGGTGACAGCCACTTCAGGCAGTGGTCGGGCAGCTCGTCGAAGAAGCGGCTCTTGACGTTGTAGCGCGTCTGGCCGTGCAGCAGCCGCGTCTGGCTGAAGCTCAGGTACAGCCGCTGGCGCGCCCGCGTGATGGCCACGTACATCAGGCGGCGCTCCTCTTCCACGCCGTCGGCGTCGGACAGCGAGTTCTCGTGCGGGAACAGGCCTTCTTCGATGCCGGTGATGAAGACCGCGTCGAACTCCAGCCCCTTGGCCGAGTGCACCGTCATCAGCTGGATCGCGTCCTGGCCGGCCTGCGCCTGGTTGTCGCCGGCCTCCAGCGCGGCATGGGTCAAGAAGGCGGCCAGCGGTGACATGATCTCGCCGGTCTCGGCATCGGGCGTCAGGTCCACCGCCGCCACGGCGGCCGGCGTGCCGGCGGCGATGGCACCCGGCGCCGGGCCGCCGCCCTGCTCGTCCACCGGCAGCGCCACCGCGTCCTTGCCGAAGCCCTCCTGCGTGACGAAGGCCTCGGCCGCGTTGACCAGCTCCTCCAGGTTCTCGATGCGGTCCTGGCCTTCCTTGTCGGTGCGATAGAAGTCGAGCAGACCGCTGGCATGCAGCACATGGTCGATGATCTCGCGCAGCGTCAGGCCGCGGGTGGCGTCGCGCATCGCATCCACCAGGGCGGTGAAGGCCAGCAGATTGGCACCGCCCTTGCCCGCCACTGCGGCCACGCTCTGGTAGAGGCTGCGACCGCTGCCTCGCGCCGCGTCCTGCAGCAGCTCGAGCGTGCGCGCACCGATGCCGCGTGTG
>Ga0105090_10001883_pt1 | contig 11489 bp, 12 predicted proteins | sample PPLLak3March2015_FD_79110 | JGI IMG/M metagenome (GOLD analysis project Ga0105090, IMG submission 79110) | Freshwater sediment microbial communities from Prairie Pothole Lake near Jamestown, North Dakota, USA - PPLs Lake P7 Core (1) Depth... | ecosystem: Environmental > Aquatic > Freshwater >... | reverse complement strand
GCGCCCGGCAGGCCGGACAGGATCAGGTGTTCAACCTCGGCGGCGGTCATGGGGTGCTCGTAAGGGGATGGGGGATGGGGGATGGGGGATAGTGCCGGCGTGGCAGGCTCGCCGGCAGTGGCTTCACCCAACCACAGCGTACGTACTTTCCGCAGCCGCCTTCTCGTCCGACTATCCCCTATCCCCTATCCCCTCACTCCGCCACGCGCCGGATCTGCGCGCCCAGGCCCTGCAGTTTCTCCTCGATGCACTCGTAGCCGCGATCGATGTGGTAGATCCGCTCGATCTCGGTAGTCCCGTCGGCCACCAGGCCGGCGAGGACGAGGCTCGCGGAGGCGCGGAGGTCGGTCGCCATCACCGGAGCTGCCGTCAGCCGGGGCACCCCCTTGATGATCGCCGTGTTGCCCTCGAGGCGGATCTCGGCCCCCATGCGCCGCATCTCGAGCATGTGCATGAAGCGATTCTCGAAAATGGTCTCGACGATGGTGCCGACGCCCTCGGCCACCGTGTTCAGGGCCGCAAACTGCGCCTGCATGTCGGTCGGGAAACCCGGATGCGGGGCCGTGCGGATGTCGACCGCTTTGGGGCGGCGGCCGCGCATGTCGACTTCCACGAAGTTGTCGCCGCGCGTCACCGTGGCGCCGGCCTCCTGGAGCTTCGCGAGCACCGCGTCGAGGTGCTCGGCGCAGGCACCGCGCGCTCGCACCCGGCCGCCGGTAATGGCGCCGGCGACGAGGTAAGTGCCCGCTTCGATACGGTCGGGCAGCACGTCGTAGGTTGCGCCGTGCAGCGACTCGACACCGTCGATCACGATCGTGTCGGTGCCCTGCCCGCTCACTTTCGCGCCCATGGCGTTCAGGAACTGCGCGAGGTCGACGATCTCGGGCTCGCGCGCCGCGTTCTCGAGGATGGTGCGACCCTCGGCCAGGGCCGCCGCCATCATCAGGTTCTCCGTGCCGGTGACCGTGACCGTCTCGAGCACGATGCGCGCACCCTTCAGGCGCCCAGCGCGGGCCTTGATGTAGCCGTTCTCGATGTGCACCTCCGCGCCCATCGCCTGCAGGCCCGCGACGTGGATATTCACGGGCCGCGCACCGATCGCGCAGCCGCCCGGCAGCGACACGTCCGCCGAGCCGTAGCGCGCCACCAGCGGCCCGAGCACCAGGATGGCCGCCCGCATGGTCTTCACCATCTCGTAGGGCGCGAACGTCTCGCGGACGGTGCGCGGGTCCACCTCGATGCGCATGCGCTCGTCCACCGTCACGCTCGCGCCCATGCGGCCGAGCAGCTCGATCATGGTGGTGACGTCCTGCAGGTGCGGGACGTTGCCGATGGTGACGGGCCCGTCGGCCAGCAGCGCGCCGGCGAGGATCGGCAGGGTGGCGTTCTTCGCGCCGGAGATGCGCACCTCGCCGTCGAGGGGCACGCCGCCGCGGATCTGCAGCTTGTCCAAGAGAGGTGCTCCGTGTCAGGCGGCGCCGCCCGCAGCGCGCCACTCGTCCGGAGTGAAGGCCTGGATCGACAGCGCGTGGACTTCGCGGCCCATGCGCTCGCCGAGCCCCGCGTACACCATCTGGTGCCGCTGCAGCATGCGCTTGCCGGCGAACTGGCTCGCAACCACGACGGCCTCGAAATGCGTGTCGTCGTCGGTCCGGACGTGGACGTCGGCGCCTGGCAGGCCGGAAAGGATCAGTTGCTTGACGTCGGCGGCATTCATTTTTTCAGGGGATAGGGGATGGGGGATAGGGTCGGAGGGCGGCAAGTTTAACCTGAGTGGCCAACCCCGGCCCGGTCAGCCGATATGTCACAGCTGCGTTGGCCGACTCGGCGCGCCTCGATCCAACCGCCGCGTCGGCTAAGCCACCCCGGTCAGTAGTAGACTGCCGTCCCACCATCCCCTATCCCCCATTCCCTCGGTAATGCCCTCCACCCCCCTCATCGCCCGCGGCCGCCGCGTCCTCGCCACCGAAGCCGAGGCGGTGGCCGCCCTCGAGCATCGCCTCGGCGAGCCCTTCGCGGAGGCGTGCCGCCTGATCCTGGGCTGCGAGGGCCGGGTGGTCGTGACGGGCATGGGCAAGTCGGGCCACATCGGCAGCAAGATCGCCGCCACGCTCGCCAGCACCGGCTCCCCGTCGTTTTTCCTGCACCCGGCCGAGGCGATCCACGGCGATATCGGCATGATCACGGCCAGGGACGTCGTGCTCGCGCTGTCGAACTCGGGCGAGACCGACGAACTGCTGACCATCCTGCCCGTGATCAAGCGGCTCGACGTGCCGCTGATCGCCCTCACCGGCAAGCCGGGCTCGACGCTCGCTCGCTACGCGACGGTGGCCCTGGACGTGAGCGTTCCGGCGGAGGCCTGCCCGCTCAACCTGGCGCCGACGACCAGCACCACGGCCACGCTCGCGATGGGCGACGCGCTCGCAGTCGCGGTGCTCGAAGCGCGCGGCTTCACCGAGGAGGATTTCGCGCGCTCGCACCCGGGCGGCACCCTCGGCCGGCGCCTGCTGCTGCACGTGGACGAGGTCATGCGCACCGGCGACGACCTGCCGGCGGTCGGGCCCGACACGACGCTCAGCGCCGGCTTGCTCGAGATGAGCCGCAAGGGCCTCGGCATGACCACGATCGTCGACGAGTCGCGTCGCGTGCTCGGCGTGTTCACCGACGGCGACCTGCGCCGCGCGCTCGACAAGCAGCTCGACGTGCACGCCACCCGCATGCGCGACATCATGACGGCGAACCCGAAGATGACCCGGCCGCGCATGCTGGCCGCCGAGGCGGTGCACCTGATGGAAACACATCGCATCACCGCACTGCCGGTCGTGGACGACGCAGGCACGCTGGTCGGCGCCCTCAACGTGCACGACCTGTTGCGTGCCGGAGTGATGTAGGCGATGGACGCAGTATTCGAACGCGCGCGGCGCATACGCCTGCTGGTCCTCGACGTGGACGGCGTGCTGACCGACGGCCGCCTGTATATCTCCGCGGCCGGCGAGGAACTCAAGGTATTCCACGTCCGCGATGGCTCCGGCCTGGTCGCGATCCAGCGTGCGGGCGTCACGGTGGCGATCATCTCGGGGCGCGACAGCGCCGCGGTGACACGCCGTGCCGGCGAACTCGGCATCCGCCACGTCTGCCAGGGCGTGAGCGACAAGGGCGCCGAACTCAACCGGCTGCTCGCCGAGCTCGGCGTGACTGCGGAGGAAACTGCCTGCGTCGGCGACGATACCCCTGACGCACCGATGCTGCGCCGCGCCGGGCTCGCGATCGGCGTTGCCGACGCGCACCCCGCCCTGCTCGCCGCGGCGCACTGGGTCACCAAGTCCAACGGCGGCCACGGCGCCGTCCGCGAAGTATGCGATCTCCTGCTCAGCGCGCGCGGATCCTGAGTCAGCGCCTGCTGACCTCGGTCGCGCTCGTGGCCGGCGCATGGCTGGCCTATGGCGTACTCGTCGGCGAAGAGGACGAATTCGAATCGGCCGCGGCCGACGACGAGCGTGGCTATTACGTCAATGCAGCGACCCTGACCGAGTTCGGCCCCGATGGCACGCCGCGCATCGTGCTGCGCGCCGACTCGATCGAGCAGCGCCTCGCCGACCAGAGCGTGCTGCTCTCCAACCTGGAACTGGACTACCAGACGGCGGAGGCCGGCGCGTGGACCGTCACCGCGGCCCAGGGCCGCATGCCCCCGGCCGCGACCGCGCTGCTGCTCTCCGGCGACGTCCTGGTGACCGGTCATGAGGCGCGCGGCGCGGCCGTGATCCGCACCGACCAGCTTTCCTACGACACGGTCACGAGCGTCATCCAGACCGCCGAGCCCGTGTCCGTGCAGTTCGGCCCGCACAGCTTGCAGGGCCGCGGCTTGCACGTCGTGTTGAACGACGGAACCCTCCGGCTAGAATCGAACGTCCATGGCCGCTTCGTCCCATAACTCCCCGCGCGCGCTGTTCGCGATGCTGCTGCTCGGCTGGCTGTGCGCCGGGGGCGTCGTGGCCGCGACCTACGATTCGCAGGCGCCGATCAACCTCGAAGCCGCGTCGTCGGATTTCGACTACCGCAACAACACGCTGCTGTTCAAGCGCGTGAAGATCACGCAGGGCACGCTGACGGTCGAAGCGCAGGAAGCAAGCGCCACGGGGCTCGAGTTCGTCAATTCGCAGTGGACCCTGAAGGGCCAGGTGCGGATCACCGTGCCCGATGGCAAGCTCGCCTCGGACACTGCGACGGTCAGCTTCAAGGACAACCAGATCGTGCGCGCGCAGATCCGGGGAGGGCCGGCCACCTTCGAGCAGCGCATCGAGAAGAGCAACCAGCTCGCCCAGGGCCGCGCCGAACTGATCGAGTACGACGTGCGCAACGGCACGGTACGACTGGTCGGCCAGGCGTGGCTCAGCGACGGGCAGAACGAGATTCGCGGCAATACGCTCATCTACGACATCGGCCGCCAGCGCGTTGCCGCGAATCCTGGCGAGACCGAGCCGGGCGGCGTGCGCATCACGATCAACCCGAAGGAACCCGTCGGCCAGAAGAAGCCCGAGCCACCCGCGGAGGCGCCGCAGCCATGAGCCGCCTGCGCGCCGAGTCCCTCGGCAAGCGCTACCGGGCGCGCCAAGTGGTCAAGGACCTGTCGCTCGAGGTCGAGTCGGGCGAGGTCGTGGGCCTGCTCGGGCCGAACGGCGCCGGCAAGACCACCGCTTTCTACATGATCGTGGGGCTGGTGCCCTGCGACGATGGCAGCATCTGGCTCGACGACCGCGAACTCACCGCGTTGCCGATGCACCGGCGCGCGCGCCTGGGGCTGGGCTACCTGCCCCAGGAAGCCTCGGTGTTCCGCAAGCTGAGCGTCGAGGACAACATCCGCGCCATCCTCGAGACGCGCGACGACCTCGACGAGGAGTCCGAGCGCGACGCCGCGCTCGAGTCGCTGCTCGAGGAACTGCACATCGGCCACATCCGCTCGAGCTCGGGCCTCAGCCTCTCCGGCGGCGAGCGGCGGCGCGTCGAGATCGCCCGGGCGCTCGCCGCGGAGCCGCGTTTCATCCTGCTCGACGAGCCGTTCGCGGGCGTCGACCCGATCTCCGTGGACGACATCCAGCGCATCATCCGCCACCTGAGCGCGCGCAACATCGGCGTGCTCATCACGGACCACAACGTCCGTGAAACACTCGGCATCTGCAGTCGCGCGTATATCGTCAGTGCCGGAAGTGTGATCGCGTCGGGATCGGCGGAGGAGATTCTTGCCAATCCTCAGGTGCGTGAGGTCTACTTGGGCCAGGACTTCCGACTCTGACCACAGGGAGTTTCCCCTCCCAGGCCCTCACCCTCGATGCTCAAGCCGGCCCTGCAGTTAAAGCTCGGTCAGCAGCTGACGATGACGCCTCAGCTCCAGCAGGCCATCCGGCTGCTGCAGCTGCCCGTGCTCGAGCTGCAGGCGCAGGTGCAGGAGGCGCTCGAGACCAACGTCATGCTCGAGGCCGAGGAGGAGGAGCAGATCGACCTCGCCTCGATCGACCAGCCGACGCCACAGGGCGAGGCCCAGGCCGAGGACGAAGACGGCGAGCGCGAGGAAGCCGAGGAAGTCGTCGTCGAGATGGAGGATCCGTGGGCCGAGTCGTCCACGCCCTCGGGCGACGGCCGCGCCCAGGACGACGACGACCGCCCGCTCGAGTTCACCCACGAGCGCGAGCGCGACCTCCACCAGCATCTCATCTGGCAACTCGAGGTGAGCCGGCTCGATCCGCGCCAGGTGTGGATCGGCGAAGCGATCGTCGATGCACTGAACGACGACGGTTATCTCACCGAGTCCGTCGCCGACATCGCGCGCAGCCTGAGCGCCGACCTGCCGGTCAGCGAGGAAGACGTCCAGCAGGTGCTCGCCTTCGTGCAGACACTCGACCCCACCGGGGTGGCAGCGCGCACGGCCGCCGAGTGCATCTGCCTGCAACTCGCGCAGCTGGAGCCCGACACGCCCGGGCGCGACCTGGCGATGCGCATCTCGCACGATCACCTGCAGGCAGTAGCCGACCGCGACATGGCCGCGCTGCGCCGCAGCGTCGACGCAGACGAGGATACGCTGCTCGCCGCGCTGGCACTGATCCGCGGCTGCAACCCGCGCCCGGGCTCTGCGTTCGAGGGCTCGCAGCCGGAGTACATCGTGCCCGACGTGTTCGTGCGCCGCACGGACCAGGGCTGGTCGGTCGAGATCAATCCCGCCTCGGTGCCACGCCTCAAGGTGAACCAGGGCTACGCGAGCCTGGTGTCGCGCTCGGCGGACTACGCCACGCTGCGCGCCCAGCTGCAGGAGGCTCGCTGGCTGATCCGCAGCCTCGAGATCCGCAACGACACGCTGCTCAAGGTGGCGCGCACCATCGTGCAGCGGCAGGCGGCCTTCCTCGAGAGGGGCGACGAGGCGATGCAGCCGATGATCCTGCGCGACGTCGCCGAGGCGGTGAGCATGCACGAGTCGACCATCTCGCGCGTCACCACCGGCAAGTACATGCACACGCCGCGCGGCATCTACGAGTTTCGTTACTTCTTCTCGAGCCACGTGTCGGGCGCCGGCGGCGAGGACGTCTCGTCAGTCGCGATCCGCGCCCGCATCCGCAAGCTCATCGCCGACGAAGAGCCGGGTAAGCCGTTGAGCGACGCCCAGCTCGCCGAGGTCCTCTCCCGGGAGGGCGTCAAGGTGGCGCGACGCACCGTGGCCAAGTATCGCGAGGCGCTCGGCCTCGCTTCGTCCAGCGAGCGGCGCCAGGCCGTGGCGCGCGAGCGCGCCTGAAATCAGAGGAACCTGAACGCAGCTGTCCAGTCCAATCGTAACGAACACCGACCGGTCAGGAGGAGAAGACGATGCGTGTGAACTTGAGCGGACATCACGTCGACGTCACCCCGGCTCTGCGCAGCTACGCCGAGCGCAAGCTGTTGCGCATACTGCGGCGGTTCGACCGGGTGATCGAGGTGCAGTGCATCCTCACGGTGGACAAGCTGAGGCATCGCGCCGAATCGACGGTGGCCGTACGGGGGCCCGACATCCACGCCCGCGCCGAAGCGGACGACATGTATGCCGCCATCGACGCGCTGGCGGACAAGCTCGACCGGCGCGTGCGCAAGCACAAGGAACGCCTGCGCGACCACCACGCCCTCGAGGCGCAGAAGCACGGCCTCGCGCCCGCTTGATGCAACAGGCGGACCTGTGCGACTGATCATCGTCAGCGGCCTGTCGGGATCCGGCAAGAGCGTGGCGCTCGCCATGCTCGAGGACCTCGACTTCTACTGCGTGGACAACATTCCCGCCGGACTGCTGCCGGGATTCATCGCCTACACCGTCCGCACCAGCGAGCCCGCCTACCGCCGCACGGCGGTGGGCGTGGATGCGCGCAACCGGCCCGAGGATCTCGCGGACGTGCCGCGGCTCGTGGCCGAGCTGCGGCGCAGCGGCATCGAATGCGAAGTGCTGTTCCTGCGTGCCGACAACGACACGCTGTTGAAGCGCTTCAGCGAGACGCGCCGCCGCCACCCGCTCAGCCGCACCGGGCTCGGCCTGCAGGAGGCGCTCGAGCAGGAGGAGCGGTTGCTCATCCCGGTGGCGAATGCCGCCGATCTCACCGTGGATACGTCGCGTCTGTCGGTTCACGAACTGCGGGAACTCATCCGCGAGCGCGTCGTGGAGCGCAAGGCGGGCGGCCCGTCGCTGCTGTTCCAGTCTTTTGCGTACCGCCACGGCGTGCCCGACGACGCCGACTTCGTGTTCGACGCCCGCGCCCTGCCGAACCCTTACTGGGAACCGGCGTTGCGCGACTGCACGGGCCGCGACGAGGCGGTCGCGCAGTTCATGGCGCGCCACGAGGAGGCCACGCAGTTCCTCGACGACATCAAGAACTTCCTGGAGCACTGGCTGCCATCGCTGGTGCGTTCGAACCGCAGCTACCTCACCGTCGCGGTCGGCTGCACGGGCGGCCAGCACCGCTCGGTGTTTCTCGCCGAGAGGCTCGCGCAGCACTTCGACGGGCGGTATGGCCGCGCGCTGATCCGGCACCGCGACCTGGCGAGTCGTCGCCACGAGTAGGCTCGGTCGCGCATCCGGCTCGAGGTGGTCGTCTCCCAGTCCTGGTCTGGCGCGCTTCGAAAAAGCCGGGGAGGACCCCGGCTTTTTCGGCGTTCCCTTGCGCCGTCGGTCTCGAGGCGACGTGCCAGCAGCGGTCTCCGAGCAGCCGTGACCGCCTCGAGCCAACGCCGGCGCTGCGGCGCTCGACAAGGACTGGGAGACGACCACCTCGAGCCGGACGCACCGGCAGCCCCGATGCTCTCGCGTTGCATCGGGACCAGCGCCGGGTTGCAGCGCCAGACGCGCGAACCGCCTGCCACCCCGCGGGCTGGACGCTGGAGTCCTGGCTCGCTCCTTGTCGAGCGCCGCAGCGCCGGCGTAGGACCGAGGCGACCGCAATGTATCAGCAACGGCTGAAGGTCTCGTCGCCGAGGGACCGACGGCGCAAGGGAACGCCGAAAACTCCGTGCCGTCCTCGGCCGGAGTTTTCGAAGCGCGCGAGACCAGGAGCGAGCCAGGACTCCAGCGTCCAGCCCGCCCGCGGCAGCAGTGTCGCCGGGCCGACCGCGACGGCGTAAAGTTCGCGCGCCATGAGCGACGAACTGCACCTGCACAAGCCGACCCGCCTCGAGGCGCTGCGCGAAGCGCTCGGCCAGGGCGCGGGCCGCCAGGTGCACCGTCTCGTCAACTCGATGCACCCGGCGGAGATCGCCTCGCTGCTGGAGTCGCTGCCGCCGGCGCAGCGCGACGTCGTGTGGGACCTCGTCGACCCCGAATTCGAGGGCGACGTGCTCGTCGAGCTCAACGAGGAGGTGCGCGCCGACCTCATCAAGGACATGGAGGCCGAGGATCTCGTAGCGGCCGCCGAAAGCCTCGAGCTGGACGACCTCGCCGACCTGCTCGGCGACCTGCCGGAGCACGTGCACCAGCAGGTGCTGCGCTCGATGGACTCGCGCGATCGCGAGCGCCTCCACGCGGTGCTGGCCTACGAGCCCGACTCCGCCGGCGGCCTGATGAACCCGGACACCGTCAGCGTCCGTCCGGACGTGACGCTCGAGACCGTGCTGCGCTACCTGCGCATGCGCGGCGATGTGCCGGACAACACCGACTCGCTTTTCGTGGTGAATCGCCACGACCGCTACCTCGGCACGCTCGACCTGGCCCGCCTGCTCACCGAGGACCCGGAGCGCACCGTCGGCGAGGTGATGGACGCGGAAGTGCCCGGGATCACGCCCGACACGCCCGCCACCCGGGTCGCGAGCCTGTTCGAGGACCGCGACCTGCTCTCGGCGGCCGTGGTGGACGGCGACGGGCGACTGCTCGGCCGCATCACGGTGGACGATGTCGTGGACGTGATCCGCGAGGAAGCCGAGCACTCCGTCATGAGCATGGCCGGCCTCGACGAGGACGCGGACATGTTCGCCGGCGTGATCCAGAGCGCGCGCCGGCGCGGTGTCTGGCTCGGCATCAACCTCGGCACCGCGTTCCTCGCCGCCTGGGTCGTGGGCCTGTTCGAATCCACGATCGAGAACATCGTCGCGCTGGCCGTGCTGATGCCGATCGTCGCCAGCATGGGTGGCGTCGCAGCCACCCAGACCCTGACGCTGATCGTGCGCGGCCTGGCGCTCGGCCAGGTCGAACGGGCGAACGCCCGCTGGCTGCTCAACCGCGAGTTCGCCGTGGCCATGCTGAACGGCATCGCCTGGGCGACCGTGGTCGCCATCGTCGCCTTCCTCTGGTTCAACAGCTGGAAGATCGCGGCCGTGATCTTCGCCGCGATGATGGTCAACCTCGTCGCGGCGGCGCTGGCGGGCGTGCTCGTGCCGCTGGGCCTGCGCCGCTTCGGCGTCGACCCGGCCGTGGCCGGCGGTGTGGTCGTCACCACGGTGACGGACGTGGTCGGGTTCGCTTCGCTGCTCGGCCTCGGCACCCTGGTGCTGATGTAGGCCGACCTCAGTCGAGGAATGTCTCGATCTGCGCGCGGTGCGCGAGCGCGTCGGCCCGCCCGAGCTCCATCAACTCCCGGGTGTACGGCCCCTCGAACAGCAGGTAGCTCGCGAGCAGGCCGCCCCGAGCCTCGAGCGCGCCGATCGTCCGCAGCAGCGCGCGCAGGCTGCGCGGCATGGCCTTCAGGTGGCGGCGCGCCAGCGCGGTCGGATCCTCGCTCGGCTGGATCACGCACACGTCGATCGGGCGCCGGTCCGGGTGGAGCGTGGCGGGTTCGGCCGCGAGGATCGCGTTGATCTGGCGCAAGCGCTCGAGGTCGATCGACACGCCGTCGGTGAACAGCGAGTCGAGCACGAAGCCGAGCAGGTGACCCGGGCTGGGCGGCCGGCCCGGCGACGCGTCCGCCGGGCTCGCAGCGTCGTCGGCGCGCGTACCGACCACCAGCAAGCGATTCGCTCCCAGGTGCACGGCGGGACTCAACGGCGCGAGCTGGCGCATGGCACCGTCGCCGTAGTAGTCACCGTCGATGCGCGATGCAGGAAAGAAGAACGGGATGGCGGCGCTCGCCATGAGCACCTCGAGGTCGATCGGGTGCCGCATGCCGGCGCGACGCGCGCGGTGCCACTCGGCGATGGCCGGCCGCGCCTCGAAGAATGCGACTGCGCGGCCGGAGGTGTAGCTGGTGGTGGCCACGGCCACTGCCTCCAGTGGCCCCTGCCCGAGCCCCTCGCGGATTCGCTCGAGCGGAATGACCTGGTGCAGCAACTCACGCAGCGGCGTCGTATCGAGCAGCGACCGTGGCGGCGCGACGAGCCAGCCGCTCGACATGAGCGATACGGTCCAGTGCAGCACGCCACGCAAGACCGTCAGCGGGTCGCATCGCACCACCTGGGACGACCGGAACCCCGACCACACGGCCTCGAGGGCGGCCACGCCTTCGGCCAGGTTGGAGGCGCGCGCGGCGAGCGCGGCGACATTGATCGCCCCGGCCGACGTCCCGACCAGGACCTCGAACGGGCTGGCCTGGCCCGGCGGCAGCCAGTCGGCGATGGCCCGCAGCACGCCCACCTGATAGGCGGCGCGGGCGCCACCACCAGCCAGAACCAAAGCCTGGCGGTTCTCGAAGAAGAAGTAGTCGGTTTCGTTGTCCGGCGCGGCCATGCGGACCACCTCCCTGACAGGGCCCGGGGCCGCAGTTAGTATGGGGGCCGGTCGAACGGCACATCAACCCTTGGAGTTACCGCAGATGTCGACAATCGCTGTCCGCTGGATCGCCGGCCTCGTGCTGGGCATGGTCACCTTTGCCGGGGTCGCGTCGGCAGCCACGCCGGCCGTCGGCCAGCCGGCGCCTGCCTTCAAGCTGCAGGACCAGGACGGCAAGTGGCACTCGCTGGCCGACTACAAGGGCAAGTGGGTCGCGATCTACTTCTACCCGAAGGACGACACGCCGGGCTGCACCACGCAGGCCTGCAGCTTCCGCGACAACGTTTTCGCGTTC
>Ga0105090_10001882_pt1 | contig 11492 bp, 9 predicted proteins | sample PPLLak3March2015_FD_79110 | JGI IMG/M metagenome (GOLD analysis project Ga0105090, IMG submission 79110) | Freshwater sediment microbial communities from Prairie Pothole Lake near Jamestown, North Dakota, USA - PPLs Lake P7 Core (1) Depth... | ecosystem: Environmental > Aquatic > Freshwater >... | reverse complement strand
GGATCTTTTCGATTTGCGGCATGCCTTTTTTTTGGGAAGTGCAACCATGTTGCTGGGCATAATCGTTTTTGTTGTACAGCTTCGCACGGTCACTGTGGAAAAAATAGAAAACATTGCCGATACGGAAAAGCTCTAATCAATACAAACCCTGCGAACTTCGTTCATGTCCGTAAAACCTTGTAAAACTTTTAAGATTCCATCCTGTTCAAGTGTATACATGCCTTCTTTAGCCGCCTGCTTGAACAGTTCATCGGTAGGGGTTTGTTTTTTGATCATTTTCTTAATCAAAGGCGTACCTTCCATCATCTCATGAATACCCATTCGTCCACTGTATCCACTTTGATTGCATTTTTCGCAACCTTTGGGTTTGTAAAGGTTCAAATCAGCACTGTATTTTATATCGCTTTTATTTAAAGAATCCCTGCCGAATTGTTCTATGATTTCGTTAAATTCTTCTTCGGAAGGATGATATGGTTCCCGGCAATCTGTACAAAGTTTTCTGACAAGCCTCTGGGCTAAAACTCCTCGAAAAGAATCGGAAAAGTTCAACGCATTCAGTCCCATATCCAATAGACTTGTGATTGTTTCAGGGGCACTATTGGTATGAAGGGTGGACAACACAAGATGTCCGGTCAGAGATGCTTCTATTCCAGTGGAGGCCGTCTCGAAGTCTCGCATTTCACCGATCATGATCACATCAGGGTCTGCGCGAAGAAATGCTCGCATAACCCTGGCAAAATCAAGTCCGATTTTAGGTTTGACTTCCACCTGGCGAAGTCCGGCCTGGGTGATTTCCACAGGATCTTCAGCAGTCCATATTTTTATGCCGGGCTTATTGATATATCCCAAGGCGGCATGCAGTGTGGTTGTTTTTCCCGACCCTGTGGGTCCCACCACAAGAATTAGGCCATAAGGCTGGACAATAATTTTTTTTAAGATAGCCAGATTTCTATCGGTCATACCCATCTCTTCTATGGGCATGGCCCCTGCTTTGGCAAGAATTCGAAGCACCGCGTCTTCAAAACCACCGGTGGTGGGAAGAGTGGCCACGCGAAGTTCAAATTCGGGTACGCCTTTTCGACGAAACTTGATTTTACCGTCCTGGGGAAGCCTCCTTTCGGCAATATCCAGATTTGACATGATCTTGATTCTTGAAAGAATCGCTCGGGCCATGGTATTGGGTACGCTGATATACTCCTGGCAAACACCGTCACGGCGGAATCGAATCAATGTTTTTTTGGTCACGGACGACGGCTCAATGTGGATATCGGAAATTTTGTCCCGGTATGCGGTTATGATCACCTGATCAACAAACCGGACGATTTGGCCGGAAGACTCATCAACAAGATTTTCCCGGACCGAAGTTCTATATTCTTTTTCCGGTTCGATATTCGGGCTCATATCGAAAGTATCATTAAAAACCATTGAAGCGGCAGAGTCTTCACGTTTTTTGTTTTCAAAGAAATGATTGATATAAGCCTCAATGTCTTCTATGGTTCCGATTGAAAAAATGAGTTGCTTAGTTTTTACCAAAGCACGGATTCTATCTGTTTTGATCAGATTTTTGGGATCATCAATGATAATTTCGACAAAATTTTTATCCCAATTTAAAGGAATCCATAATTCATTTAACAAAAAAGATTGTTTAAGATTGCTGATCAACTCATATGGAACCGGAAAGTCAGGATCAAAGCTTTTAAATTTACAACCGGAATATTTTGAAAGTGATTTTCCCACTTGTTCTTTATCGATCTTAAATTTCTCAATCAAAACTTGTTCCACACTTTTTTTCTGCTTTTTGGAAAGTGCCAGGGCAGTTTGTAATTGCTCAAGATTAACCAATTTTTCTTTGATTAAATAATCATATTTTGAACCTGTAGTTCCACCTTGATTTTCTTTATGATGGGCAAGCTTTAATAAGTCCCGGGCGAGTTCCTCATATCCGCGCTTTTTCATTTCAAAACCAAGCATATGGTTCATCTGATCTTTTTCAGGCCCCTTGATGCCGTGGGTGTCCATCATTTCCTGAATTTTTTGGATCACCTTATCATGGGAATGAAATTTAATAAGGCATGCCAGGATTTTGATCAAAATTTTAATCTTGGGATACTCAAGCGAAAAAAGTTTTTGATATTCCTTAAGAGCTTCTTCATATAGGCCCAGTTCTTTGAGAGCGTAGCCACTGTTTAAAACCTGGGAAATGTTGTCATGCCTTTGGCTGATGACGGTTTCCGCAGCATGCATTTTGGCATCAACGTTGTTTTTTTCCTTTTCTGAACTGATATCCATAGAATCACCTGAGTTTCTAAAGTGTTCAAGCTACGTTTTAACTGTTTTCTCTCGTTCCCACGTTGGGTGTGGGAATGCATGAATGCCTTTTTTTGTAACACTTATTCCGGTAGGAGTGCAAGGTCTGTGTGGGACAGGTGTCGGCCCATGCCGATGTATCCTTATTTGGTTTCCCAAAAATTATTATTGACTTATTAAATTGGTTCTGTGCAAATAGACGGTTTACAAATAATGGTATCAGTGAAATTTACAAATTATCTATAATAGAACCGGAGGATAAATTATGAAAGAAAACAGAGTGTTTAACTTTAATCCAGGTCCTGCCGCCATACCTTTGGAAGTTTTGGAAGAAATTCAGGAAGAGTTTTTAAATTTCAAGGGTTCCGGCATGTCCATCACGGAAATCAGTCATCGTTCCAAACCGTTCGATGATGTCATCAACGATGCCATTGAAAGAACAAAACGTCTTTTAAAACTGGATGACCGGTTTAAAGTTCTATTTATACAGGGGGGCGCAAGCATGCAGTTTTGCATGATTCCCATGAACTTGCTGGCTGACGACAAATCCGCCGACTATGTCAACACGGGAACCTGGGCCACCAAAGCCATAAAAGAAGCTCAGCTTTTGAAAAAAACTATCAAGGTTGTTGCCTCATCCGAAGACAAAAACTTTTCTTATATTCCCGAAAATATCAAGTTCAGCCCTGATGCGGCTTACGCGCATATTACTTCAAACAACACGATTAAAGGAACTCAGTTTGCTGACTTTCCGGACACGGGAAACATCCCCATCATTTCCGATATGTCTTCGGACATCATGAGCCGACCACTGGACATTGACAGATTCGGATTGATTTATGCAGGCGCGCAAAAAAACCTGGGCCCCGCCGGTGTGTGTATGGTCATTATCCGTGATGATATGCTGGAGAGAGTCCCGGACACGGTGCCGTCCATGCTGAAATATACCACATATTCGTCTAAAAATTCATTGTACAATACCCCCCCGTGTTTTGCTATTTATACGGTTCAGCTTGTACTGAAGTGGCTTGAGGAAAAAATCGGCGGACTCAAAAATATGGAGAAGATTAATAAAAAGAAAGCTGCGATTCTCTATGATTTTTTTGATACCAGCAATTTTTACAATGGCACGGCGGAAAAAAACAGCCGTTCTTTGATGAATGTGACATTCAGACTTCCCAATGAAGACCTGGAAAAAGCTTTTGTGGCCGATGCAACAAAAAATAACCTGATCGGATTAAAAGGTCACCGAAGCGTGGGGGGCTGCCGGGCTTCCATCTACAACGCAATGCCCACCGAAGGCATTGAAGCCCTGGTCGATTTTATGAAAGTTTTTGAAAGCAAAAACGGATAACAATCAGCACTACAAAAAAAAGAGCGCGAAAACAACCGCGCTCTTTTTTTTTAAGAAAAGACATTTATGATTTTAAAAACTAATCACGGCACCATCACAGCAAAGGTTGATAAATACATCAGCTGTGGACAAGGATGCGTTTTCGATTAAATCTTCTTTGGCGATTTTTCTGCTGACGGCACATGGGGTACAAACCAGGATTGACACTTCAAATTCTTTTAAATAGGTTAAATGGTCATCGGCACTATCGCCTGTGGCACTTCGCAGATTATCAGCCATGCCTTTTTTAGCGATATAGACCCCTTCATCAAGAAGAAATACCGTTACATTTTTTCCGATTTTATGGGACATGGCAGCCATCTGAAGGGCGCGTGTCGTACGGTTGGGGTTGTCTGTTCCGCAAGAAAGAGCAATCACGACATTGTTTGTCATTTTTTCACCTCCATAAATAATTTATGGTTTAAAAGGATTCACATAGTTATCTTTTCTCCTATTGTTCCAGTTTCAACAAAAATTGCAAGTAAAAATTTTAAAGATAAAAATTCATATTCTTGACATCCGATCTTGAAGTTTTCTATATGTCTTGTCATTGAAAAAATAATTATTCCTGAGAGCGTAAAAGGCGCCAAGGAAATCATGGGGGGATAAACATGGCAAAAGTTCTGGTTTATGGAAGCGGAGGACGTGATCACTGTCTGGCCGACAAATATGGTGACAGCCGGCATGTGGATAAAGTTTTTTTTATGCCGGGAAATCCGGGCATACTGCATACCCCGAAAGGCAAACGAGGCCTTATCGAATTGGCGTCCATAGCCGACCCTGATGACTTTGGCCGGGTGGCAGCTTTTTGTGTCGAAAACAAAGTCGACCTTGTGGATGTAGGCTCGGAAAACCCTCTATCCTCCGGTCTTGTCGATGTGCTCAATGATCATGATATCCCAACGGTCGGCCCTAAACAGGAATATACCCGGCTGGAAAGCGACCGTTCCTTCACCGATTTTTTGCTCCGGAGCATCGGCGTGGGAAAACCCGAATACCGGGTTTTTTTTGATCCCGAGGATGCACGTCAATATGTGAAAAATATCGGTTACCAGGTAGTGGTAAAGGCAAACGGCCTAGCCGCGGGCAAAGGTGCCATTGTCTGTGATGGTGTGGAAGACGCTCTTTGTGCTATCGAAGATATTATGGTCAAAAAAATTTTTGGAAAATCCGGAGACCGGGTTGTTATCGAAGAACGAAAATACGGGACTGAAATTTCATTTTTTGCGTACCTGGATGGAAAACATGTCCTGCCCTTAAAAATGTTCTGCCAGGATTATAAAAAAGCTTTTGATGACCATGATCATGAAAGCATTCAAAATTTCGGCGGAAATCTCAATACGGGCGGCACGGGATGTTACTGTCCCCATAAGCTGGTCAGCGATTCCCTGGTCAACAGGATCATCCGCGAAATCGTCAATCCAACCGTAAATGTCATCTACAATGATTACGGATGGAACTACAAAGGGGTCATTTATTTTGGATTAAATTTGGATCCGGACAATGAACTGGAGGTGTTTGAAATTAATGTGCGGCATGGTGACCCGGAATTTGAGGTGCTGGCTCGCAAATTCAGCACGGACTTTTTTGAACTGGGCATGGCCGTTTGGGAGGGCAAACTCGATCAGATCAAACAGGTTTGGAATCAGCAATATTATGTGGATGTCATTGCCATGGAAGGCAGATCCAAAGCCAGTCGCGGGTGGAACCCGGGATACCCGAAACGCTACGGCAAAGGCCATCAAATTTTGGGGCTCGATGATCTGGATAATGGCATCGCGGTCTATTTTGCCGGAGTAGATGTTGCCGAAGAAAAAGGACTGGTCACCTGGGGAGGAAGAGTCCTTCACCTGATTGCAGGGGATGAAACCCTGGAAAAAGCCCGGGAAAAAGCCTACCGGAATATCCAAAAAATAACCTTTGTAGATCACAAAATGGATGGCGCAAATTGCATGCGCTACAGAACTCGGATCGGGGTGTAAATAAAAACATTTGATAAAAAATTTTTCCGACACATTCAAAATGGCCGAATCATTTTACACAACCACCCCGGGTGATCCGTCATAATGACATCCGCATTCATATTCATTGCTCGTTTGACCTGGCCGGCATTGTTGCAGACATATGTCATCATTTTTTTTTGCCGGCTGTGCGCAAAGGTTGTCAAATCTTCCGACAGGTTTTTCACCGACACACACAGCCCATACAAATGACCGATATCCGACGCATTGGAGTTCCTGATGGGGACATACCCTGTGGGATCATCTGTCTTATCGGATAAATTCAGCACATATTTTAATTCCGGTGCATGATCATATGCCCATTTTAAAACAACCGGATCAAAAGACAGTATGAATATGTTTTCAAGATAATTTTTTAGCTGTGGTTTTCGGATTTCCTCCAGAACCTTTAAGGTCAATTCCAAAGATCTTCCCGAAATTTGATCCGGTTTATAGGACTTGATTTCAATCATCAAGCGGGTGCGATGGGCATAGGTTTTCAGGGTTTCATCCAGCGTGAGCAGGGGTTCTTGCGCAAATGCCGAACTAAACCATTGTCCCAGGTTCATTTCGCACAGTTGGCGGTAGGTCAGATCGGAAATCCGCTCTGGTGTTCCCATAATTTTAAACACTGTGGGATCGTGATATAGAACCGGTACACCATCGCCGGTCATTTGAACATCGGTTTCCATGCCGTCGATTGGATAAGACAGGGCGATATCAAAAGCCGACCGTGTATTTTCGGGGGCTTGCCTGTTTGCCCCCCGATGAGCAATCAGCCAGGGTGTGGTTGTCAATTTATACGACTCCCTGGTCCAGCATGGCCTCCGCAACTTTAACAAATCCGGCAATATTGGCTCCGATCACATAATTTCCCGGCATGCCGAACCTGGCGGAGGTTTCAATGCAGGTTTTGTGAATACTTTGCATGATCATCTTCAATCGATCATCAACTTCCTGACGGGACCAGGAAAGCCGCATGCTGTTCTGGGTCATTTCCAGGCCTGAAACGGAAACTCCTCCGGCATTGGAGGCCTTGCCCGGACCAAAAAGAATTCCGGAATCAAGGAATACATTGATTCCTTCCAGGCTGGTGGGCATGTTTGCCCCTTCCGTCACCAGAATGACTCCGTTTTTGACCAGATTTTCAGCGTCTTTTTTGTTGATTTCATTCTGGGTGGCACATGGAAAAGCACAGTCAGCCTTGTGGTCCCACAGGGGATTGTGGTCAAGAAATTTATCCACGGGTGTATAGACGGCATCGGGATATTTCTCCTTGTATTCTTTAATTCGTCCTCGTCGAACATTTTTAAGCTTCATCACCCATGCCAGTTTTTCATCATCGATTCCTTTTTCATCGTAGATATATCCCGAAGAATCCGACATGGTCACCACTTTGGCACCGAATTCAATCAGTTTCCGGGTGGTAAACTGGGCCACATTCCCCGCACCCGAGACCAAACAAACCTGATCTTTCAAACTCTTGTCACGAGTGGAGAGCATTTCCCCGGCAAAATATACGACTCCATACCCGGTAGCTTCCGGACGAATCAAACTCCCGCCCCAATTCAAACTCTTTCCGGTCAGAACTCCCGTAAACTCATTGGCCAATCGTTTATACATGCCGAACAGATATCCGATTTCCCTTGCCCCGACTCCGATATCACCGGCGGGAATATCGGTGTTGGGGCCGATATGGCGAAACAGTTCACACATATAGCTTTGGCAAAACAGCATCACCTCATTGTCGGACTTGCCCTTGGGATCAAAGTCGGAACCACCCTTTCCTCCTCCCAGGGGAAGAGTCGTCAAGGAATTTTTAAAGACCTGTTCAAAAGCCAGAAATTTTAAAATGCCCAGGTTTACCGACGGATGAAACCGAAGTCCGCCTTTATAAGGTCCGATCGCACTATTCATCTCGACACGAAAACCTCTGTTGATCTGAACCTGTCCATGATCATCCAGCCAAGGAACCCGAAACATGATGACCCGTTCGGGCTCGACAAGCCGCTCCAGAATTTTTGCCTGACGATATTCCGGGTTTTGCGCCAGCACAGGCTCGACAGATTCTAAAAATTCCTCCACGGCCTGATGAAATTCTCTTTCCTGTGGGTCTTTATTTTTCACCAATTGCAATATGTCCGACATGATAGGAACCTCCTTTGTCAAAATACAGGTCCATGCCATACTTCTTTCTCTTGCTCTTAACCTTCTTTTTTAATCACACAACGGTATACCCGGGGCCTTCTCCCCCTTCGGGACATGTCCAGGTAATGTTTTTAAAGGGGTCCTTGATATCACAGGTTTTACAATGAAGGCAATTGGCCGGGTTAAGCTTTAGTCTGGGCGTTGAACCTTCTTTGTCATGCTCGATTTCATAGACATTTCCCGGACAAAATCTTGTGCATGGGCTTTTATACATGGGATAGCACTTCCGAATACAAACATCCAGGTCATGCACAATAATGTGTGACGGCTGGTCTTCCCGGTGGATGGTCTTGGACAGAAAAACCCCGGTGAGTTTATCGACATAAAGGTGCCCGTCATAGATTTTTCTGTCGATAGTTCCCAGAGGTTTTGACTCGGTTTTTTCCACCGGTTTTAGGGTTTTGTAATCCTCGGTAATGGGCATATAATCACGAACTCCCTGGCCTTTGGTAACATATTGAGCGCCAAGATAAATCATTTTAATAGGCATCTTTTTAGTCAGGGCCTGTGAAAAATTTCTTCCCTCGTAAATTTCTTCCTTAAGCCAACTCTCATCAAAAAGCTTTTGATATAACCCAAGAGTTTCTTTAGAAAAATTTTGTTTTTCCAAAGCGGCAAGGATAGCTTCCGCAGCCAGCATACCTGATTTCATGGAAGTATGAATGCCTTTTAATCCCGGCACATGCTGCATGCCTGCCGCTCCACCGACAAACATTGCCCCGTCCACGGCAAGCTTGGGAATCGTATAATATCCGCCGGTGGATACGGTTCTTGCGCCGGACTCGATTACTTTACCCCCCTGGATAATATCGGCAACAAACGGGTGGAGTTTAAATTGCATGAATGTGTCGTAAAGATCCAGGCGAGGATCTTCATAGGCCAGACTCACCAGATAACCCAGGGTGACCCGGTTGTCTTTCATCTCATAGATAAAACCGCCCCCGGCAGTATCGAGGCCGATAGGATATCCCAGGGTGTGAATGTCATTTCCGCGGCTGGTGGTAAAATAGTTGTTTTCGGAAAGTTGTATCACTTCTTTGATGCCGGTTTCAAAAACCTGGGGCATTTTTCCTTCCCGGATCGGAATTTTTTCCGACAGTTCTTTCATAAGACTTCCACGGGCGCCCTCTCCAAATACCGTCACTTTGGCCATGATATCAATTCCGGGTTCAAAATTACTCTTGGGTTTGCCCTCCTTGTCCAAACCCTTGTCGTCGGTGCGCACCCCAATGACCTTTTTTCCGGACAAATCAAAAAGAATTTCTTTGCCGGCAAATCCCGCAAACACATTGATTCCCATATCCTCAGCCAAGTTTCCAAGCCAGCGGGTCAATCTGGAAAGACTGACAATATGAAACCCTTTATTGTGCATATATTTCGGGGTAATGGGAACCCTCACGGCCTTATCTTTGGTCAGATAATAGAATTCATCATCTCTGACATCGGTTTCCAGGGGGCAACCCTTTTGAACATAGTCCGGAATAAGTTCCGCTATGGCAATGGGGTTCATTACCGCCCCGGAAAGTGCATGAGAGCCTATTTCCGACCCTTTTTCGATAACAGCCGCTTCAAGCTCAATTCCTTTTTCACGAGCAAGCCGTATCAATTTAATGGCCCCTGCCAGGCACGCAGGGCCCCCACCTACAAACAGTACATCAAATTCGATCTTTTCTCGCTCAATGGTCATATTCTTTTCACCTCGTTATGATTTTAAATGGCATTTTGTTAAAACATTTATTAACACAGATCAAAAATTCAGGTAAACTGTCAAGAAAAACATTTTTTTGTTTTACCGATAGCTCGATCCAAATGGGGAATTCATATGCAGGACAAAATAAAAAAAATCAAATCCAAACATTTCGAAATCGGAGAATTTTTTCGGACCGATATCTGGAGAATTCATCGAAAAAAACTTTCCGGTTCAAAAGCTATATTGCTGAATATACTGAGAATATTTGTTTTAACATTCAGAAATTTTCAAAACGACAACTGTATGCTGAGAGCATCGGCCCTGACCTTTTATACCTTTCTTTCCATAGTACCGTTGCTTGCTCTGGCTTTTGGCATTTCCAAGGGATTCGGTTTCGAGCCGTTGCTTGAAAAATTTTTGGTTGAACAATTTCTTTTTCAGCAGGAAGCACTAACACATATTATCTCTTTTGCTCAGGATCTTCTCGAAAAAACAAAAGGCGGCGTCATTGCCGGCGTCGGTGTGGCTATTTTGTTCTGGACCGTAATCAAGGTCCTGACCCACATTGAATTGTCCTTGAATCAGATATGGAAAGTGAAAAAAGCCAGATCCATGGGCAGAAAATTCAATGATTATTTTGCCTTCATACTGATCTGCCCGGGTCTCATCATTTTGCACAGCAGTTTATCGGTATTCATAACGGTCCAAGTTGAATCCATCATTCAAAAAGTGGAACTGATCGGAATGTTCAGCCCGGTTATTTTTTTCCTTTTGAAAATACTTCCTTATGCTCTGATCTGGATCATTTTAACTTATATTTACAAGTCAATTCCCTTCACTGATGTAAAAATCCTATCCGCGGTTATTGCGGGAGTTTTTGCCGGTACCATTTTTCAACTGGCCCAATGGGCCTATCTTTATTTTCAGGTTGGTGTGGCCCAGTACAATGCCATTTACGGAAGTTTCGCCGCGATTCCTCTGTTTATGGTATGGTTGCAGGTGAGCTGGCTTATCGTGCTTTTTGGCGCAGAATTTTCTTATGCCTTTGAAAAAGTGGATCAATACGAATTTGAACCCGACATCAAAAATCTTAGTTACTCTCAAAAAAAACTGATTTATTTGGCCATCGCCCGGCTCTTGACCAAAAATTTCGCGGAAGAAAATTCCGCCCTGTCCGAAAAACAGATTTCCGAACGTATCGGTATCCCGGTTATGTTTGTTCAACATGCACTTCAGGAAATGATCGAGGCGGGAATCGTTTCGGATACCAAATCGCTGAAAGATAAAACCCCTGTATATCAACCCGCAAAGGATATCCAATTATACACCATCAACTATATTATCAACTCATTGGAAAACAGAGGAAACGACCTCACTTTTATCGCCAAAACCACTGAAATGCAGTACCTGGAAAAATCCTTAAAAAAGCTTGAACAAATTCTCGACCAATCTCCTGCAAATTTTAAAATCAAGGATATTTAAAGGTCACATATTCCGTGTTACGGGATTATATCCTTAACACGGTTTTTTTGGCTCAAAATAATGTGCATTTTATCGGAGACAAATAAAGATGAATTTACTGCAAAAAACCATAAATCGAATTAAAGAACCTGACAAAAAATTTTATAACGCTGCTAAGGAGAGACTTCGGCAGCAGGCCCGACCGGCGGGAAGTCTTGGTTTGCTTGAAGAAGTCAGTGCAAGGCTGGCCGGAATTTTCGGCACGTTGGATGTTCGATTGAAAAATAAAATTGTGGTCACCTGTGCCGGAGATCACGGTATTTGCGAAGAAGGTGTCAGCCTGTTTCCCTCTGAAGTGACCCCGCAGATGGTTTATAATTTTGTCAATGACGGGGCCTCGATCAACGTGCTGGCTAAACATGCCGGGGCAAGG
>Ga0105090_10001881_pt1 | contig 11499 bp, 5 predicted proteins | sample PPLLak3March2015_FD_79110 | JGI IMG/M metagenome (GOLD analysis project Ga0105090, IMG submission 79110) | Freshwater sediment microbial communities from Prairie Pothole Lake near Jamestown, North Dakota, USA - PPLs Lake P7 Core (1) Depth... | ecosystem: Environmental > Aquatic > Freshwater >... | reverse complement strand
GGCCTGCACTGGGGCCACGAGTGGGAGTTCTACCCGCGCCGGCGCCAGATGGGCATCGCGCACGACCTGGCCGAAGCCGGGGCGGATGTTGTCACCGGCCATCACCCGCACGTGATCCAGCCGATGGAGTGGTACCGCACCACGCGCGATCCCGATCGCGTGGTCCCCGTCTTCTACAGCCTGGGCAACCTAGTGCCGATTGTGAGCGCACCCTTCTCGGCGATGAGCGTGGTCGCCCGGATAAACCTGGTGACCGGCCGGATCGGCGGCGGGACGAAAACACTGGTCGAGAGCGTCAGCCTCGTTCCCGTCATCCAGATGGCGGAGCCGGGCGAGGGTCCGCCGCGCGCGCGCCTCGACTCGCTGCAGGCCCTCTGGAAGAACCGCACCTCCCACCCCGACCGTGCCCGAATCGAGGAGGCCGCGAGGTACGCGGACCTCGTGCTCGGGTCCGGCTGGCGTTGTCCGTCTGTTGCCCCGCACCCGCCAACGCCGTAGAATTGGCCGCACGGCGATCCGCCCGTCACCGCAGACCCGGTCGACACCATGCCACTCGTGCCGCGTACCTACGCTTTCGGGCCTTTCGTGGTGGACACCTCGCGGCGAGTCCTGCTGCGCAACGGTGAACCGGTCCCGGTCACGGCCAAGGTCTTCGACCTGTTGCTCCTGCTCCTCGATAACGCCGATCGCCTCGTGGACAGGAACGAAATCTCGCGCCGCCTCTGGCCCGACACGCACGTCAGCGAAACGAACCTCGCGGTGAACGTCTCGTCGTTGCGGAAGGCCCTCGACGATACGCGGGACAGGGGCACTTACATTGTGACGGTGACGGGGCGCGGATACCGGTTCGCCTCGCCGGTCACCATCACCTTCGACCCCGGCGAATCGGCGGCCCGGCCGGCCGCGCGCGCGCGCGGGCTTCGCACCCTTGCGGTGTTGCCATTCCGTTCGCTCTCGGCACGGCGTGACGAGGTCCTCGAACTCGGCCTCACAGACGCGCTGATCACCAGGCTCAGCCGGCTGTCGTCGCTCACCGTCCGCCCCACCAGTTCCGTGGCCCGTTACGCCGGCCTCGAAACGAGCACGAGCGAGGCCGGCGCGGCGCTCAAGGTGGATGCGATTCTCACCGGCGGCGTGCAGCGTGTGAAAGGGCAGGTGCGCATCACGGCGCAACTCGTGCGGGTCGGCGACGGCGCGACGCTGTGGGCGCACACCTTCGACGAGAAGGCCGACGACGTCTTTCGAGTCGAGGATTCGGTGTCCAAGCGCGTGGCACGCGCCCTGCGGCTGGAGCTCTCGGGCGACGACCGCCGGGCACTGACCGTCCAGCACACGCACAATCCGAAGGCCTACGAGCTGTACCTCCGCAGCCGGATCTTCTGGAACACGCGCACCGACGAAGGTCTGCTGAGAGGGATCGAATACGGGGAGGCTGCGGTCGCCGAGGATCCGTCCTTCGCGCTCGCGCACGCCGCCGTGGCGGACTGCCATGTTGCGCTCGCGTTCTTCGGCGGCATGGACCCACGCACCGCCTATACGCGGGCGATCGTCTCCGCCGGGAAGGCGCTCGCGCTCGACGGGTCGCTGGCAGAGGCCCACACCTCGCTGGCCTGCGCCAGCCTCGCGAGCTGGGACTGGAAGACGGCCGCGTCCTGCTTTGCCCGCGCGTTCGAGCTGAACCCGAAGTACGCGCACGCGCACAACTGGCACACGGTCTACCTGCTGTCGCTCGGCCGCCTCGATGAGGCTGTTGAGGAGGCCGATCGGGCGCGGGAACTCGAGCCGATCGCTCTCATCCAGAGGGCGAATGTCGCCTGGGTCATGTTCCACGCCAGGCGGTTCGAGGACGCCGTGCAGCGATGTGCCAACGTCGCCGAGATGGACAAGCACTACCTGCTCGTGCGTTGGGTGGCCGGGCTGTCGCTGGCACAGCTCGGTCGTCTGGACGAGGCATGGGGGGAACTGGAACGGGCCGAGACCCTGTCGGGCGGGAGCCCGTACGTGCTGTCAGCGCAGGCGTACGTGCGCGCGTTGACCGGCCACCGGGCGCAGACCCTCAAGATCCTGAAGGAACTCGGCCGGCTCTCGGCGCAGCGCTACGTGTCCCCGCACAGCATCGCACACGTGCACATCGCGCTGGGCGATCACGACGCGGCCTTCAAGTGGCTCGAGAAATCGTTCGAGGACCGCGACGACTACTTGGTACTCCTCAACGTCGATCCGATACTCGACCCGCTCCGCAAGGACCCCCGCCTGCAAGACTTGGCTCGGCGCGTCGGTATCCCGGGCGCGTAGGGCGCGCCCCTGGCTGTGCCCTGCGCTCTTAAGAAACATTTCACAGTGATATCAGATCCTTCGTGAGCGGCGCCGTGTTCTTGTACCGCGAGGGCAGCGTGGTCGCCCGACGGCCGGGCGGGAGATGGCGGGAAGGAGGGCGGGAGTGCGCTGACGGGAGCCGGATCATGAGGAGAACCGCCGACATCGTCGTCATCGGCGCTGGCATCAACGGATGCGCCATCGCGTGGCACCTCGCGAAACGGCGGCCGGGGCGCATCCTGCTGCTCGACAGAGGCTTTGTGGCCTGCGGCCAGACCGGCCGGTCGAACGGTATCGTCCGGCAGCATTACACCATCCCGACGCTCGCCCAGATGGCTCGCGACAGCTTGGATGTCTTCGAGAACTTCCGCTATCGTGTCGGCGGGAACGCCGGCTTCCATTCGTGCGGTTACGCGGTTCTTTGCGGCTTCGAGAACGCGGCGCTGCTGGCGAAGACGGTCGAGATGCACCGGCGCCTCGGCATCCGGGTATCCTTGCTGTCGGCCGAGGAACTGAAGGAGTTCGAGCCGCAGCTGAGCGTCGAGGACGTCGCCTGCGGGGCGTACGAGCCGGGAGGCGGCTATGCCGACCCGGTGCTCGCGTCGCACAGTTTCTGCGAGGCCGCGCGCCGCGAGAGAGTGGAGCTGCTGACCAGTGTCGAGGTCCTGGGCCTGCGCGTCGAGCGCGCGCGAATCGCGGGCATCGTGACCACGGACGGCGAGATCGCGACGCGGACGGTCGTCAACGCCGCCGGTCCGTGGGGTGCCTCGATCGCGGCCAGCGCGGGCGTGACGTTGCCCGTTCGCGTCACCCGCCACGCGGTGACCGTGTTCCGGCGGCCCGCGACGTGGCGTCAACCGACACCGGTCTGGGCCGACCTGACGGTGGGCCGGTACTTCAAGCCCGACGAAACCGGCATGCTGATGGTCGGATCGCTCGAAGACGACCAGGGCTCGGTCGATCCCGACATGGCAGACGAGCTCACCAGCGCGCCGGAGATGTCGGCCGCATCGGTCGCGACCGTTCACCGGTTCCGCGTCATGGAGGAGGGCCTCGCCCAGCGCGCCTGGGCCGGCCTCTTCGACGCTACGCCCGACGGCCTGCCGATCCTCGACCGGGCGCCCGGCGTGGAGGGCCTCTTTTGCGCCTTCGGCTTCAGCGGGCACGGCTTCAAGCTCGCGCCGGCCGTCGGGCAGATTGTGTCGGAGCAGGTGGTGGACTCCGCCTGCCACAGCTACGACACGGGCGTGTTCCGCGCTGATCGGTTTGCGAGAGGGCATCTGCACCGCGGGGGATATGCGTACAGCATCGTGGCCTAGCAAGGAGTGATACAGATGACTGATTCAGTGTTCAGGGCGTACAAGAACCTGGGCGAACTCGTCATCGATGCCGTGCTCCTCCCCGCCTGGAGCCCGGACGGGAAGTCGCTCGGTTTTCTCACCGGTCCGGCGGACAGGCGGGAGGGCTGGCGCGTCGACCTGGAGACTGGCAAGAAAGCGGCGCTGTTCGACATCGTGCGGTTGCGCGCCGCGATCAAGCAGGCCACCGGTATGACCCCTCCAGGCGAGGGCGTTCCCTTTGCGCAGTTCGGCTTTGCCGGCGTCAACACGATCGCGTTCGCGGTGGACGCCGACCAAGTCACGCTGGACCTCGACAGCTATGAGGCGCGCAAGGTGCCGCCGCCGTCGGCGATCGATACCTACATGGGTCTCAGCGAACAGGCGCGCAGGCAGCCGCGGCCGTTCAAGCGCTCCATGCCGCTGGTCGACCAGATCGACGCGTACGAAGTGACCTCACCGGATGGCGAGTGGCTGCTGTCGATCCAGAACCGCAACATCGCCCTGCGCTCAACGTGCGACGGCAGGCCGGTCGTCATCACCTCCGACGGGACGCCTGAGGTCGAATGGACCATCGACTGGTTGAACCCCCTGCTGGCGATGCTTGGCATGGCGGCCCCGGTGACCAACTGGAGTCCACAGAGCGACAAGATCGCGGTCTACAAGGTCGACAATCGCGGCGTCGCGCAAGTCCCTCAGCCGCACTACCTCAAGCGCTATGACGAGGTCGTCCTTCGCTATGCCGCCAAGGCCGGCGGGAGGCTCGAGACCTACACCCTTTACGTCATCGATGTGGCCAGACAGGCACCCGTCGAGATTCAACTCGGCGACACGCGCGACACCTATCCCGTGTTCGCGGGCTGGCTGCCCGACGGCTCGGGGCTCGTCATCTTCCAGATGAGCCGCGACTGCCGCCGGGTGGACGTCCACCTCGCCGACCCCGCGAGCGGCAGGACGCGCCATCTGTTCACCGAAGAAGGCAAGACGTTCGTCCGCATCCATCACGACATCTACTACGGCCGCAAGACGGGGCTCACTCTGACGCCCGACGGCCAGTCGCTGCTGTGGCTGTCGGAGCGCGACGGGTTCAGACACATCTATCGGTACGACCTGCAGGGAAAGCTTCTGGGCCAGATCACGTCCGGTCCATGGCCGGTCGATGCGGTTACGCAGGTGATAGGCGACCAGGTCTACTTCACGGCGCACAGCGATCCCGAACGGCCGTATGACCTGCACCTGTGCCGCGCGCCGCTCGCGGGCGGAGAGACCAAACAACTCACCGCCGCACCGGGGCGGCACACCGTGATGATCGCCCCCAACGGCAAGGTCTTTCTCGATACCCACTCCGCACCGGAGCAGCCGCCGGTGACCGAGTTGCGCACGCTGGGCGGCGCCTGCCTGAACGAGGCCGTGTCGTGCGCCGACATCTCGCCGTTGAAGGCGGTCGGCTTCACGCCGCCGGAGGAGTTCTGCGTGAAGGCGGCAGACGGCACAACCGACCTGTGGGGTGTGATGTTCAAGCCCCACGACTTCGACCCGGCGAAGAAGTACCCGGTGATCGAGTACATCTACGGCGGGCCGCAGATCGCGGTCGTGAACCATGCTTTCACGACGGGCGATCCGTTCAGCGGCGCCGCCGCGCGCCTGGCCCAGCTCGGCTGCATCGCGGTGATACTCGATGCGCGCGGCACGCCCGAACGCAGCAAGGCGTTCCACGACACCGTGTACCTCGACTGGGCGGGCGCGCTGGTCGCCGACCATGCCGCAGCCATCCGGCAGCTGGCCGAGCGCTACCCGTTCATCGACGGCAGCCGGGTGGGCATCACGGGCCATAGCTGGGGGGGCTATTCCTCGGCGCGCTGCCTGCTCGAGGCGCCCGACGTCTACAAGGCGGCCGTTTCCTCGGCGCCGGGCTACGACCCGTACGCGTCGGTGCTGTACGAGTGCTATCTCGGCTTGCCGCAGCAGAACCCCGGTGCCTATCGCGCCGCGAACGTCATCCCGCTCGCGCCGAAGCTCGAGCGCGCGCTCATGATTGCCTGCGGCACCTCGGATCACAGCACCTGGACCGACGCGATGAAGCTGTCCGAAGCGCTCATCCGTGCCGGGAAGGAGCACGACTTCGTCGTGCTGCCGGGGCAGCCCCACGGGTGGGACAGCGTCCATGATGAGTACTACCAACGGAAGCTGGTGGCGTTCTTCCGTCGGCATCTGGATTTCTGATCTGTAGCGGAAGGCACACCACTGGGAGCCGAACATGTCCAAGACACTCTCCTACCCAATCACTCGACGAACCCCCGTCACCAAGACCGTCGGCGGCGTCACCTTCGAGGATCCGTACGCCTGGCTGCACGAGGAGTCCGAGGAGGCGCGCGACTGGATGTGGAAGCAGGACGCGATTGCGCAGAACTGCGCGCAGTCGTGCGAGAGCTACACCCGTCTCAAGCAGAGGCTGATCGACACACCTGAGGCCATCTCGGCGCTGTTCTACGGCCACCGCCGCCTGGTCGGCGGGAAGTGGTTCTTCATGGACGCCTCGCCGACAGGCGATGGCCAGGCCTTGTTTGTCGCCGATGGTCCGGCCCGACCAGGGCGTCTGCTGTTCGACGCCGGCGCCTTCGCGCGGTCGGCGGGAGACGGCCGGATCCGCTCGTTCCATTTCTGGGAACCCTCCCCGGACGCGGCGTTTCTCGCCTGCACGCTCTTCACCGGCGGCGACATGATGGGTGTCTGGCGGGTCATCGACGTCGCGCGCCGGAAGCTCCTGCCGATCGAGATCCCCGCGATCGGGTTTGCCGGCGTCATACCCGGGTGGCTCCCGGACGGCAACGGGTTCTACCTGCAGGACCGCAGCCCGGAGGGACATCACCGCGTCCGTTTCATCCCGATCCGGCGCGGCGTCAAGCCGAAGCCCGACGTCGTACTCGGCCCGGATCTCGTGCCGCCGATCGTGCCGGGGTTCTCGCCGCAGGTCTCGCCGCGCGGCCGCTGGGCGATCGGCGTCTCGACGCCGCACGAGCACACTGCTTACGTGATCGGCGATCTGCGCACCGGGACGTGGCGCCGGTTCCTGCCCGAAGGTTTCACGGGCGAATGCGACGGCGCCTGGCTGGACGACAAAACCTACGTCGCGCGCGTCCACGACGCGCCCCGCGGTCGGGTCGTTGCGATTCCGGTCGCGACCTCCACCGACAAGACCACGTGGCGCGAACTCGTACCCCCGTCCGACGCGGTGATGCGGGCGGTGACCCTGGTCGAGAAGCGCATCGCGATCAGCGAGCTGAAGGACGTCTCGGTCCGCTTCCGGCTGGTCAACCTGGATGGCACTCCCGACCGAATCCTGCCGTTCGACGATTTCGGATCGTCGCGCATTGCTTCGCTCGTCAGGCGCTTCGAGAAGTCGGACGCGCTGGTGGTGGACTACGAGACCTTCACCCAGGCGACGACGCGCTATCACTACGACGTGGGGAAGGGACGGCTGACAAGGATCGGACCGGAGGGGAAGAAACTCGAAGGCATCACGGTCAAGCAGCGCTTCGCCACGAGCCAGGACGGCGCGAGGGTGCCGTACTTCATCGTCTACCGCCAGGACCTCGACCTGTCCGCCCCGAAGCCGGCCCTGGTCGAGGGCTACGGCGGCTTCAACGTGGTCTATGGGCCGTCGTTCCTTCGGACGGCCGGGCCATTTGTCGAGGCCGGAGGTGTCTATGTGCACACCTGCCTGCGCGGGGGCGCGGAGTACGGCCCGGAGTGGCACAACGCCGGACGGTTGCGCAACAAGCAGCGCACCTTCGACGACTTGTTCGCGATCGCGGAAGACCTCATCGCGGCGGGGATCACGAAGCCAGACCTGCTCGCCATGACCGGCGCGAGCAACGGCGGACTGCTCGCCGGCGTCGCCATCGCCCAGCGGCCGGACCTCTGGCGCGTGGTCGTGCCGGACGTCCCGATCTTCGACCAGATGGAGCCACTTCGGACGGGTCCGGAGCATGCCGCGATCCTGTCGTTCTTCCTCCAGGAGTACGGCGACCCCCGCGATCCGGCGATGGCGCGCGTCCTCTACGCCTACTCGCCGTATCACCTCATCAAGGACGGAACCGCCTACCCGGCGGTCTTCCAGGTGTTCGGCGAGAACGACCTGGGCTGCCTGCCGTTCCACGGCCGCAAGTTCACGGCGCGCCTGCAAGCGGCGACCACGTCCGGCCGGCCGATCCTGCTGCGCGTCTGGAAGGACACGGCGCACGGCACAGTGGGCGAGAAGGCTGCAGCCCAGGTCGCCGAGTGGCTGGGTTTCGTGATGCAGGAACTCGGGATGAGATACTGACATGGGCAACGCCAGCGACACCCTTCACGCACTCGCGGCCCGGGTCTGGGAGCACACGCTCTCCCGGCAGCCGTATTTCAGGATGATCGAGGGGCTGCCGGTCACTCAGATCCCGACCGAGACGCTCGACGACGCCGAGGGGGACGTGGCGTTCGCGGATGCGGCGCTCGAGGACCTGGGCGGCATCGACGCGCGCGCCTTGCCGTACGCCGACCTGCTCACGCTCGAGTTCATGCACTCGGCCCTGACCAGGCAGAAGACAAGCACGGCGTTCTGGTGGACGCAGTTTCCGGTGACACCCTACACCGTTTCGGTTGTCAGCCTGTACGGACGGATGCTGTTCGCGCCGTTCGTCTTCGAGACCTCGGTCGACGGCGAGCGCTACGTGGCGTTGGCGAACGACTTCGGCCGCTTCATCGCCGGTTTCCAGGACCGGCTCGTGGCGATGTCCGGGCGCGGGTGGCGCATCCCGCAGCCGGCGCTGCCCGGCGTGACGGCGACGCTCGGCGGGCTCAAGACCGCGGTGGGCGCGTGGCTCACCGTCGCGCCCGAACGCCTCGCGGCGCTTCCCGCGGCCGCCCGGGAGCAGGTATCCGCCGGCGCCGCGAACGCGCTGCAGAAGAGCATCGGGCCCGCCTTCGACGCCTTGATCGACTACCTGTCCGGCGACTACGCGAAGGCTGCGCCGCAGGCTGTCGGTCTCGCGCAGTTCCCCGGCGGTGAAGACGCCTACCGGATGCTCGTCAACCAGCACCTCACCTTCGACGCCGACCCGCGTCAGGTTCACGAGGTGGGCCTGCAGGAGGTCGCGCGCCTCACCGACGAGATGCGGAAGGTGCGCGAGTCGGTCGGGTTCACCGGCGGCGAGCGGGAGTTCGTGGACATGCTCCTCGAGAAGGGACGCATGCACGCCAAGAGCGCCGAGGAGGTGGAGCAGACCTTCCGGCGCCACATGGCGCGGATGGAGGAGGCCTTCCCAAGGTACTTCCTCCGCAAGCCGGAGGCCCCGTGGGCGATCGCGCGCCTCCCCCCCGCCATGGAAGCAGGCATGTCGTACGGCATCTACCAGCCCGCCACGCCGGCCGTCCCCGTGGGCATCTACAACTACAACGGCTCGGGCCTCGAGACGCGCTCGCAGCTCCAGGCGGCGGCGCTCATCTTCCACGAGCTGCTGCCCGGCCACCATCAGCACTTCTCGCTCCAGCACGAGAACACCGGGCTGCCCAGCATCCGGCGGAACCCGTTCGACCTGACCGCGTTCAACGAAGGCTGGGCCGAGTACGCCTCCGGTCTCGCGGGCGAGATGGGGCTCTACGACGATCCGTACGATCGGTACGGCCGGTTGATGCACGAGCGCTTCACGGCCCAACGGCTCGTCGTCGATCCGGGCCTGAATCTCCTCGGCTGGTCGCTCGAGAAGGCGAGGGCCTACATGGCCGCCAACACGCTCGAGTCGGAGACCCAGGTGGCCGCCGAGACGCTTCGCTACTCGACCGACCTGCCCGCACAGGCGCTGGCCTACCGGATGGGCTACCTGAAGTTCACGGAGCTGCGCGCGCGGGTGGCGGCGAAGCTTGGGCCGCGGTTCGACATCCGCGAGTTCCACGAGGCGATTCTCGGGCAGGGCGCGCTCCCGCTCGCCGTCCTCGAGAAGCACCTCGACCGGTTCGCCGAAACGGGGAAGGCCTGACGGCTGCGGCAGTCACCGCGCGCGATTCGGAGGACCCGACGTGAGCAAAGAGCAGAAGTCCAAGCCCAAACTGGCCGGTTCGATGGAGCTGATCGAGCGCGCGGCCCGCGGCGAGGCGATCGCCGTGGAGCGCATGCCGCAGCCGACCATCCGGCTTCGGCTGGCGATGCGCGACTGCGTGCGGCTCGACACGCAGGTGTGGCTGCCCGAAGGCGAGAGCCGGCCTCTTCCCGCCATCCTGTTTCGCACGCCCTACCGGGAAGAGGTCCTGGGCTGGGCGCGCCTGGGCCCCTACCGGTACGTCGAGGCCGGGTACGCACTGATCTTCCAGCTTGTCCGCGGAACCGGCGCGTCGGAGGGGGCCTTCGGGTTCAATGCCCCGCACGACCGGACCGACGGGTTCGACACGATCGAGTGGATCGCCGCGCAGGCGTGGTGCGACGGCAACGTCGGAATGGACGGCGGCTCCTACCTGGGCATGACCCAGCTCACCGCCGCCTCGGCCCGCCCGCCGCACCTCAAGTGCATCATGCCGTTTGTGCCCTCGGCCGACTTCTTCCGAGAGACCCCGTACCTCGGCGGCATCTTCTGGCGCCTACACGCGATCAACTGGACCAACCTCATCTCGGTGGAGTCGATGGCGGAGCTCGACGGGGGCTTCGTCGACACGATGCCGATCATGAGCAAGCCCGCTTGGCTCGCGCGGATGCGCAGCCGCCCGCTCGTCAGCGCCGCGGATGACGTGCTCGACGGCGACAAGTTGCAGTACTACAAGGACGCGCTGGCCCACCCGACCTTCGACCAGTGGTGGCGCGAACGCCACATCCTGCCCGAGGACTACCGCCGGATCGACATCCCTGCGTTTGTCACCAGCGGCAACTTCGACATGTCCATCGGGGCGCTGATGGTCTGGCGGGGCCTCGAGGAGAACGCGCCGAACGCCGAAGGGCGGAACCTGCTCATCGGTCCGTGGGACCATGGCCAGTCGTACGTTGGCGGCGCCAAGAGCTTCGGTCCCTACGAGATGGGGGAGGACTCGATCGTCGACATGGCCGCGCTGCGCCTGGCGTTCTTCGACCGCCACCTGAGGGCCGTTGGTAACGGTCCCGATGTCGGCGGCCGCGTGCGGATCTTCGTCACCGGGGCCAACCGCTGGGTGACCGGACGCACGTTCCCGCTCGAGGGCACCACGACCCGGAGCCTGTTCCTCGGCAGCGGCGGGCGCGCGAACTCGGCGCGCGGTGACGGTCTCCTCGCCGCCGCCGCTCCTTCGGCCGGTCAGTCGCCCGACCGAATGATCAGCGACCCCGAGCTGCCGATTGTCACCGCGTTGTCGGCCGCCGACCCGGCGCTCAAGCTCGATATCAGAGAGCTCGAGCGTAATCACGACGTGCTGGTCTACTCGACACCGCCGCTCGAGACACCGCTCACGATCCTGGGGGAGCCGACGGTCGCGCTTCACCTCGCGGTGGATGCCCCCGACTCGGACGTCATCGCCTTCCTCGCTGAAGCGCGCGCGGACGGCCGGACGATCCAACTGGCGATGGGCGCCCTGCGCCTCCGGTATCGCGAGGGTTTCGATCGGGAGGTGCCCCTCACGCCGGGCGAGCCGGCGCGCGCCATGATCCCCCTCACCTTCGTCGGCCACCGCGTGCCGGCCGGCAGCCGCGTGCGCCTCATCCTCGCGCCGACCAGCTTCCCGTACTTCGACCCGAATCCGAACACCGGCGAGCCGGTCGCCACCGCGACGACGCTGCGACAGGCCGAAATCACGGTGTTCCATGACTGCGGCCGGGCGTCGCGGCTGGAGCTCCCGACGAGCGAGCTGGCAT